>Ga0137394_10003043_pt1 | contig 12532 bp, 10 predicted proteins | sample czobulk116metaG_FD_108278 | JGI IMG/M metagenome (GOLD analysis project Ga0137394, IMG submission 108278) | Vadose zone soil microbial communities from Angelo Coast Range Reserve, California, USA - czobulk1.16 metaG | ecosystem: Environmental > Terrestrial > Soil > Vadose zone | place: USA... | reverse complement strand
TGATCAGGATGCCTTCATATCCCAGCAGTTGAGCCTCTGGGGCCAACGAGGTGCACAAGTGATTCGGGGAAGTTTGCTGGCCATCCCCATAGAAAAGTCACTTCTTTATGTCCAGCCACTCTACCTTGCGGCGGAAAAAGGGTCCTTGCCCGAGCTCAAGAGGGTGATTGTCGCTTTCGGCAATCAAATCGCCATGGAGGAAACCCTAGAGCAATCGCTGCAAAGAATTTTTGGCGGCAAACCATCATCACCCCAGCCGGTGCAGCAGCCCGTGGTTGCAACCCAGGCGCTTACTACGGAAAAAGAGCTGGCCCGGCAGGCACTCGCGCACTTTTCACGCGCCCAAGAATTACTGCGCCAAGGAGACTGGGCCGGCTATGGCGATGAGCTCAAGAAGGTCGATGCCTTGTTGCGCGAAATGCAAAAAGGCCGTTAAGCCCTCTGCGATACGCTCCTCCACTTATACCATTGTTGACCCTACAATAACTTGCCTCCGGAACGTGCGGAAGGCATTGCGTTGATCAACTCTTTGATAGGCGCATCACACAGACGAGATCCAATCCCGGTTGGCTTCCGCGTGGACTCGCAGATGATGGGGGAGTATCCGGCGTGACGAGATCGAAGGCGCTCAGTTGAATTCACGTGGTCGGCTTTGCGTTCATTCCTTGCGTCGTATCTTCGCAGTTACCCATCGGGCGGAAAACGGTCTGATCGCCCTGGCTTTTGCTACTTCGCCCCGGCGGGTTTGGGGCGAGTGGTTGAGGTGGCGCTCGGTTTACGGTTTCACTTGCTTGGCGACTCTTGCTATGTTGGTAACGACGGTGGCGGTTTTTCCAATCCTCAACGCAAAGAATAGTTATTCACCGTTTTTTGATCAGGTTCGGGATCAATTGCGCGACCGGGAGCTATATACGACCTTGCTTGACGATAGACGTCTTCCTCTTATCGAGTTTTATCTGGATCGTCATGTGCCGATCATCCGAGATGACGAAAAACTGTTTCAGTTATTCAAGAGCAGTGCTAAGGTCAACGACTCAAAAAAGGTTTCGATCTCATTCCGCATCAACTCACTACCCCTTCTAGCGAGAAGCAACCGCTCGTTTTGGTGAATAATCCATGACACTACTTTCAACGGCTAACCGCATGCGGAGTGCGGTCGCCGATTTTATCCGGTCACACCCTTTGATCACTTTGTTCCTCATCGCAGGCTTCGTCTCCTTTGTCGGAATTTCCAACGAACTGTGGACTCCCGACGAACCCAGGGATGCGGCAATCGGCAGGGCTATGTGGGAGTCCGTGGATTGGATCATTCCGCGATTGAACGGCGAGCCCTTTCTGGAGAAGCCTCCCTTGTACTGGTGGGTTCAGTCGAGCGTATTCGCTCTATTCGGTCGCGCTACTCCGACCCTTGCCCGGCTACCTTCCGCGCTGTTCGGCTTCATGAGTTTGCTTCTCACGTACGCGCTTGGGCGACGTTTTTTCTCCGCGAAAACCTGCCTAGTGGGATGCCTGATCCTGCTCAGCACGGCGCTTTTTTCCCTGACGACTCACTGGATCGTTGTCGACAATGCTTTGCTGTTTGCCGTCACTGGGGCGTGGACTCTTTTCGCTCACGCGGAGACGCGCGACGGCGCCACGCGGCAATTTGTGCTTTTAGGCATGTATGTTTTTCTCGCCATCGCCTTTTTGACTAAAGGCGTGGTTGGCCTGAGCATCCCTGCCCTCGGCATGGGCGTCTATCTGTTGTGGAGTCGACGACTGGGTCGTTTTTTCGGCTGGCATATGGTTGTGGGTGGCGGTCTCATCGCCGGCGCTGCCGCGCTTTGGCTCTGGTTATTGTGGCGGGAAGGCGGGCGCGCGTCGTTGGATACCTTTCTCGTTTACAACCAGCTGGGACGTTTTTTCCCGGACGCTGAAACGTATCAGGGCGGACATGTGCGACCGATTTGGTATTACCTCTTGAACACGCCGGCGGATCTGTTACCGTGGACGCCCTTTGTTTTGCTTGCGGCGCTTTCAACCTGGCGCAATTGGCAACAACTATCAGATGCGCACCGCGACGGACTCCGGCTCTGTGTTTCGGGAACCCTGCCTGTCTTCTTGGCGCTTTCTTTGGCGGGAACCAAAAGAGGCATGTATTTGCTGCCGATTTTTCCTTTGATCGCTCTGTTTGTTGCTTCCTGGGCGACCTCTGCGGAGCAACACCAGGGTTGGGAGAATAAACTTGAACGTGGTTGGGAAATCTTGCTGATCGCTTGCGCCGTATTATCGCCGGCCGCATTATTTTTGGCGCCGAGCAGTTGGCTCCTTTGGCTTGGTTCCGTTGTTGTTCTGTATTTGTTTTGGTATGTTCTGCGACACCCACCGGCGGCGGAGCGTGAGGCGCGGCTGCTGCGCACTGCTTTTCTGGTCTGTTTGGCCATAGGCAACCTGTTGATTACGGTGAGACCGTTCGTGGATCGCTTCAAGAGCTTTGTTCCATTTATTCGACAGCTCGAGAAGTACGTCAGTCCGGCGACGCCACTCTACGCCTACCGGCCTGATGAAACGACACTCGGGGTGGTTAACTTTTACACCGGACGGCGGGTGATTGAGGTTGCGCTGGAGCAATTGCCAACCATGGCGCGTGAAAGCAAACCGATCTCTTTAATCGTACGCGATAGCAAGCGGACGGGAGGCAACTACGGTGAAATCCTCAAAGCGGGAATTTCCCACCGGGTGCTCTCCGAGCAAGTAGTCGGTGATGATCGCACTATACGGATCCTCGCATTGGGAGACGGAGTCAACCGATGAGCGATAATAATCTACCACTCTCACGCCCGACTCTGGGAGAAGAAGAGATCCGCGAGATCATCGATGTCATTCAATCCGGCTGGATCACGTCGGGTCCGCGCGTCAAGCGTTTCGAGGAGGAGTTTTCCCGTTACGTGGGCGCGCGCCACGCCGTGGCCGTGAATTCCTGCACTGCCGCGCTTCATGTAGCGTTGCTGGCGCATGGCATTGGGCCCGGTGATGAAGTCGTAACCAGCTCCATGACTTGGTCTGCTACGGCCAACATGATCGAGGTGACGGGGGCCAAGCCAGTATTTGCCGACGTCGATCGGGACACACTGCAAGTTACGCCTGAGACCGTGGCGGCGGCAGTGACTGAACGCACGCGCGCGATTCTTCCGGTTCACTTCGCCGGACAAGCCTGCGATCTAGACGGACTGGCTGCCAACGCGACACCTCGAGGCCTGACGATCATACAAGATGCGGCTCATGCCGTGGGAACAGAGTTCCGCGTCAGGCGGATTGGCAGCGATGGAATAACGGCTTGCTTCAGCTTCCATCCCATCAAGAACATCACCACCGGCGAGGGCGGCATGATCACCACCGACAGCGACGAGCTGGCGGAGAAGCTCCGCCTATTGAGATTTCACGGCGTCAACCGCGACGCCTGGAGCCGCTATGGCAAAGTCGATTCGCCGCGCTACGAAACGGTGACACCGGGCTGGAAATACAACCTCAGCGACTTGCAGGCGGCCCTCGGCATCCACCAGCTCGCTAAGCTGGACGGTTTTATCGAGCGCCGGACCCACCTTGCGGAGCTTTATCATGGGCAAATTGCAGGGATCGATGGGGTAAAGCCCCTCGGGCGAGCGGCAGGAACAAGCCGGCACGCCTGGCATCTCTTTGTCGTCACCATTGAACCCGACCGGTTCGGATGCGACCGCGATCGGTTTATGCAATCGATGGCGCAGCACGGTGTGGGCACGGGACTCCACTTTACCGCTGTGCACCTCCACGACTACTACCGTTCACGGTACGGATACGCTTCTGGGGCTTTGCCCAATACTGAATGGGCCTCGGACCGCGTCGTTTCTCTACCACTATTTCCAGGCATGAGCGACTCAGACGTGTCGCGGGTCTGTGAAGCGATACGCGCCGTTAAGAAAGGGGCTGGCGCATGACTCGGGCTCAGAAGATCGACATGGTGATACCGGTTTACAACGAAGAGGCCAATCTGCCGGTGCTGTTTGAGCGTCTCAGGACAGGTCTCGCTTCGCTGTCCTGCGCCTGGCGTGTGATTCTGGTGGATGATGGCAGCCGCGATCGTTCCTGGGAATTGCTCGCTGCGACCGCGCGGCAGGACCCACGCTTTTACGCTGTGCGGTTGGGCCGCAATTACGGGCAGCATGCGGCGATCTTCGCCGGCTTCTCGCGCTGCGACGCCGACGCGGTGGTCACCCTGGATGCCGATTTACAAAACCCTCCGGCGGAGATTCCCAAGCTGGTAGCGAAATTCAACGAGGGCTATGACGTCGTCGGCGGATGGCGTCAGAAACGTGAAGACAATTCGCTAAGACGGACAGCCTCGGTATGGATGAACCGGATCGTTTCCCGCGCGACGGGGGTGCCGCTGCGCGACTACGGCTGCATGCTCCGCTTATACAGTATGGATGTGGTGCGCTTGATGCGCGAATGCGGTGAAACTTCCAGCTTCATCCCGGCGCTGGCCAACTGTTTTACCGACCGGATGGTGGAGATCCCAGTTGAGCATGCGGAACGGAACGAGGGAAAGTCGCGCTACTCATTGCTCAAGCTGGTTGAGCTGTTACTGGATTTACTGACGGGATTTTCGATGTTACCGTTGCGAGCTTTGTCGGTGATCGGTTTGGTCCTTGCCAGCTGCGGTATCGCCTTCGGCATGTTGTTGCTCATCCTGCGGCTGATGTTCGGACCTGAATGGGCCGAGGGCGGAGTATTTACGTTGTTTGCAATTTTATTTTTCTTTGTGGGTGGTCAGTTCGTCGCGTTCGGGACTTTGGGGGAGTACATCGGCCGGATTTACGATGAGGTTCGGCGGCGTCCTCAATTTGTGATTAGGGAGGAAACCGAACCTCACGTCGAGCCCAAGGTCCTCCGCAGCGTATGAAGACCGTCGTGCTCGCTTATCATGAGGTCGGTTGCGCCGGACTTGAGTTCCTCAAAGAAGCCGGCGCCGAGATCACGGGTGTCTTCACGCACGAAGACGACCCGGGCGAGAATGCGTGGTTTGGCTCGGTCGCACAATGCGCCAAAGACTACGGCTTGCGCGTCTATGCGCCCGCCCAAATCAATGACCCTGAATGGGTCGAAGTGATCCGCGCTTGTGAGCCCGAGATTCTATTCTCCTTCTATTACCGGAAACTTGTTTCCGCCAAGATCCTCGCGATTCCACCCCGAGGCTGCTACAACCTGCATGGTTCCCTGCTGCCGCGCTTTCGCGGACGCAGTCCCACGAACTGGGCGATCCTTCTGGGGGAAAAGAAAACCGGCGTGACGCTGCACGAGATGGTGGTGAAAGCCGACGCCGGGATCATCATCGGCCAAAAGGAAGTGGAGATCGGGGAAAATGACAATGCGCGCGTGGTGTTGATAAAGCAAGTCGAGGCGACCCGCGCTTTACTCGCTGAAGTGTATCCGCTTCTAGTGCAAGGCCGCGCGCCGGCTGCAATACAGGACGAGAGTCTGGCGACGAAGTTCGGGGGTCGCCGTCCCGAGGACGGAGCCATCGATTGGAACCAGAACGCCGAGTCGATTCACAACTTGGTGCGTGCGGTCGCTTATCCCTGGCCCGGAGCGTTCTCAATGCTGCGCGGTCAAAAGTGCATGATTTGGCGCACGCGCTGTTACCGTGGTCCGACACCGGCTTCGGTACGTACGCCGGGAGCAGTGGCGGGTGCCACCGGCCACGGTGTGCTGGTCGTTTGCGGTGCCGGTTGCATTGAAGTTTTGCAGGCTCAGGTCCCGCCCGCCCCATGGGTAGAAGGGGACGACCTAAAAAGACTGTTGGCTCCGATCCCGGGGACGAAATTTGCCATAGGTCAGGAGAATCCATGAAGGTCTTAATCACTGGGGGAACCGGCTTCTTAGGCTCCCATTTGGCAGAGGCATTTCTCGAGCGCGGCGCCGAGGTGCTCGTGATGGATACGGCCGGCACGGCCAAGATCGAACACCTTATAAGGAACCCTCGCCTTGAGTATCATAACGCCTCCTTGCTCAATCCCGACGTTATCGACCGGCTCATGCGCGGAGTGGAACTGGTTTACCACATGGGAGCCGTCGTCGGCGTCGAACATTATGTGACTGATCCGTTCAAAGTACTCAACGTAAACGTCAACGGCACTCAAAATGTGCTCGCCGCGGCAATGGATCATGGGGCCCGGGTGGTTTTCGGTTCGACCTCAGAGGTCTATGGGCGCAATCCAAAAGTTCCCTATGAGGAATACGACGACCGTGTGTTAGGATCGACGAGCATCGACCGCTGGTGTTATTCCACCTCAAAGGCCGTTGGCGAGCATTTTTGCTTCGCCTATCATAAGAAGGGTCTGCTCGTCACCATCGTTCGCTATTTCAATATTTACGGCCCCCGCCTAGACGCCATCGATTTGGGACGCGTGGTGACCATCTTCATGGGCCAGGTGCTGCGCGGAGAAGACGTTACAGTCGTGGGGGACGGGTCCCAAACCCGCTGTTTTACCTACGTCAGTGACGCTATTCGCGCCACGGTTCAGGCCGGTCTTAAGGGCGAGGCCATCGGCGGCATTTTCAATATCGGCACCGACGAGGAGATCAGTATTCTTGACTTTGCACGGGCGATGATTGATACGGCACACTCGCCGTCGGGCATCCGGTTTGTTACGCAACAGGCCGTTTACGGTAATAGCTACGAAGACGTGCAGCGTCGCGTTCCCAATAATAAGCGAATGAGAGAAATCCTCGGTGTCGTTCCGGAGATTTCGCTGCGCGAAGGGTTACGACGCACCATCGAGTGGTTCCGTGACGCCTATTCCCAGCACCGCTAAAGTCTGGTGTCTCTAAAAATTGCGTTAAAGGTTGATGTTTGTAACCGGCGGTCCCTCGAGGAAGGCGTTCCCAGCCTGCTGCGGATTTTGGGGGAATTCGGTGTCCAAGCCTCTTTTTTTGTCGCCTTTGGTCCTGACAATTCAGGCAAGGCGGTTCGGCGTGTTTTCCGGCGCGGCTTCCTGAGAAAGATGATTCGTACACGGGCGCCGAGCACCTACGGACTGAAAACCTTGCTCTACGGCACTTTGCTTCCCCCACCCTTGGTCGGTGAGTCACTGCCTCAGCTGTTGAACCAGATCAAAGAGGCCCGACACGAGGTCGGACTCCACGGTTGGGACCACGTCGGCTGGCATGATGGGCTCGCTCGGATGGCTCTGGACGATGTGCGGGAGTCGTTGAGCCGCGCGTCGCGGCTCTTCGAACAGAGCCTGGGAAGCCGCCCGCTTTTTTCCGGCGCCCCGGGCTGGCAGGTAACGCCTTCAAGTCTCCAAATTCAGGACGAGTACGGTTTCGCCTTCGCAAGCGATTGCCGTGGACAGAAACCCTTTTACCCCCGTGTTGCAGGCATGGTGCTGAAAACCCTGCAGATCCCGACGACACTCCCTACCTCGGACGAGCTCCTCGGGGTGGACGGCATGAATGAACAAGCGCTCGCAGATTATTATCTACGCAGCCTTCGCGGGGATTTCGTCAATCTATTGGGACTCCATGCAGAAATCGAAGGGCTTAGCTATACGGGTTGGTTGCGCACGTTCCTGGCAGATTCACTCCGGCGTGGCGCGCAATTTTTGCTGCTCTCCGAGATCGCCCAACATGAATGTACTATGGCAGCGCCCGACGAGGTGCTACACCGGGAAATTCCAGGTCGGGCGGGAACCATCGCTTGCCAAAAAGGCACCGCTTGACAGACCGTGGTTCAGAAAGCACCTTTCAGCAGGAGTAACTAACCATGGCCGTCTTACAAGATGTCGAAAAGACATTGCGACCAGTAAGTCATCCGCCATTTCTGCATCAAGAAATTCGCTTTAGGAATTGGGCATTGGCTGTGCTACTGCTGGCAGCACTGCTGTTCTTTCTAAATCTTGGAGATCGCGCGCTGTGGGGACCGGAAGGGCGCTGGGCTGAGGTCACGCGCGAGATGCAACTCACCGGGAACTACTTCTGGCCGACAATTAACGGCAAACCGTACTACGACAAACCGTTGCCTTCCTACTGGTTGATAGCCGCAGCCGCATACTTTACCGGCAATCTTGATGAGTTTACGGTTCGACTGCCGAGCGCGCTTGCCGGCCTGTTCGGTGTCGCGCTCCTGATCGTTCTTACGCGACAGCTCTATGGCGGTCGAACGGCAGTCATCGCAGGGTTAATCCTTGCAACGTCCTACAGTTATGTTTTTTGGTCGCGTGCCGCATCGGCCGACATGGAAACCGTGACCGGAGTACTGGCAGCGTTGACCTTGTATTTCCGCAATCGGGAGCGACCCAATGGCTGGTGGATTGTGGGGCTGTGGCTCATCATGGTCCTCACGTCACTCACCAAAGGGCTGCAGGGATTCGCCCTTCCTTTGCTCATCATCGGTGTCTATTCGCTTCTTAGCGATGGCTGGCGCAATCTTGCAAAAAAAACGTTGCACGGGCCTTTGAAGGCCCGCCTCACGTGGTTTCTCTCGCAAAGCGGTTGGCTCTTCAATCAAAAGACACTCCTAGCGATCGGCATCGGAGGATTGATCTATGCATTACCTTTTACGATTTCTTCCGCCCTGATGGATTCCAACATCGGCCCTCATAAAGTGTTGCTTGAAAATGTGGTCCGTTTCGTTGAACCGTTTGATCATAAAGACCCGATCTATCTCTATACCTATGTCATTTTTGCCCTCATGGCGCCGTGGAGTTTTTTCCTGCCGGCGGCTCTGGTTCACACGCATTCCAAACCCGCCGGGAAGAATGACCGCTTTGTCCTGGCCTACTTTTGGGCGACTTTTATTTTCTTTACCGTTTCCGGCTCCAGACGTGATTATTACTTGCTGCCGATTCTCCCGGCGGCAGCCATCCTAGTTGCGCGCCTGTTCAGCACTTCAAGGGAAGCCTGGAACCGCTGGGTGCGTTGGCTGACGAACACGGGCTATCTCACGCTATCCGTTTCAGTGGTATTGATGGTCCTGGCAGCTGGCACAATCCTCGCGGTGCATCCCGGCGTGTTAAGCATGCTGCCGCCTCTAGTGGATCGGATTGTCTTCGTCGCCTTTTGGACGTTTCTGTTTATGCTTGTCGCTACGATTGTTCCCTTTCTGAGCTGGCGGCCTGAAAGAATCGCTGTCGCAGTATCCGTCATGGCTTATATGTTCATGATGTTCACATTCGTTTACGTACTCCCCATCAGCGACAAGTTTCGCCAAGAGAAAGCCTTCGCTCAGAGTGTGCGGGCGGCGCTCAATGGGAACATGACTCGCCTCGTGCTTTACAGAGCTTCGGGACCGAGCTTGGTCTATTATTTAGCTGCAGAAAAGCCCATTCCAGAATTCAGCGATAGCAACGATTTGGCAGTCCATATAGATAACCACCCTGATGTGTGGATTCTGGCTGATGAGACAAACCCTCCAACTCTTTCGTTTCCCACTTCAAAGGTTGCCAGCGCACAGGATTTCCGTTGGGGGAAATTTAGGTTCGAAAGCAAATACGCATTGTTCCGTGTTGAGCGGTATGCCGATAGTAAGACAAACTGAACGTAGCCAACGGCTGTCAGACAGCATGAACTTGCTGATCCCCGAATATTATTTAAGCCGGCTTCGCATTGATACCGTCAACGTTTTGGGACTTCATGCAAAAATCGAAGGGCTTCGGTACGGGGGTTGGTTATGGACGTTTTTTACTGAAGCTCGGCGCGCGGGATTGGTCGCCTATCAGGGCCCAGTATTTAAAGTAGCAGCGCACTTGAGGGCAATTCTTATTTTATTTCGTTTTGGGTTTCTTTCTGCACGTAGCGAACTAATACGTAGTCGCTTTCGTCATCGCCTTTCTGCCAGCGCAAATCTTTCGATCGGGCTTCGATAGTGGCGCCTCCTGGAAGACTTGGAAGGTGGCGACTCAGAACCACGATCCAGGAATCGGGATCCTTGGCAATATGGCGTGCTAGCTCCGCATTATCGGAATATTCCGCGAGCGGTTTTTTCGCGGACAGGTAATAGACAACGCCGGCCAAGCCCCTGGACGAGGTCCTATATAGCACCAGGCGACTGAGATCTTCGTTCAGTTTTGCCCGCACGGTGTCAGCAAAAGCTTTTTCGCCGCGAAACATGTCGAAGTTAGGCCAGGCAAAAACGAACAGGAAGAGCAAGAACAGATAGACTTGGAAGGACACCGAAAGAGCGATTCGCTCGGGTCGCAAATTCCTATAGGTGATAACCGCGACGATCAACATAAGCGTGAATGTAAAAAAACCGACCCAAAGTGTTCGTTCCACCAGAGGTGGGAGGTTAATGAAGGGTTCTGGACGCACCGCCGGCACGAACAAACCGATTGCGCCGATCACAGCCAATAGGGCCACCGAACACACCAGCAGAAAAAAGCCTACGTTCATCAGCCAAGATATGCGGCTAACCCATGCTTTCCAAGGCGCGCTGAACAAACGTGCGACCATGATTGCCGCCGCCGGCAAAATCGGCAGCAAGTAATAATCGCGCCTGGAGCCGGAGAGGGTGAAAAAAACAAACGTCGCCCAGAAGTACGCCAGAACAAAACGATCGCTCCTCCCCTCGGGCTTGGCGTGGATGCCTATCAACGCCGCTGGCAGGAACAAGCACCACGGAGCCATGAGTTCAAAAATCGCATAGGTGTAAAGATAGAAAGGCCCCCTATGATCAAAGGGTTCGAAGAAGCGGGTGAAATTTTCACGCACAACCGTAGACGGCCCAATATTAGAGCCCATCAGGGCGGCAGAAATAGCAAAGGGCAATGCATAGACGCAGACCGCGACGCCTATTGCCAACAGCGTCTTGTAATTGAAAAACCAGCGATTTTGTGTAACAAACCAACCGAGCCGCGCCTTCAATGGCCCGTGGCGAATCTTTTGCGCCAGATTGCGCCAGCCATCCGCTAAAAGCGAATAGCTCCCGATTACGAGCAGGGGAAGGACAAAGCCAAGCAGCCCTTTCGTGAGCGATGTAACCGACATAATGAGCCACAAGCCCACAACCCACCACCCAGCGGGTCGCTCCTGGTTGCGGAAATAAAGCGTGAGTGCAGCCAGCACCCCGGCGACGTTCTCGATATCCGCAGACGCGACCCGCGACCAGAAAACATAGCTGAAACAGGTAGCCAGGATGAAGCCAGCGAGGATTGCCGTGCGGTCCCCGTACAGTTGTCGGGTAAGAGCCATCAATAGCGCCACGCCAAGTAAGCCGGCCACGGCACTCGGCAATCGAACTGTAAGTTCATTGAGCTCGCCGGTAAGGTATGTGGTCGCGGCGATCAGCCAGTAGGAAAGCAGCGGCTTGTCATAGTACACTTCGCCGTTAATGGTCGGCCAAAAATAATTACCCGTGAGCTGCATCTCACGCGTGATCTCGCCCCAGCGCGACTCCGAACCCCAAAAACTGCGATCCCCAAGCCGTAAGAGAAAAAGCAGCGCTGCAAGCAACAAGACAGCCGATGCCCAACTTCGAAAATGGGCCGGTTGGTCCGAAAGAAATGATTGACTGAAGCCCGGCGCTTGCGTCGTCTGAAGTGCTAAATTGGCCATGCTAATTTTTTCTGACGCACAATCTGTCCGAGTTGCTCTATAAAGCCCTCCCTGCCTAAAGTCAAGATTGCTTCCACATCGAGTCGGTCAGGGAATCGCTATCGAGCCTCGTTTTTCGCGTTTTTTGCTGCTATAGAATTCCGATGACCAACCCAAGGCGGCAGCTCGCCATCCGGGGAGTTATCTTTATCGTCTTGGTAGGGCTACTGTTTTTTTTCAGTCGCTACATTCCGCAACCTTTTACCGCCTTAATGCCGTCCGGCGAAGACTTCGATGATTTCGAAGCGATTTATTCCAGCAGTGACAAACTCAGTAAGTTTCTCCAATCCTTAGGTCCTTATTCTCCGGCTGTATTCGTGCTTCTACAAATACTCCAGGTGGCGGCGGCTCCCTTTCCCGGAGAACTGACCGGCGTCGCCGGCGGATACGTCTATGGCGAAACCATGGGCTTTTTGCTTTCCACGGTGGGACTCACCATCGGCTCCTGGGTCGCATTCGAACTGGCAAGTATCTTGGGTAGGCCTTTTGTGGAGCGATTTGTCAGCCAGGAGGTTCTGCACAAGTTTGACTTTCTCACCACGAATACAGGCGCCACGATTTGTTTTCTGTTGTTTCTGATTCCTGGCTTCCCAAAGGATTATCTCTGCTATCTCCTGGGATTAAGCCGAATGAAGCTGAGTACCTTCCTCATCGTATCCATCATCGGTCGTATCCCGGGAACTTATCTGCTAACCGTTCAGGGCGCCAAGTTCCGCAATCAGGAATATTACGCAGTGGCCATCTTCGCTGCAGTCTCCGCGGTAATCTTGCTGGTCGCATATCTCTACCGAAACCAGATTTATCACTGGATTAAGCACCGGCACGATCAATGAAAGTTAAAACGGCGGCGTTCTCCGGAGACAGGTAGGTTACAGAGCCCGGCTTCGCGTTGCAAAATAAAAAATTGCCGCCACCGCGATGCGAT
>Ga0137394_10003037_pt1 | contig 12542 bp, 12 predicted proteins | sample czobulk116metaG_FD_108278 | JGI IMG/M metagenome (GOLD analysis project Ga0137394, IMG submission 108278) | Vadose zone soil microbial communities from Angelo Coast Range Reserve, California, USA - czobulk1.16 metaG | ecosystem: Environmental > Terrestrial > Soil > Vadose zone | place: USA... | reverse complement strand
GGCGCCATGGACGCGAGCAATTTATTGAAGCCGCTGCTGGCTCGCGGCGAGCTCCACTGCATCGGCGCGACGACCCTCGACGAGTACAAGAAGCACATCGAGAAGGACGCGGCGCTGGAGCGGCGGTTCCAGCCCGTCATGGTCGACCAGCCGACGGTGGAGGACACGATCTCCATCCTCCGCGGGCTCAAGGAGCGCTACGAGATCCATCACGGCGTCCGCATCAAGGACGCGGCGCTGGTGGCGGCCGCCGTGCTCTCGCATCGCTACATCGCCGATCGGTTCCTGCCCGACAAGGCCATCGACCTCGTCGACGAGGCGGCGGCCCGGCTCCGGACCGAGATCGACTCGATGCCGGCGGAGCTGGACGAGATCACGCGGCGAATCCTGCAGCTCGAGATCGAGCGCGAGGCCCTGCGCAAGGAGACCGACGCCGCGTCCCGGGATCGGCTGGCGAAGCTCGAGAAGGAGCTGACGGAGCTGCAGGGGAAGGCCCAGACCCTGCGCGCCCAGTGGGAGAGCGAGAAGGCGGCGATCGAGCGGCCGCGCCAGCTCCGCAAGCGCATCGAGGAGACGAGGATCGAGATCGACAAGGCGATGCGGGTCGGCGACCTGTCGCGGGCCGCCGAGCTGCAGTACGGGACGCTGGTCGCGCTCGAGCGCGAGCTGAAGGAGCTGGAAGCCCAGCAGAGCGCCGGCGGGCGGCGGCTCATCAAGGAAGAGGTGGACGAGGAAGACATCGCGGAGGTCGTTTCCCGGTGGACGGGCATCCCGGTGTCCAAGCTCATGGAAGGCGAGATGCAGAAGCTCCTGCGTCTTCCCGAGGAGCTGCACAAGCGCGTGGTGGGACAGGACGAGGCCGTGCGCGCGGTGGCGGACGCCGTGGTGCGCGCCCGCGCCGGCATCAAGGACCCCAAGCGTCCGATCGGCTCGTTCCTGTTCCTCGGCCCCACGGGCGTCGGCAAGACCGAGCTGGCGCGCGCGCTCGCCGCGACGCTCTTCGACGACGAAGACAACATGATCCGCCTGGACATGTCCGAGTACATGGAGAAGCACACCGTCGCCCGCCTCATCGGCGCCCCGCCCGGATACGTCGGCTACGACGAGGGCGGGCAGCTCACCGAGGCGGTCCGGCGCAAGCCGTATTCGGTCGTGCTGCTCGACGAGATCGAGAAGGCGCACCCGGACGTCTTCAACGTCCTGCTCCAGGTCCTGGACGATGGGCGGCTGACCGACGGGCACGGCCGCACGGTCAACTTCCGGAACACCGTGATCATCATGACGTCGAACATCGGCAGCCAGCTCATCCTCGAGATGCGCGGCGCCGACGAGCGAAGCTACCAGCGGATGCGCGAGCAGGTGCTGGAGGCGCTGCGGCGTCACTTCCGGCCGGAGTTCCTGAACCGCGTCGACGAGGTCGTGGTCTTCCGCGCGCTGACCGAGGCGGAGCTCGCGAAGATCGTCGAGATCCAGCTCGACGGGCTACGGCGTCGCCTGACCGATCGGCGGATCACGCTCGAGGTCACCGAGGCGGCGCGCAGCTACCTGGCCAAGATCGGCTACGACCCCGTCTTCGGCGCGCGCCCGTTGAAGCGCGCCATTCAGCGAGAGGTCGAGACGCCGGTCGCGCGGCTGATCGTGGGCGGTAAGCTCCGCGACGGCGGAACCGTGCGCGTGGACGTGGCCGGCGACGCGCTGCGCGTGGAACCGGCGTGAGGCCCTTCGAGGAGGCGGTGGCCTCGGAGCTGGCCGCGCTCCTGCGGGCGGGCGTGCCGGTGCGCGGCGTCCAGATCACCGTGCGCGAGATGCTGGTCACGCGGATGGAGCGCGGTCAGCTCGGCGCGCGCGAGGTCACCGACGCGGTCGAGGCGGCCGTGCGCGCCGCCGGCCACCTGGTGCGCGAGCTGGACGCTCCGGAGGAGCTGGCCGAGATCGTCTGCCGCTCGGCGCTGGAGGCGGTGCGGGGGCACGGCGGCGAGAGCGCACGCTGGCTCATGGAAGCGACGAGCGCGGCCTACGCGGTGCTCGATCAGCTGGCCCTGGAGCGCCCGGACGAGGCGACCTGGCGCTGGCTCGCGCGGCAACTCCCGCGCTGGTAGGAGCTCACGATGCGGCGATGGCAGGTGTGGTTCTTCGGACGCCCGGCTCAGTTCCTGTTCTGGGTCGCGGTCCTCCTGGTCGGCTCGTTTATCGTCGGCGCCGGGACCGGTCGGCCGCAATGGTGGTGGCCCTTCGAACGACCGCGTCCGGCGATCGTGCTGGCGCCGGCGTCGGCGTCGACGCCGCCGGCGGGCTGGACGGGGGTCGCGAAGGCCGTGATGCCGGCGGTGGTGAACATCGCCTCGGCCAGAATCGTGCGGGGGCTCGACCGGCCGTCGGGACCTCTGGCCTCCGACCCCTTCTTCGGCTTCTTCGGGCCGGAGCGGGGGCCGCGCCGCGAGCAGAGCCTGGGCTCGGGGGTCATCGTCACGAGCGACGGCTACGTCCTCACCAACAACCACGTCGTCGAGGGCGCGCAGGAGATCCGCGTGACGCTCGACGACCGCCGTGAGTTCCAGGCCAAGCTCGTCGGGGCCGACCCGCACACCGACCTGGCGGTCCTGAAGCTGTCGGGCTCGGGCTTCACGGTCCTGGCCCTCGGCGACTCGAGCCGCGTCGAGGTGGCCGAGATCGTTCTCGCCATCGGCAATCCGTTCGGGCTGAGCCGGACCGTGACGATGGGCATCGTGAGCGCCGTCGGGCGCGCCAACGTGGGGATCGCGGACTACGAAGACTTCATCCAGACCGACGCCGCGATCAATCCCGGGAACTCCGGCGGCGCGCTCGTGAACTCGGTCGGCGCGTTGATCGGGATCAACACCGCGATCTTCTCGCAGAGCGGGGGCTATCAGGGCATCGGCTTCGCGGTACCGGTCAACATGGCCCGGCAGGTGATGGACCAGCTCGTCACGCGCGGGCGCCTGACCCGGGGCTATCTCGGCGTGGCCGTGCAGGAGCTGACCCCCGCGGTGGCGCGAGGGCTGGGGCTGTTCGCGAGCGGTGGCATCCTGGTGGCCGACGTCACCCCGGACGGGCCGGCGGCCCGGGCGGGTCTCAAGCGCGGCGACGTGATCGCCGCCATCGATGACAAGCCGGTCGCCGATGTCGGCCAGTTCCGCAATCTCGTCGCCGGCACGGCGCCGGGCACCCGCGTGCGGCTCACGATTCTACGCGACGCTCGCGAGCAGAAGGTTGAGGTCCCCATCGGGGACCTGCCCGAGCGCCGCGGCGCCTGACCTCACCGTGATCCCCCTCCGCGATTCCATCCCGTCGCGCACCTGGCCCGTCGTGACCTATCTGCTGATCGGGCTCAACGTCTGGGTGTTCCTCTACGAGGTGGCGCTCGGTCCCGACCTCGAAGCCTTCATCCACACCTGGGGCTTCGTGCCCGCCGACTACTTCGCGCTCGCCCGCGTTCCCGACGCCGGGGCCGAGCGCTACCTGCCGCTCGTGACCTCGATGTTCCTTCACGGCGGCTGGATGCACCTGATCGGCAACATGATGTATCTGTGGATCTTCGGCGACAACGTCGAGGATCGGCTCGGCCATCTCCGCTATCTGCTCTTCTATCTCCTGGCCGGTCTGGGCGCAGCGCTCGTCCACGCGTACCTGCACCCCGAGTCGACCGTTCCGACCGTGGGCGCCAGCGGAGCGATCAGCGGTGTGCTCGGTGGCTACCTTCTTTTGTTTCCTCACGCGCGGGTGCTCACGCTCGTGCCGATCGTCTTCATCTTCGTCCAGATCGTGGAAGTGCCGGCGGTGATCTATCTCGGCTTCTGGTTCCTCATGCAGCTGGTGGCCGGCACGCTCGCCGTGGCGCTCGCCGATGGAGCCGGCGGCGTGGCGTGGTGGGCACACGTCGGGGGGTTCGCGGTGGGCCTGATCCTGGTGCCGCTGCTGCTCCGGCGCCGCAGCTATCCGCGGGTGTGGCGAACGGAGTCGGGACCGTGGTGAACGTCGTGCGATCGAACGGGGGAGGCTGACGATGAGCATCGGTGACATCCTGTGGTTGTTCTTCATGATCTCGGCGCTGCAGCCGGTGCTCAGGCAGAAGATGCTCGAGGCCGCCCGGATGCGCGTGCTGCATCGGTTCGAGAACAAACGGAAGAGCCGGGTGATCGCGCTCGTGCACCGCCAGGAGACGATGAGCTTCCTGGGCTTTCCCATCATGCGCTTCATCGACGTGAACGACTCGGAGGAGGTGCTGCGGGCCATCAAGCTGACCGATCCCGACTGTCCCATCGACCTGATCATCCACACGCCGGGCGGCCTGGTCCTCGCCGCCGGCCAGATCGCCCACGCCCTCCGGCGTCATCGAGCGAAGGTCACCGTCTTCGTGCCCCACTACGCGATGTCGGGCGGGACGCTGATCTCCCTGGCGGCCGACGAGATCGTGCTGGACCCGAACGCGGTGCTGGGCCCGGTGGACCCGCAGCTCGGCGAGTCGCCGGCGGCGTCCGTGCTGACCGTGCTCGACAAGAAAAAGCCCGACGAGATCGACGACAAGACGTTCATCATGGCCGACGTCTCCCGCAAGGCCATCGCGCAGGTGCGGCGGACGGTCCAGGAGCTCCTCTCGGATCGGATGGCGCGGGAGCAGGCCGCCGCGCTGGCCGAGAAGCTGGCCACGGGCACCTGGACCCACGACTATCCGATCATGGCCGAGGAGGCCAAGGCGCTCGGGCTGCCGGTCAGCACGGAGATGCCGGAAGAGGTCTACCAGTTCATGGGCCTCTTCCCCCAGCCGACCCGCACGCGGCCATCGGTCGAGTACGTGCCGATGCCCTATCGGTCGCGTCAGAGCTAGTCGACGCGATGTCGGATGCCATCGAGATTCCGACCCTGGCCGGCACGCTGGACGAGCTGGCCGGTCGGGGTTTCACCGAGCACTTCATCATGGTGAATGGAAAGCTTCGTGGGGCCGACAGCGGGAAGGTGTTCCCCGCGGAGGAGGTGATGATTTCGGAGTATCACCGTTTCGAGGGCGTCTCGGACCCAGATGACATGGCGATCCTCTATGCGATCGAGACACGCAGCGGTCTTCGTGGGACGCTGGCCGACGCGTTCGGCGTCTACGCGGACCCGGTGGTGGAAGCGTTCATGAGAGAGGTCGTGCTGCGTCGGCGATGATCGACCGGCTCAGCGGGGTCGCCTCACCGGGACTCCACGTGCTCGCGCAGGATCCGCCGGACCTCGAGGATCGTCTCGGGCTCTGCCTGGGTCGAGTGGCTCGATCTGACGATCTTCTCCGACGCGACTCCGTCGAGATGGGCGCTCTCGTAGGCGACGACGCCGTCCGTCTTTCCGCTCACCGGACCAACTCCGAGCACGGCGATGATCGAGTGCACGAGCACGCCCGGGGCGATCGGGCTCTCGGAGAGAGTGCGGATGAAGTGGTGGCCGGGACGCATGTTGTCGACCGCGGTCGGCGTGCCTTCGAGGGCCTTGACGGTGGCGAGGTCCGGGTTTTGTCGGGCGAGGTCGTTGACGTCCTTCACCAGGGTGACCGGAAGCGTGACGACTCGCCGGACGAGGTTCATGACGAACGTCGAGACGCGGAAGCTCCCCCGGTGCGGCGTGGCGATGAACACGACCCGGCTGACGAAGGGTAGTGGCTCGAAGAACATCGTGTTCCGGACGAGCTCCCGCGTCTCCGGAGATGCCTTGACCTCCGCGAAGGGAAGTTTAGTCACACTGTCCCAGAAGCGCGTGCCGCTGTCCGTGACCATGAGCCGCGCCAGCAGGCCACCCTGGCTGTGGCCGATCAGCACCATGCGCCGAAGCGCGGGGTCGCGTCCCTCGGGGTCGAGCTCCTTCACGACGCTCTGGAGCGACCGCCGTAGCTCGCTCGCCGACACGAGGATCGGGCTGCTCGTGGAGTAGGTGAAGAGCCAGAACTGGATGCGGCTTCGCAGCACCGGATCATTCGAGAGCTCGTTGACCATATCAGCCCAGCGCGCGGGGCTCGACGCCGTGCCGTGGATGAGGACGACCGGGACCCGACCCGGTCGGTAGGGATGTATCATGGCGAGGTTGCCGGCGAACGAGCGGCGGAATTCCGCCGACAGGAAGGAGCCGAGCTCCGTGTCCCACACCGGCGCCCCTTCGAGCCCGTAGGCGAGCGTGGCGCTGGGCTCGAGCTCCAGCGGCAGCGTGCGGCCTTGGACCTCGACGGTCGTCGCTTCGTCGGCGGGGTAGAGCTCGATGCGGCCGCGGAGCCGGCCGTTGGCGATCGCCTCGACCACGTTCTCGAGCCTGACGAATACGGTCACCGGCACCTTGACGCGCGCAGGGATGTACTTGCGGGCGGCTTCGGCCTCGGGCCCGGTGCCCGCGGGAGTCACCTCGGCCGCCAGTGGGGCGCCGATGCCCGGCTGACGATAGCGATTGCGCAGCCCTCGGACCTCGAAGTCGCCGACCGAGACGAACCGACTCATGCGGAACGGGCCCCAGAGAAAGTCGGCCGGATCGCCGCGGAGCTCGAGCTGCCCGAAGGGCAACGGCAGCGTGCGATCCGACAGAATGACCTCGACAGCCTCGGCCTCCGCCGCGGTTCGGCCGCTGGGCGCGGGAGCGCCGTTGCTCGCAGCGGGCGGCCCGACGAGCCCGAGGCCCAGCCCGAAGTTGTAGAGGTCCGCGGCGAGTCGCGTGCGCGGATCGAGCGCGAGCGCGGACTCGTCCTTGCTCTCGAACAGGAACGCGTACGCATAGACGGCGGCCGCCAGGTAGTGGTCCTGCCGGTGTTCCCGCTCGGCGTAGAGAAAGGAGAGCTCGGCCAGCGCGAAGAGTCGGTTCCGGTTGAGGTCGGTGCCGGCGCCCCGGAGCTGGCCCAGCGTGCCCGCCGGGTCCTCCTCGAAGCGTTCGGCGAGCCCGAGGCGCTGGAGCGTCTGCTCGGTGGCCGCACTGGGCTTTCCGGCGGTCATCACGCTTCGCGTGAGCGCGCGGTGCACTTTCTGCGGGTCGGCCCGGACCACGCCGATCGGCGTGGCACAGGCGCTTGCGACGAGCAGCACGCCGACCAGCGCGATCAGGCCGAGCGCCGTATCTGACCGGGTATCCACGGCGACGCCGACGGCCACTTCGCGCGCCGCGCCGCCAGCCTGTGGCGGCGGCGCGCCGGCCGCATTCATCGCGCCGCTCTGGTGAACGCGGAAAGAACGGTCTCGCTGGGGTCCGCCTTGCAGTAGCCAAGGGCGCGGTCGACGAGCTCCCCCGCGGCGCGCTCGTCCCACGTCGTCAGGCGGCGAATCCCGTCGACGTAGCCGTTGAAGTATATTAAAGCCCGCTCCTGCCGTTCGCCGGAGAGCGACTGAAATTCTGCGCACTTGATCTTGCCGGTGTGAATGATCCGCGGCGTGAGGCTCATCTGAGCCGGCGCCGATTCCGGGAGGAAGTTGGCCGCCGCCAGGGCCAGGCACGAAGCGGCGAGTATTGCAGTGCCCCGATTCATTGTCGTCACCCCCACTCGTCTGACCGCGTGAACGTCTCAGACCCTCGGGCGGACCTGCTTCGCGAGCTCGCGGATCTCGCCGACGAGCGCCGCGGAGTCCTGGCGGGCCGGCAGCCCCATCCGGGCGCTGATCGTGAGCGACTTCACGTCGCGGCCGGTCTGGCCACAGACCGTCGCGAGCTCCGCGAGGCCGGCCTTCATCTTCGCGGCGCTGGGGAACGCGGCGTGCCAGCCGTCGCCGAGCTCGGCGACGCGCCGGAGCGCGCAGGGCGTGTGGCCGCCGATCCAGACGGGGATGGCGCCGCGCGCGGGCTTCGGCGCCACACCGAGCGCGTCGAAGCGCAGGAACTCTCCCTGGTGGCTCACGCGCTCGTCGCGCCAGCAGGCCTTCATGACCCGGATCGCCTCGTCGCTCCAGGCGCCGCGATCTCTTCCTTCATCCAGCCGACCCCGGCGCCCAGGATGACGCGGCCCGGCGCCAGGTGGTCGAGCGTCGCGAGCATCTTCGCGGCGAGGACCGGGTGGCGATGAGGCAGGACGAGCGCCTTCATGCGCCGCGCGAAGCCGAGCAGCACGTCGCGGGTGGCGGCGGGGCCGTACACCGGAAGATGGCAGCCGACCTGCAGGTCAGTCGTCGCCATACACGACCCGTTCGGCGAGCGCGTCCTCCTGGATCATCTGCGCCAGGCGCGAGTGCTGGATCTTGCCGCTGGAGGTCTTCGGGATCGTGCTCGACCGCACGAGGATCACCCGCGCCGGGCGGTGGCCGCGGGCTCGGTGGACGCGGCTCGTGATCTCGCGGACGAGACCGTGGTAGTCGTCGGGCGACGCGGTCTCGCTCCGGACCTCGGCGACGACGTGGAGCCGCTGCGTGCCCGTCCGCTCGCTGTCGATCCCGACCGCGGCGGAGTAGCGCACGCCGTCCACGCGGTCGACGACTTCCTCGATGTCGGCGGGCACGACGTTCTCGCCGGCGAGAATGATGATGTCCTTGAGGCGGCCCGTCACGTAGAGGAACCCTTCGGCGTCGACGAACCCGAGATCGCCGGTCCTGAGCCAGCCGCCCGGCATGAGCACCTTCGCGGTGGCGCCGGGGTTGTTGTAATAGCCCTGCATGACGCCCGAGCTCTTGACGCAGATCTCGCCCTCCACGCCCGCCGGGCGCTCGGCGGTGCCCTCGTCCAGCGGCGCCAGGACCCGGACCGAGACGCCCCGGCACGGCTGGCCCACCGAGGGAAATCGCCCGCTCGCATCGAGCCTGAGCGGGACGCCCCGGGGCCAGATGGCGACCGCCAGCGTCGCCTCGGCGAGCCCGTAGCAGGGCGCGATGATCCGCTTGAGGCCGAAGTGCGACTCGAACGCCGCGATCGTCGAGGGGCGCACGGGCTCGGCGCCGGAGAGCGCGGACTTGAGGCTCGTGAGGTCGAGCCCGGCCGTGTCGCGGACGTTGCGCACGCAGTTGCGATAGCCGAAGTCCGGCGACACGGTGAACGTCGCGCGGATCTCGGTGATGAGCGAGAGCCACTGGCGCGGGTTCCGGAGATCGGGCGGCAGCAGCCAGATCGGCGTGCCCAGGAGCGGCGGCGTGAACGCGCAGCCGATCAGGCCCATGTCGTGGTAGAGCGGCAGCCACGAGACGATGCGGTCGTCGACGGTGATGCCCGCCGCCTCGGCCATGAAGTGGATGGTCGACACGACGTTGCGGTGGGTGAGCATGACGCCGCGCGGATGGCCCGTGCTTCCCGACGTGTACTGCAGAAAGGCCAGGTCGTCCGCGCTCGCCCGGGCGAGCGCCGGCGGGGCCGCGTCGATGTCGAGGTCGGGCGGCTCCAGGACGCTGTGGACGTTCGGCGCCTGCTCGCAGCTCTCGTCCACGCCCGTGCGGAACCAGCCGATCGTCGCGACCGCGACCGCGTCGGAGTCGCGGAAGATGTTGGCCGTCGTATCCACGCCGAGCGTGGGGTAGAGCGGGACCGGGACCGCGCCGATCCTGAGGGCGGCGAAGAACGTGTAGAAGAATTCGGCGCACGTCGGGTAGATGAGGCAGACCTTGTCGCCCGCGCCCACGCCCGCCCGGGCGAGCCCGGCGGCGTACCGCCCGCTCTGGGCCCACAGGCGCCCGTACGTCACCGTCTCGTCGAACAACCGGAAATATTGCTGGTCGGGCGAGAGGGCCGCGCGGCGCCGCATCATCTCGGTCAGCGTCGCGGCAGCTCGTACGTCATCCATTCGCGACTCCTCGACTGGCCGACGGGCGGAGGCGGGAGGGCGCGCCGGCGGAGGCCCGCGGGGGCACGCGGCCGGCTCCGTCACCCACTCGCCCGCTGCCGCAGCTCTGCGAGCTGCGGGCGGGACTCGGGGGTCCCACTCCGCCGGCCGCGTGCCCCCGCGGGCCTCCGCCGGCGCGCCCTCCCGCCTCCGCCCGTCGGCCGGCTCCAGGTGTTGCGCAGCGCTGACATCTGTTCATGGGCATGGGTTAGTCGATTCGGGGGCCGAGGGTCGCGGCGGTTGCGTGGGCTTCGCCGTTTCTCAGGTAGAGGACTGAGACGGTGTCGCCGGGGCGGCGGTCGCGGACCAGGTTTCGGAGATCCTCGAGGCCGTCGACGGCGATCCCGGCGAAGCGCACGATCACGTCGCCTTCGCGCAGGCCCGCCTGCTCGGCCGCCGTTCCCGGCATGACGCTCGACAGCCGCAGCCCGTCGGCGCCCGGCCGCGGCAGGGCGAGGATGCCGAAGAGCGCGCCGCCGGGCGCGCCGTTCTGGCGGCGGACCGGCCGCGGGACCTTCGCGTACACCGGCCGCGAATCGCTTGCGAGCCGCTCGATGACGCGCATGCCGACGGCGGCGACGCGCGCCATACCGGCCGCGTCGATCCTGTCCGCGGTATCGGTCGGACGGTGGTAATCGCCGTGACCACTGGTGTAGAAGAACAGCACGGGAAGACCGGCCTCGTAGAATCGACTGTGGTCGGAGGGCCCGTGGGGCGAGCCTTCGATCTCGAGCGTGATTCCTTCCTTCTGCGCCGCGTCGCCGACGATCGCGCGTAGCCCGTTGCCGCTGTCGCCGCCGCCCACGTTGAGACGGCCGCCCTGCATCCGACCCACCATGTCGAAGTTCACCATCGCGACGGTCCGGTTGAGCGGTACGGCCGGCCGGCCCACGTAGTGACGCGAGCCGATCAGGCCCAGCTCCTCGGCGCCGAACAGCGCGAAGACGAGCGTCCGGCCCGTTTCCCCCGCCGCCGCGAACGCGCGCGCCAGCCCGAGGACCACGGCGGTGCCGGAGGCGTTGTCGTCGGCGCCGGGGTAGACGACGCCGTCGACGCGTCCGAGGTGATCGTAGTGCGCGCCGATGACGACGGCTTCGCCGGCGAGCGCCGGCTCGGTACCCGGCAGAATGCCGACGACGTTGGCGGCGCGGACTTCATCGGACACCTGGTCCACGCGAATCCGCAGGCGGGCTCCCGTCGCGAACGACGCGGGCGCGTGCGCCGCGGAGAGAGCATTCGCCGCATCCACCGTCGTTCGGCCTGCGGCGGACAGCACGGCGTCGGCCGCCTCGCGCGTGAGCGCCCCCGACACGAGACCGACCTGGACCGCCGTCTTGTCCGGCGACGGGATCTCGCCGCCGGCCAGCAGCAGCGCGGCGGCGCCGCGGCGCTTCGCCGCGATCAGCTTGTCGAGACGGCTTGCTCGCGCTCCTGCCAGATGAGGGGGTGTCCCGTCCAGCGCGAGCGCGATCTTTCCGCGAACGTCCACGGCCGCGTAGTCGTCATAGCCGACGTCTGGAAGGTCGGCGCCGTAGCCGACGAAGACCACGTCTGCGCCGACCTCGCCGGCGAGCGAGCCGCCGTGCGGGATCCAGTCGCGCCCGAGCTCGAGCCGGCGCGGCGTCGGACCGGACAGCTCCAGGCTGCTCCCCGGGCCCGGGCGCTGCGACGTCTCGAGGACGAACGTCTGGATGAACGATCCCGCGTCGCCCCCCGGACGGAGTCCGGCGGCCGCCAGCCACTCGGCGATCTGGCGGGCGGCGCGGTCGCCGCCGGCCGTGCCCGACCGCCGGCCCTCCATCTCGGGGGCGGTCAACGCGCTCACGCTCTCGGCGAGCCGCTCGGCTGTCGGCGCCACGACGGCGGCCCGCGCGGCCGCGCCGGCCGCGCCGAGCGCCAGGGATGCCGTGAGCAGGAGAGCGACGACCCGGCGGGTCACACGCGCATTTTACTCCAGTGGAGCGGGCGCTATGACCGGCTGAAGACGGTCATTTTCCGTCTCCGGACTTGACGGAGGCGACGCGGCCGCCGGTCAGCCGCACGAGGTCCGCGGGCGTCAGCTTGAAGACCGTGTTCGGGTGACCGGCGGCCGCCCAGATCTCGGGCCACTTCAGCAGATCCTCGTCGATCAGGATCGCCAGCGGCTCGGCGTGCGCGACGGGAGCGACGCCGCCGATGGCGAAGCCCGTCCGGGCCCGCACGAAGTCGGCGTCGGCGCGGCCCACCGGCTCGGCCACGAGCCCGGCCACCTTGCGCTCGTCGACGCGGTTTGCGCCACTCGCGATGACCAGCACCGCGCGCTGAGTCTGCTCGCCGCGAAAGACCAGGGATTTCGCGATCTGGTCGACGCGGCAGCCGACCGCGCGGGCGGCCTCGGCCGAGGTGCGCGCGGGCTGCTCGAGAGCGACCACGGTGTGGCCGCCGCCCGCCGCCGCGAGAGCCTCCTGGACCCGCCGGACACTCGCACCCAGTTCAGAGTCGCTCACGGGACCTCGCCTGGATCATCCATGAACGAACACCACGGCGAACGGGCGGGTGGCGCCGGGCCAGGCAGGGGAGCCGGGGGTACGCGACCGGCGTAGTGGGACCCCCGAGTCCCGTCCGCAGCTCGAAGAGCTGCGATTCGGGCGAGTGGGTGACGGAGCCGGTCGCGTCCCCCCGCCTCCCCTGCCTGGCCCGGCGCCACCCGCCCGCCGAGCGCCTCGATCGTTCATGAATGATTCGGACTAGAGGTCGCGGACGGCGCGCGCGACGTCGGCGGCGTCGGGCCTCACCTGGAAGTTGT
>Ga0137394_10003035_pt1 | contig 12544 bp, 9 predicted proteins | sample czobulk116metaG_FD_108278 | JGI IMG/M metagenome (GOLD analysis project Ga0137394, IMG submission 108278) | Vadose zone soil microbial communities from Angelo Coast Range Reserve, California, USA - czobulk1.16 metaG | ecosystem: Environmental > Terrestrial > Soil > Vadose zone | place: USA... | reverse complement strand
GAATCTCGAGCAGTGGTGCAGCGATCGCTAGTGTGTCTTGCCCTTGCAGCCTTTATGTCCGCCTGGAGAGGGAAAATGACCAACACAATGGAGCAGAGATCGCGGAGTTCACGGAGTAGAATGGAACACGACGGAGTATTAGGCAGCTGTGAACAGCTTGTGATGTAGGACTAGCAACTGGCGTGAATTCAGCGCGGCACTGGCATAAGTCCGGCCTTCGCTGTCGCTGAATTCGACCTCGAATACATTCGGCGCCAGATTTTCGATGACCGTACCTACTTGGCCGCGGACGAGCTTTTGGGCCGGGACATCTTCCAAAAGAGCCACAACATCGAGAAGTTTTGGTTCCATAGCGTCATCACCTCACAACACGTAGCAGGTAGTCAATCTCGGGAAGTCTTCTCCCGTGAGAACGATCCATGAGCTTCGAACCATCGCTTGGCCTGACAATCCACCCATCAAAAGGTCTAGCACGTACCTTTGCCCGTATGTATCACGCACTCCGAGAGTTGCGTCCTCCTCCACTGCAGCCAGGAGCAATGCGCGGCGCAACCGATCAACATCTCTCCAGGTAATCCCGAGGGCCGACGCGAAAACTCGGGCTTTATGACGCCCGTGAGGGTGGGCTGGGTTGAGGCAATAGTGGGTGAGTTTCGCGGGTCCACGACCGCGCTCGCAGGATTGGGCAACTTCACAAGGGGGATGATAACACTGCAAGTACTAGAACGGGTTGGTGATTATGAGGGTGCTAAAACGGGACGAAGGCAGGGCGTTTCCTTGACTTGGCGAGGAGGCGACTCAATAATGGTAAGGCATGAGCGTACGCGCCGGAGGCGCTGAAGAGATGTTCCTTGACGTTAAGGAATTAGCCGTCCGTAAGCTGCGCATCCGGAAGACCTATGCTCCGGGCAGCATCGATTTTCATTCCGCGGAGATCAAGCAGATCGAGCCGCTGGAAGTGATGGCGACGGCCGAGCTGCTGGAATCGCAGATTCGCATCGAGGGAAACCTCGAAACGAAGATCGAGCTCGTGTGTGCACGCTGCCTCGAACCCGTGGTGGAAGAGGTGAGCCGTACGTTCGACCTGTTTTACGCGCCGGTGCCGAAGGTCGAAAAGCCGACCATCGACCAGTTGAAAGACGACGAGACCGAGATTGGATTCTATAAAGGAGAAGGACTCTTCCTGGCGGATGTGTTGAAGGAGCAGTTGCTGCTGGCGCTGCCGTTGAAGGTGATCTGCCAAAGTGACTGCCGGGGGCTGTGCCCGAATTGCGGTGCGAACCTGAACCATGAAGAGTGCCGCTGTGAGACCCACGCGACGGACCCGCGAATGGCCCCTCTCGCGCGCCTCAAGCAGGACTGGCTCAAGAAACAATAGTTTTCCAGGGCTAGCAAGCCCGGTATAATCCGCCCACTGAGGCGGCAACGAGGTGTATTACTATGCCTAACCCAAAACGACGGCATTCCAAGAGACGGACGAGCACCAGGCGGGCGAACGACTTTTTGTCGAAGCCTGCGTTCGCCAAGTGTCCGAATTGCCACGAAATGAAACAGCCGCACCAGGTTTGTCCGCATTGCGGACATTACAAGGGCAAAGCGGCGCAAGCACCGGCGTCGTAAGGATTTCAAGTCTCTCTCGCTTAGCCTGCGGACAAAAATCCCATGATCACCATCGCCGTTGACGCCATGGGCGGAGACCACGCGCCACGCCCCGAGGTCGAAGGCAGTGTGCTGGCCGTGCGGGAGCTTGGCGTGCGAGTCTTGCTCGTGGGACAGCCGAATGTCGTCCGCCCGGAGCTGGCGAGGCATGCAGCGCCAAGTCTGCCGATCGAGATCGTGCCCGCGAGCGAAGTGATCACCATGAATGATCATCCCGCGCAGGCCTTCCGGCGGAAGAAGGACAGCTCGGTCCACGTGGCGGCGCGCCTGGTGCGCGAGGCGAAGGCCGACGGGATGGTCAGCGCGGGAAATACGGGCGCGGTGATGACCGTGGCAAAGTTTTTGCTCGGAACGCTGGAGTCGGTGGATCGCGTGGCGCTGGCCGCGCCTTTTCCGAACGCCAAGGGCGGCGTTTCCGTGCTGCTCGACGTCGGCGCAAACGTGGATTCGAAACCCGAGCACCTGGTCCAGTTCGCGGTGATGGGAGAAGTCTACTACCGCGCGACATTTGGCAGCAAACGCCCCCGCGTCGGATTGCTCTCCGTCGGCGAAGAAGAGATCAAGGGCAACGAGCTGACACGCGAGGTTTACACGCGGCTGAAGAAGAGCCCGGTGCATTTTGTCGGCAACGTCGAAGGCGGGGATCTGTTTTCCGGCAACGTGGATGTCATCGTGAGTGATGGCTTCGTGGGCAACATCGCGCTGAAGATTTGCGAAGGCCTGGCGTTTCAGATTTTCGGCTTGCTGCGGAAGTCCATGAACAGTTCGCTGGTTTCGCAGGTGGGCGGGATGCTTTCGAAAGGCGCCTTCAAGGCGCTGCGAAAGACGATTGATTACACGGAGTACGGCGGCGCGCCGTTGCTGGGCGTGCGCGGCGTTTGCGTGATCGCCCATGGGCGTTCGAACGCCAACGCCGTGAAAAACGCCATCCGCGTCGCCGCGGGACTCGCCCGCGCGCGCATGAACGAGAAAATCGAACAGGAGCTCTCGGCCGCCGCGGTTATTGCGTGACGGCGCAAGAAGAGGATTAACCATGGGAAAAGTCGCATTCGTGTTTCCGGGACAAGCTTCGCAATACCCGGGTATGGGCAAAGAGCTGGCGGGAAAATATCCGGCTGCGAAGGCCGTTTTTGACGAAGCCGACAAGGCGCTGGGATTCTCGATTTCGAAGATATGCTTCGAGGGCACGGAAGAAGAACTCAAGCTGACGGCCAACACGCAACCGGCGATTTTGACCTGCTCCGTCGCCGTGTATCGCGTTCTGGCAGAGAAAGGGTTGACGCCGGATTTCGTGGCCGGGCACAGCCTCGGAGAGTATTCCGCGCTGGTGGCGGCGGGTGGGCTGAAATTTGCGGATGCCGTGCAACTCGTGCGCAAGCGCGGAACGTACATGCAGGATGCGGTTCCGCCGGGCGTGGGCGCGATGGCCGCGATTATGGGTTTGTCGCCAGCGGTGGTTGCGGACGCCTGCAAGCGTGCGGCGGAAGGCGAGATTTGTTCGGCCGCAAATCTGAATTCGCCGGAGCAGACGGTGATCTCCGGGCACGCGGGCGCGGTGAAGCGCGCGGTGGAGATTGCCTCGCAGCTCGGCGCGAAGCGCGCCGTGATTCTGGCGGTTTCCGCGCCGTTCCATTCGGCGCTGATGACGCCGGCGCAGGAGAAGCTGGAAAAAGACTTGAAGCAAACGGAGTTTGTTGCGTTGCGCGTGCCGCTGGTGACCAACGTGGATGCGGACACGATAGAAAACGGCGACGGAGCCCGCGAGGCGCTCATCCGGCAGGTAACGGCGCCGGTGCGTTGGGAAGAGTCCGTGCGGCTGCTGATCGATGAGGGCGTGAACACCTTTGTGGAAGTCGGCCCGGGGCGTGTCCTGTCCGGATTGCTGCGCCAAATCGAACGCTCGGTGGCGACCCTGAACGTCGAGGACGAAAAGAGCCTCGCGGCCACGGTGGAGAAAATCGCCGGCGCGCGCTCGGATGCCGCGTGAAGCCGCTGTAGCTCAGGCCTTCAGGCCTGACGCTTTTCTGCAGCGGACTCGAGCGTGTCGGAACGAAAACAGCTCACCCCTGAAGGGGTGAGCTACAGAGACAAAGCAAATGTTCAGTCTGAAAGGCAAAGTCGCGCTGGTGACCGGCGCCTCCCAAGGCATCGGCCGCGACACCGCCCTCGCGTTCTCCGAATCCGGCGCAAAGGTAGCCGTAGCCGCACGCAACGAAGAAAAACTCACCGCGCTGGTTGCCGAAATTGCCGCAGCCGGCGGCGAAGCGTTCGCCGTAAAAATGGACGTAGCCGACGCCGAGCATGTAAAGGCAGGATTCAAACAGGTAATCGAAAAATTCGGACGGCTGGACATTCTGGTGAATAATGCGGCGATCACGCGCGACGGCCTGGCCGTGCGTATGAAGGCCGACGATTGGGACGCCGTGATTCGAACGAATTTGACAGGCGCGCATTTATGCATCCAGCAAGCGCTGGCCACGATGATGCGGGCGCGCGCGGGGCGCATCATTAATATCGCTTCCATCGTGGCGCAGATGGGGAATGCCGGCCAGGCGAATTACGTGGCGGCCAAGGCAGGGTTGATCGGTCTGACGAAGGCGATTGCGATGGAGATTTCTTCACGAAATATTACCGTGAACGCCGTCGCGCCGGGCTTCATCGAAACGCCCATGACGGACGTGCTCGGTGACAAGATGAAGGACGAATTGAAAACGCGTATTCCGCTGGGGCGGATGGGCTCCGCGCGCGACGTGGCCGCCGCGATCGTGTTTCTAGCCAGCGACGAGGCGGGCTACATTACCGGGCATGTTCTGGATGTAAATGGCGGGATGTACTTGGCATAGATGACTGAGTGAGTTCTGTTTTCCTTGAAGTGGGGCTGGAAATGAGCGAGTTCAAAGAACTAAGATTCATTCCTGATTGGCCTCGGATAAGGCAGCTGGTTGCGAAGCGCTTGGGCAAGAGCGAAGACGAGGTTCAAGGTATGAAGGAAAGTGGCGATTCGTTAGACCAAGTAGAGCTCGTGATGGCCACCGAAGAAGTGCTCGATAGCTTGCACAAGTAGAGGCTGCCAAGTTGACCTAGCAGGGCGGGGTAACTAGAATGGGCAGGTTATCTGGAAGGGCAATTTTACGGTAGTAGGGCCGCAACCGCGCCGGGCGGTCGCGAATCTGAGTAAGCGGGCTCCAACAAACGAGTTTTGACGCACGACCCGAGCAGCACCAGGCGGGGCACATCAAGCGATACCAAATCGCGGAGGAATGGGAATGGCCAGCGTAGAAGAGCGCGTGAAGCAGATTATCGTCGAGCAGCTCGGCGTGGATGAGGCGGAAGTGACGCCCACGGCATCCTTCGTGGACGACCTGGGGGCGGATTCGCTCGACCAGGTGGAATTGGTGATGGCGTTCGAAGAAGCATTCGGCATCGAAGTTCCGGACGAGGACGCCGAGAAAATGACCACCGTGAAGGACGCCGTCGAATATATCGACAAACACGCCAAAGGTAAGTAAGCCACGGAATTCACACCTCAACAGGGAGCATCAAAGACTTGACTCGCCGGGTAGTCGTTACGGGCGTTGGATTGGTCTGCGCGCTGGGCATCGGCACGGAGGAAACCTGGAAGAACCTCGTGGCCGGACAGAGCGGCGTTGGAACCATCACGCAATTTGACACCACCGGATTCGATTGCAAAATCGCCGGGGAGATCAAGAACTTCGACCCCTTCCAGTGGATCGAGAAAAAAGAACTAAAAAAGATGGGCCGGTTTATCCAGGTGGCGCTGGCCGCCGCGGATTTTGCCGTGAAAATGTCCAGCTGGAAACCGGAAAACTCGGATCTGGATGAAGTGGGCGTCTACGTTTCATCGGGCATCGGCGGGTTCGATATCATCGAGCGCGAGCACATCAAACTGATACAGGGCGGGCCCGGCAGGATTTCTCCATTCTTTATTCCTTCCGCGATTGTGAATCTGGCCTCCGGACATATTTCCATTCGTTACGGCGCGCGCGGTCCGAATTCCGCGACCGCCACGGCGTGCTCCGCTTCTGCGCACGCCATCGGCGATTCGTTCAAGATTATCGAGCGCGGCGCGGCGGAGATGATGATCTGCGGCGGCACGGAAGCCACCATCACGCCGATGGGCGTGGGCGGCTTTGCCGCGATGAAGGCGCTTTCGACGCGCAACGACGATCCGGCGAGCGCCAGCCGCCCATGGGATGCGGGGCGCGATGGCTTTGTGGTTGGCGAAGGCGCGGGGATTCTGATCCTGGAATCGCAGGAGCACGCGCGGAAGCGCAATGCGCCGATCCTCGCCGAGATTGTGGGATACGGGATGTCCGGCGATGCCTACCACATCACGCAGCCGGCGGAAAACGGCGACGGCGCGTACCGCGTGATGCGCGCGGCGATAAAGGACGCGAAGCTGACGTCCGAAGACATCGGCTACGTGAACGCGCATGGCACTTCGACGCCGCTCGGCGATGTCATCGAGACGCAAGCGCTGAAAAGGTTGTTCGGCGAACGCGCCAAGCAGGTGCCCATCAGCTCGACCAAATCCATGACCGGGCATTTGCTGGGCGGCGCGGGGGGATTGGAAGCAGGCATCAGCGTTCTGGCGCTCCGCGACCAGATTCTGCCGCCGACGATCAACCTGGAGACGCCCGATCCCGAGTGCGATCTGGACTACATTCCGAATCACGCGCGCAAGGCTTCGGTCGAATATGCCCTTTCGAATTCGTTTGGCTTTGGCGGCACCAATGCCGCGCTAATTTTCAAAAGGTGGTCTGGCAAATAGCATCCCCTCCGCGTGTGTCGTAATTGAGTTTTAGAATCGAAGAAGGAAGTACTTCGTGAATATCATCGTGTGCATCAAGCAGGTTCCCGCGAAGGACGCGCCGCTGGCGATTGCCGGGAATTGGATCAAGGAATCGGACATCGGTTTCGAAATGAACGAACCGGACAGCTATGCGCTGGAAGAGGCGCTGCGGCTGAAAGAAAAGCATGGCGGGGAAGTGATCGCGCTGTCGATGGGGCCGGAGCGCGTGAAGCAGACGATTAAAGAAGCGCTCGCGAAGGGCGCCGATCGCGGCATCCACATCGTAGACGACAACTTCGCGCAGCTCGATCCCCTCGGTTCGGCAAAGGCGCTCGCCGCTGCCGTTAAAAAGGAAAAAATGGACCTTGTGCTCACCGGTCTACAGAGCGACGACCACGGATTCGGGCAAACGGGCGTGCTGCTGGCCGGGCTGCTGGATTTGCCGCACGCGACGCTCATCATGGCCATCGAAGTCGCCGATGGAAAAATGAAACTCAAGCGCGAATTGGAAGCGGGATGGTTCCAGCATATCGAGTGCCCGCTTCCGGCGGTGCTCTCCATTCAGTCGGGCATAAACAAAGTGCGGTACGCGACGCTGAAGGGAATCATGGCGGCCAAGAAGAAGGAGATCGCCGCGATGACGCGGGAGTCGCTGGGTGTTTCCGCGGAAGCAACGCAGAAGATCGAGAAAATTTATGTGCCGACGAAAACCAAGAAGACCGAATTTCTGACCGGCACGCCGAAAGAGGTCGCGACAAAGCTGGTCGAAAAATTGAAGTTTGAAGCGCGGGTGATCTAGCCATGAAAATTCTTGTCATCACCGAGCTGCGTCAGGGGAAGTGGAACAACACCAGTTTTGAAACACTGGCGGCGGCGCAGCAGATTGCCAAGGACACGTCGAGCGCGGTGACTGCACTCGTGATTGGAAAAGGCGTGGCGGCGTTCGCGGACGAACTCGCGGCGAAAAACGTCGCGGAAGTTCTGAAAGTCGAGCATGACCTGCTCGAAGCGTACACGGCAGATGGCTTTTGCGTCGCGCTGAAACAAGTAATCGAAATCGCCAAGTCGGATTTGGTTTTGTTTCCGCACACGTACCAGGTGCGCGACTTCGCGCCGAAACTCGCGGCCATGCTCGGCAAGGGCATGATCGGCGATTGCATCGGCTACCGCAACGACGGCGGCAAGCTCGTTTTCATACGCCAAATGTTCCAAGGAAAAACCGTGGCGGACGTTACGTTTACAGGAGCGGCTCCGTGGTTTGCATCCTTTCAATCGGGAGCTTTTCGCGCGGATTTGCTCGCGGCGCATCCCTCGGGAAAGGCGCCGGTAAATGCGGTGGCCGTGTCATTGCGCGCGGAGGAGATTCGCACCAAGCCGCTCGATCTCTTCAAAGAAGCGAAGTCCGCGGTGGATTTGACCCAAGCGCCGCTCATCGTGGCCATCGGGCGCGGAATCAAAGCCCCCGAAAATATTCCGCAGGCGGAAGCGCTGGCGAAAGCGCTGGGCGGCGAGATCGCTGCGTCGCGGCCGATTTGCGATGAGGGCTGGCTCCCGATGGAGCGGCAGATCGGCAGCTCCGGCCAGACGGTGGCTCCGAAACTTTATCTGGCGCTGGGCATCAGCGGCGCGATTCAGCACGTCGTAGGCATGAAAGGCGCGCGCACCATCGTGGCGATCAACAAGGATGCGAACGCGCCGATTTTTGAAATCGCGGACTACGGCGTCGTCGGCGACATCTTCGAAATCATGCCCGCCCTCACCGAAGCTTTGGAAAAAGCGAAATCCTCATAACCTCCTTCAAATCCAATCCCCATCACTTTGTTACAATAAAAGCAAATCCATGACCGTTCAACGTGAACAGCTGGAAGCAGACGTCCTAATCGTTGGCGCGGGACCGGCGGGGCTGGCGTGCGCGCTGCATCTCGCGAACCTAATCAAGAAACACAATGCTGTCGGCGCGAAGCCCGAGCTTTCCGCGGAAAATATTTACGTCCTGGAGAAAGGGCGCGAGATTGGGGCGCATCAGCTTTCCGGCGCGATCATGAATCCGAAGGCGCTGGCAGAGCTGGTGCCGGATTTTGAGAAATTCGCTCCGCTCGACACGCCGGTGACGGATGACGCGGCACTACTCTTCACGAAAGGCTCGTCCATCCGGTTTCCCATCACGCCGCCGCCGTTCAAGAACAAGGGCAACTACGTCGTGTCGCTCAGCAAAGTGACAAAGTGGCTCGGCGGACTCGTGGAAGCTGCTGGTGTAAACGTGTTCAAGGAATTCGGCGGCGCGGAACTTGTTTACAGCGGCGACGGAATCGCCGGCGTCATCACCGAAGACAAAGGTCTCGACAAGAACGGCAAGCCGAAAGACAACTACACGCCGGGCTACGAACTGCGCGCGAAGGTCACCGTGCTGGCCGAAGGCACGCGTGGCTCGCTGACGAAAAAGCTTGTGGAGAAGAAGGAGCTCGACAACATCAATCCACAAAGCTACGGGATCGGCATCAAGGAATTGTGGGATGTGCAGCCGGGACGGATCGCGCCGGGTTACGTGGCGCACACGCTGGGCTGGCCAGTTTCGGCGGACATGTACGGCGGCGGCTGGATCTACGGGCTTGCGAACAACCGCGTCTCGATCGGTTTAGTGCTCGCACTGGAATACGCGGATCCACAATTCGATCCGCACGCCGCGTTTCAGACCTGGAAAACTCATCCGTTCCTCAAGAAACTTCTCGATGGCGGAAAGCTGGTGCGCTACGGCGCGAAATCGCTGCCCTACGGCGGTTGGTATGCGATGCCGCGTAACTACCTTGACGGCGGGCTGATTATCGGCGATTCGGGAAGTTTTCTCGATTCACAGCGACTGAAGGGAATCCACCTGGCGATGAAAAGTGGGATACTCGCCGCGGAAACGATTTTCGAGGCGCTGAAGTCAGGCGACACTTCGGCGAAAACACTGAGTGTGTTCCCGAAAAAAATCGAGCATAGCTACATCAAGAAAGAATTGTGGCAGGTGCGGAATTTTCATCAGTCGTTCCAGCATGGAATGCTTCGCGGATTCTTTCACACCGCGTTCCAGCAAATCACCGGCGGCCGCGGGCTGATCGATCCCATGCGCGCGCACGCGGGGCATGAGGCGTACAAAAAAATCAACGGGAAGCCGGCTCCCGATAGATTCAAGGGCGATGGCAAACTGACGTTTGATCGGCTGACGGATGTGTATCACTCTGGGACGCGGCACGAAGAAGATCAGCCGTGCCATCTGAAGGTCCTCGACACGAATATTTGCGCGACAAAGTGTGTCGTGGAATATGGAAATCCTTGCCAATATTTTTGTCCGGCCGCGGTCTACGAAATGGCCAAGGAATCAAACGGCACCGTAAAGCTGAAAATCAACGCCGCGAATTGCGTTCACTGCAAGACGTGCGATATTGCCGACCCGTATCAGATTATTGATTGGGTAGTTCCGGAGGGCGGCGGCGGCCCGAATTACGAGGGGATGTAACAAGTGTACTCTGCCCACGACTCTTTCCTGCGACGTAAGAACCTCCAAAGTTGCAGAGTTTCAGATTCTTAATTTCAAACACGGTAGCGAGAGTCTTGGTGGGAACCGTCCTCCCCGACAGGACGGGGCAGGCAGGACAGGAATGCTTTCCGACGGGGTCGGAGCCAATTTTGGCTCTTTCACAAGTGTTGATCCTAAAAGACTTAGTGAAGAAACGGGCGGGGCTCGCTATTAAAAAAAGCCCTCACGGCAGGATGCTGCGCAGATATACCTAGACACTACTGTACCAGAACGTTAAGAAAGTCAAGGAAAATTTGGAGTCAGTCAGTTGGGCTTCAGGCCGTAAACATCCAGTTCGCCGAGGATGGAGGAGGTGCCGGTCCCGGTATCGTTGCCGCGGGTGCCGATGTAGACCTTGCCGTTGGCGACGGTGGGAACGGTGAACTTCACGGCGAATCCAGCTTTATCACTGGCGGCCTGAGAACTGTTCCAGAGTTCTGTGGAGAGTTTGGTTGCATCAAAGGCGTGAAGCACGGCAGGCCCGCAGCCTGGGGACTGCGGAGTGCAGAACATGCTGCTATCCGTGGCCCACACAATACCGTTGGCGGACGCGCCACTTGAAGAAATGGAGGGCGTGGCACCGGGAAAGCCGAAGGAGACACCCGCGGATGTCGCCGACCCTGTGTTGAATTGCCCTGTGGACGTGCTGAACGGATAGGCTTGCAGCCGCCCCCCGGCTGGTGCGATATACAGGGAGTTATTCCAGAAGGCGGACGTAGAAAAGATTCCGTTGCCAACACTGAAGATCTGCACTGCGTTTGAATTAAGCGGATTTGCGTTTGCGCCGTAGCGGCCCATTGCGTCGCGGTTCAGAAGAAAGAGATTGCCTTCCTTGCCTCCGCCAATCACCAAATGTTGGACTGGGCTCGTTGGCTGATCGACAAGAATTGCGGCTCCCCCGGAGCCATGATCGGTATCTGCTCCGTCCAGGCTGGCCTGATCCGCCGGTGTGAACCAGTCCGCCACGCTCAACCCAGCAGCGGTGCTAAGTTTCATGGTGCTGTCACCATAGTTGGAACCGCCAGTGGCGGCGTCAAACGTCCCGTTGCCCGTCAAGAAATAAAGATTGCCGCTACTATCCGCCGCTGGGGCGCCTCCGCCCATCCAGATGCCGCCCCGCGAGTAGGAGACGGTCCCCACATGGTTGGGAGTCGTGTTAAAAACAGCACCCGGTACCTGTGCCAGCGTCCCTGCGTTATACCCGATAATCCAGCCGTGATAAGGATCGCGGTCCTCGTGCGAAGCCCAGGCGATATAAACAACTCCATTGACCAGAGCGAGGCCGGGCCGCTGATGTTCGTTTCGAGGATCGAACGCTACCCTGCCGCTTACCATTCCATCACCAGTTCCGGGGACGGATATGGAGTTGTCGATCGCAACGGGGCTGCCCGTCTTTTCATTGCCGTTCGTCAGATTCAGCGCGTGGAGGCGCTGGAAAAAAGAGAGTGGACTTGCAATGGCCGACTTGCTGACGACGTAGAGCGTGTTTGTGCCGGGATCGATGACCGGCGTGCCGGTGACACCGGTTTCGGGAGTGATATCGCCAAAACCGGCGCCTACGAGGCCCCCTGAACTGGACGCCACCGATCCTTCACCCGCCGTGCCGCCATGAGCAGAGTCGATCAGATTGGCACGCCAGAGCGGTGCGCAAGGATTCGCATTGCTGTCCGCATCGAATGCGTAAACGCTATCGTGCTGTGTGGCGACGACAATGACGTTGTGCGTGGCGGCGCCAATGGCGAGGTTGGCGACCCACAGTGGTTGGGCGTAGATGGCGCCATCCACGCTGCACGAGAAGAGCTTGCCGAAGGTGGCGGTCTTGACGCTGGAAGTTGTCAGCGCGAATTCGTGGGTGTTAGCGCCGTCGCGCGCGAGATCGTTGTGATAGGTGGTGACGCCCGTGAGGTCGGTTACGGCGAGCGTGGCGGTTGCGCTCTTGGTCGTGTCGGCAACGCTCGTCGCCGTTATGGTGACATTGCCCACAGCGTTTGGAGCGACGAACGTCGCGGCGGTGTTCCCCTGACTGCTGAAAGTCCCGCCGGAAGCCGTCCATGTCACGCCGGCCGCGCTGACGTCGTTCTGAAGGTTCGCCGTAAAATTCAGGGATTGCGAAAAAGTCGCTCCACCGCGCACCGGTGTGACCGCCACGCTGATCGGTCCCGCTGCCGTCAAGGCTGTTCCCGTGCCGGAGTAACTGCTGAGATTCCCTGTGGCGTCGGTGGCGCGCACGCGATAAGAATAGGAGGTGGAAGCGGTCAGGCCAGTGTCGTTGAAGGTGGTGGATGTAGGTGCGGATATTTGAGCGAAATTCGAGCATGCTGCTCCGGTGCAGCGCTCGGCCATGTAGCCGGTGACGCCGACGTTGTCGGTCGAGGCCGTCCAGGAAAGACTGATCCGCGTGTCCGTGGCCGCGCTGACTATCAGGTTTGTTGGTGCAGTCGGTGGTGTGGTGTCCGGCGGAGCTGGAGTGCTGGCGCTGGCTGTGCTGGAGTAGGCGCTCAGGTTGTTCGCGG
>Ga0137394_10003034_pt1 | contig 12544 bp, 7 predicted proteins | sample czobulk116metaG_FD_108278 | JGI IMG/M metagenome (GOLD analysis project Ga0137394, IMG submission 108278) | Vadose zone soil microbial communities from Angelo Coast Range Reserve, California, USA - czobulk1.16 metaG | ecosystem: Environmental > Terrestrial > Soil > Vadose zone | place: USA... | reverse complement strand
GTGGAGGCGGGGCTGCGGGAGCGAGCGCAGAGAGTCGCGCGACCGTGGACGCCACCGCCGCGTTCTGGCGGGTGCCTGCTGGAAGCAGCGCCAGCGCCTGCTGCCACGAGGCAAGGGCCGCGGCGAGATCACCCTGCTCCTCCTGCTTGCGCGCTTCCGCGGCCAGCCGGCCCAGCGCATCCGCGTGCACCAGGCGGGCGCACGCGGGGCAGGCCAGGAGGACTTCCGCCAGCTCGGTGCCGCAGCCCTCGCACCGGCGCGGCGCGAGCGCCGCTTCAGCCACCGCGCGCTTCGCCCACCATGAAGGGGCCGCTGACGGAGAAGGGCGCGGCGCGGTTGACCTTCCACGCTTCGTACAAGCCGATCCCGATGATCACGATTCCCATCAGGTTGTCGAAGCCCCCGAGGAAGGGCAGCGCCAGCGAAAACACGAACAGCATGGCCAGGGCTTTGAAGAAACTGCTTAGCGTGGGCGCAGGCTCTGCGGCGCCCGTTCCGGACGGCGTGGCCGCCGCAGGCTGGATGGCATCCGCGGGCGCGAGGCCGGGGGGTTTCGCGGCGACTGAACCGGGGGCGGGCTTTGCTTGCGCCTCCTGCTTCCGGACGGCCGAGATGACTCGCGGCACATAGGTGGCGGAGATGGCCGTGTAGCAGAGGAACATCGCCAGCGTCTGATAGCGCCAGCCTCCGCGCGCCCGAGCGCCGCGACGGACGGCGAACCCGACCATGAGCCCAAGGACGATGCTCATCAGCCCGAACTCGTAGCCGGTCAACTCGGCGATGGCGTAGTAGATCCCGGCGCCCACCGCGGCAGCCACGACGCCCAGCGCCGCGCCTCGGAGCAACGTGGGAGCATGCGAGGCATTCTGGCGGGTCATTGCCGCGTCCTTGCAGTTGTCGCAAGCGACGTTCCCATTGACCTCGAAGTAGGACGAGAGCTGCGTGCGGCAGGCCACGCACCTCGCGTCCTTCGCCGGGGCCTCGCCGGCAGGCTCGGCACGCTCGAACTGCAAATGGGCAGGTGAATCAGCCATGCGTCTGACGCTACCATTCCCATTCGCCAGTCCGAAAAGGTGCTCCGTTCGGGTATCCAACCACCTCGCGGTACATTGAAAGACTCGCCTGGAGGAACCATGCTCCCAACTACTCATCTATCCGCTGGAACCGCGAAGGCGCGCTCATTCTGCAACGCCCTGGCGCTATCCACCGATGAGCGCCAGCGTTACAGCGAGCTCGCGAAGACCTTGAGGGCCGCCGTTTCGGAGACGCGCGAACGCGACCGCGGCCTGGCGTTCCGAATCCAGCTGGAGCGCATGAGCCTGCCGCTCCTCGCCGAATGGGTGACGCTGGAGCGCCGGTGCTGCCCATTCTTTGAGTTCACGAATCGAGGTGGGCCCGGAGCGAGACTCCACCTGGCTCTCGTTGGCGGGAGAGGAGGGGGTCAACGACTTCATCCGCCAGGAGCTCGCGCTCGCCGCCGGGCAAGGATGAAGACGGCGAACAGGTAAGCGCTTGGAGCGGGCGAGCGCGTGGGCGCCGCCTGGGCAGCGACCAGAGCGGCCGTTGGTAGGATTCCTGGCGCTCAGTCCACAAGGTGCTCCGTCCAATCACAATAGACAGGAGCATACGCATGGCGATTTACGATCCCGTTCTTGCAAGTTCACCTCAGTTCCAGGGCCACTCCGAGGTCCGCTACGATCGCGGCTTGCGGATCAGTTGGGGCGGCATCGTCGCGGGCACCGTGCTCGGCTGGGCAGTGTTCTCGCTGCTCGGCCTGCTGGGCGCGGCCATCGGCCTGGCGAAATTTGACCCTGACTCCGCCAACCCAGCGGACGGCCTCGGCGCCGGCTCCGGAATCTTCGGCGTCATCGCCCTGCTCGCGAGCTCGTTCCTCGGCGCTTACCTGGCCGTCCGCATCGCCGGCGACCGCCGGCGGAGCGAAGCGCTGCTGCACGGCGCGCTCTGCTGGGCGTTCTCGCTGATGATCGGCGCGATGCTCGCACTGGGCGCGGCGCGCACGGCGGCGCAGAGCGCGGCGGCCGTTGCCTCCGGCCCCCGGGCGCAGGCGAAGGCCGAGCGCGAGACCAACGTCCGGCGAAACACCGGCCCCACCCAAGCGGATCGCGACCGCGCCGCGGAGGTCAGCGACACGGCGGCGAAGACCACCGGCGCCGCAGCCGGCGGCGCGTTCCTCGGGCTGGTCGGGTCGATCATCGGAGCGCTCGCCGCTGCGCGGCGCAGGAGCAACAAGAGCGTTTCGGACGGGATGCGGAAGCGCAAGCGGGATGACTTGCCTGAGCCGCCTCCCGTTCCGGCGCGACACGATGAGACGATCATCGTGCCGCCCGGAGCGTAGCACCCAGGCCTGACCACGCACGGCGCCGGTCCTCCCAGAGGATCGGCGCCGTTTCTCGTTGAGGCGAGTCCGACGAGTTTCCTAGGGCGAAAGGCCAATGTGCCGGGCAGCGACTTGCGCGCAATAGAAGGCGAGCGCTCTCTTCGGGGAGAGAGCACCACAAAGGAGGAGCTCGATGCGGATTCAGATGATCGCGGCGCTGGTGCTACCGCTGGCGGCCTGCGCGACGGGACAAGGCAGCCGCATGAGCTCGGCGAAGATGTGCGAGGCGCACGGCGGCACCTACGACTCGACGGCGCAGATGTGTTCGCAGAAGGAATCGCAGAAGTCCGCCAAGGACATCTGTGAGTCGATGGGCGGCAGGTACGAGTCGAACATCCAGTACTGCAACGACGTCGCGGGTTAGCCCGGCCGTTTCGACCTCACTGGATCTTCAGCTCGAAACGAAGATAGAGTTGTCCGCGCAGATCGTCGGCGGCGCCTGCCGCGGACGGTGTTGGGGGGAAGCGCAACGGACGCGGGGGAGAGGAGCGCGTTCCGGCTTCTCGGTCGGATGTTCACCCGTCAGTCAATGGTTGCCGAGCGCCGACGGCATGCGCTCCTTTCGGCGGCACGGCGGACATAGAGCGCCTGGTCTCTTCACATGCGCGGCACATCTTTGGTTGCGGCAGCAATGGCGTTGGCGGCGTATCCGAGATCGGCCTGGTCCCAAGCGGCTGGACTGACTGCCGCCTACGCGATGGACGAAGGCTCCGGCACGACCATCTCCGACAAGTCAGGAAACAACAATACGGGGACGCTCACCAACGGCCCCACCTGGACCACTGGGAAGTACGGCGGCGCGCTTCTGTTCGACGGCGTGAACGACCGCGTGCGCGTCAACGACTCGAACTCCCTCGATCTCACGACCGCCGCCACCTTCGAAGCATGGGTCTTCCCCACGGTCGCGCCTGCCGGGTGGCGAACCATCATGCAGAAGGAAGTCGATGCCTACTTCTTCAGCGCTTCCGGCGGAGGCTCCGGCAACAAGCCCGTCAGCGGCGGCACCTTCAACGGCGCCTGCTGCGTGGCGGTGGCCGGGGTCGCGGCGCTCCCCGTCAACACCTGGACCCACGTGGCGGCCACCTACGACGGCTCCCAGCTGCGCCTCTACACGAACGGCGCCCTGGTCGCCTCCACGGCGGTGACCGGTTCGTACCAGGTGAACGCCAACCCTCTCTGGATCGGCGGCAACGCCGTCTACGGCGAGCACTTCCAAGGCAAGCTCGATGAGCTCAGGATCTACAACCGGGCACTCACCCAGGCCGAGATCCAGCAGGACATGAACACGCCGCTCGGATCCGGACCGCCGTCCCCGGATACCACGCCGCCCACGGTTTCCCTCAGTGCGCCAGCCGCAGGCTCGGCGGTGGCGGGAACGGTCACTGTCTCGGCGAACGCTTCCGACAATGTCGCGGTCGCCGGCGTCCAATTCCTCCTCGACGGCGCGAACCTCGGCGCCGAGGACACGGCGACGCCTTACAGCGTTTCCTGGACTACGACGACCACCTCCGACGGCTCTCATTCGCTCTCGGCGAGAGCGCGGGATGCGGCGGGGAATTCGGCCGCCGCAGCCGCAATCACGGTGACCGTCGACAATCAGGCGCCTTCCGGCACCGTCTCGATCAACAGTGGTGCCTCGACGACGAACAGCCCGACGGTGACCCTCGCTCTTTCGGCCAGCGATGCGCTGAGCCCGGTCACGCAGATGCGGTTCTCGAACACGGGAAGCTCGTATTCAGCGGCCGAAAGCTATGCGACGACGAAGACCTGGACGCTGACGACTGGAGATGGAACGAAGACCGTGTACGTGCAGTTCAAGGATGCGCCCGGGAACTGGTCCGCGGCCGCGACAGACACGATCGTGCTGGATGCGACGGCGCCGACCATCTCGGCGGTTGCCGCTTCCGGTCTCACGAGCAGCTCCGCGACCATCACCTGGACCACCAACGAACCGGCAAGCTCGCAGGTCAATTACGGCCTCACGACGGGCTATGGATCGACGACGGCGCTCGATCCGACGCCGCTGACGTCGCACAGCGTCGCCCTGGCTGGCCTCGCCTCCCAGACAACCTACAACTACCGGGTCCGCTCGAGGGACGCAGCCGGGAACGAGGGTGTCGGAACGAACGCCACCTTCACGACCCTTTCCGGCCCCGATCTCACCCCTCCATCAGTGCCGGCGGGTGTCTCGGCAACGCCGGTCTCCTCGTCTCAGATCAACCTCAGCTGGACGGCCTCGACTGACAACGTTGGGGTGACCGGGTACCAGGTCTTTCGCGGCGGCACCCAGATTACAACCGTGGCCACGACTTCGTACTCGAACACCGGCCTTGCCGCCGCCACGCTCTACACCTATGCAGTCCGTGCATTCGATGCGGCCGGCAATCCCTCGGCGCCCTCGGCCAATGCGAGTGCGACGACGTTCGCTCCTCCGGACACGACGCCGCCACAAGTCCTGATCACCTTCCCCGCCAACAATGCGCAGCTGAGCAACATCGTGACCGTCACGGCGGACGCAAGCGACAACGTCGGCGTGGCCGGCGTGCAATTCCTCGTCGACGGCGCGAACGCAGGAGTGGAGGACAGCCAGGCACCCTACGCGTACTCGTGGGACACGCGCGCCGTTCCGAACGGCGCCCACACGTTGACGGCGCGGGCGCGCGACGCGGCCGGAAATACTGCGACCTCGCCGCCGATATCGGTGAACGTCTCGAACTCCAGCTACTTCCAGAACGAAATCCTCCTCACTGGCCTGAATCTCCCCACCAACATCGAGTTCTTGCCGGACGGACGGATGTACATCGTGGAGCTTGGAGGCAAGATCTGGATACTCCAGCCCGGCGCCACGGCCGTCGATCCGACTCCCTTCCTCCAAGTCACCAACATCGGTTCGGCCGGAGTCCAGCAGGGCATCATGGACATCGTCTTCGATCCCGATTTCGCCACCAATCGCTACTACTACGTGTTCTATACGTTGGGGACGCCGAATCGGGACCGCGTCTCGCGCTTCACGGCGAACGCGAACGCAACCGCTACCGTCGCCGGCAGCGAGCTGGTGCTCTATCAGGATCCCCTCGACGCGAATGCGGAACACCACGGTGGGGCCTTGAACTTCGGCAACGACGGCAAGCTTTACATCACCACGGGGGAACACTTCACCGGAATTTCCCAACAGCTGGATAGCCCTCGCGGAAAGATCCTCCGCATCAACAAGGACGGCACCATCCCCACCGACAATCCGTTCTATGACGGAGCGGGGCCCAACGTCGACTCGATCTGGGCTCGCGGGTTGAGGAATCCGTTCCGCGCTTTCTATGACAGGCTATCGGGAAGGTTCTATATCGCGGACGTTGGCGGCAACGACCCAGCCACCGCGCGAGAGGAAGTGAACCTGGGAATCGCGGGTGCGAACTACGGCTGGCCTTTGTGCGAGGGGCCCTGTGGCAATCCGGCAGTGACCGATCCCATCTACTGGTATCCGCACAACGGAAGAGATGCTTCCATCACTGGCGGCTTCATCTATCGCGGCAGTCAATTCCCGAGCGAGTACTACGGAAATTACTTCTTCGCCGACTACGCTCAGAACTGGATACGGCGCCTGACGTTCGACGCCAGCGGGAACGTGAGCGGCGTCTTCAATTTCGAGCCGATCGATGGCTCGCTGGACGGGCCCTACGGCGACATCGTGCATTTGATCGAAGGTCCCGATGGTGCGCTCTACTACACCGACCTCGGCTACTCGGACACGACCGGCACCTCGGGCATCAGCAAGATCAGGAGGATTCGCTTCGTACAGACGAACCTGCCGCCGGTCGCCGTCGTGGCGGCGAACCCTACCGCGGGGCCGGAGCCGCTCGCGGTCAACTTCTCGAGCGTCGGGTCGTCCGATCCGGAGGGCCAGCCGCTTTCCTATCTCTGGACGTTCGGAGACGGCCTCACCTCGACGGCCGCCAACCTCGTCCATACGTACACGCTGCGCGGCAAGTACACCGTCCGGCTTTCGGTTTCGGATGGCGTGAACACGACGCTTGCTGCTCCCCTCTTCATCGCCGTGGGGAACGCGCCGGTTGCGACCATAGCCTCCCCGGCGGACGGCATCCTCTTCCGCGCTGGGGACGTCATCTCGTTCAGTGGAAGCGCGACCGACCCGGAGGACGGCACGCTTCCCGCAAGCGCGTTCGCCTGGAACATCGACTTCCTCCATGAGGGACACGTCCATCCCGGAGTGCCGATCACCGGTGTGCAAGGCGGCACCTTGACCATTCCAACCAGCGGCCATGATTTCTCCGGCAACACCAGGTACCGCATCGCGCTCACGGCAACCGATTCGGACGGACTCACCGGCACTCAATCCGTGATCGTGTACCCGCAGAAGGTGGATCTCACCTTCGACACCACGCCGGCGAGCCTCACGCTTCGCCTCGACGGCGTCTCGCGCACCGCGCCATTCGTGGACGACACGCTCGTCAACTTCGTCCACACGATCGAAGCACCCAATCAAGGCCGTTACCTCTTCGCGTCATGGTCCGACGGCGGAGCGCAGCAGCACACCATCACCGTGCCGGCATCCGCGCAGTCCTACGCCGCCACCTATACGGCAACAGCGATCCTTCCGGGCCTTGTCGCCGCCTGGGGCTTCAACGAAGGAACGGGAACGAGCACGGGCGACGCCTCGACCAACGGCAACACCGGTACGCTGGTGAACGGCCCCACCTGGACCACCGGGAAGTCCGGCGGCGCGCTTCTCTTCGACGGCGTGAACGACCGCGTGCGCGTCAACGACTCGAACTCTCTCGATCTCACGACCGCCGCCACCTTCGAAGCATGGGTGTACCCGACGGTCGCGCCTGCCGGCTGGCGAACCATCATGCAGAAGGAAGTGGATGCCTATCTCCTCAGCGCTTCCGGCGGAGGCTCCGGCAACAAGCCTGTCAGCGCCGGCACCTTCAACGGCACCTGCTGCGCCGGGGTGGACGGGCCCGCCGCGCTCCCCGTCAACACCTGGACCCACGTCGCGGCCACCTACGACGGCTCCCAGCTGCGCCTCTACCTGAACGGCGCCCTGGTCGCCTCGACTGCGGTGCCCGGTTCGTACCAGGTGAACGGCAACCCTCTCTGGATCGGCGGCAACGCCGTCTACGGCGAGCACTTCCAAGGCAAGCTCGACGAGCTGAGGATCTACAACCGGGCGCTCACGCAGGCGGAGATCCAGCAGGACATGACGACAGCCATCCAGTAGCGCTACTACCAGGGAAGATCGGCGCGGCTCACCCCGGCATCCGGTATCTGGTTCACATACGAGCTCAGAAGGCCCAATGGTTCGTCCTCCGACCAGTCGTAGCGCAAGACGTTCGGTGTCACCTGGCGGCCGTCGGGCAACTTGATCGGCCGCACCCAGGTGTGCACGGTGCTCCAATACTCATGGATGCTGTCCCGCGACGGGGGCTTGTCGGGAAGAGCATCGATGAGGGGCCCGCCGATCTCGGTCATCACGCCGCCGCCGATCTTCCCCCAAACGAGTGGGGGCGCGAGACTCACCTTGCTCCAGAGCTTCTGGATCGCCGAGAGCGGATCATCCAGCTGAACAACATCACCGTCGCCCAGCCCGAGGTGGCGCTTCCAGAGGCCGATCCGCAACCGCTTGACGAACCCATCCTCCTCCACCGGACCGGGGTCGTAGAAGCCGAGCGACAGCTCGGAGTCGTGGGTGGTGCTGCGCCGGTTGAAGTTCATCGAGCCGATGGTGCAGAAGTCGTCGTCGAAGATGAAGAGCTTGGAATGGACGTATTGGTACGGACCGCGCAACGGACCCCGTTCATCGGGCCGGTAGGGGCAGAAGAGGAAGGTCAAGTCCAAAGGCTTCGCGTCGTCTCCGTAGATGACGTTGATGACGCGGTCGCGCCTCGTCCGCGCGAGCACGTTGGCAGCCCGGGTGTAGTCGGGCTTGGGATCGAAATCGGTGCTGATCGTCTGGTGCGGGATGACGCCCAGGAGCGCGACTCCCCGCTTGACGGCTTTCTTCAGCGCCTTCGCAATCTCTTCGCTGACCATGTACTGGTCTTCGAAGTAGATGAACTTGCGCGCGGCGGAGATGGCATGGAGCAGCTGCGCCCGGCCCGATTGGCGCCCGTTCTTCGCGTAGGAGTACGGCCTGAGCGAGGGAATGGCAGTGGCCGGAGGGCCGACGGAGATCTTGACCGTATCGGCTTCCTTGGCCGAAGGAACGAGCCTGTCCTTCACGTCCTGGCTCGGCGCGAACGTGAAGGGCCCGTCGGGATCCGGCGCGTTTCCGGAAGTCGAGCAAACGCGGACGGCCACCGGCCGGCTGGTTCCTGGCCGAGGTCTGCGATCCGGGCGGAGCGCGATGATGCCGGTGTCCTTCGCGGACGGATGATCGGCGTAGCGGCGGAGAAAGATCTCGAGCAGGTCGTACGCGGCCGGGCCCTGGATCTGGACGTGCATGTCGAGCTGCGGCGCACTGGCGTCCTCGAGGAGCTCGAAGGGATTGAAAGCGGACTTCGGCTGACTGCCCGCGACGACGCGATTGGGTGAGAAATCGCGGCCGCCGGCGAACGCGATCAGCCCCTCGCTGCCATTCACGAGAAGCAGCTTCTGGTGGTGCGAACCCATGTCCTGGCACCGGCCGTCGCCGATAGCATGGCCGCCGAACTGCTTGATGAAATCCCGGGTCTTCGTGTTCTCGGAGTTGTTGCTCATGCCCAGGCGGTCGACCGCGTGCGCCCACCAGAAGAGCCCCCGCACCATCACGCCGCGGAGGGAGGCAGCCTGGAGAATCTCCCTGAGCGTCGTGTGTGCGCGGCCCAGGGGGTCGTTCTCGCCCGAGCGCTCGAGGTTGAAGTCGTCGTAGGCGTCCCAGTTGGCCAGGTAGATGAAGTGGCCGTTCTGGACGGCTGTCTTCATCGCCCGGGCCATGGCGTTGAACGTCTCCCAGCCGGTGAGCAGGAACTTCACGTCGTTGCCGCGCCGCGAGTCGGGCATCCACAGCGGGTGGTCGAGATTGAAGCTCTTCTCTCCGACCAGGCTCCTCATGTCGACGAACCAGCGGTCCCTGTCGACGGTGTACTGCGGGGAGTCCTTGCTGACGCCGTCGCCGGAGATCTTCCAGATCAAAACGGTACCGGGCGCGACGTCGTCCGGGACCTGCACTTCGGCGCTGCCCTTCTGGCCGGCGACCTTCATCTCGCCCGCGTTCTTCAGCAGCTCCTTCTCGCCGTTCGGGCCCTGGTAGAGCGCGATGGAATAGGTCTTTCCGTTGCTGGCCGGCGTGGCGACGGCGTGGAGCTTGACGCGCCCTCCCGCGGGCCCGTGGTTGCGCCAGAACCAGAACAGCACGATTCCCGGTGGAAGGTCGGCGGTCTTGGCGCTCACGGCCGCCGGCTTCGAGCGCGCCGCCTCCTTCATGTAGGCCGACAACTTCTCCTGCGTGCCATGGCCGGGGATGCCGTCGTCCCCGATGTGCTTGAAGCGCTGGAAATCCTTCACCGCCGCCCGCGTCGCATCGTCGAGTTGCCAATGATCCGCGCTCGGCGCCGACTTGATGTCGCCCCGGTCGTGGGCCAGCGCGAGCCCGGCCTTGACCGTCGGCATGTTGGCGGCCGCGGCCGCCGCCTTGGCGATCCGATCGCGCGTCTTCGGGTCGGCGTGCCCGAGCTTCGGCACGTCCCCCTTCATGAACTTCTCCTGGTAGTCGCGGATGGCGGCTTGCGATTCGGGGTCGTTGACCGAGTCGGGATTGCCCGGATCCTTCGAGATCCAGCGCGCTTTGAAGAGCGTCTGGAGATGCCCTTCCAGCTTGTCCTGCACCGGATGCGGCGGTCCGGGCCGCGCTTTTTCCGGCGGCGCCGTCGCCCGGGCAGCTGCCTGGTCGACCTTCTTGCTCTTCACCGTCGTCAGCGCCTGCGGTTTGGGCTTCGACTTCGGCTCCGGCGTCCTGCCGCCGTCGGCGCGCAGGTACGGCTCAGGCGGCGTGACGCCGTTCAGCCGCGCCACGTGGACCGTGTGCACCGACACGTCCATCGAGTCCGCGTAGCTGATCTGCACGCTCTTCGCCGGCACGCCGAACGTGTTCAGGTCGATGTCGCCCTTCTTCACTCCCGGCAGCCCGAACCACCAGTACGGCTTCTGGATGTACTCGGGGTACGCCTGCGGGTCGTCGATGATCCCGCTGAACATCTCCTTCTTCTTCTTGTACTTGCCGCCCGACTTCTCCATGTAGGCCGGGTCGACGTCGGGATAGCGGAAGATGGTGATCCCGGCGCCGCCCCCGGCCGCGGTGCCGTTGGAGGAGATGAACTGGAAGCAGTCGACGTCGCCGTTCTTGTCGAGGTGGACGTTCCAGCAGAAGGTGGCGTGGCCGTTGCCATTGTGCCAGTCGATGCCGACCTGGTCGCCGCGGCGCACCTTCTTGGGCTCGATCCGCGTTCCGAGGTTGAGCGCGATCAGCGAGCCCGACGAGTGGTTGATGAACTCGAACGCGCGGAGGTCGCTCGCCAGCTGCGGGATGCGATCGACGTAGCGTTTCTTGAAGTCGGCCTTCCAGGCGACGAACTTCTTGTCCTTCACGCTGGCGTAGGTGGAGAGGGAAAACCCGTTGTGCAGCCGGTAGAAGTTGACGTCGAGCGGCTTGCCCCCGTCGAAGACCGGCTGGTACGGCTCCTTCAGCGACCAGGGCTGGCCCGGGTCGAACGGCCGCGGGTCGATGGCCATGTAGATGCAGGTGGCGGTGAACGGCGAGCAGGAGGTGACGCCGTTCTTGCCCTTGCTGATCGCGTCCTTCACGTCGACCAGCACCGCGCCGCCGTAGCCGCCCACGTTCAGCTCGCGCAGGTGCTCCCAGATGCGAACCATCTTCGGCAGGCCGCCCTCGATGCTGGTGGCCTGGAAATCGCCGGGCTGGAGCTCGTCGAAGGTCATGACGGCACCACGAAGCGGTAAGGCGCGTCTTCTCCGGAAAGCTCCCCGCTCAGCACCGAGTGCGCGACGAGCTCCTTTCCGCGCACCTGCAAGGTGAAGAGGCCGTGCTCCACCTGCAGCTCGATGGTCCCGCGGTCGTCGGTCTTCAATTCCTGCGCCGTTCCGGCCTCGTCCTTCACCTGGACGGTTTCGCTCTTGAGCGGGTCGCCCTGCGCGTCGAGCAGCGCCACGTGCAGCACCGCGTGCTCGTCGGGGTAGGGGAGGTGCGCCGCCAGCGGATGCTCGTGGTCGCTGAAGGCGTCGGGGTACTCCTCGGGAGCATCGGCGTCGATGTGGATCGCGTATTCCTTGTCGGCCGGCACGCGCGCCTTGAGCACGCCGTTCTCGTCCGTCACGCCGGGCTCGCCCACCTCTTCCCCGGTGTCGGGATCGTGGATGCGGACGCGCTCGTGCGCGAGCGGCGTGCCCCCCGCCGCGTGCAGCTGCACCTCGATGACGTAGGCGCCGCCCTCGACGCCGCCGACCGTGCCGGGGGCCGGTCCCGCCTCTTCGGCGTCGGATTCTCCCGTCTCCGCCGCAGACTCGGCCGCGGCTTCGTCCTCGTCCCACCCGCCGGCGCTCTTCAGCAGCGTGCTGCCGTGCCCATCGCTGACGATCAACAACACCTCGTGGCCGGCGCGAAGCTGCACGCCGGACTTGAGGTCGGCCAGCGTGACGGAATTTTCCTCCACCCCGGCCATGGGGCCCCCGCTACGATGATGGTCTCAGATTCACTCCGGCGCGGCGAAAGGACGGATAAGCGAACTTCTGTCGCCTCACCATCCTCCTGCCTGCTCGCCACTAGCTTAGCAGAGCGCGGCGGGAGGGCACACTGCCTCCGCGCGCAGGGAGAAATCAAGTCATAGGCGCAGCGCAGCTCAGCCGCCCTCAGGGCAGCAACTGCTGCAACTCTGGTCCGACGGACGAGCTCGAGGTCGTCACCATGCGGCTCCCGTCGTCTCTGCTCGACCGCGCCCGCAAGAAAGCGAGGAGCGCGGGCGACCGCCCACGACCCGCCCCTCGGCGTATACTCCGCGCGCAATCGTCACGATCCTAGGCTCGAGGTGCGCAGTGCGTTCCGGTTCTGGCGAATCCCGCATTCGGATGAGACGCCGCTGCAACCGCGGCCTCACCGTGTTCCTCTCGGCGCTCCTGCTCTGCCCCCACTCCGCG
>Ga0137394_10003032_pt1 | contig 12546 bp, 24 predicted proteins | sample czobulk116metaG_FD_108278 | JGI IMG/M metagenome (GOLD analysis project Ga0137394, IMG submission 108278) | Vadose zone soil microbial communities from Angelo Coast Range Reserve, California, USA - czobulk1.16 metaG | ecosystem: Environmental > Terrestrial > Soil > Vadose zone | place: USA... | reverse complement strand
GAGGAGCGCCGGACCGTGCGGCGTGTCGCCGACGTGGCCCTCGAACAAGGTGCCGAACGCCAACGTCTCCAGGCGCGTCGGCGTCGAGGCGGACGCGCTCCCGTTGCCGTCCGCCGGATGCGGCCCGACGACCGGCCGCCCGTTCCACCCCTGCGGCGCGATCGCGAGGTCCTCGGCGAGCACGAGTTCGGGGCCGTCGCTGTTCTCGGGCTCGATCACGCCCTCGATCAGCGCGACGACCGGGACGACGAGGTGCTCGACGCCGCGAAACATCGCGCGGCGGATCGGCGCGCTCGCCGTTCCGGCCAGATGCCGCGGCTGGGTGCGCGCGGCCGTGGCCGTCACACACGCGCGGAACGTCGTCCCCCCTCGTCTCACCGCATCGCCTCCGCTGAACGGGACCGCAAAAACAAAAGGGCCGCAAACCTGCCGGGGGCTCTCCCTCCCCGGCGTGTTCGCAAGCCCTCTTGTCTTGCGTCCCGTTGTTACGCGCGCGCGCCGCTTCGAGGTCGCGGCCGTTCCCCCCGTTCATGACACGGAGGTACGCGCACGTTCCACCCTGATCACTCAGTCACGAGGATCTCCACACACGCGCAATTCACATGAAACGGCGGTCCGTCCTCGGGCCAGTCCGCATCGAGCGGGACCGCGCCGAGTTCGATGATCGCGACGCACAACGGACACGGGTCGCCGCCGACAATCATTTTCTGGACGGTCGGTTCGAGGACGCCCTCCTCGATCGCCGCGTCCCAGAGTTCGCGTTGCCCCTCGGCGCTCGCTTCGCGCGGGTCCTGCGTCGCGTTGACGAGGATCCGATCGTTAAGGAGCGACGTGCCGACCGAGTCGAGCATGCTGTCGATGAACGCCGGGCTCGCGCCGTCGGCCGGGATCCGGATCATGCGGCCCGCGATCTCGATCGCCGCGTTGCCCTCGGCCGCGTCCATCGCGATCGCCGCGTCGACGAGTTGCCGACTCTGCGCGGACGTGAGCCCGATCGCCTGTTGCAGCACGGTCGCCGAGGCGCGCGGGGAGATCTGGCCGCCGAGCGTCGACTCGATCACCGCGCGCACGGCCGCGTCCGTATCGGTGCCAATGTCGGCCAGCCGCGTCGAGATGTAGTCGGTGATCCACTGCTGCGCCCTGGCGTCGGCCGCCGGGTTGATCGTCGGCACCGGCGGTGCGACGGGCGCGGCCGCGCGCGTGATCAACCGCTCGCCGAGAGGGGTGAGTGCAGGCTCGGGGAGCGCGCGCGCCGCCGCGCTCGCGCCGTGCGCCATGGCAGCCTCGAACAGCGCGGGCCAGCCTTTCGCGAGTTGGGTCTGGAGTTCGACGATCGCGGGCAGCGTCGCGTCGAGGAGGCGTTTCTCGTCCCGCGCCCGTGCCGCCGCTTCGATCTCGCCCTTGAGGATCGTGTCGCGGGCCCGCGCGACGGCGCGCTGCCAATGCTGTTTCCACGCGGGCACGCCCACCGCGGCGGCCGCCCGCATGTCCGCCTCGGCGCTGAGCGGGCGGAGCGTGATCCGTTGCCCGAGCTTGGTGTGCGGCATGAACGAGCGCAGCGGGAACGTCACCGCGCCGCCTCCGCCCACCGGCGGCGATCGGCGTGGTCAACGTGGCGGCCGCCGAACTGCGGCCGGAGCACCGGCCGCCCCGTGGCCCGCCGCCATGCGTGGCGCTTCGCCGAGGCCGTCGTGACCGTTTGCCCGGTCGGGAGTTCGAGCTGCGTGAGCGGCGGGAGTTCGAGGAGGAGGTCGCGGATCTCGTCGGGCAGGATGATCTCCTGTCCCATCTGCGCGTACTGCGCGGCGATCGTCGCCCACTTGACGGCGACGTCGGCGCGCTCGATCTCGTCGAGGAATTTGATCCCCGGCCACCGGATGTCGTACTGCGTCGGCGTCGGGAGAAACCCGTAGTAGATCAAGCGATCGACGAACACGCGCGCGACGAACGGGCCCGCGTAGTTATAGCGCCGGTCCGACACCTGATCGCGCCAGTTCGAGCGGTCCTGCGTGGAGGCGAGTTCGCCCGCTTCCGCGCCGGTCAGGATCCGTTTCGGGATGCCGGTCGCGCCCGCGATTTGCGTGAGGATGGCGTCGGCGGGGGCCGAGAAATCGGCGACGTCGCTGCCCAACTCGGTGATCGTCACGCCGCGCGTGCGCATGTTGCGGCGCATCGTGTGCTCGAACTCCTCGACTTGCGCGACGATCTCCGCCTTCTCGTCCGGCCCGAGGATCGTGTCCTTATCGAGGTTGAGATTGAGCCCGCGGTGCGCGCGCAGAAAGAACGCCTCTGCGCCGCCGCCCGTCACCTTGTCGAGATCGTCGAGCTTGTTCCACGAGCGCCGGAGTTTCGGCGATCCGTAGAGCCCGTTGTCGAGGATGCCGTCGGCCAGATGCAGCATGCGCGAGTAGTGCACCGGCCGCGCGTCGAGCGGGCGGCCACCGTTGCGCGCCTTCTGCATCGCGAGCGGCTCGCCGCCCAGGCCGATCACGCGGTACAGGTTCGGTTGCCCGAACCGCGGATCCTCGGTGGCGGCGACGAGGTCGCGCGCTTCGATCCCCGCCTGCTGTTCGCCGATCGGGGTGAGGTACGCGAGGTCCTCCGGTTTGCTGGCGCGGAGTAGCTCCTCCTCCAGCTTACCGGGCGCGCCGAGCAGCACGACGCTGTAGTGACCGAGCCCGCTGAGGACGTCGGCGCGGCGGAGTGTCGCCCAGCAATGGAGCCGGTCGGTGAGCGCGAACCATGCGGCCTCGAACGCCGTGATGACGTTCGGGTCCTCGTCCTCGACCAGCTCGCCGTCGCCGCGCCATGTCGCGGTGGGGAGCGCATCGACGACGCGACCCGCGATGCCGCCGCGCTCGTAGCGGTAGCGGTAATCGGTCGGCGTGAGTTCCTGCTTGTAGCCGAACGCCTCGTCGAGATTGCGGCGACCGTTGAACGTGTCGCCGCCTGCGAGGCGGCCGAGGCCGAGACGGTTGGCGAGCCAGGAGTTCGAGAGGACGGTCGCGAGCGCGCGCATGACGCCGACGGGGCCCTCGGGGTCGGGGCGCGCCTGGACGTCGTCGGCCATCAGGCCGTAGCTTACGGTGACCGCCGCGGCGGCCGTATTTTTGTCGTACGGAAATTAGGTCGCTGACTCGTCGGCCGGGAGCGTCGCGTCGAACGTCGGATGCTGCGCGCCGTCGACGATCGGGGCCGGGAGGCGGCCGCGGCTGACTTCGATCCGGAGCCAGATGTTGTTGCCCGGCCCGAGTTGATGCGCGAGCCATCCGGCGCACGGGATCCTCGCGTCGGCCGTCGAGTAGTGGCACGCCATGATCCGCTGGCACGAGTCGCCGGTGAGAAAGGCGAGCGATCCGGGCTCGGCGATCGTGCCGCGGAGCCGCTCGTGCAGGTCGACGGAGTAGCCGTGCGGGATGTCCGCGACCGGATCGCACCCGACTTTCCACGGGCACGTGCGGCACTGCGTGACCGACGTCACCGGGCCTCGCGCGTGTGCTCGGCGAGAAACAACCGGACACTCCACGCCTCGTCGTACCCGGTGGTGAAGTTGTGCACGTGCACGCGGAGGTTGATCTCGCCGCCGCGGCGGTCCAGGTGATACGGCTGGAGCCGGTGGCCGAGCGCGTTCGTGTAGACGGCGCGGAGTTGAATCGGTGTCACCGCAACACCATCGCGACCTGCGCGAACGTCGACGCAACGGTCTGGCCGATCGTCCACACGAAATACGCAGTTGCGGCCATCATGAACAATCGTCCGGTCATCATCAGACGACCTCGACGGTCAGGCCGTATCCGGCCATCAGGATCTCGATCTCGGTCAGGGTCAACAGGGTGTCAAATGCGTTCATGGTCTCTGTACGTCTCCCCGCGGGTTATTCCGCGGCGAGCGTCCTTTCTACTACAATAGCCTTATCGTGCAATCCGGCCAAACCTTTAGCCCTCGGCCTCGACGACCTCGGCCCATTCGGGGTAGGCGTCGGCGAGCGCGGCCATCCGCTCAATCATCAGCGCGTGGCCGACCATGGCCGGGGTGTACTTGAAGGTCGCCGCATACGCCGCGCGGTAGCGGGCCGCGAATTCGTCGAACGTGAGCGCCTCGGTCGTCGTCGTCATCATGTTAACCATTGTAGTAGAATAGACGGACACTGTCAAGCGCCGGTTCGGCCCGCGAGTGCACACTCTGACACGGAATCGGCAGGCAGGCGGGTTCTGACCCGATTGTTAGCGGGTCGCTCGGCCGCTACCGGGGGCGTAGGGGTCGACCGTCCACTCGTCGATCGGGGGGCAGGGACAGGCGGAGACGTGGCCGCCGTGGATGGTGCACAGGAATTCGTCGCACAGCGGGCACCGGATCCAGGCCGGGGGCGGGTCAGTCGGGCGGGGGCCGGAAGGTCTCGCACCAGCGGTCGAGGTCCCCGGCGATCTGCGCCGCGGCGTCACGCTGCGCAGCCGTGACGTCGAGCGCGGCCGCGAGCACGGCCCACGCCCGGATCGCGTGGGCCTGGGCGCTCAACATCGTGCAGAGCGTGAGGAGCGAGGCGGTCGTCGCGTCGAGCGGCTCGGGCATCGGGGATCACCGCGTCGGGATCGCGCGGGCGGTGCAGTAGGCGTGCACACTCGCGCGCACGAGCGAGGCGAGTGACCGGCCCTCGCGCGCCGCGATCTGCCGCGTCGCGGCCGCGAACCCCGGCGTCGTCCGCACGCTGAGGATCGCCGTCCGCCGCGTCGCGGCCGGTTTCGTCGGGCGTCCTGCTTTCATCGTCACCTCCTCGATCCAGCCGCGCGACGGTCGACGCGTGCGCCATCATGAGCCGGGGGCTGAGGACCGGTTCACGGTCCCACGCGCGCGGGCCGGTTTGTCCGCACGGGGCCCCACCCCGCCGACCGTCGCCGGATCGTTAGGGCGTCGGCGTCGTTCCGCCGCCCGCGGCGGGCTCCGCCGGGGTGTTCGCCGCGAGCGCGTCCGCGAGCGCCTGATCCTGCGTCTTGAGGTCGGCCGCCAGCGCCCGGATCGCTGCCGGGTCGTCCGCGATCGCGGTGAGCTTGGCGGACAAGCCGTTGAGTAACGTGATCGCCGACCCGGTGAGCGAGCGGTTGGATTCGACTTGCGCGGTGAGATCTACGAGTTCCTGGGTCACAACTACCTCCTGACGGTACATGCGTTGGCTGAGCGCGAGGACTTGATCGAGCTTCCGATCGATCGACTGCAATTGGTCGAGCGTCGGAACGCGGTGACAGGGGCACAGGCAATACACGCCGCAGAACTTGCACGTCTGGCGGCATTGCGCGTGGAGATCGTGTTGACATGCGGTCGACAGGTACGAGTGGGTTGGTAGCATCGAGGCTCCCTAAGACGGCTCCGGGTCGTGCGCCGCGTCGATGATGTCGTCGACGATCTGCGCGATCGCCCGCTCGTCCATCGTCGTCAGCGTCACGCCCAGCTTGTTGACCACGGTCCGCACGTAGTAGGTGAGGGCCTGCACGGCGCGATCGCGCGCGGCCCGTTGCGACGCGGTCAACTCGGCCATCGGTCGCCCTGGCGGCCCAGGTTCGGGCAGCCACCAAAAAAGCGCACAATCAACCGTCCCCGCTCACCTGTCATCGTTCTGAGCATTTTACGCGTGAGCGCACAATCGTGCGACCTGTTTTTCGTGAGAGGATACGGCCGCGATGCCGGTCGAGCGCACGCCGATCTCTGTCGAGCGCACGCCGATCTCGGCCGCCACCCGGCGGGCCATCAGTCGCAACCTGCGCCGCGGGCGCACGTGGCCCCGATGGGCGGTGCGACTCTACTACTTTGCCTGGGCGCTCCGGTTCCGGTGGCGCGCGTGGTGGATCTATGGTGTCAACCGTCGTCGGCCATGAACGACAGCGCCGTCGCGCCGCCTGCCGCGACTGGCTCGCCATGCACGGGGCCCTCTCGAACGGGCTCCCGGACGCCTCCGGCGGGATGTTGCCGGGCGAGGCCGACCGCCTCGCCGCCGTGGCGCAGCGCATGATCGCGCTCGGGTTCTACAGCCGGGCGACCGAACCGGCGGTCGTCGCGTGGAGTATTCGCGTCCACATGAGCGAGCTGCGCGGGCGACGCGTCGATCACGTGCGCCGGTGGACGACAACGGAGACACGAACATGAGCCCCGAGCCGCCGCTCCCGCCGGGCATCAACGTCGCCGACGTCGACGAGTTCAAGCGCCTGATCGCGCGGTGCTGGATCGCCGCCGGGATCCTGATGACGCTTCCGCTCGAACGGCTCGATCAGTTCAGCGGCGCGGCCGAGACCCACGGGCCCGCGCTCTATCCGGACATCTGGCGCGCCAACGCCGCGAAGATCATGCAGGACCGCGAGCTGATCCGCGTGCTGGTGCAGGCCCGCCGTGACGTGCTCGTCTCGAACCCGAACCTCGCCGAGATCCCCGGCGAGGTCGAGGCGATCGCCGCGCGCCTGCGGCCGCGCTTGGAGGCCATCTTTCGCGAGCTGTTCGGCCGCCGCGAGCTTGCGGCCGTGCCGCCGCTCGTCATCCTGCACGCCCTCGTCACCTACATCGCGCGGCTTGCCCCGCGCGTCCCGCAGCCGTGAGGTAATCGCATGCCCGCCGCGCCGTGTCTCCATCCGGATTTTTACGCCGAGGTCGCCGTCGGACGCATGGAGGATGCGATCGCGGGAAAGGTCGAGGGGACGGGCTACATCGCCGACATCAAAGTGCGCTGCCGGGTGTGCGGCGTCCAGTTCCGATTCGTCGGCTTGACCGCCGGGATCGATATGCTCCGGCCGACCGTGTCGATCACCGGCGAGACGCTCCACGCCCCGATCGAACCCGCCGACGTGCCCTCGCTGCACGCGCGCGCGACGTTCCGCGTTCCTGGCAAGATCACGCCGCAGTAGAATCGCGCGCGTGCGCATAGTAGGGGCGACGTTCGTCCGCAATGAAATCGAGCCGGGGTGGTACATGCTGCACGAGCACATTCCACTCGGGACGCGCTACGAGGTCGACCTCGACCGGGTGCACACGCTCACCTTGATCAATCCGCGGTTCGGCTCGCGCGACGTCGCGTGCATCTGGGCGCGCAACCGCAACGGCGTCGGCGGGGACTATCTGCCGCTCCTCGCGTTACGCCTCGACGGGGACGCGTGATGGTTGTCACTCCACGCCGGTCAAGGATCCGACGGCCGACACGCAGCGTCGGCAGCGTGGCGCGTCGCCGGGGATGTCGGCGTTCCGTTCTTCCACGTACGCGTGCTCCGGGATCAGACGGTGGCACGCGGTGAGGTCGGACGCGTGGCGCGAGACGACGTGCACGCGCGTCCACCGCTGCCGCCATTCGACCGCCGGATCGTTGAGCCGCCAGCGGATCGTGTCGCTCATTCGTCCGGGGTGAACCCGGTCCCGCCACACGCAGGGCAGGTATGCCCGCGGCCACCGCACATCGCGCACGGTGATCGGGGGTCGACGCTCCTCTCGATCTCCGGCGGCGTCGGGGTGACGACCGACGTGTTCGAGGGCTTCCCGCCGATTGCGACGCCGTAGAACAGCGCATCCTGCACGCGCCACGGCTCGATGTAGAACCGCCCGTCGCCGCCGTCGGTGCGGAGGTACTCGATGACGATGCGCTTCGCCCCGTCCGCGTCGCATTGCGGCTGCGCCGCCGCGGTCGCCTCGGCGCGCGTGGCGTAGCTCTCGGCCATTCAGCGCACCTCGATCGCTTTGGCTCCGACGAACATCGCCTTAGCCTGCACGGTCGCGTCCGCGAGCCGGTCGCGGTAGGTCGCGCCGTCGCCGTAGACCGTCGCGCGCACCGTGCCCCCGTCGCGCATCGTGGCGCAAACGGCGAACGGCGTCCCGAGGTCCGTCGGCCGCTCGGCGGCGAGCGCCGAGTACTCGGCGACGAACCGCTTGACGCGCCGCTGGAGCACCGGGCCGTTTCCCCAGGTGTTCGTTTCGAGCGTCATCGCGTCGACGACGCGGATCGCCTGGACCGCCTCGATCGTGATCGTCGAGTCGTCCTCGAACGTGATCGTTAATCTCATGGCCTGTGCACCTCGATCGCCGTCGCGCGCGGCGCGCCCGGCGACAGTTCATCCCGGACCTCGTAGTCGGTCCCGCCGCACGTCGGGCACTCCGGGCTCGCGTTCGGCGAGACCCGATACTTTTTCCCGCACTCCACACACTCGACCTTGATTCTCACGCGCGCGGCCATCGTTCGCTCCTGCTCGGGTTCCGGGTCCACTCTGAAACGGTCAGCCGTTCGACTGACCGCCGGGCATATTCGGCGGCCGTGGTGTTCGGCCGCCCCCTTACCGTCTCGTCGTCGCCCGCGGCCGCCACGTATTCGGGTCGCGCCCCCGCTCCGGTCCGCGCGTTCAACGAAAACGATTGTAGTGGAGTCGTGGCCGTGCGTCAAGCCTATTCTACTATAATAGTGCACACTCTGACGCACAATCGGCAGGCTCACCGCGGCGGGCGGGCGGCGCGCGCCTTGGCAACGCGGCGCTTGTAGGCGTTCTGGCAGCTCGGGCGGCCGCACGTCTTGCCGGGCCCCGAGCGGTGGCGATCGAACCATCGCTCGCAGACCGGGCACTGGACGTCGTCGGCAATGCCGAGGATGCGGCGCGCGCGGATGCGCCACCCCGGCACGCCCTCCAGGGCTTCGCGCAAGATCTCGGCGAGCGTCGGCCCGGCCATCGGCTTACTCGAAAAACAGCTCGGCGCGGCGCGTCCACTCCGGCGCATCGTCGACGCCGGGCGTCCGGTCGTCGTCGTCGTCGCCGAACTGCTGGCGGTCCTCGGCGATCACGCCCTCCTCGTACGGCGGCTGTTCGACGTCGAACCGGCGCATGGTGTCGACCGCCGTGTCGGTGCCGCGGAGGATCTCGGCGGCCGCCTCGGGCCCGACCGCGGCGACCAGCTCCGCCTCGTATTCGGCCTGTCGCGTCTCGTCGACCGGCATCGGCGTATCGAGCGCGACGACCGGCGCGAGGTCGGGCGTGCCTTTCGCCTTGTGCGGGAGGCCGTAGTGCGCGGCGCACACCGGACCGTACCCGACCTCGACCGATCCGGCATCGGTGAGCGCCTTGCCGCAGAACGAGCACGCGCCCATGAGCGCGCCGTAGGCTTTCGCCGCGGCCGCGGGGTCCGCCGCGATGACGTCGAGCGCGGTGAGGAGCGCCGTGTTCGAGGCGAGCGGTCCGGCGACGCGGCTATCCGCGCCGATCCGGCCGACCCAGCTCCGGTTGACCTTGACTTGCACCGCGCCGGGATAGCGCGTGCCGTGGCCCGCCATATGGAGCCGGACCTCGCCGCCGCCGGGGGCCAGGAACCGCGCCTTGGGGGCCTTGAGGCCGCGCGCCGTGGCGGCGGTCAGGAATGCCGCGATCGTCGCGACGGGGATCTCCGGGGCGGACGCGGTCGCGGGGCCGACCGCCGGAGCCGGGCATGCGTCGGCGTGCTTCGCGCCCGCCTCGCGGCTCCACAGGATCGGCGTGCCCGCCGGGAAGTAGTCACCGCAGGCCGTGCACCGGCCGCGGAATTTGGCGTCCATTCGTTTCGGGGTGGTTGCGTTCATCATGAGAACCATTGTAGTAGAGTGGTCCTCACGTGTCAAGCCGCCGGGTGCACAGTTCGACACGCAATCCGCAGGCTCAGCCAGACTTGCCAGTTAGCAAGTAATCTTTCCGCGGCCGCCCCCTCGGCCGCGCCGGGCTGTGCGCGAGCACTTGCCACGCGCGCTGCCGCGAGACCCACCGCCCAGGCGCGACCTCGAACTCAATGCGGCCGTCGTGCTTGCGCGCCGGAAACGGGAGCCGCCGGTTCCAGGCGGGCTTGCCGGTCGTGAACGTGTAGCCGCGGCGGCGCATGCGTCCTTCTACCACGTGGCCGAGTGGATGATCCGCCGTTCGAGCGCGACCGTATTGAACGCCCCCGCGCTGGCGTCCAGTTGGTCGTCGTGCGCGCCGTACGGGGCCTCATTGACCTCGGCGAGAAACATCGGGATCCAGTCGGGCATCCCCTCCGCCGGGGCAACGATCTTAATGTTGCCGACCTCGGCCTGCACCAGCATCGGGCTCCAGCGCGTCTCCTTGGCCCCGTGCGACGGGACGCCGCGGTAGTCGTACCCCGCGAGCCCGCCCTTGCGCGCCTCGATCACGGCGAGCCCCGCGCTGCCGGGCTCCTGCTCCTCGCGGATGAGACACGCCGGGCCGTCGAGCGTCGCGGTCTGTTTGATGAGTTTGTCGACCTCGCCCGCGGTCAGTCGGACGCGGATGACATCCTCGATGTAGTAGAGCGGGCCGATCTGCGCGACGCGGGTCCCGCAGGTCCAGTCGGGATCTTCGCCACGTTTGGGCTCGGTCCCGGCGCAATCCCAAAACCGGCACCGGCGCACGGGCACGCCCGCAGGGATCGCGCGGACGATCGGGAACCAGATGCCCTTGGCGATCGTGCCGCCGGGCGGGCTCGGCCGCTGCTGGAAAAGGGCGTTCCACCAGTGCTCGGTCGTCGACGCCTTGATCGCGAGGAGCGCGTCCCGGTCGTAGCGCCACGGCCAGAGCGCCGTCCCGGTCGACCGCCCGAGCGCGTCGGGGATCTCGATGGTCGGCTCGGCGATCGCCGGGAGCCGGAGTTCGTCCCATTGCTCGGCGCGGGGGTCGGCTTTCGCGCGCGCGAGGACGCGGCCCGCCAGATCGTCCTGATTCCAGCGGGTCATGATCAGCATGACGACCCCGCCCGGTTCGAGCCGGGTGCGCGCCGTCGACGCGTACCAGTCCCAATGCCGCTGCCGGAACGTCTCGCTCAGCGCCTCGTCGGCGTTCTTGACCGGGTCGTCGATGATGAGGAGGTCGGCCCCGCGCCCGGTGAATCCGCCGGAGACGCCCGTGCAGAGCATCCCGCCGCCGTCCCGCACGCGCCAGTTCCCCATGGCGCTCTTGCGGCGAATGAGGTCCATCCCGAAGACCTCGGGCCCGAACTCCGAGACGATGTCGCGGGTTTTCTCGCCCCAGGACGCGGCGAACGCCGCCTCGTAGCTCGCGAGGATGACGCGGTGCTTGGGGTGGCGGCCGAGATACCACGCCGGGAAGTACTGCGAACAGAGATCGCTTTTCCCGTGGCGGGGCGGCATCTCGACGAGGAGCCGCGTGATCCGCCGCTGTTCGAGGGCGACGAGCTTACGGGTGAGGAGGTTGAGGTGGGGAGCCGTCCGCCACGACGTCCGGCTCGCCAGATGCGCCAGCCCCGAAGGGAGGGCCCTCGCTAGATCCCGCAATCCGATCGAGGAGGGCGATTGCCAAGTCTGTAGCGGCCGGATCCCCGGTGATCCGGGTGGCGAGGCTCCACTCACGCCGCTCCTCCGTCTCCGGTTGCGGCGCGAGCGTGATGCCGAGCGCGGCGCGTTCCATCGTGGCCAGCGTCGGGAACATTCCGGCGACCCGCGCGACGACCGACACGACAGCGAGGAGCGCCATCGGGTTGGCCTTGGCCTGCGCGACGAGGTTCGTCATGAGGGTCGGGTCCTGCTGGAGCGCGTCGATGACCGTGCGCACGGGCACGGTGAGCGCGGTGAGCGCACCCTGCGCCAGCCGCGCGTGCCGGATCCGGATCTCGGTGTGCTCCTGAGCGGTCCGCTTGCGCGTCTGGCGATCGACCTCGTCGTCCCAGGCGGTCGCCCGCTCCGCCCAGCCCCACCGGCCGGACAGCCGGGACCAGTAACGTGACGCCCTTTTGCCGTCCGCTTGCTGCCCCTCGCACGCGGTGCGGTGCGCGCTGGCGGCGCGATCGATCGACCGGGTCGGCCCCAGATCCCGGTAATGCGTGAACGCGTGGAACATTTTGGGCGATTCGCCCGGTTGCCGGTCCCACGGTTGCCGATCCTCCCCGGCGGTCACGACGGGCCTCCCCCTTGTTTCGCCGCGTGGGCGCGCTGGATCGCGATTTGATGCCGCGTCACCCAGGCGTGGTGATACGCCGTGTCGGCGAACAGCTTCGAGAACCCGGTGACGTGCTTGAGTCGCACCAGCTCGCCCGGCTCCATCCCTAACTCGTTGCAAATAGCGGCGTCGTCCATGCCCTGATCGAGCATCTGGAACACGAGGCTCGCCATACCGGTGACGGAATGGCGGCCGCGGGCGCGGTTGTGCCGCACGGTCGCGGCCATACGGTCGGCGAGCGGCTTGTCGAGCGTCACGACGGGGAGCCTGCCGCGGCAGCGCGTCCGGATCTCCTCGTTGGCGGTCATGACGTAGTAGCGGTGGAACCCGTCGACGATCTCGTAGCGGTCGGCGGCCCCGTCGTAGACGGTCACGATCGGCTGCGTGTAGCCATCGTGCGCAATGCTGCGCAGCAGGAGGCCCATCTCGACCTGGGCGACGTGGTTCGGGTTGTACTCGTTGGGCGTCACCTGTTCGAGGGGGACCCACCGGACGCGGTCCACCGGCTGCTCGCGGTTGGGGGCGAGCAGGTGCACGAGTTCGCGGAGGGCCTCGACCGCCCCGGCGGGATCTGTATGCCGGGTGACAAAACTCGTCATCATGGCGGCGAGGTGCGCGGGGATCG
>Ga0137394_10003031_pt1 | contig 12547 bp, 12 predicted proteins | sample czobulk116metaG_FD_108278 | JGI IMG/M metagenome (GOLD analysis project Ga0137394, IMG submission 108278) | Vadose zone soil microbial communities from Angelo Coast Range Reserve, California, USA - czobulk1.16 metaG | ecosystem: Environmental > Terrestrial > Soil > Vadose zone | place: USA... | reverse complement strand
GTTCGGCCTTACAGAGGCAATAACTATTCAAATGCAGGGAGTGGTTAAGCTACCGTCCGGCGACGATATTCCGGTTCAGTTTATCCAAATGGTTCCGTACCTGCTGACAATTATTGTGTTGGCGGGATTCATTGGATCATCACGGCCGCCGCGCTCGCTGGGAGTTCCATACGAGAAGGAACGATAGAAGGTTTATTAGTGAGAATCAATCATGGGACCGCCACGTGAGTGATTGCGAGGGAGAGGCCTGATTTAAACTAACGAGATGGTTGAAGGAATGGCGAAATTAGATCTCTATTCGCGTGCTGAACATGCGGCGCGCACAATCCAGGCGCGTACATCTGAGCAAGCGCGTATCGCTATAGTGCTGGGTAGCGGACTCGGCGGTTTTGCCGAGGAGTTTGAAGGTTCAGTTCGTATTGATTACCAGCAGATCCCGGGTTTTGTGATGTCAACTGCCCAGGGGCACGTGGGCAGTCTGGTTATTGGCAAGGTTGAGGGCGTGCCTGTGCTGGCAATGCAGGGCCGCGTCCACTATTACGAAGGCTATTCGCTTGAAGAAGTTACTTTTCCAATCAGAACATTCAAGCTGCTCGGGATCGAAACCGTCATCCTAACTAATGCGGCCGGCGGAATAGATGTGCAGTTAAGCCAGGGCGCATTGATGGTAATAAGCGATCATTTGAATCTCATGGGGGTTAACCCGCTGCGAGGACCTAATGACGAGCGTTTTGGTGCGCGCTTTCCTGACATGTCAGAAGTCTATTCTCGTGAGTTGCAGGAGCGGGTGGTTGAAGAGGCTCGCGACCTGGGAATCACTGTAAGGCGCGGTATTTATGCGGCACTTGCGGGGCCAAGCTACGAGACGCCTGCCGAGATTCACATGCTGCGCGCTTTTGGGGCAGATGCAGTTGGCATGAGCACTGTCCCTGAAGCTATTGTTGCCCGTCATATGGGTATGAACGTACTGGGAATCTCCTGCATCACCAACATGGCTGCCGGTATTAGTGAAAGCCCAATCAACCATGAAGAGGTAATCGAGACTGGCGCGCGCGTTCGGGAAACGTTTACGCAGTTGCTGCGTCGGGTTATCGCGAAATCGGCGAACCACTAAGGTGCATTCGCAGAGATATAGGCCTTATCGGACCTATAGGACCTATTTTAGTGAGTTTAATCATTGGCATTTCTGGCGGGACTGGGTCGGGTAAGACCACGGTAGCAAATCGTATTCTTGAAACAGTCAAGGCCAGTGAAGTCGTTTTCATACAGCAGGACTCCTATTACCGTAACCTCAAGGACATGCCGCTCGACTTTCGTCAGGTGGCCAACTTCGATCACCCCGATGCGCTCGATAATGATCTGCTTGTCAACCACGTGCGAAAACTAAAAGCTGGGGAACCGATTGAGCTGCCGATTTATGATTTTCGGACTCATACCCGATCACATGAAACGCGTGCAGTGGAACCCAAGCCGATTGTAATCGTTGAAGGCATACTAATCTTCGCCGACCCACGGCTGCTCGAACAACTGGACGTCAAAGTCTTTGTTGATACACCCGACGACATTCGGTTTATCCGTCGTTTGCGCCGCGACGTGGCAGAGAGGGGCCGCACGGTTGAATCGGTTATCGAGCAATACCTTGCTACGGTGCGGCCAATGCATATGCAGTTTATTGAACCATCGAAACGTTACGCTGATGTCATCATTCCGGAAGGCGGTCATAATCTTGTGAGCATAGACTTAATTAGTGGAAAGATTCGCGAGCGGTTGGCTGGCGCTCTAACCTCGGCTGGAGGTCAGTCTTGAGCGAAGAAAGTTTGGAGCAGCTAATCGAAACGGCGAAGGCCGCTCGGCTGCAATCAATAGCGCCCTTCTCAAACTTCCTCGTCGGTGCGGCAGTGAAGACCGAGGCCGGCAAGGTCTACACCGGATGCAACGTTGAGAGCGCGAGTTACGGGCTGACAGTTTGCGCCGAGCGCGTGGCGATCTGGAAAGCTCTGTCTGAAGGCGAAAGACGGTTTATCGAGTTGGCGGTTGTTGCCGACACGGAAACCTTAACGCCTCCCTGCGGAACTTGCCGGCAAATCATTCACGAATTCTGCGAGGACGCTACCATTGTGCTTGCGAACCTTCGGGGAGCAACCGAGACGTGTACGATAGAGGACCTCTTGCCTCGCGCATTCGACGCCCGCTTCCTTAGCGGCGCAGCGAAGAAGGCGTAGCAATCGGTAGTGTGATGGGCTTTAAACATCTTGCTCCTCTGGAGCAAAGAGAGCTGCAATTGTCACTTATCCTATGTCCAAAAAAAATTTTACTGTCGTCACGCTTATCGTCGCTATTCTTAGCCTGGTTTTACCAGCAGCAGCGCAACGGAAGGGCCGGCGCATGACGCAAGTGGATCTACTCGTGCTCAACGGCACGCTCGTGACGATGGACAAAGACCATCGCGTCATCGACGACGCGGGTGTTGCCGTGAAGGGCGGACGAATCGTGGCCGTCGGAACCAGCGGAGACATCGCCCGCAGTTATTCGGCGGCGCAGAAAGTGGATGCCGGAGGGAAGATTATCATTCCAGGTCTCATCAACGGTCATACACACATTCCCATGACGTTGTTTCGAGGCCTGGCTGACGACCTCGATCTTCAGGACTGGCTCACAAAGTTTATTTTTCCCGCGGAAGCGAAAAACGTTTCCGAGGAATTCGTTCGCGCGGGCACCCGATTGGGACTGGCGGAAATGATTCGCGGTGGGACTACAACCTACTGCGATATGTACTACTTCGAAGACGCCATCGCTGATGAAACAGCCAGGGCTGGTGTACGAGGAATTTTAGGGGAGACGATAATCGATTTTCCCGTCGCGGATAACAAAACCAATGCCGAGGCAATGGCTTATGTCGAAAGATTTGTTCAGAAATGGAAAGGCCACGAACTTATCACTCCAGCTATAGCTCCACACGCTCCGTATACCGTCTCTGAAGAGCACCTCAAGGCCGTTCGAGCTTTCTCGGATCGCACCGGCGCGCCTATTGTGACGCACATTTCAGAGACGAAGAGAGAGGTGGAAGAGAGCCTTAAAGCCAGGGGCGCGAGTACCATAGACTATCTCTCGCGAATCGGGTTCCTCGACGAGCGGGTAATTGCGGCCCACGTCGTTTGGCCCAACGATGGCGAGATTGAGATTTTGAAACGGGCTGGAGTGGGCGTTGTTCACAACCCGCAGTCAAATATGAAACTGGCATCAGGCGTGGCCCCGGTTCCGAAGATGTTGAAGGCGGGAGTTAAGGTTGGGTTGGGCACGGACGGCGCCGCCTCAAATAATGACTTGAGTATGTGGGAAGAGATGGATACGGTGGCGAAGCTTCACAAAGTGTTTAGCGGCGATCCGAAAGTGATTTCTGCCGAAGAAGCTTTTGAACTTGCCACAATCCGAGGCGCCCAGGCTGTGCATCTGGAGAAAGATATTGGCTCGATAGAAACAGGAAAACTAGCTGACCTGGTCATCGTCAACCACGACTCGCTCAATCAAATACCGCTCTACAACGTCTATTCCGACCTCGTCTATGCAACCAAAGCCTCTGACGTTCAAACAGTCATCATTAATGGCCGGATCGTAATGCGCGACCGGCGATTGTTAACTCTCGATGAGGCCGCGATAAAGAACAACGCGCGTGTTTTTCGCGAACAAGTAATCAAGAGCCTGGCGAGCCCAGGAGGTCAGCCAAAACAGTAATCGAATCAGAGCTTTTATTTGCCTACCTTTGCGCCCTCTTCGCGTCCTTTGCGTTCAATTGCTGAGACAAACCGCTAAGACCGCAAAAGATCGCGAAGAACTCCCAACAAAGCCTGGCAAAGGAAAACTGACCAACAATCGAGTCACGGCAACACTTGCCATACTGCCCCCGATGCAATCATAATAAGTCGCCAGATAATGAAATGAACTGGCAAGCGAGCATTAGGCTCGCTTTTGCATTTATTGGGAGCAAAATGTAGTGAATCGAAGTGAAATATTGGGACGTGCACTGACGTCATCAAGAGTTCTCCTGCCAATAGCCTTTGTCCTTCTTTTCTCCGTTGGGTTGCAAGCACAATCATCCCTCGATCCAGTTCAAAACGCACCCGCCTCTTCTGATTCAATAGCGGCCGCAGAAGCGGCCACCCAGACCCGCATTCAACGCGCGCGGGCACTGATTGCAGCCCACCATCTCGAGACTGCCGCCAGCGAGCTCGAGTCCGTCAGGGCAACGACGCAGGACTCCGCTATTCGGAACGTCACTTCAGTGATGTTGATGAGCATTTATTTGGAAGCCGGGAATTATGGGAGAGCTGAAGCACTTCTCGAGGAGAGTTTTCGCTCGCGTGCCGTGGAAAATGGCGACTCAGTTAGAACCTACTTCGCTCTTGCCGGCCAGGCAGTCAATGGCGCCCGCACTCATTTAGCCCGTTACCGAAGTTTTGGCATCAATACCACCGATTCAAACCTGCCGGCCGAAGCCGTAAACGATCTTGGCCGACTCCGGTCATTTCTCGAACGCATGATTGCCCAGGCAAAAGAGATTTCAAACGAACGAAAGGCTTACGATTCTCTGTCGCTACTTGAAGATGTACTCGGAATTCGATTGTCGCTGGCGAGGGATGTTGAGGATCAGTCAAGGTGGTCCTCTGAATATGCGACCGCACGCGAACTACTTGCTTCTTCACCAACCCAGATTGCCTCGCTCGGCGGCATTTCGGCGTTACCCCCGGCGAAGGTGAAGTCGAATAAAACGCCTTCATCCTCCCCATACTCCACTCGGCGAGCTTCCGACATCGCGGATAAGAAGGCCTCGGAGAAGATTGTGGACGCCGCACATCCGGTATCGTCCAATGACTCCCAGAAATCACAAAGCTCCCCACCCGGGTCCGCGACCACGGGCGTCGAGCCCTCTTCTCCAACCCCCAATGGCCAAACTCTTACCGATTTTGGGTTGCTGAATGCGAGGGCGTCCAGGAGAGTCTTGCCGCGTTATCCACCTATGGCAAAGAAGGCCGGCGCTGTTGGGTTGGTAAGGGTTCATGTGGTTGTCGATGAAAACGGCAAGGTCATTGAAGTGTCCGGATCAGAGGGTCCCATGCTTCTGCGGCAGGTGGCAGAGGACGCCGCGCGGCAGTGGTATTTTGAGGGAATAGCGGGGCCGGGTCAGCAGGTGCGGTTTACTGGCTATATCGACTTCAATTTCACGCCTTAATTCCAGAATTCCAACTATCAAAACTGCCAGTTCGCGGTTTAGACAGGGCACTCTTGCCCTAGCCGCGCGAGGTGGACAAGTCCGCTTTTTTTGGACGATTTAATGTTGTTTATCTAATGAAAACAGTCAGGCCCTAATATTGACTTAAAAGTAAGGATTAGTTAAACTGCAGCCGGTTCAGCAAAAGCATCATGAAGATATCGGCACAGGAAGAATACGGATTACGCTGTCTGCTCCAGCTAGCACGGGCTGAGGCGAACGAGGAGTCGCTGACTCTAGGACAAATTGCAGTCCTGGAAGGAATTTCCGTCGCCAACGCTGGAAAACTTATGTGGATTCTTAATAAGGCGGGTCTTGTGCAATCGCAACGGGGAACTAAGGGCGGTTATCGACTCTCCAGGCCGGCGTCAGATATACACCTGAACGAAGTCATTAGCGTGCTTGACGATGAGCGGGTGGAGACTCACTGCAAGAGTTACGCTGGAATTCTTGAGTCCTGCGTTCATACCGGTGACTGCGGAATCAGGCCTGTGATCGTCGAACTGCATCAGATTGTTGACAATGCACTTTCAGAAATCACCTTGTCGCAACTGCTCGGCACCGAGGCGAACGTTGATGCAGTGCTACACAAGATTCAGGGCACCAGGCAGGTGCAAGGAACGGAATCAACTCGTGTGCAAGTGTGACCCGAGACTTACAAGACCTTTCGTCTTAATAAACAGCAGGGATTGATAAACAGATGAGCACAGTGGAGCTACTAGGCAAACAGGAATACAAATACGGTTTCGTAACAGACATCGAGTCTGACGTGATTCCCCGTGGATTGTCGGAAGACACGATTCGACTGATCGTTGAGAAGAAGAACGAGCCTGACTGGATGTTGGAGTTTCGGCTAAAAGCCTATCGACACTGGTTGACAATGACGGAACCAAAGCACTGGCCAAACATTTCATACCCCGAGATCGACTATCAGGATGTCATCTACTACAGCGCTCCCAAACTCAAGGCTACGAAAGCGAGCCTCGACGAGGTAGACCCGGAACTGCTCCGCACCTTTGAGAAACTCGGCATTCCCCTGACAGAGCAGAAGCAGCTCGCCGGCGTCGCAGTTGATGCGGTTTTCGATTCGGTTTCCGTGGCTACTACCTACAAAGAAAAACTAAAGAAGCATGGAGTCATTTTCTGTTCATTTACCGAAGCGATTCGGGATTACCCGGATCTGATCAAGAAGTATCTTGGCTCGGTAGTTCCTACCAACGATAATTTCTTTGCGGCGCTTAATAGTGCGGTTTTTTCTGATGGCTCTTTCTGTTTTATCCCCAAAGGCGTGCGTTGCCCGATGGAGCTTTCAACCTACTTCCGAATTAACAATTCGGAGTCAGGACAGTTTGAAAGGACTTTGATAGTCGCTGAAGAAGGTTCGTACGTGTCCTATCTCGAAGGCTGCACTGCACCCAAATTTGATAAGAACCAATTGCATGCTGCAGTGGTCGAGTTAGTCGCCCTCGACGACGCCCAGATTAAATACTCCACAGTCCAGAACTGGTATGCGGGAGATGAAGAGGGTGTGGGTGGTATCTACAACTTCGTCACCAAGCGCGGCAAATGTGCCGGTCGGAATTCGAAAATCTCGTGGACCCAGGTCGAAACTGGTTCGGCCATCACCTGGAAGTATCCGTCGTGCATCCTGCAGGGCGACAATTCGATAGGCGAGTTTTATTCAGTTGCACTGACCAACCACGCGCAGCAGGCAGATACGGGAACGAAGATGATCCATCTGGGCAAGAACACTCGCTCGACGATCATCTCGAAGGGAATTGCCGCGGGAAAATCGAATAATAGCTATCGCGGCCTGGTGAAGGTGATGCCGAAAGCTGAGAACGCGCGAAACTATACGCAGTGTGATTCGATGCTAATCGGTTCAAATAGTGGCGCGAATACCTTCCCCTACATAGAGGTAATGAACAACACCTCCAGTGTAGAGCATGAAGCGTCAACTTCGAAGATCAGCGAAGAGCAGTTGTTCTATCTCCAGCAGCGCGGCATTTCGCAGGAAGACGCCGTCTCGTTGATTATTAACGGTTTCTGTAAGGATGTATTTTTGCAGTTGCCGATGGAATTTGCTGTCGAAGCGCAAAGGCTTCTGGGGATGAAGCTCGAAGGCAGCGTCGGGTGAGAGACGCGGTGACGCGGTGACCTGGCTTCCCCGTGTCTCCGCGTCTCCGCGTCACCGTGTCATTTGATTTGAATGAGGAGCAATCATACGTGTTAGAAATCAAAGACTTACATGCGGGCATCGATGGCAATGAGATCCTGAAGGGGATCAACCTGACTGTGAAGAAGGGTGAGATTCACGCCATCATGGGCCCCAATGGCTCGGGTAAATCTACGCTGGCCAAAGTTCTCGCCGGACATCCGGCTTACGAAGTGACGAAGGGCGAGGTTTTGTACGAAGGAAAAAACCTGCTCGAGATGCCTCCAGATGAGCGCGCGCGCGAAGGCGTCTTCATGGCGTTTCAATACCCAATCGAAGTTCCCGGCGTTTCCAATGCCCAGTTTCTCCGACTTGCTTACAACGAGAAGCGCAAGCATCTGAGTGAAGAAGAGCTTGATCCACTTGAATTCAAGGATCTTTTAAAGGAACGAGCCAGGGTGGTTGAGATGGATGCCAGCTTTATGACGCGTTCCGTTAACGAAGGCTTCTCCGGCGGCGAAAAGAAACGCAACGAGATTCTGCAAATGGCAGTGCTCGAACCCAAGCTCGCCGTTCTTGACGAAACTGATTCCGGTCTGGACATTGACGCGCTGCGGATCGTCGCCGGCGGAGTCAATCAACTGCACAACTCGGAAAACGCCATCATCCTGGTGACGCATTATCAGCGCCTGCTCAATTACATCGTGCCAGACTACGTCCACGTGCTGGCAAACGGTCTGATCGTCAAAGAGGGCGGCAAGGAATTGGCACTCGAACTCGAACAGAAGGGCTACGACTGGCTCAAGACAGCCGAACCGGAAACGACCGGTGTCGGCGCGCAGGCAAGTTAATGAACATGGTTACCGAAATAATAACGAGAGAGAATTCTTACCACGAGGCATTCAGAACGCTTCAGGAGAGTCAGCCAGACTCGCCTGGCTCATGGCTCAAACGCTTGCGTGAGAGTGCGATGGAGTCGTTCCAGGAGTTGGGCTTTCCCTCAGTAAAAGATGAGGAGTGGAAGTATACCAACGTCGCTCCGATCGCGAGGATTGACTTCAAGCCGGCGACATTAACGGGAGCAGCGGCCAGTGGATCCGATGATGGAAACCTGGCTGCCTTCGGCTGCGTTGAGGCCAAAGATAGTCAGTTGGTTTTCGTCAACGGCATGCTGTGCAGCGATCTCTCTTCCTTAACCGGCCTGCCCGCTGGAGTAGTTGCCATCGATCTTTCGCAGGCGATTTCGGATGAGCGATATGGCGAAATCGCGTGGAAGCATCTTGCACAACAGGCCGACTACGTTGCCAATGGGTTCACTGCTCTAAACACAGCATTCATTTCCAATGGCGTATTTGTTTACATTCCAAAAGACGTAATAGTTGAGTCGCCCATACATCTGCTATTCATCTCAGATGGCGCCCACATGGCAAGTTTTCCTCGCGTGCTCCTGGTTGCCGAAGAGCACAGCCGTGCTACCGTCATCGAAAGCTATGGCGGCACTCAAGACGCCGCTCCATACTTTACGAACGCGGTGGTTGAGATCGTCCTCAAGGACGGGGCGCAGCTCGAGCACTATAAAGTACAGCGCGAGAGCACTGCGGCTTTCCATATCGCCACCACAGCAGCTGATTTAGGTCCCAATTCGAGGTACGACGCAACCACAATCACCTTTGGTGCCGAGCTTTCCAGACACGACATCAACGTGACGTTGGATCATGAGGGTGCGGAGTGTTGGGTCGACGGACTGTATCTTGTCACTACGGGCCAGCACGCGGACACCCACTCATTAATCGATCATAGAAAGCCACACTGCACCAGCCATCAGCTGTATAAAGGAATCCTGGACGGCAAGTCGCGAGCGGTATTCAACGGCAAGGTCTATGTTCGCCACGATGCGCAAAAGACCGACGCTATGCAGACGAATAAGAATTTGCTGCTGTCGAATGAAGCTCGCGTGGATACCAAGCCACAACTTGAGATCCTGGCTGATGATGTTAAGTGCGCTCATGGCGCCGCAGTTGGGCAGATTGATGAAGATGAATTGTTTTATCTGGAGACGCGAGGAATTCACCACGATCTGGCGCGCAATCTTTTGACTTACGGCTTCGCTGAAGAAGTGATTGGCAAGATAAAGATCGACTCAATCAGGGAACAGTTGGATGAAGCGGTCCTAAATCGATTGAACGCGCGCCTGGAGGCTTAGTTCAACGAAGTCCGACACACTTTAGTTTGTCGTTGGTTCACTTAGACCGGCCTTACTGGCCACCTGCTCGACAAGCTAAAGTGTGTCGGACATTGCCGGCGCAAAATTCATAGTGGTCTGAGAGGTAATAATGACAGCGGTCGAAGTAAGTAGTGTTGAAGAAACGCCCAAGGCTCAGGCTCCCGAGTGGGATGTTCATAAAGTGCGGGCGGACTTTCCAGTGCTGCGTCAGATTGTGAATGGCAAGCCCCTGGTCTACCTGGACAATTCTGCTTCGTCGCAGGTCCCTCAGGTTGTAATCGACCGCGGCAGCATCTATCTCGAAGACGAACATTCAAACATTCATCGCGGGGTTCACTATCTGAGTCAGAAAGCGACAACAGCTTACGAAGGCGCCCGCGAAAAGGTGAAGCGCTTCATCAACGCGCGCGAGGCGAGGGAATGTATTTTTGTACGTGGCGCGACCGAAGGCATCAATCTCGTGATGCACGGCTATGGACGCAAGTTCATTGGCCCGGGCGACGAGATCATCATCTCGGCAATGGAACATCATGCGAACATCGTCCCCTGGCAAATGCTCTGCGAAGAAAAGGGCGCGACTTTGCGGGTGATTCCGATGAATGACGCCGGCGAGTTGATTCAGGATGAATACGATGCGCTCTTAAACGAGAAGACAAAGTTTGTGGCCTTTACCCATGTCTCAAATGCGCTGGGTACGGTAAATCCGGTGAAGCGCATGATCGAACAGGCGCATAAGTATGGTGTACCGGTCCTTATCGATGGTGCTCAGAGCGCGCCGCACATGCTGGTGGATGTTCAGGACCTCGATTGCGATTTCTATACCTTCTCAGGTCACAAGATGTTTGCCCCCACCGGGAGCGGCATCATCTATGGCAAGGCTGAGGTACTGGAGACAATGAATCCCTTCCAGGGTGGCGGCGATATGATCAAGAGCGTGACGTTTGAGAAAACGACTTATGCGGATCTGCCGAACAGGTTGGAAGCAGGCACGCCGGCAATCGCTTCTCAGATAGGCCTGGGTGCCGCGATTGATTATCTAAACTCGATTGATCGGGTTAAGGCTGAAGCGCATGAACACGAGTTACTGCGTTATGCGACCGAGCGGCTTACGGCAATTGAAGGTGTGCGGATTATTGGTACTGCTCGAGAGAAAATCAGTGTGCTCTCATTCGTGATCGATGACATTCATCCACATGACATCGGAACCATCCTCGATCAGGAGGGCATTGCCGTTCGTGCCGGCCATCACTGCGCGCAGCCGGTGATGCAACGCTTCAAGGTTCCCGCAACCGCGCGGGCGTCGTTTGCTTTCTACAATACAAAAGAGGAAGTTGACGTGCTGGCGCGAACGATTGAAAAGGTAGTTGAGATTTTTTCGTAGGGTAAATGGATAATAGTATGGTGAATGGAGAAAGATAAGTTGATAACCCGAACGAGGCTTCTGTGACGTTGCCCTTCGCAATCTCTCGTTTGTCTACCATTTACGATTTATCATTTACTAATTACTGCTTCTAATATGTCTGAATTAAGCGAACTCTACCAACAGGTCATCCTCGATCACAACAAGAGACCACGGAACTTCCGCAAGCTTGAAACCGCCAATCACAGCGCTGAAGGGTTTAATCCCCTCTGCGGCGATCAGTTAACCGTCTACTTGAGCCTGGAAGATGATGCGGTAAAAGAAATAAGCTTCGAAGGCTCAGGCTGCGCTATCTCAAAAGCTGCCGCGAGCATGATGACCCAGGCCGTGAAGGGGAAGAGTAAAGAGGACGCGGAAGAGTTATTCAACGACTTTCATCGAATGGTAACGGGCGAAGCTTACGAAGGTAGCTCTCAGGACCGCCTCGGCAATTTGAAGATCTTCGAAGGAGTCCGCGAATTTCCAGTGCGCGTGAAATGTGCAACTCTGCCGTGGCATACGATGCATGCGGCGCTTAATAACCAGGAATTGGTTTCGACTGAGTAACGCCTTCCTCCTAAGTCTCGACGACTCGAGTTGATAATCCCAGCCAGCTGCCTTCAGGACTGCGCCCCACGATATAGACCGGCATATTGATGCGGCCAACCTTGTAGACTTTGAGATCAAGAAGATTGGCCTTCAACAGTTGGGCCAGTATTTGATAGCGCCCACCCAGAAAGGTGTTGAAGTCAGTCTCCTGAATTGGGCAGTCTGTTAGCTCGCCGGTGGTGCTGCGAATGAACTCTGGCGTGATTTCCGAGCGACCGTCCCACCGAATCAACTCGAACGGATAATCAGACTCGCTCATATAGAACAAGCCTAAGCTCGCCTTTCTTAATTCCTCCAAAATCTCCTCGTCATTTCTCAATCGGCGTCTCTTTCTTGTTGTGCTTTGAAGCCAAGAAATAGGGCGGGACGCTCGATTAGAGTTCCCGCCCTATTGTGTTTAGTGCCTTTGTTTAGGCGTGATTCGAAGTTGACCTGGGGTCAGCGACCAGTAGTCACATACTGGATGCAATCTCCCTGGCTGTTGAAGCGGCGTGGAACGGTGAACAATTGCCAGCCTCCGTTCTTGCACTGGTCCTTATTCGTAGGCGGTCCCGTATGTGGATCGCAAACGTCGCCGATCCCATCATGGTCAAAATCGGCCTGATCCGGGTTCGGGGTGAGTGGGCAATTGTCTATGGTATCAAGCACTCCATCGCCATCGTCGTCAAAATCGCAGGTGTTACCGATACCGTCATGGTCCGTATCGGTCTGGTCCGGGTTAAAAGTAAGCGGGCAGTTGTCATTATTATCCGCGACACCGTCGCCATCGGTGTCGGGACAACCAGCGCCATTGACCTGAGTGTTTGGCGGAGTGTTGGGACAAAGGTCTGCTGTGTCAGCCACACCGTCCCCATCATCATCGCTGTCGCACACATCGCCAATGCCATCATGATC
>Ga0137394_10003030_pt1 | contig 12553 bp, 11 predicted proteins | sample czobulk116metaG_FD_108278 | JGI IMG/M metagenome (GOLD analysis project Ga0137394, IMG submission 108278) | Vadose zone soil microbial communities from Angelo Coast Range Reserve, California, USA - czobulk1.16 metaG | ecosystem: Environmental > Terrestrial > Soil > Vadose zone | place: USA... | reverse complement strand
CTGAGGAAATCGTCGCCCTGCTTGATATTGGCCGCATCACCGGTGAGCCCTTTGTAGCCGCCGCTGAGCGCGGTGTGCATATCATTGAATTGGTTTGGCGTGATCCAGTTGTAATCGGCCACGGTGTCGTTCGCCAGATCGGTGAACAACTGCTGCAACGGAGCGTACAGAGTAGATAGCGGATTGGAGGGAGTGGCATCGTTGCCGCCGTTGGAGTCGGAAAAGAAGACTTGGGGATTATGCTTGGCGGCGTAGTTGAATTGGCTGGAGCCGTTGAATGCATTGATGGTGCCGTCGCCGAAACGCCCTGCCTGGCTGGTGAGAGGAACGGTCCACTGATCCCGCGGAAGAGGGACGTTGATGAGCTGACCGGCGGCATTCTTAGCGAGGTCAATGTCTTCCTGGTATGACCGCCAGGTTTTGCCAGCCGTGGTGAGGAAAGTGACCAGGTGCAGAGGAGTGTCCTGGTTCGTGGGGCCTTTCGAAGAGAAAGGGTCGTTGTCGTTGAAGACGCCAAAGTTGGTTCCGGCTTCGGCCCACAGATAGTTGGGCTCAGAAGGATGAATATGGGGATTGTTCCCGCTCGGAGTAGCCAGGACGTTATGGTAGGCCGTGGCGTAGGAAACGTGCTCGCTAATGTTGGCCACCGAGCCGTTTACGAGGGCAAAGGCGGAGCCGTCTACAAGACTGTTGATGAAAGGCGCGTTCGGATTCTGAAAAATCTGCTGAATCTTGCCAGGGACTTCGGCCGGCTGGGTCCAGTTGTGATTCTCCATGGCGATTACGAAAACAGTTTTGATTTCCTGGGCGCTGGCGGAAATGGCGCCCAGTGAAATCAGGATGGCAAACAAGCCTGCATTACGGAGACATCTGAAAAACGGCATGGAAACCTCCAAGGGTAAGATTCGCGACATAAGTCGGAGGCGTTGCGGCTCTCTCAAGATGACCCAAGTTCCAACGCGTCGCGCATGTACTGATAGCAGGCCCGTTTTACGGAAGGATGATGGGAGTATTACGGATCGAAGACTCTTTGGAGAGATCGCAGCAGTGCTGCGCCCCTACAAGAAATAACAAAAGATAAAAGAGAATACGCGCTTAGTGCGCGGCGGAGGCTTTGGATTTGCCGTTTTTTGATTTGGCTGGCTTGCTCCAGCCGCCTAGATCCAGGGCTACGGACATGCAGGCGTCGCGGAGTTCGGCGGAGAGGGCGGGATCGACGAGGGCGCGAGCTACGACCATGCCGCCGATACAGAGTGAGGCGATGCCTTGGGCAGTGGCGCGGCGAGGTCGGCCGTTCTGCGTCAGGCTGCGCTCGAGGACGCTGACCATGGAGCGAAAAACGGTTTCGAAGGCACTGCGGGCAGGCTTGCCGCTGCGGGCGACGTCGGTAGGCAGGGCGACCATGGGGCAGGAATCCTCGACGTTTTCAAAATGCTGGCGGGAGAGATAGGCGCGGACGACTTGGGGGCCGACGTCGCCGGAGGAGAGGTCCACTTTCACGCCTTCCCAGCAACTTTTCCAGTTTGGGTCGGTGAAGAAGCAAGTGAGAACTTCGGCGTAGAGATCGCTCTTGCTACGGAAATAGCTGTAGAAGCCGCCGTGAGTGAGGCCGGCGCCGGCCATGATTTGTTGGATGGAGACGCTTTCAAAACCGTGGCGATTGAAGAGCTTGCGAGCGCTGTCAATTATGGTTTTCTTGACCTCTGCGCGGTGAGCAACGGGATAAGGCATGGGAGGCTCCTTGTTCGTGGGTGAGGGAGTATGCTCCGAAGGAGACTGCATTTTCCAGTAAAAGATTATCTTGAACATATTTTGGCGGGGTGGTCTGATGCGTGCGGTCGCACGAAAACTCTGGAGGGCAAGGATGAACGAAAAAATGAATGCGGGTGGACAGGTAAGAATTCCAACACGGAGGCAGATGATCGCGGCGATGGGCATGGCGATCGGAGGCGTGGCACTGGGATCAAGGAGGAGCTGGGCGGCAGCGGAGGAGGAGATTTCGCATGCGGCGGAGGCGATTCACCAGGAGCCGGTGTTCAAGGCGAGCCGGAAGCGTGTTTATGAGGCGCTGACGGACGCGAAACAGTTCGAAAAGGTCGTGCAGCTCAGCGCGGCGATGAAGTCCGGCATGCCCCCTGGGGCCAAGCCAGCGGAAATCAGCCGAGAAGCGGGAGGCGCGTTCGCGCTGTTTGGAGGATATGTTTCTGGACGGCAGCTCGAGCTTGTGCCGAACGAGAGGATTGTCGAGGCGTGGCGCGCGGGTTCCTGGGATGCGGGGATTTATTCGATTGCCAGGTTTGAGCTGGTGGAACAAGGAACGGGGACGAAGATCGTGTTTGACCATACTGGATTTCCCAAGGGCGATGGGGAACATCTGGCAGAGGGTTGGAAGATAAATTATTGGCAGCCGATGGAGAAATTTCTGGGTTAGACGGTGCGACGAGGCAAGAGCGGATTGAGGTGCATGGTGAGATCGTAGACGGAGGCGCCGCAGGACTGGGAGACGTCTTCAGGGCGCGAGCCTGACTGCCAGTCGAAAAAGGTGGCGATGTCACCGATCTTGACGCGCTCTTCCCTGCCTACTTCCACGATGCAATGGCTAGCGGAAACGGACGCGATTACCGGAAACAAATCGTTGTTGATGCGAACTTTTGCGCCCTTTTCGCGCGCGAGCGCGGCGTTGCGTGGCCAGCCGTCTGCGTGACCAACGGGCAGGGTGGCCACCCAGATGTCGTCCTTGGCCATGTAGGCGCGGTTGTATCCGGCGCTGTCACCCTTTCGCAGTTTTTTTACATAAATAACACGGGCTTTCAGGCTGATGGCCGGACGAAGATCCATGATCGCGGTGTGGCGAAACTCGTTCTCGGAGTAGATGCCGTAAATGGCCATGCCCGGACGCACCATGTCGAGAAACGCTTCGGGACGCTCGAAAAGACTGAAGCTGGAAGCGGCATGCTTTTTCCCGAGGGCGATACCTTCTTTTTCCAGGATGGCACAAGTTTCCTGAAACCGGCGAAGCTGCTCTTTGTCGAAGTCGGGATCCTCCGTGAAAGTCATCATCGTGCCGTGGATTTGGACAGACTTGCGGGCGGCAAGATCGCGGACAAGCGGCGGAGCCTCGCGATAGGGCACACCGACGCGGCCGATGCCGGTATCAATGCAAATGTGGAGAGGAACCGGCTTTTGCGTTTTGGCGGCGATTTTCTCCAGGGCGGGGCCTAGCGGAGTATAGATCATGGGCATGATGCGGCGGGCGACGGCGTCTTCCAGATTTTGCTCGTCGAAGGGGCCGAGGAGGAGGACGGGCTTGCGAATTCCGGCGTCACGCAGGGAGAAGGCTTCGTGGAGTTTTACGACGGCGAAACCAAAGATTTCCGGTTGCGGTTCGAGGAGTTCGGCGACGTTGGTCACGCCCATGCCGTAGCCGTTATTCTTGATGACTGCGAGGATGGGACGTGAGGAGGCGCGGCGGGAAATTTCCTGAACATTGTGGCGCAAGTTCTCGCGGTGAATCTCGACCCAAGGATCGAACCAGGAGTCTTTCGAGGCTGCCGCTTCGGTTGATTGGGCGGACGCGAGAGAAGGGCTGGCGGTGAGGACGACGGGGAAAGCGAGACCGGCTTCGAGAAAAGAGCGCCGCGAGTGCTTCATCAAAAGCTACTTCTTGAAAAGATTTTCGAAGGCTTGGCGGGCGTCGGTGTGGCGCGGGGGCCCGCTTGGGGGAACGGAACCCGGAGCGGCCGGCTGAGTGTAGGACGTTGGAGCGGTGTCCTTTTCGATGGTCATGCGAAATTCGTAGAAGGTGCAGGCGTTCTTGGCGTCCTTGGGGGAAATGCGTTCCTGGACAGGCTGAGTGCATTCGAATTGCGCGCCGGAATCGAAAAAGCGGCATTGCTTGCAGCAGTGGAGTTCGAACTGGCACTTGGGGCACGTGCCATTGGCATCGAAGCCCGGCGTAAGGACGGCGCCGCAATTGGCGCAGCGGGCGCGAGTGACGGTACCGACCATGCGCGGAGTGCGTGGGCCGAACTGATCGGCACCGCGCGGGCCGCCGGCAGGCGGCTTGCGATCGTGATGGGACTTGTCTTTTTTATCTTGTTTTTCCGCGTCGCGGTAACCGCGGTGACCGTACTTTCGATCCACAAACGCCTCCGTCCGCCAGTCTCCGCGGACTGCCACAACTACAACTCATGCTTTTGCGCTAACGCGCTTGCCAACTTGGCTTGTATCCAATCGGATTGTTACACTCGGCCGGACGGCGCACTCAATCCCTAGAAGTTATTTTGCAGAATGGCGAACGTCCAACGAGCAGGAGATGGGATTTTTATGTTTGTAGCTCTATGGGAGTACGAAGTCAAGCCGGGTGGTGAAGAAAGATTCGAGAACGCCTATGGGCCGGAGGGGGAGTGGGTGCGGCTGTTCCGGGGCGATCCGAGCTATCGAGAAACGCGGCTGGTGCGAGATGCGTTTCGGTCTGCGATTTACGTCACGCTCGATTTCTGGAATTCGCGGGAGGCCTACGAGAATTTCATGGCAACCCACAAGAATGAGTACCACATGCTGGACGCAGCCGGCGAAGAGTTAACGGCCACGGAGCGGCGAATTGGCTGGTATGAACGAATTGAGCCCTGAATTGACTTCAGTCATTTTTTCCGAGTGTTTTGCTTCCCCAGCCACATGGCGATGAAACCGTCTGGCGCGAGATCCGGTTGCAGAAATTTTCCCGGGGTGCCTTCTGAGCGGAGGAGGGCTTCGGCGGCGAGATAGCCGCTGCGGACGGCGCCTTCCATGGTGGCGGGCCAGCCGGTGGCGGTCCAGTCGCCTGCCAGGAACAGCCGGGGGATGGCGGTCTGTTGCCTGGGGCGCCAGCGGTCGACTCCGGGCTCGGGGGAAAAAGTGGCGGCGGCTTCCTTGATGACGGTGGCCTTTACAAGTTCCGCCTTGCGGGCGGCGGGCAGGGCCTGGCGGACTTCAGCCAACGCGAGGTCAATGATTTCCTGGCGCGGCTTCTCTAACAAATCGTAGGACGCGCTGATGACCAATTGCAGATACTGCCCTGAAACGGAGCTCTTCCCTTCGCCGTTCAAACCGGCGTAGAGAGCTGTCTTGTTGAAGATCCATTGCGTGGTGGTGTCAAGGAGCGTCACGAAGGGCTCACGCATGACCTCGCGGTCGAACCAGAAGTGGACTCCGGTGATGGGTGCGACTTTGATTTTGTCCAGATTGGCAAGGGAGGGATCGCCTTGCTTCATGCTTTCCGGAAGCAGCTCCGCTAGCGCCGTGTGGGGCACGGCGAAGACATAAGCATCGGCGGTTTCTTCGCGGGCTTCGTCGAAGCGGATGCCCGAGAGTTCGCCATTTTCGATTTTCAGGCCGCGCACTGGCGCGCGCAGAATTACTTCACCACCGCGCCGCTCGATTTCGGATTTGCAGCCGTCGTAGAGATTGGCTAGGGGGACAGCCGGCACGCCCATGCGGTAGCCGGTGCTGTTTGAAAGAAAGGCTTTCCAGAAGACGTCGACGCCGAAGCGGGCGTCGGTGCGATCGAGCTCTTCGTCGAGGGCGCTAACCAAAACGACGCGCCAGAAGCGCTCGATGGCGCGTTTGGTCTGGCTGCGGCGGCGGAGCCATTCGAGCATGGAGATCCCGCCATTCTCCTGAAGATCGGCCGGATTGCCTTGGGTCTCGAGGATATCGAGCATGGCGCGGGCGATAGAAAGCTTGTCGAGAAGCGTGAGCGGGGCGAAAGTGGCAAAGGAGCCGGTCAGATGAAATGGAGCGGGCAGCAGGCCGGCTCGCATTTCTCCCTTGCGGCCTTGCGGATCAAGGAAGAGGAGACGGTCGAAATATTTGATTTTGCCGGCGGCGCCGATGCGGAGGTAGAAATCATCGAGGTTGGTGCAGCAGCCGAGCGTAACGTGCTGGCAATTGTCCACGTGCTCGCCGTCGGGCAACACATAGGAAGTTGCGCGGCCGCCAAGGAAGGGACGCTGTTCGAACAGACGTACGCGCCAGCCGGATTCAGCCAGTGCGACGCCGGCTGCCAGTCCCGCCAGCCCGCCGCCGATCACGATCACGCTTTTCAAGGATAGTCTCTTCCGTGTGGCGGCCGAAGCGCGCCTGGGCGATAAACATCATTTTTTCCGCTTTGGAAAGGCGAATGCGTTCGCCAAAGACGGCAAAGTCCAGCGACTCGATGCGGCCGAGAAGGGCGCTGTAGGTATGAACGAGAAGCCACAGTGCGCCGCGGCTGTCAGGATCGATCAGGGCTAAGAGAGCGGAGCCTTCTTCATAGAGTTGCCAGGCGCGTTCGGATTCGAAGCGGAGCAGTTCACGAACCCCCAGAGTGGCTTCGCGGTGGGCGAAGTCTTCCGGTGAAACACCGTAACGCTCGAGATCTTCTTCAGGAAGATAGACGCGGCCCAATTTGTAGTCTTCATGGACGTCGCGAATGATGTTGGTGAGCTGGAAAGCGAGACCGAGTCTTTCGGCAAGGTCCAGGGCGCGCGCGTCGCGAAAGCCAAAGACGTGGGTGCAGGTGAGGCCGACGGTGCCAGCTACGCGGTAACAATACTCGCGGAGGCGGTCGAAGGTCGGGTAGGCCTCGACAGTCAAATCCATTTCGGCGCCACTGATGAGGTCGTGGAGGTAGCGCGCGGGCATTTTGTAACGCTCCATGGTGTCCACCAGCGCGGGCAGGACTTCAGCTTCGCCATAGGAAGCCTCAGAAGGCAATGGCATGGCCGCGGTACCATCAAAAACCTGCGAATGTCCGGTGACAGCCTCATCAAAGGCGGCGCGCCACTTGGCGAGGCCGCGCTGCTTTCTGAGAAGGCCTTGCTCCTCGTCCGACACGTCATCCACAAGCCGCATGAAGGCATAAAGAGCTGCCAGGGCGTCGCGCTTGGGCTTCGGCAAGAGAAAAAAGGCGTAGTAGAAGTTGCTATGCGATGCCCGGGCGATGCGGTGACAAGTTTCGTATGAGTCGGCGAGAGTTGTACTCAACCGCGGCGCAGTCGGCCGCGGCGGTCGCCCCTCTTGCCTGTGTGATGGCGTGTGCTCCGTTCGGCGAGGATGGGTGCCGACCAAGTGCGCCAGCAGGGCGCGGCCCAAAAGCGCAGCTTGCTTCAACTTGCTTACAGATGGGCGGCGGTGGAGCGTGTCGTAGCCCATCGTTTCGATAGCATCGAGCACGGCGAGGCCGCCGCGCGTGAACATTTCCAGGTCTACACTGAGGCGTCCGACCACCATTTTTGCGAGCGGCTGGCCCTCGATAAAAAGGGTGCGAGTGCGCGCGATGAGATCTTTCATCAAGCGAATGTAGCGCTCGTCAAACCGGCGCTCGACGATGTCGTTTTCGCTGATGCCTTGTGCCGCAGCGGCGTCGAGTGGAATGTAGATGCGCCCGATATCCAGGTCGCGCCCAACATCCTGCCAAAAATTTGCCAGTTGCAGCGCCGTACAGGTGGCATCGGAGAGGCGCTGGCGCTGTTCATCGCGGTAACCGCAGAGATACAAGACCAGGCGCCCGACCGGATTCGCCGAATTCACGCAATAGCCGAGTACGGAATCCCAGTTGGAATAACGCTTTACGGTTTGATCCTGGCGGAAAGCTTTGAGCAGGTCGGCGAAGGGCTGTTTGGGAATGTCTTTAGCAACGATCGTCTCGCCGAGAGCCACAAAGACCGGATGTGACGGTCTGCCTTCATAGCAAACATCCAACTCGTGCTCCCACCAAGCAAGCAATTCCAGGGCGCGCGCGGCTTCGGGAATTTCGTCGCCGAGATCGTCGGCCCAGCGGCAATAGGCGTAGACATTGTAGAAATGCTGGTGCAGAGCTTTGGGCAGAAGCCAGGAAACGACATTGAAATTTTCGTAGTGATGCGTCGCCAGCCACCGCGTGTACTTCTCGGCTTCTTCGAGCGAGCAGCCGGGATTCGGCGCGTGCCGTGTAATGTCGATTTCGCCGGGGTGCAGCATTAGAAGAGACTATCTCCGTGCATCGGCATTGGTACCGATTGAAGAATTGGCGGTCCGCCCCGGAAGGCGGACCCTACAAAATCATAAGCGCGCGTTGCGGGAGCGTCTTCGGACGACGCTGGTTCTAAACAGCGGATTGGGTTGGTATGCACCGGAAAACTACGGCCGCACGGCCAGCTTGATTTCGCCGCTGCGCGACTTCATGCGGGCAAAGGCCTGCGGCAGATCAGCGAGGCGGATTTCTTCGGTAACGAAATCACGAGCGGAAATGTCACCGCGGCGGATAGCTTCGAGGGCTTCGCGGAAAAACCGCGGGGTGTGATGAAAGGGCGAAATCAGCTTGATCTCCGAGTAGTGGATCGCAGCCGGATCGATGTCCACTCGCGTACCCGAAGGGAGGCCGCTGAAGAAATTCACGACGCCGCCGCGTCGAACCATCGCCAGGGCTTGCTGCCAAGTGGCTGGATTGCCTGCTGCTTCGACCACGCAATCGGGGCCAAGTCCGTCTTCGGTGAGCGCCTTGACGGCGGCCACGACGTCAGCTGTCTCTGTAACATTAATGGTTGCGACTGCCCCCAAGTGCTTGGCGACATCGAGTGGCGCCGAGCGCCGGGCCAGGGCGATGACGCGAACTCCGCGCCGCGAAAGCATGCGCACAAATTTCAATCCGATGGGACCGCAGCCAATCACCGCGGCGGTATCGCCAGTGCGCACTTCCATCTCGTGAATTCCGCGAAGCACGCAGGCCAGAGGTTCGGCAAGCGCGGCACTCTGATCGTCCACGGAATGAGGCACTTCCAGCATGTTTTCGACAACGATGCGGCCGGGGATGCGCATGTAATCCGCGTAGGCGCCGTTATTGAACAAGAGGTCGTCGCAGAGATTTTCCTGGCCGCGGCGGCAATGGTAGCAGCGCAAGCACGGCGCGGAATTTGCGGCGATCACGCGCATGCCGATGCGCCAACGTTGATCTACGCGCTTGCCCACGGCTGCAACCTCACCAACCAGTTCGTGGCCAAAAACGGCGGGAGGCTGGATCATTTTGGCGTGATAGCCGCGCTTCCATACTTTCAGGTCGGTACCGTCGGTCAGCGCCAGGCGAACGCGCACCAGGACTTCATCGGCGGCAAGGGCAGGCACGTCAATCATTTCAATGCGAAGATCCTCGCTGCCATACAACACGGCTGCGGTCATCTTCGAAGGCACCGTGGCAGGAGTTACGGCAGCTTTCAATTGTTCGCCTACTTCCAGTTTCTTTGGCGTTGTCGTGCTCATGCGTGTGTGATCAAGACCTTGAGAGATTCCTCTGCCGGTTTGGCGGCCAGATCCAACCCTTCTTGGATTCTAGCCAACGGAAAACGGTGCGTCACAATATCCATTACCGGCAGTTTCTTTTTCAGCACCAGATCGGCCCCAGCTTCTTGGATGTCCACGGCCGCGCTATAGCTGCCCAGGATTTCCTTCTCGTCGATACCCACCGCCGCGGCGGGAAACTCAATCCTGGTCACCGGATCGTTTGCCGCGAACAGCAGTATACGTCCTCCAGGCCTCGCCGCGGCAAGCGCATCCACCACAACGGACGGATGAGCTACCGCTACCAACACCGCGTCGGCGCCCCGACCCTCAGTCCGGGCCTTGATCTGTTCCACAAGCTTACCATCAGTGGGGTTAAAGGACTCGATTGCTCCCAAAGTCAGGCTCTTGGCGCGGCGGACGGCCATAGGATCGCTGGTGTAGAGCCTGGCGCCTTGGAGATTCGCGACCATCAGCAGTTGGAGGCCGATCGGGCCACAGCCCGCGATGAGGACTGTTTCACCTGCCGCCACGCGAGCTTTTTGCACTGCTTTCAAGATTGTGTTGATCGGTTCAATAAAAGTGGCTTCCTCAAAGCTGACGTTGTCGGGCAAGGCGACGAATCCGCGATCAGCTACCCAAGGCATGGCTTTTACGTATTCGGCAAAGCCGCCACCGTTCGGCGTGAAGCCGGCGGTGAGGCCGGTGGTCTTGTACTGCTTGCATTGCGAGAAGAGGCGGCGTTCGCAATAGAAGCATTCACCGCAGGGGATATGGTGAAAACTCATGACACGATCGCCGAGCTTCCACTTTGTGATGCCGCGGCCAAGGGCTACGACGGTTCCAGCGATTTCGTGGCCCAGAATTTGGGGCGGTGGGACGTAGGCGTGATAAATCTTTTTGATGTCGGTGCCGCAAATACCGCAGGCGGCGACTTTGATGAGGACTTCGCCGTCGGAGACTTCGGGGACGGGGACTTCTTCGACGCGAACGATTCCCTTTTCGCGGTAGACACCGGCGCGCATGGTTTTGGGGATGGGGCCGAGGGACTTCATGGATTCGAGCGTTGCGCCGGTGCGGCTCATCGGGCGGCTACCTCTTGGAGCTCCGGGGGAGGCCAACCGTGCGTGTGAAAAGACAGTTTCTTGATGTACGACTCAAGAAAATGAGCCAACGCTTCCGCAGCCGTTCTGCTCTTGCGTCCCAGGCGAATCAAGGCTGGCAGCTGCAAGGGGTGGTACGCAACATGGCGGAATACTCCGCTGACCTTTACACGCCCTTTTTCGTCAACCGTCATATCTAGGTCTACCGGGAGATCCTCATCGAAACGATCACTGATCACACGGATGGCAATTGCTGGTAAATCCTTTTCTTTAGCCACTGAGAGAATTGCATAGCTCTCCATATCCACAGCGTCCCCGAATGGACTCAGGCGTTTCTTTTCTTCTGCCGTTCGAACCACTGTGTCTGAGGTCAAGAACATTTTCGCGGGCACCGCTTCATCGGCAAACGCAACGGTATACAAGCTGCGCGAACACTCAATTGTCTTTGATTTGCCAATTTGTTGAACAGCACGCGCAACCAAAATATCTCCGATCTTGTGAGTTGTCTTCAAGGAGCCGGCAAAACCCGACGCTATACAGATCGTGTGAGGGACAGATGTTGCCAGTTCGGCGGCTCGACGCGCATTCTCCATTCCCATGCCTGTCACCACAAAATCCACGGCAGCGCGGCCAATTTGAGCCCGGAACATCTTGATCCCCTTCACCGTCATGGGCTCAATCGTTCTGAGCTTGCGCCAAGGGGCGAACTCGGCTTCGACGGCGAATGTGACTAGGATGCGCATAGTTCTTCGGTGTTGCCACCTGGCGCGCAGCAGTGCTGCACGCCTACAAAGTCGTGCACACTCAGGTCGCCCAGGCTGAAGTCTCTTCCAATCAAAACCTAGGCGGCGGCGCGGGTGATGCGCTTGGCACGGCCTTTGGCGATGTAGCCGTTGGCATCGTACCAGCGGACGGCGCGTTCGAGCGCCGCTGCCACAGGGCCTGACTTAAAGCCCAATTCGCGCTGGGCGCGCGAGCTGTCCACAAACATCATGTGCCGGGCAATCTTCACCCCTTCAATGGGTATGCCAGGCTCGCGCCCGAGCAACCGCGAAAAGACGGTATTCGCATAGGCTACACCCAGCGCGAGTCCGTGCGGGATTTTCAAACTGGGAGCGCTCAGGCCGGTTATGCGCGCGAGAATGTCGAGCATGGCCTTGAGAGTGAGATTTTCTCCACCGAGCAAATAACGCTCGCCGACTTTGCCCTTTTCGGCGAGGAGCAAGTGGCCGGCGGCGCACTCTTCGACACCGACAAAGTTCAAGCCGGTTTCGACGTAGCCGGGCATTCTACCATTCAAAAAATCGAGGATGATTTTTCCAGTAGGCGTCGGCTTCCAGTCCCACGGGCCCACGGGCGTGGTGGGCATCGCCACGATCACCGGCAATCCGCTTTTCGCGGCGTTCAGCACTTCCCTTTCCGCCATCCATTTGGAGCGCTTGTAGTGGCCGACCATTTCTTCGAGCTTGGCGTCGGTAAATTCGTTCGGAAGTTGCGGGCGGTCAACGGCGATGGTCGCGACCGTGCTCGTGTAGATCAACTGCTCGACGCCGGCGCGCTTTGCAGCTTCCAAAAGATTTCTGGTGCCGCCGACATTTGAATCGTAAATCTCGCGGGACCGCTTGGCCCACAAGCGGTAGTCCGCGGCGACATGAAAAACGCGCTTGACGCCCTTCATGGCCCGATCAAGCGATGCGGGGTCGCGCAAATCTCCGGTCACATATTCGAGCGACAAATCGGCGATGGCGCGATTGGTGCTCGAAGCGCGCAGAAGAACTCGCACTTCGTCTCCGCGCGCCACGAGTTGCCGCGCCACGTGGCTGCCGAGGAAGCCCGCCGCGCCTGTGACGAGAGTGGTCATACGACTCTCACGCCTTCCTCGTTTGCATGTGTTTCCTGCTCGCGTGGGGCGCCGGTTCCCTCAATCCTTTTGGCGCGGCCGAGGCCTGCTGTAATCAAGACAGGTTCCACCAGTCGCGAAAAAGACTCCCACCACCGGCTTCCAATCAACTTGCGTGTTTCATCTGTCTTCATCCGCAGGGCTGCCGCATCTCGATTCAGAGAGTTCGATCCCTCGTTCGCCGGAGAAATCACGATTCCATCCACATCGAGCGATCGCGCGAACTCGACCAACCCGGTCAATGTTGCGGGTTCAGTCTCCTCGTGAACGCGCGCGT
>Ga0137394_10003028_pt1 | contig 12557 bp, 8 predicted proteins | sample czobulk116metaG_FD_108278 | JGI IMG/M metagenome (GOLD analysis project Ga0137394, IMG submission 108278) | Vadose zone soil microbial communities from Angelo Coast Range Reserve, California, USA - czobulk1.16 metaG | ecosystem: Environmental > Terrestrial > Soil > Vadose zone | place: USA... | reverse complement strand
CCAGGGTCCGCGGTGCAAACCAGCAGTCCAAACTTCCAGGAAACCAGGTTCTCGATAACCGGCTCCTCAAAGTGAGCGCCGTCAGAGAGCCACTGTTTCGCTTCGGCCGCGACTTGCTCATAATGAGGGCTGACGGGTTTGGGAGTCCGGCAGAAAGAGATCATGTCGGGGAGGACGAATGTATTGAATCCCGCCATTGTGCTGAATCGACTCAGAGGTAAGAAACAGATGAGGAATGAGTCTGGGAGGAAATGGAGGGCGGCTTAAATACACCAACCAAAGCCCAGTCTCTATCCGGAAGTCCGACATGGCGCGTTATCCCCAAGAAACGATACTGCGCTGATCGGGTTGGGAAGTTATGACACCTAACGTTGTTAGATAACGCACAAGGCATTGTAATCAATTCGTAAAAGGTGGACGTTGTCATCTGGCAGACCCACCGCCACAACGCAGGAAGTTCCCAGGGTTCCAATGGCTTGTCTTCGATTCGTAGATCAAGGATGTCGTCATCGAGGACCTATCACAACAAGCCAGGTAGCCAGACGGAGCTCCGTCTTCAATTCACATATTTAATTCGAGAATCTTCTCATACAACCCACTTGCTTCCACAAGACCAGGAAGTTAGTCCACGGCTCAATAGTTCAACGCCTGCAATGATAGGCAGGATGCTGCGCCACCACGACGAGACTGGGAGGGGTACAGTCATACCACACAACCCCAGTCCCCCCGTTCTTGAATTAAGCGTCTCATAACATACAATATAACAGACCTTTCTGCAACAAACCAGGTAGCTGGATAACGCCCCAATTTCTCGTATTTAATTCGTGTACCAAGAGTCTTGGAGTCCAAGGGCGTCCGCGCAGTGGTGGTTCTGAGTTGGCCAATCCGCGGACTCGGGTCCCGCGGACACTCTGCACGTCGTAACCAGCACGGGCCCAAGCAAGAATACGGCGAAGGAAATCTCGACAGCCCAAAGAGTCAGTGACCAAACTGAGGGCTTTTTCGCCTCCTTCATATTGCTACTATTCAATGATTATCCCTTGCGGAGATTTGCCAGTGAGTATGTACGGCAGCATTTACGAAGGTCAAGAGAAAATGAGGCCTCGAGGCCGTAAGGAACGGTAAGTTCAGGCTTGCCGCATCAGTCTTATTCAGTCAGCGAAAAAGGCCAGGACCAACGTTTCGAAGTGGGGCCCCAGGTTGCGCGGTTTTGCTTCGCGAAGACCCTGTGGAGACGTAGCCAACTGTTACTGGAGGATACAGTAGCCCGAAAGCGAAGCATCTGTTCGCAGCGCCGCTCCTTCGTTGAAAAGACCCTCGCCGTCACTGGCAGTTATGGGATTCCTTTGACCGTCTTATCACCGTGACTGCTTGCCAAGCGCATGGTCACTTACCCGATATCGTGGAATATGCCGCCATGTAGACCGCGGCGTACGTAGACCATACGATTGGATTTGACAAAATTTACATTACCTTTCTCATGGGTGTACCATTGCGACGTGGTGCGGCGTCAGTCTGTTGTCACGTGTAACATATGGTTGATCACGGGACCAGCTGATTTGTTTCGCCGTTAATTTCCGCGGAGGTTCGATCCTTGGAACCCCCTTGCGCTGACAACCTTCAGTTGGCCTCAGCATCACCCGCACGAGCCCGCACCGTCTCTAAGGCAGCGCACCACCATCAATGCCACAGTACTAACATAACATCAACTCCGCACCTGTAGGGTGCAGTGGTGCTACCACGCGGCTGGCACCTGGTTCCGATCATACACGCTTTTGTTGCTTTGTCGCCGCAGGACTCGCCACTTTCATAACATGTTGTCGGTTGGATCTGAGCCGGTCGTCAGTGTTATTGAGAGATACGACCACAATGGAACGCGTCTAGAGGACCACTGTGCCACGTCACGAGCATAACATCCCTCCGCTCTTCTGCGGCGCTGCATGGGGGTCGTGTGGCTCTGGGACCCAACCGGCGTCGTGACAGCGCCACCACAACCGTCGGACGCGCTTCGCCACCCTCACTTGCCTACGCCGCCTTGCGACGAATGCGTTACCACGCCCATACCAAGTACTCCACGCGATGGCGGCGCCGTCACCAGCGTTTGACGCCTGAAATGGGGGGATGAGGAAGAAAGGATGGTGTCAATGGCCCGTTTTTCTATTATGTGTTTGAGGGTCGTCGCTCGCTGACGCAGAGCTGGCGAACTCGGCGTAGTATGAGCATGCGTGCACGCTTTGGTAAGGGTTGTGCCCATACGTGCGGCGTCATAGCCCAGGGCTTGGGACGTCTGGTTCAACTCTTCAACCAATTCAAGGGAATAATGAGGAAGGGACACTGCCATCTCACAACGACGCGCGTTCACAAACGCGCTAGTGGAACCTCGTCGAGTCGTCCAGCTGGTATGATAATTGGCCCTAAGTGTCAGACTGGTTGGCGACAGGCACCGACCTTAGAACTCTAACGAGAGCGACCAGAGGCGCGACCACAGTGGTGGTCGAGAAGTGGACGAGTACTTTCAGCTCCAGTAGTAGCAGAGGCAGAATCATGATACCACCAAGGGAGGGCAGTGGGGAGGGCAGTGTGGCAGGGACTCGGGCGAGCTTAATTTCCGGAAGCCTTTTGTTTTGGAATTGTCCAGTAATTGTTCCTCATGAGCTTGAGAATCCTATACGCTGTCTAGGGAGTTCGTTCTAGCAAATGGAAATTTCCGGTGGTATGAAACCCCACGCTAAGATGTCCGCATCTCCAATGGAACGTCACGGTGGATGTATTCGAGGTAATCGCGTAGCTGATGTCAGAAAGCCTGCAAACATGCACAATAAGTATCGTCTGTGCATTATTGGACACGCCTTGTCTACCTTCAAAGGCTTCAGTGAGTTGAGGGCTCAACAGATCCACATTATTGCCACAGGCGAAGGCGTAAGCATCACACCTTTCATTGCGTTCAAGGATCTTACTGGATCTCGTCATTGCGAAACACAGAGCTTCTAGCTTCGAGGCTACCACAACTTGAAAGCCTCGGACCACAGACACGCTTGGGCCAGGCCATTGTTACTTGTCGGCAAAGCAGGGCTCGAAGACTCGGACTATCTGTGGTCTGTGGAAGGATTGTCTCCCTTTCACGGATCTTGAAGCAAGTACAATGGTTCCATATTGAAAAGATCAGACACACTCGCTAAGCTTCGGCTCACTGCTAAGAGCTTTCGGGGATTTCGGGGTGGGTAAGTTCAATGACTCCAGTAGCATTGAGAACACGAGGCGATCCGACCGCAGAAGGCCAGTCAGGTACAGCATTGTAAAATCTCAAGGGAAGCCTGGCCGCATTCGCGCCCATGAAACGTGATTATGCCTGTTCCTGTGGACGTCCACTCTCGCAAGCAAACACAGTGAACCCTCCGATGACCATCCGTCCCCTGTTACAAAGCGTCGTTATCCGCAGTTTCCGCATCACTTTCCACAAACCCACTTCCTTCGCGCCTGATTCTAACAACTAACCAACTCACTATGTCTTCTTTCCACACCGCCACTCACGCTACCTTCTCCTGTGTCCCGGGCGATACGGCCAACGCTGCGGGCAACGAGCATACTGCCGTTACAGTCGACGGGGGTGCGAACGCCCCCATTGCAGTGAGCACGGATCTCTTCCAGAATATGAGAGGTTACTTATGTTTCGCAGTCACAAGACCTTGATTGGATTTTCGCAGCCGCAGTTGACGACTTGCTGCCCAACACTGGTGTCAGTCTCGGCGATCTCGAGGCCACCCGCGCCGGGGCATCCAACCCCAATTTCTATAACGCACTTGACCTTGATTGGATCTTCGCAGACGCGGTCGACGACTTATTGCCTAACACCGGTGTCGGTCTCGGCGATCTCGAGGCCACCCGCGCCGGGGCATTCAACCCCGAATTCGATAACGCACATAGCGTCCCGGAACTTCCCAGCAACATGAGGGCAGTGCGTACACAAGGCCTGATCGTCAACAGGAAATAGTGACTTACGTGATTGCGTTATAGGATTTCCTCGGCGGGTGGCTCACGCCGACACCCCGTAGGTTGTGTTCTTATTTGCCTTCGGCTTGTATTCACGCAATCCAAAGCACTCACTGACTCTGAAAATACTGCGTCGCTGCCGGGCGATGCACCATGGAGCGAGTACAGCCTTCCACCCCAATCAGTAGCGGGGCCACAGGACGTGAATGCGAGTCTATCAAGTACGAGTTGCCATTCTCATCTTGACTCCTTTGCAGAACTGCATGCCTTATAGCTCCACGGTAGCTGTACCGCCATCTCCGCCCAACATATCCCCGTTACCACCAGCGTATGGGGGGGTCGGTGAATCAGGCCAATTTGCTGGTCCGACCCCCCCATACGCTGGTGGTAACGGGGATATGTTGGGCCAATATTTCGATTTCACCAGCAGCGTTGGTGCCACGTCGTGAGTATCTGCAGTCTGCCTCCTTACGTGACACCTTCACCCTCGTTGACACGGGTTATTACAGGTGGGGATCCGCTGCACTCAGCGCGACTCCCCTTGACGTGGCCGGTGTTGGCTCCGGTGCCTCAATGACAACACATATGTCGGCGCCACAGGGGACAAATATCGGAAAACGCCCTCGTAACGTAGGGGGAACGAACGACTGGGCTGGGGAAGCAAGCAGCGACCATAGGCCCAGACCGCACAAGAAGGCCAAGGGGAAGATGGCCGACAGAGGGGTCTTGGAGGCGGCAGGGTCCACGAGTAGGGCCCGCCACAAGTCTTCCACTAAGACCCCGACAGTAATCAATGCTAAATTCAAGGCGGCGGGACGTGGAGCGGGGAGGCTCGCAGCCCCAAACGCGCAGGGAGTTTACCATCAATCCCTACCGGGACCAAGTGTCCGGAAGGAGTTGGTGGGGACTACTGTGCAGGACCAGCTGTCCTGGGTTGAGGGGAGTGAAGAGGAAGTGACAGGGCACTACACGAGCGGCGTAGTGCAGCAGCAAGTCCTTTCAAACCGCGCGATGGACGGGGAGAGGGACCAGTTCCAGTTCCCGAAACGACTCGGTCAGAGGCACAGGAGCCTTCTAGACGCCACGTCGGGCGACTTGGCGCGCGGGACCGTCCAGGGGCTGAAGTGCCGACTGTGCCCTGACGCAGGATTCCGCAACTGGGAGAGTTTTAAGAGGCATTGCGACCTTATGGAGGCGCATCCTCTTAAGATCTCATTTTGTGGAGACTGCGGAGACTTCTTCGCGCGCTCGGACTCGTTGGTGCGGCACCAGGAGAACCGCCCTCCCGAGTGCTTAGGCGTTACCCCCGCTGAGGCTAAAGCCAAGCATACGGAGACGAAGAAGGTCCACGACGCCTTCCAGGAGACGCTGGAGAAGTGCCTTGGGACCAGTGGTGAAACCTGGACGCCTTTCTCGCAGATTATCAAGGCGATGTTCCCCAAGTCTTCGAAGGTGGGCAGCCGACAACAGTGTCGGATCAAGGCTCCCGAAGCGTAGTGGCGATCGTTGTAGATATACCGTTTGTCCTTTGTTTCTTTTTCTTCGCTTGTCGGTCCTACTGCAAGGAGAGAGCTTGCAGGGCGCCACATCCGATTTTCGAATTTGCGCTGTTCTTACCGTAGTGATCTGTAACGTCGTTTCCATGCTTTCGTGTCGTTGAATATATACTACAAGTCATCCTGATCCGACGTGGCTCTGCTGAACAATTAACCCGACTACGCACCGTATATCCCCATCTGTCTGCCAGTCTTTGTTCAACTGCTTTACAAACCCTGACACGAACCATGGGAGTCGCAACTTGGGGTGGGGATGGGAGGGAAGAAGACGAGGCAAAGGGGAAAAAAAGGGATAATCAATCGATTTGATTACGGTTGGATAAGAAAAACGGCGAATGTCCTTCTTAAACACGCGTCAGGGCTCGGCTGATTTTTCTTTTCTCTGCCACGCAGACGCAACGTGAAAAACTCGTACGATATATCTGAACTTCCACAAGGGACACCAATCTGTGTGATGTGAGAGCGAGAGAGCGCCACGAGCCATACACAACCTGAGCCGTACACGATGATCCTTGACCCGCGCGCAAGCAGAACCCTGCCACTCCACAATCTATAGCTAACCGGACCAATCGATCGATCTTCTTCTGGACCTTGTTCTTGTCTTGTACTCAAGACACGTTGCTTGAACCAACAACGGTGAGGGAGCGGAGAGCGGGAGCCTGGATGGGTAAGAAGGGATCAAAAGGAGCGTCTGCCAAAAGCCCTACCTCCGTGCGTTCTTCATTGTCTTCCAGCGCCGCGACAATTTTTTTGCGAATGGCGATGCGCCTCAGATTGGCACAAGGACCATTCCTATAGAAGAACAAACTTCCTTCAGGTCGCCGTGTCCGAGTCGTATGATGTGTTTATCATTTTCCACACTGCCATTTCGCTCGCGTTGCCCGTCGTGGGTAGGAGTTCCAGTCGGCTTTTCGCTCGAGCTCGACGTTCAGAAAGAAGAAACGATGGGTGCGCTTCTCATTTTGCTTGTGTTTGTGCTTCATGATGCACAGTTGGCGATCGAGGAGTAAGTCCCCTTCTACCGAGAATAATCGTAGTATGCCATGCTATGCCACCTGGGCTTAGGGGTCGGCTCTCCCGCGCGACAACAAGGCTTTCCGAAGGATGAATAAATGGGGTCGAGGTGTGTTTTTGGTCACGCCGAACGTATGTACATTCTCCTCAACCTCTCATAATCTTGCAGTGCCTTGGGGGCGTTGCCTTTCCCCTCTTCCCCATGCATTTGGACATTGCGCCTTCTTTTTGGTTGTCTTTGGGCCTACCCCCTCACTTCTTTGACTCCGAGACGGGAATTTCCTATCCTCGAGTGGCGAGAGCGAGCGTTGTGCGCGTGATTAGGGTCTCATTCGCCACATGGGCTTCTCCGCCACACTGTGGTACGCCTTGAAAAATTGTCTCTATGGCCCTGCTCTTGCGTGATACGGATACCTACGCCACACTAGAGGTACCGCCCTTGTGTGAGGCGACGTTCTCGTGTCTCATGGGGTGTCTTGTGCGTGGATTTTTGACGCCGTACGGCCCGTACCGGTCTGAGCTCTCTTCTGCAACGTCGTGGGGTTCAGATTCTTCTTTCCCAGTCCCTGGTTTTTCTTTTCCTGACGTTGCCATGACACCAGAATCTCGTCATTTCTATGCCTTCGGAGTGCCTCTGTCAGCACAGGGACCATGAAAGAACACGTGGGGTGGTGTGTGTCGTCACGAACACTGAGCGAGAGACGAGACAAGTCAATGTGGAGTCGCGGACGTGGGACAAAAAGCTGGCGGGGAATCATTCCTGGGCCACGATGCATAAAGCTGCGCCACACATCACGTTCAGAGGACAACACCGTGTCCCCCTCCACCCTGCATGAGAAAAGTGCATGCACGTGTTCCCCTTCACACTGAATCACCGGAAGTTGAACTTTTTTCGCACACGGTCACGCGGCCAAAAAAGAAAAGTACCCGGAACTTTGGATTTCCTAGAACTTTCCATGACCCGGACCAACCGCATCTATGGATGACGTGTACGGTAGTGAAGATTCTCGTTAATCTCATGGACTGAAACTAATATCATCTCCTCTACTACGTAACATCAACAGCAATAATAAGTGAAAATGAATCACGTCAACCCATCACAGCTGTTTGAAGCGTAAGACAATCGCCTCTCCTCAGGGATCGGGTCACGAAAGTACCCTGACAGCCTGCAATTAGGGAGAGTTGGCGACACTCTGCATCATCACCCTTCATCACGCCTACCCGATCACAGGAAGAGCGGAAGAAATGGACCATTGAATAACTACGGTAGCAGTGATCCGTGCTCCGCACACCGAAGGCCAGGTCAGTCTGGATTTGCATATTTGGGACCATAACACGTGCTTGTCTTCCGAACGTGTTGGCTTCAGTTTTCTCTCCGTGAGTGATCTCAGTCCCGTTTTATCTTCTGGCGCAATGAATGTCGTTTTCACTTTTCGTACTTGGGTACAATGATGCACCCGAGTCGCAGATGGGCATACCAGAAAGAGCACGCAGACCGCTCTGTCCTCTTGATGCTGTCATCCTAGTCAGGTCATTCTTCCCGGTCTTCCTGACCATCATGGCCAACAGCCACTGACCCTCACATGCTCTGCGCTGTTTCGTGGGCCCCAAGGTGGGCTCTACTTTCGCCTTGAAGCAACGTCGACGATGCTACCTGCCATTGACGCTATTATATGTATGCGTGCACTCAGATGGATGCAGCGACTTCATCCTGAGTGATGAAAGTCCCGAACTTGAAGTAACTCTTTGGCAGAAGGCACTGCCATTACCACGTCCCAGCCCCGTCCCAACACCATCCCGGTCCACCAAATTCCGTGTCCGGATCAGAGAAACCCCAGAAACCGACAATGCGGCGCGATGCGCCCTTCCACTTTCCACTTACGGTCCTCCTCCCTCTTTGCACACCAGGATGTGTTGCGCGTGCTGCACAAATGAACGACGCAATCTATATTATGTTTGTGGATGTAATTCTAGTAGTGTAAATATCGGACCTGCAAAGCCTTCCGCAAGCACGTCTTCCTCATTCCTACACCGACGACTACCCCAACAAACCCAACGATCAACTTATCACCGGTCCCCTCCACACTGCTACCGCAATGGAAGAGGACCAAGCTAACATGTACTCCGAAAACCCGCCCTATGTTTCCATCACAGTTATATTCGCCTGGGGTCTGGGCGGTCCTGTCACAGTGAGAAGGTGTGCCCAGAAGTGTCGATAATTACTCACCTTTCGCGATCACAGGACTTCGACTGTGACATGGCAGACATGGCCGAAAACCCCACTGACGGTGGTTGTATTATGATACCCCCGTACGTACCTCTCATATGTGTTCTGCTTGCCGGAGTGACATGATTACCTTCACCAACCCGGCGATTTGCAGGTTTCAGGCGGGGTCAGCGCTGGGTGGACGTTTCGTGTCTGCTCCCGGCTTGGTGTCTTCTACCCCAGACATGTTCGAGTTACTGCGGATGGATCTTGGCGAACGGTATCGTGGGGCGGATGACCATCTCGACGATGACGGCTTGGGGACTGATGACGGCCATGGAGTACGCCTGCATGAGAAGGGCAAGACCAAGGTGGCCACTGCAATCGAAGTATTGGAGGCAGGAGGAGGGTCCCAACATAGGGCCTATCGCAAACCTGCCGTTAAGACACACACAGGCGTCAACACCAAATCCATGGCGGTTGGATACAAAGCAGACATGCTCATGACTCCGAGTGCGCATGGAGGTGGTGATCAACACCTGCATGTGCCAAGCGTCCAGCAGGAGCCGACTGCCATGACTACGCGGGAAGAGTTGCCTTTGGTCGAGGGGAGCATGCAGGGAGCAACGTTGGGCCAAAGTGACAGCATGGTGCAGCAGGAGGGAACAGAGATAGGGTTCGAGGCGACGGAGAACAACCTCTTCTACATCCCCAAACGACTTAAGGAGGATTTCAAGCTTTTCCTAGACGCTACGTCCGAGGACTTCGAGCGAGGGACGCTCCATATGCTCAAGTGCAAGCTGTGCCCTGGAGTGAATTTCAAGACGTGGGATCACTTTACGAGGCACTGCAAGAGCGCTGAGTCGCATCCTCTCAAGTTACTCTTTTGCGATCGTTGCGGTGACTTCTTCGCGCGTGGCGACTCGCTAGTGCGGCATTCCGACAACTGGGCTACCGAGTGCCGTGATGTTGCCCAACATGAGGCTAAAGCCAAGCGCAATGAGACGATAGCGATCCACAAGGGGTTCCTGAACAATACGAAGGCTTACCTGGAGACCAATCAGGGAGCTTGGACGCCCTTCGCACAGGTCGTCAAGGAGAGGTATCCGAACTCTTCGAAGAGACTCAAGAGATGAAATGGGTAACAGAGTCGTCGCCAAGCACCAAAGTCGAGGTCATCTTGTAGATTGTCGGGGTCATCATTTGTATACTGTACCCTTTCTTACCTTTCTCCCCCCCTTTTCTTTATGTTTTTGCCGGCCCGCCCGGGAAAAGAACCCGATGTGGCGGCGTCACGGACGATTTCGAATTTACTTTGCACTGCGGCCATGTCCTTGGGCTTTTCGTTTGTTTGCCTCGCGGAGATGGCTTCGGGCGACTAACCGATGACGCATTGAGTATCCCCATCCATGGGAAGTCTTCACTCACTGCTGCCCAGACTACGAAAAGGAGCGATATGAGGCGTAGCTGAAACACAAGGCGAGGCGAGAGGAAATAGGGATGAGAAGTTGATTGACAAGACAAGTCAACAGCACGGATAAAAGACCGTTTAAATACGTGGCGGATTCGAGAACTCCGTGACCGCAATGGAATACCGGAAATTGATATCCTCCTCCTATTCGTGGTATGACAAGCAGGGATGGATCAATGGTTTGCAATCGCGCCCGTGACGGTTCGTTCTGTCCACCCTCTTAACTTTCGTGGACGACGCAGTCGCGAGTTTCAACGTTCAACATTTGCACGTGGTCGACAATTTTCAAAAAAACAGCAATCAAGGGTATTGATCGGTCCCCCACCATCGCTTGGTTATAATCTCCGTGCGTTCTTCCAAGTCGTTTGTCTTCCAGTGTCTATGCTATGACAGCCGCGACAGTTTTTTTTGCGACATGTTGTCGGCTTCTGATTAGCACAAGGATTATGACTCCTATGTGAGAATAAGTCGTTCTTCTGTTTTTTGAATTGCCGTTTCCGAGTTGTTTGGTGGGTCCGAGCGTACGTGCCACGCAAGCGCCCCTAGTGATAACGATACGCACGTCGGAACTGTCTGTCATTTTCCACATTGCTACACCACTCCTTGTAGTCGGCGAGTCAGCGACGGTGGTACAGTTGGTTTGGTCCGCGCCTGCACGGGAGTTCCAGTAGGGTTTCTGCTCGCAAAAGAGAAAACGATGGAAACGCTCCTCATTTCCCTGGTCTTCGTGTTTATGACGTACAAGTGGCGAACGAGGAGTAAGTCTGACATTAGTCACACCCCAATGTGCGCCCTTCCTTCTGCCGAGAATATCTAGTCCTTTCGTATGACAATATCTCCTGCCACATACATGTCGACGAGGACAGCTCTTGGGAAACGTGTTCATGGTGAATAGAATAAGCGGCGACTACTTCCAAGCATTGCATGATATCAATACATGCGGCTCACCTGAGGGGGCACAGAGGAAGCCGACGTCGAACGGGTTCTTGGAGGCTGTAGGTTCTACGAGTGGGGCCCGCCAAATGCCGACCATCCGGAACAAGAATCGGATGGAACTGCGAAGCGGAGCGGGGAAGCTCGCGGCCCCGAAAGCACACGAAGTTTCCCCCCAATTCTTGCCAGGATCAAGCGTCCAGGAAGAGTTGGTGGGGACTATAAGTGCGGGGACGGCTACTTTGGACAGAGTGGATTGAGGACGAAGCGACACCGCACGATGCGAGCAGCGTCGTGTGGCAACAAGTGCTTTCAGGCGACGCAAAGGACGATGAGAGGCCACACCAAAATCTCAGAACGACCGAGCCAGAGCCACAGGGGCCTCCTCTCGGCCACGTCAACCGTGTCCTGGCGCCGGTCTCAGCGATGTTGAAGCGGGACTGTGACCTCATGGAGGCGCACACGCTTGATGCCTTGTTTTGTCGACACTGTGGGGACTTCTTCGCAGGCTCGGACTCGCTCTGACGGCACCAGATGAACCGGCCTCCCGATGCTCCGTCGTTTCCCCGGCTGAGGTGGAACTGAAGGCAAGGGTACGGAGATGAAGAGAGTCCATGAAGCCTTCAAGGGGAGATTGGAGCAATACCTGGAGACTGATGAGAGGATCGGGATGCCTTTCGCGCGGATCAACAAGGCGATGTACTCAAACTCAAAGAGAGGGAGCAGACAGCAGTGTCGGCTTAAGGCGCCCAAAGCGTAGTCGTAATCGTCATACATGTATCTCTTTGTCCTTTAAGTTTGTCTTCTCTTTTGTCGGTTCAGAGAGCTTGCAGTGCAGCGCTTTGGACAATTTGTTCATTTGACTTGTTCTTACCGTAGTGTCTGTATCATTGTTGCTATTAAAGGTAATACCACAATTGTCCTGGCTACGCACCGCATATTCCCAACCGTCTGACAGACTTGGTCAACTGCCATCTTAAACAACAACGAACACGGACGGACCATGGGAGTCGAAACTTGAGGGGTAATAAAAAGAGGAGGTGTTGAGCGGATAGTCACGGTATGGAGAGAATCAAACAATTTGATTACAGTCGACTAAGAGACGGAACTCAAACATCGCGTCAGGGTCCGACACGCCTGGAAGTTTTTTTTGTATTACATGGGACGCCATGGGCCATATACGACACCTCGTACACATCACACCATTGACCGAGCCCCGACAAAATCCCACCCCCTTCACAAGCTACAGCTAACCGGATTAATCAATCGAGAGTCTTTGGGCATTGCTCTTACCTTGTACACAAGGGTCAGTCGACGCGTTGCTCGGATCGACAAGGGTTGGGGAGTGGAGAGCGAGAGGCTGCGTGGGTAGGAGGCGGATAGCATG
>Ga0137394_10003027_pt1 | contig 12557 bp, 16 predicted proteins | sample czobulk116metaG_FD_108278 | JGI IMG/M metagenome (GOLD analysis project Ga0137394, IMG submission 108278) | Vadose zone soil microbial communities from Angelo Coast Range Reserve, California, USA - czobulk1.16 metaG | ecosystem: Environmental > Terrestrial > Soil > Vadose zone | place: USA... | reverse complement strand
CACATCAATACGTTCTTGTGGCGGTATAAATATAGCAGGTTTGACCCTGCCCGTTCCAACCACACCCTCACAGGAATTAAATTCTTACAGAGTGGAAGTTGGCGTTGGAAAATCTTCTAAGAAACATAATATACGATCGTACATCCATAAAGTAGTACCTGTCTCATCTATACAAATAATGGGCGAACAAAAACCTAACGCAACAAAGAAATTCAATATATGAAAAATAACTGGGGCATGAATAACGCACGGTTTCGCAGTCTGTTTCCACTGAGCTCTGTACATTTCGATGAAGTCATGACTTGCAGCAGCTCACTTCAAGTTGGCGTTCCGGCGTTCTGGGCTACCAAGCGTGAGAGTGAGGCAAGACACGGTCCACTGAGAGTGTCTCTGAACAGGAAACCCTCGATCCTTCGGCTGACGCACCAACTAGAAAAAAAAACCTTGCGACAACAGACGAAACGACGAACGAGCCGAGCGACACAAACCCACGCAGTCAGCTTTGTATCACGTTCAAGTGCAAGCACGGAAACTCAAGCTGTCCCGCCGACACGGACTGCATTCAGCGGCGTGTTTTCCGCAGTCGCTGCCTTTAGAACATTCGCATCTGTACGGTGCATAAATAGCATCCTTTGAAACCCCTAGCTAACCCGGTCGCCAGAGCGCCCCCAAAATTAGGGCGATGAGCGGCACCGAGGGTTGTTAAGGGTTCGCGGTTCCTACTGAAGCACGGTGCAGAGGTGAATGATCAAAGAAACAACAGCTGCTTGCTCCACCACGAGCAGCGTTGAGAGGACTCGCCATGAGGTTGCGTGGTTGCTACTCGAGCGCGGTACACGTGCAAATGCGTAGTACGGAGATAGTTCTTCCCCGTCCGAGTCAGACACGGCATTGGCATATGGGACATTCAGAGATTGCCAGAGCATGACACAAGCCATGTAGCACAGAACAAAAGCACCAGGGCAATAAAGGAATCGGCGCGACCCATGAGCGAGGACTTGAGAGCCCCTGCCAGTGAAGATGAGCATCGACAGGATATATAGCACCAGTCTCGGTCGTTCAGGACATTCAAGTCGATGCAGAGGGGTACAATGACGTCGGTGAGTTATGGGGAGAGAAGTCAAGCCAAGAAAGACCTGCAACTTGAAGCGAACGTTTGTCAGAGCGGGGACTTATATACCACTAGCCCCTTTCAAGTTCGTTACGGGCTAGCATCCCGCAAGTCATCGAGCGCCCGTCGAAAATGGGGCGTAAACAACATGAGACACCGCCTTGTCACTGGCAGTGGTTTCTAGAAACCCCCGACGACTTTAGAGGGAAGTATCTGGGCGGCTACAACCATGCTGTGCCAGTGTGTTCTAGCCCACTGGTCAATGAGCATGGTACTGCCACTGGTACTGGTTCATTCTTACACTGCCAGCGCCCGAAACGGTAGGGTCCAGGCGTGTTTAAGTTTCTCCGACTCGGAAAAAGAACTTGCGGCCATCAGCAAAACGCAACCTTATACTGTAGCACCTTAGTACAAAGTTAAAACGACAAGAATCGCCTTGGCACTCTCATCACATTCATTTGGATATGTAATTTTTTCGAAAACTATGAAACAAGCAAAAACAACTTGAATAATAAACTTAATCATAGATCATAGCCTCAGCCTCCACCCGCCTCCGGGTCAGTGTAAGTCATTTGAACGTGGCTGTACGCGATTCTAGCGCACACCTTATCGAATAACTTGAACAGGTCAGGCCGGTCAGGCTTTGCACTGCTTTCACAAGCTATTATTGTGACGTGTTCCATATTAGACTCGAAGGTCTTCGCTGCCGCACAGGTTGGACGGACGTTTCCACCTTCCAGTTGGTCCCTCCAGAGAAAAACCCCGCGACAAAATATTATAGTAACGTCACCGTCGGTTGGCGATTATCCGATAACAATCCTCAAGATTGGGCCAGAGGACTGCCAGCACTCCCATCAGATTCACTGTCAATGCCATTTCTGTTTCCGATCCTGTGTCAAGCTTCGGTCGAGTCGGCTATTCTGGCAGAATGCCCTCTTGCAGAGCCTCGTCGGTTCAACGGCGATAAACCATCGTAACTTTGCGGTACCGTACAGCATACATGGTGCGCCGCTACGCACGCTAGGACGCATCGGAAAAGGCGATGCGACAAATCGCGAATCGTCGAGATGGGCCGCGCTGTGCCAGCGTAACTTCTCTCGGAACTCCCCATTGGCATCACGGTGCTCGTGGCTCTTTTCAGAACGGATCCGGTTCTACAATTAATTGTTCCACTGGTTCGTTTTCGGTGGCGACCCGTTTGAACCCTTCGGTACCATTTGCCAGCTCAAATCCGGAAAAAAACAGCGAAGCAGCATGGTCCTCCGGACGAGGGACTCTAGATTGCCTTGGTATAGGGCAATAACGACATTTTTTTGGTGTCCTTGTGGACCTACGAAATCATCGTGCCTTGGAGTACAGAATTCCACGTAGCACCGCCCCAACAGATACGCCGTCCTATGGGTTGCAAAACTGTCCTTATCCCTGGTTATGCCGGCACATTGATGATCAACTCCCAAGAATCTACGTGGTTTCGACAAGAACAGAAAGATCGTCCATCGATGAAAAACCTAGGATGGGTCCTTTCTACACGGAGGCGACAGGCGTCGTGTCTCTTCTACTCCAGACGAAATTGATGAATTGTATTGCTGACTAAATCGCGAAGTTTGGAGACGGTGGGGGTATGCCACGTGCAGCTGATAGGAAGGCAAGAAAAAAAAGCAAATACCAAAGCGCTGTGCTGAATTGTATTATTATACAGATGAATTGATACAACGGGTATGCATATCACAGTGGGTCCAAGACGACCAGAGTTAAGTCTCTTCCAGGGACATGGGATCGAAGCGCTTTACGGTGCCGATCATGTCCGACCCTTTCCGAACAAAAACGAGCTGGAGTGGTTTCGACGACGATCAGTACGTTTCAAAGACATCAAGGTGACGGAGAGGAAGCGACGCACCATGTAGGGATTTGCTGTCAAGCCCGTCGAGTCCGCGAACACCTCGTCCTTCGAGACGACGCTCACCTCCGAATCGTTGTACTTGAACCACGAATCAGGATTCTCGGGTAGGTGCCGCGAGTAGAAGAAGTAATGGCCCCACTGCGGCGTCGACCCGCGATGGATGAACACAGACGTAAGTTCGTAGACGGCCTCGTGATCGTCCTTCCAGATATCCTCGAGCTCCTGCTTCATGTTGGCGGCGCTCGCGCGCAGTGATTCGAGCTCTTCTTTGACATAGTCCTGTTCCGTGGTCAATTCGGACAGCAGTTGATCATCGAACTCTGGTAGATGGATCGTTTCGTGTAAACTCTTGAGAATATCATGGGTGTTAGCAAGAGCGGAGGTGAATGGAGCATGCTGGTGTTGTTGTAGTCGTCAGTAGATCAGCAACGTATTCTGATAAGGAATGAACGCCACACGCGCACCTGTCCCGTTGTCAAGAGGTGAATCCGATCGCGACATCGGCTCAGGTCCGTTTGAATGGCCTTCGAGCGTACTCTTTTATCCGGATTGGCACTATCGAGGAAGCGATCCATGCAAATTGTTTCACCAAACTTCACGTACGCCTGTGATTTCCACGATTGGCCCGTCTCGCGGTCCCATTGCACCCTCTATTAAGGAAAGGACAAATTCGAATCGCGAACCCAAATGGATAACCAGCCGAACGACGCATACCTGAAGTTGAATTTGTAAAACAGGGGGAAGGTCGACCAAAGTAATCTCCATCGAGACCGTGTTTGAATCCAGCTGCGCTGTTGAGTGGAAATAATTACTGAGGCCGTCGTATAGATCGTATCCTTCGTCGGATACGCTAACAGGAAGTATTGAAAAGACGTTTTCAGTTTCGTGGGTTGACAGAGCTCGTGAACTTTCGGACGTTGGCGCGACCAACCGCTGTCGCAATGTCCCATAGAACAAGCTACACGACGGCGTTGGTGGCTGTTTGAGGCCAAGGATTCAAGGGTTACATACCGTTTCACCACGCTTGACTTCCCGTCTTCCGATTCGTCCATTCCATCAAACTTCAACAGGGCGGTCTCGATTTGGAAAACGCAATTGTCCATACACTCTGAGACATCATGCTGTCGGCCTGCAACGCAACCACCGATATTGATTAGCATACTACCTCGGGAAACAACTGAGTATCAGACGCACCGAACATCATAACCGATTCTGACGTTTTCCTCGGTGGTAAGGGCGGCGGTTTCGGGCCCGACTGAGCTGGCGCTTCAGCGTCCTTCATCTCAACCTCCCCTGCATCCCCCCCGCCCGATGGCCCAGCGTCCGGGCTCTTCGAGATGATGACATAGTTGTCCTTGTCCGTGACAGAATCTATGGACATTCGAGATCCAATCTCCTTTTCCCGCGAGCGTTTGCCAAGTATGGAAGATGACGATGCTCCTGGAGAACCTACCGGAGAACCCGTGATAGTACCCGTACGAGGCAGCGCGTCTTCCACGAGCGTAGCGTCTGTATCGTTCGAAGAGTCCGTCGCGGTCTGTTCTATGTCGTCCTCCTCGTCTTTGGAAGTAACGAGCGCAAGCTTCGCCAGTTCCATCGTCGGCGTAACGGAAGCATTGTCGGCATGTTCAAGGTGCCAGAAAAGCTCGGCAAGTTCGCTGACGACTGGAAGCAAATGAGTACCAAGCAATGTCAAAAGGGTGATAATGCGAACAGTTCTTTGAGCGTAGGATCTCTTTGCGCGTGACCAGGCGTCCACCAACACGATGTCGTTTCAGATCATCGTCTGTGAGCTTGTCTTCGTCCATATTTTTCCCGGAAGAGTCTTGTAAGGGCGCGATAGCTTCTCGGAGATCTTTGATTGTGTAGAAGTACTACGCCGTGTCAATAGACTAGAAGCGTATGGGCAAATATGAGCGAGACATACCTGTAGAAGGGAGTTCAAGTAGCATGTGTTCCCGAGCTGGTTGAGACCTCTTGGCCAGTCCTGACGCGTGGCAAGGACGATCTCTCCAGCTAAGCGTGTTGTCAGTCTCGTGCTCCGAGTCTGTCTTAGAGAAGTGTAACGCACGGTCGCTACCATTCTCGAGGAACTTGCGCAGGCGATCGCTATCTCTCATCTCGGCGATAACGGAGACAGCCTCGCGCATCCTATCCACCTGATTCGGCTGATCTTCGACCTATGATATACTCATCAAGACACAGCTTTCCTCACATCGGAACAAAAGACGCGCTCACCCGCATCGAGAAGATGGTAATAAGCATCCCATCATCGATCTCTGCAGGAACCTCGAGCGTCGAGTAGGCACGTTCGGGGGTCATGCCACCGTCCTTCGCCTGTTCCCACTTCTTCCACAGGGCCTCACTCCCGCGCATTTCTGCAATTCGCCGGAAAGCATCGTTCGCATTCGAAATCCGCTGCCCGTCGCCGCCCTCGCGCCAAGCACGCCGAATAGCGTCCCTCCACGCATTTTCAACGAATTCATCTGGCACATCGTCGTCATACTCGACGCCGAGGGTTCCATGGACGCCGAAACCAAGGATCTGCGGCGCTTCCTGGAAATTTTCGTTCGTGAACCGGCCACGCTCGCGCTCATCAAAGACGAAGGACTGGAGGGTTTGCGAGGGCTCGTCGGTCATATTCGTAACCATTTGGCACACCGTGAAGTAGGAAGTGAAGTACTCGACCGTCTGAGCAGGATTGCAGCGGGCCTGCGCGAAGTAAGCAAACGTAAGCAGGTCTACGAGATTGACGTTAGAGAACGAGAACGAAATCATGTCTGTTCGGCGCACCTGGAGAATACGTCGTCTTCGTCAGGCCGAGATTCGTCATAGAATCATCGACTTTCGCAAAGTCACTTAAGATCTGCGGGAGCTGGCCTCGAACGACTGTGAACGTGAGGTCAGGGTCATCAGCTCCAAGGTAGGTGAACTTACTTTGGTCTGGATGAGCACCAATGGCATGTTGATACTCCTCACGCGCGCTATCCAGTTTGACCCAAATCTTCTGCGGGCTTACATGCGACTTTAGCGCGGGGGCTGCGAATGCGTGTGGTTATCGTCATCCACCATGTACCGAACCAATCACGCTGATTATGTGCCTACCAAGCCTCTTTGAATAATCAGAGACCCAGGCGCTGAGTTCCGCCCAGGCACGAAGCAACTTGCTGCGTGCAAGCCTGCCAGCAGAGGAAGTAGGATCTATATCGGGTGCGCTCAGCGCGAGATCCTGCGTGGATCCAGGTATGCCTCTGATCTCAAAGCCCAAACTTTCAAATATACGGGCACTGGAACCAATGCTGAGCGAAGAGACGAAGGGACCGACATGGTCCAAGACTCACAGTGTGGCGTTCCAGCCCAGCTTGGCTTGGAATGTCTTTCCTGACACAGGAAGTGACCGACTTTCGCCCTGCCATACCCGATTCTCTACGATACTATGCAAAGTGTGAGCAAATCCAATCGACAGCGTCTGACGAGGCCCTTACGTTAGGATCGTCTCAAGGGTTATGAGTGCTGCGAGCTCCCCACTCTTATCCGGAGGTGGGTTCTCTATCTTATTTTTGACCAAATCTTCGATCAACTTCACTGGGATAACGCCCGGAATGACATCCGATGCGATGACGTAGAAGGAGCATTGGCAACAGACGTAGAGATCAAGCAGATAACCTTCGCTCTCCTCGCGATCAACGTCCATTTGAGTGTTATCTGCCGCTTGCTCTAGTACAGACATCACCATAGCCGGATCGTCACTTCGCAGAGTCATCTTGCGATGGCGAAGCTTACACCGTTCTTCATTCTCCCACTGGCTCGCGTTGAACGGATGCGTGAGGCGGCGTGCGTCGACGGCGCGGTCATAGGCGTGGAAGTGGTGTGTGATGTTGGCGGGTCCCAACGGCTGCTCGCCATCGCCGATGCACGAGTTCGTCAACCTGCGACGGCCGGCGTCTGGGAGGATACCCTTGAAGGAACGCGACAAAGGTGGGTTGACGGAGGACGATTTCCAGACGAGAAGAACCCAGCCATTATGCTTCCGGCAGTAGTATGCGTTTGGGTGCGGGACGGCGGTGCGGACTTCTTCGGCCGTGGGATAGTGGAAGGAAGAGGTAGAAGGATGTGATGATTGGCTGCTGTGTATGGAGGACACACTATCAGTTGACCTGTGCTGCTTCGGCGAATCCGATTGCGCAGAGCGTGGCTTCAGATCGGGAGGTAATACGGTGACGGAAAAGAGGGTATGATCAGGGTAGTGAAGCCTGTCCGCGAGCACGGGGGGTAAGATGCCATGACCGGGGCGGCTGTGGGCTGCGCGAACTCGCGGATTCCACCACTGCAACTCCTCGAGATCGCTCCGCCCATCGATGGTAACTGAACGTCGCGTGGACTCATTGACCCACCCTCCGTCGTACGTGTTCCAGGACGGTGCGGGCGCGTCGGCGATCCACCGGTCAGTCGGAGCGAAGGGGTTGCTGGACGAACTTCCATAATACTGGCCACTGTGAGAGGGCCACAGGCTCGTATCAACGCTTGGCCAGCCACTTTCTTGCGGCGGCGTGTCATACACAAACGGGCGACCATCGTGATTCGCAGCGTAGTCCTCCAGCGCGGGCAATTGGTCGGATTCGTCCTGAACCAGCACGGGCTCACGAAAAGGGGACTTGTCGGATGGCTGTATCGTATAATGACCAGTCGATGCGGAGCCCAAAGTCGGGGCTGCGGGGCGGTTGGGCAAAGGGGGTTGGCGCTGGTTCTGATTTCCGTAGAACGTCGATGGATGAATGGTTGTTACGCCTTGTATCGGTGCGCGGTCTGTATGCGGGTCGGAGGGCTTGCTGGTGTCGTTATTGGCCATGTGGAAGTAGGAGTGGTGTAGGGCGAGGGAGGGATTGGCGCGACGATTACGAGGCTAGCGTGGCAATTACCCTGGAAGCCACTCTGGGCTTCTCGAGTGAGCGCGTGGTGATAAGATGACGTGTGAGTGTTAGTCGAGATCGTGATTGATGGTGTTGAGAAAAGCTTTCCCGCTGCGGCTCGGCTGACGCGTCGAGGCGATGGTGGTGCCAATTATGTTGTGACCACTCACTCGCCTCTTCCCCGCTCAAACTATTGTCCAAACTGCCACACAGCAATGCAAGAACGGATCAATAGGCTAATGCATTGGATAATCCGATGATTCAATGTGGGGAACCTGCAGTACAGTACTGTCCGTTCGGTAAGTGTCTTACCATACTTTTCTCGAATGGGGCCTTTTTGGCCTCGGTGCATGCGCCGAAATTTCCCATCTGATTCTCTAGTGCAGTGCTCTCGCAGGTCAATGACCTCGTGGGGGACCACCTCTCGAACACCGATACAACTTTACTGGTGAACAATATGGCCTTGATTCGGGCACCGCCCTTTTAACGCATACCGTATATTCTCCTACTAGTAGGCCTAGGACCATTGTTCCAAGCCCTACACCTCTTGAAAAGATCCAGCGATGCAAATCTGGACGACGATGACCAAACGAAGCCAACCACGAAGCCCACGTTCCTGGTCTTCACTCACACCCTACTTACTGCCTTTTTCGAGGTGGTTTGTTCAACGTTGGTATCCTCAGCCTGAAAACTCGAACGTAGGGAATGACAGATGTCAAGAGTGAACATACAGTATGGTATTTTGTTCGTTCACTCATCTCACGGTTTATCACTTCCATCGGCCATCATATTGGTTGAGAACGGAATCTATGTCATTTATCTTGATGCGGCTTTATAGAAAAGTGAATTTAAATGATCTTTCCGTCTCCTGCGTGGAGGATCTTCTGCGATCTTGTAGCCTCGGAGCGTCATGCTCAGGTAACACGACTGTTGCGGCGTCCCCCCCCAACATCGACCTAGCGCATGCCCACCCGCTATTCAAGCTTCAAGGCCCACTTAAATCAATGATGTATATGTACCATTTCCCATTACTTAGGAATTTGTTGGATTGCGGTGTTCTGCCCTGCCTGACTCTGTTACCTAGACGGAGGTGGTTGAATAAAATAGACAATGCAACATACGGCGCCCTCAAACCAAGGATAAGGATGTTGGAGTTGCTGGAAGTGTTGTGGCACTAGTACTGCCGAGACGTTGAACGCGGCGGCGCCGCGCCTCAAAGCTGCCCACCACGTCGCGCTCTCTGACCATGTCCAAAGTGCTGCCTGTCCTTGTAGCAATCTTCTCAATTCTGTCGGTTGTCTTAGTATACCGCGCCACATCCGAGTCTGCCATCAGCTTGTCTCCGCAGGGATGTAGAATGTCTTACATGTCCCCTTCCTACCTCGTCCAATCTCAATTTGATACATCCTGGACACCCCTGGCCAAGCGGTACTCCCTTTTACTTTACAGAGAAGTCGGTTGGGAGGAAAATGAGGTGAGTTGTTTTCGGTCTCGTCTCCCATTGCCTCACGAACCAAGTAGTCCCGTGGGGTCCCAGTCCTTTTCATACCCGGAAATGCTGGCTCTGCCCACCAGATCCGTTCGATAGCCTCGTCAGCTGCAAGACAATACTATGCATCTCCGTACGCACCCTTGCCCGAGTTCGCCTCGCGCGGCATCAAGCCCCTAGATTTCTTCGCAGGTGCGTTCCCTCTCTCGGCTGTTTTCCTCCGGCTCAGCCGACTTTAGTCGAGTATAATGAAGACCTCTCCGCGTTCCATGGACCCACTCTGGACGTTGAAAGGGAATACGCCATCCGTGCCATATCCTACATACTCTCTCTATACCCAAGAGGTACCTCTATCATTGTCATGGGCCATTCCATGGGAGGTGTAGTTGCAACATCTCTGCTTCCATCTTCAAATATTTCTGCTGTTATCACCCTGTCGACTCCCCATAAAATCCCGCCCGCACGGTTTGACCGCCGCATCGCCGCCATCTACGAAAACAATCAAGCTGTGCTTGAAACCGCCGACACACCCATCCTATCGCTATGCGGCGGTGCGACAGACCTCATGGTTCCCTCAGAGTCGTGTATCCTACCAGACGTCACAAACGGGAACGTTTATCGACGAACAATCTTCAGTAGTGCTCTTGAAGGGTGCTGGACTGGTGTAGGGCACCAAGTAATGGTTTGGTGTCATCAAGTACGCTGGCGTGTCGCCCGGGCAGCGCTAGAATTAAGTGCTGCTTCCTCCGTGGAGCGAAGCTTCACCCTTGACCGTTGGCTCCGCGATGGACCCCACCTAATACCTGCATCGGAATCCCCCGCTCGACTTGATCTGGGTCGAGAAAGCTACGATGTTCTACCCCCTGGACCCTTCGTTCTGCACGATTTGCGCAAGTCGAACACTGTGTACCTTGCTCCAGTTCCGGAGGTCAACTATCCCATTAGATTTGCAGCCTATGTATCCGAAGGCTCAGTTCTGTCGCTGGCTCCTCAGCATCCATCTTCATTATCTGTGACTTTCTACTTATGCTCCTCCCCGTCTGATGATCCATATGACACCTCATCTCTTCCCGCTTGTGAACAATGGCAACCGACTACCCTGAAGCTTATTCCTAACGCCTCGCCAGAGAGGCCGTTTCCTGTACCACATGAAGGTGTCGATGAATCAGAAGGTGTGGTCGTGTTCGAAGCAGTCATACCAGAGCGTAGTAGCCAACACCGCTGGGTCGCCATAACTTATTCTACCAATGGGGAGCGCGGATGGATCCTTGGTGATTTTGTAAGGGCTGGGCCTATTACGAGGAAAATCGGCGTCCGTGGTACGTGTCATTCAGGCCTACCCTTTCCAAAACTGAGGAGTCGCGCGTCTAGATTTGCTCTTTAAGGACGTCTCCATCACTTTGGACAAAAATAGTATCTTTTCCCAAATTCACCTTCCGTATTTGCTTTCGAATGTTTTGCTGGTTTATCAAGTCAGCGCAACGCACACACCGGGGCAATCATCTCTCCTCCCTCCAATCCTTGAGCATCAGTCCTTCTCGGAGGCCCACTTTCACCCGCTCACGCAAGTTCGGCCATTACTTCTGCATACACACACAGGCGCACCCTTCACGTCATCTCTACACACCCATGGTCTCAACCTCACCCTGTACACGTCGCCAGATTGTCAAGTAACATCTTTGCGCTTGCGCGTTGACTGGTGGGGTACAATCGGCCGTGCTGGCGCCCGGTACTGGGCTGCTGTGCCCGCATGGGCTGTGGGTATCGTCACGTGGTTGACCTTCACCGCTGTGAGCCAATACGAGCGCGGAGGTAAGGACAGCTGTCAGCCATCGTCCCTCCCCGACTAAAACTGACGCATATTACAAGCTCCGATGCCGAGTGTATCGGAAACGCTCTCCCTCTTCACACGGGAAACTCTTCCCCGGCTCCTGGGAGTTGCATTTGTCGTATCACTCCTTCCATTGCCCCAGGACTACGTCCTTGGCAATGGAGGCGAGGTTGTCTTCGTGTTGCTAGCGCCTCTTATTCTTTTGCTCGTAACCGGCATGGTTACCGTGAGTTGGTGGACAATATGCGTCATTATGTTGCCAATTCGCAAACTCTGGCGTGGGCGTAACCTCGCGAGGTAAACCGTCATATTATCTTCCCTATATTCTGTCACTTATGGGTCGGGTTCAGGGGTCATGGCATCATCTCGATGCTCCTCATCTGGCTACTCGTGGCGGTCATCATCCCATGGCAGGTGGCATTCCTCGTTTGTTGGATCATCCATCTCGTGACGTGCGCTACGAACAAAGCCCCTGCGTCGGATGATGCAACGACGCCAGTAGACTCGCTATCCCGGACACGCAATTCTCCGACTTCTGCGTCTGCCTCACGGAACGATGCGGATCATGTGCTCTTGCTCTTGACGTGGCTGCTACCCCTCGCTGCGCCGGTGCTCGCAGTCTGGGTGCGCACGCTCGCGACCGCTGGTCTCATCGCGCTCGGCAGCGTCGGAGTAGGGGATCACAACTTCTTGTCAGTCGCACCGTACCTAATCCTCGCGGAATATGCATCGCGGACGCGCGATCCACTTCTGACCAGGGACAAGTGAGCTCTTCTCTTCTCCCTCCATATTAGGCACTTAGCCACGAAACTGACGCGTAACCACCGAAGACTTGAGACTGTGTCGGCGCGTTGGTGCTTGCTTCCGCCTGTGGTAGTTGCGTTTTTGCGTGGCGCGCGGCACGGATATGAAGTATTCGATTGGGTTTGGGCGGCGGTGTCTATCCTAGTAATCTTGAGAATAGTGCCAAGGTATTTGGGCGCACCATCATGGTTGATGGTACTGGAGTCGCGAGGACGGAGCTCATCTTGATACACCGTAGAGCATGATTTTAAATACAATAGTTGTTCAGGCAGAGTGCTCAAATGCCAGAAAACTCGCAAAAAAGAACAGAACCCGTGGGGCTCGGCTGCTGACCAATAGGCGCCCAGAAATGGTCCGTGCGCGGCACCCGTACACTATATAAGCCTCGCACTTTGGTTTCCGAAATCGTTACCACTCTGGCCTTTTGGCTTAGATCAAGTGTAGTATCTGTTCTTAATAGTTTAACCACTATTATGGGGGCACCGCCCTCATTACTGGTTATCTAATTTTTG
>Ga0137394_10003025_pt1 | contig 12560 bp, 10 predicted proteins | sample czobulk116metaG_FD_108278 | JGI IMG/M metagenome (GOLD analysis project Ga0137394, IMG submission 108278) | Vadose zone soil microbial communities from Angelo Coast Range Reserve, California, USA - czobulk1.16 metaG | ecosystem: Environmental > Terrestrial > Soil > Vadose zone | place: USA... | reverse complement strand
CCTCCGAGATTTCGGGAACGATTAGCCCTACGCTGGTCGAAAGCCTTCCTCTCAATGGCCATGACATGTTTGACTTGGCCGTCCTGACGCCCGGCACTTCGCCCCAGTATCTGACGAATCGCCAGATTTCCTTTTCACAGCAATCTCTGAATTACGTAGGCGCTGCCGGTACTTTTGTTACCTCTGGCGTTTTCGCCGGCGGCAATCGTGACAGCGGAACGAACGTATCGATCGACGGTTCGAACGTGCAAAGCCCTGTCTATCAACAAACCACGCAGTTGCAATCGACGGCGAGCATCCAGGAAATGAGGATCGAAACCTCCAACATGAACGCGGAATTTGGCAGCGGCGTCTCGGCTGTCAATGTGATCACCAAAAGTGGCGGCAACCAGTTCCACGGTGAAGCGTACGAGTACTTGCGGAACAATCACCTGGACGCCGCGGATTTCTTCACGAATCTCGCCGGCTTGAAGCTACCAAATTATCAGCAAAACCAGTTCGGGAGCGCGGTGGGAGGGCCGATCAAGAAAGACAAGCTGTTCTTCTTCAGCAACTATGAAGGCCTCCGGGTTCGTCAGGGAAGCGTGGGATTTACGCAGACACCACCGGTGTCGATACGAGGCGGGGACTTTTCCACCCTCCCAACTGTTAATCCCGACGGCAGCCTGGGGCCGCCAGCAACCATCTATAACCCCTATCAGTATGATCCGGCGACCGGACTACGCCAGCCTTTTCCGAACAACCAGATTCCACTTGGGCCAACCAACCTTTGCGCCCCGCGACCCACGTGCGTCGACCCCGTAACTCTGGCCTACCTTAAATATGTTCTTACACCAAATACGACCATCAACGGCATACCGATGCTGACAGGGGTCACAAAAACAATGATAGACAGTGATCAAGGGACAGCAAGACTGGACTTTAACAAGGGTGCCAGGGCCCATTTCTAAGGCCGCTTTACAGAAGAGAGACGACCGGCCCTCGCCGGGGGCCTCCAGCCGCTGCAGGGCACGAACAATGCCAGCTCATCGCGGAACATTGTTGTTCATTGGACGGAAAGTATCTCGGCGAATTCGGTGAACGATTTTTTGGTTTCCTACAGCCGGCCAAAATGGATACTGGGACGGAACTTCAGCGTTCCCGACGTCTCGAAGGCGATCGGCTTGCTCAACACATCGAACTTCACGGGCGGTCCGCAAATTCAGGTCGCGGGATATGACATGGGGAGTTCACTGCAGTACTTTCTCGACAGCATCGCGAACACCTATCAGCTCAAGGACGACTACAGCACTGTAAAAGGCAGACACCAAATGAAGCTGGGGGTGGAGATAACGGAGAGACGCAACTATTATCCCAGCGCGTTTAACGACAAAGGCTATTTTGCCTTTCAGAACAATTGGACCGAGGCCTGTCCGTTGGGGAACGCCGCCTGCGCTTCCGCCATGTCCGCGGCTGGGATTACAAGCCCAGGCGGCAACGCTTTTGCCGATTATCTGCTGGGCGCGGCTAAGCAGGATCTCTTGACAGTGAGTGGCAACATCTATCGGGGTTACCAACGATATTATGGCTTTTACGCGCAGGACTCCTGGCGGGTAACTCCAAAGCTGACGCTCAATTTCGGGCTGCGCTATGAATATTGGAGCCCTTGGACGGTTCCTAGCAACACAGTTGCGACTTTCAATTTTCAGACGGGTCAGATCGAATACGTGCTTCAGAATCCCCTTGACTATCTCAATCCCGCAAAATGTTATGGGAGGTGTGCGCCGCTGAATAGCAATATCCCGCGCCAAGGATACACGGCTGGCAATCTGGATCTCGCGCCGCGAATTGGGCTGGCCTATCTCCTAACACCAAAAACTCCGGTACGAGCCTCCTTCGGAAAATTTTACGACGGCAATATCAACAACAACTTTTTCAGCAACCTGCAGCACGGCATCGCACCCTTCAATCTACGGAATGAGGTAGCTACTGCGGGTTCCGAGCAGCTTCCTCCAGTCTTAGTTCAAGGAAATTTCCCTGCCCCTTCTCCAACAGGAATTCCGCAGCCGAATGCCAATCCTCCGGCTGCTTTCCGGGTTCCCCTTAGCTACTATCCGACCGGAGCAGTCCTCGAGTGGTCCTTGAGTGCGCAACGGCTCCTGAGCCCACAATGGTCGGCGGAAGTCGACTACACCGGTTCCCACACCGTCCATGAGTTCCAGTTTATCAACGAGAATGCCGCTGCTTTGCCGGTGGGCCCGCTGGCGAATGTAAGCCTCCAGCAACGGAGACCGTTCCCACAATGGGGAGACGTTGGGACCTGGGCGCCGATCGGCTGGGGCCGGTATAACGCGCTGGTCGCCAGCGTGAAAAACGCCGGCTGGCACGGTCTCTCGCTGATGGCGAATTTCAGCTGGGCCAAAAACATAGTGAGCTCGGACTTTGGCAGCAGCGACATTGGAAACGAAAACTTCCGCTACCCTTATCTCCACGCGGGCGATGCTTCGTTTACTCCCCGGAAAAGGTTCGTTGCTGGCTACTCTTATCAACTGCCACTCGGGAAGGGAAAGAGCTTTGGGAACTCGCTCGGCCCTGCTCTCGATAAGCTGGTCGGGGGTTGGTCTTTCAGCGGCATTACGGAGTTTTCTACCGGAGCCCCGTTAAACGTTCGCAGCCCAGATTTTTCCGGGACAGGCTTGGAAAATTATGGTGAACCCAATCGGATTTGCAATCCGAACAATGTCGCTGGCGGTCGCAATCGCTTGCAGTGGTTCAACACCGCATGCTTCGTCGCGGCGCCGTTCGGCGCATATGGCAACTCGACCTTGGGAGCGATCACGACACCGGGCATCAACAACTGGGATCTGGCTCTCAGCAAGAGCACGCCAACCAATTTCCCCAAAGATAGCGGCCGGGTGGACTTCCGGCTCGACATGTTTAATGCCTTTAACCACACGCAGTGGGGAGCGCCCGACAATTATTACACGGACCTCGGTTTTGGCCAGATATTCTCAACCCGGCCGGCCCGGCAGTTGCAAGCGACGCTAAAGTACATTTTCTGAAAAATGTGCCTTTAACGTGACCACCCGAGTGGTAGGAACCAATTCCATGGTCACCCTTATGAGCAACTGCCAAATGACCACGCTCCGCTCAATGGCCGCGCTTACCACAATTTGCTCTCACCGAGCCCCGGGGGTGGCCGAAACAGTTGGGACGACCCCGGACTGCAGTGGCTTCAACACCTCTGTCTTCGGTCCGGAAGCGAATTCCGAGGTGAGTTTTTCCTCGAGCTCACCCTGCGCATGAGCGCGCGGGCCAAAGAAGCTTATCTGGCCCCTCAGAGGCAGCGCCTCGATGTTGATTTCAAGGATGGCTATGCTCACGCAATCGTCCCCTCCGTGGAAGGGCATCAAATGATTGTGTTTGAAATTTGACTTGCAGTCGAGAAGGAAGGCTCGGCATCCACACTTTATTTCGAGGGGAATCGACATGGCAAAAATCGGAGTGGGCGTTATCGGCGTTGGATCATATGGCGAGCTCCACATCCAAGCTTACAGAGCGCTCTCCGATGTCGAGATCGTGGCCATCAGCGACGTTCGCGAAAGCCGTTTACGCGAGATGTCCAGCAAGTACCGCATCCCCGACACCTATACCGATGCGAGAGAACTATGTGCGCGGACCGATATTGAGATCGTGAGTGTCGTCACCCCCGAGTCTCTCCATGTCGAGCCGGTTCTGGCGGCGGCACAAGCGAGAAAGCACATCCTGCTCGAGAAACCTATCGCCAGCAACCTTGAAGATGCTGCGAAGATCATCGAGGCTGCGGCAAAAGCCCAGGTCCACCTGATGGTGGGTCACATCCTACGCTTTGAAACGAACTACGGGAGTATCAGGCGCGAAATCGAAGCGGGCAATTTGGGAAGGATTGTCTCGATCCATGCTCGCCGCAACCGACCGAAACAGCTCTATCCCATCTATTCGCGAACGCACGCCATTGTGGAAAACTCCATTCATGACATTGATCTGTGTCTGTGGTACACACAGGACCACGTCAGGAATGTCAGGGCGTTCACGAGAAACATTCAGGGAGGCAAGAATCCAGACATTAACTGGAGTTTTCTCGAGTTTCAGGGAGGGGCCGTTGCTTGCATCGAGACCCACTGGCTGATCCCCGACCAAGCTGGGGTCGCGACCAACGATGCTATGCAGGTCATCGGGTCGAAAGCCGTCGCAGACTTTCACTTGGTTCCTTCTAGTTTGAACCTCTGGCGGGAGCAAGGCGCAGAATCCGTCAACGTGAATTACGACGCACGCTTTGCAGGCAGAGTTTGGGGAGCGATCAAAGAGGAAGTGGGCTACTTTGTTGATTGTGTGAAAAGGGATGAATCGCCCGCGGTTCTCACACCTCAAGACGCCTTTGAGGCGCTAAAGATAGCGTTGGCCTTGATCCGATCCTCGGAACACCAATGTGATGTGAAGCTGGAGTAGCCAGGCTTGGCCAGCTGCTGCCCCAAGGGGCTTTGGGCTAGCGCAATGCGAGCAAGAGTGCGGAGAGCGGTGATGAGCGGTTGTCGTCACGATCGAAGACTGAAGCAGGTAAGGCCGCGGTAGACGATGGGCTATCTATTGGTGGTTGCGGCGGGTGTGCTGCAAGGCAGCTTCATGGTGCCGATGAAGTTCACTCGTCGCTGGGGTTGGGAAAACACCTGGCTCGGCTTCACGATCACAGCCTATTTGGTTTGGCCATGGCTCCTCGCTTGGGCCACCCTTCCCCATCTGTTCGCAATTTTTGCTTCGACGAGCCTTCGTTCTTTTATGTTGGTAGAGCTATTCGGGCTGGGATGGGGTTTGGGGGCGCTCACCTTTGGAATAGGGGTTAACATGTTGGGGTTGGGGCTGGGATTTGCCATCATCCTCGGCCTTGCCGCATCAGCGGGTACCTTCATTCCCTTGGTGGCCCTTTCTCCAGAAAAGCTAATTCAACCTCAGGGACTCCTGACCGTGGCCGCACTCTTATTAGTTCTAGGGGGTATTGCCTTGTGTGCCTGGGCTGGGAAGTTGCGTGATGCCCAGCAGAATCCCGGTCGAGAGGAGGGCAAATCGTCTTTCGGCTTGGGGCTGGTCGTCTGCATCGCTTCTGGGTTGCTGTCCTCCTGTGGGAATCTGGGTTTTGCTTTCGGTGGGGAGGTGATTCAAAGAGCGATTGAACAGGGAGCGACAGAGTCCATGGCCGGAAATTCGCTTTGGGCGTTGATCACCATGCCGCTTTTTCTCGTTAACGCCATTTATTGCTGTTGGTTGCTCAAAAAGCGAAGGACAGGCGGCCTTTTTTTTGAACCCGGGACGAGATTCTACTGGGTCCTCGCTGCAACAATGGGACTCCTGTGGATAGCCGGATTTGTTTGCTATGCCCCAGGAGTTCGTTTGCTGGGTCCCCTGGGGGCCTCAGTGGGCTGGGCCATCATGTTGTCCGTTATGCTCATTACCGCAAACTTGGAAGGCTTCTTCAGTGGGGAGTGGAAGGGCGCGAGCCGGGAGGCTCACGGCTTCTTGCTGAGCGGCATAGTTACTTTGCTTCTTGCGATTGGGGTCGTGGGCTATGCCAACCATTTATGAACAGGTTGGACAGGGCCGAGTACGGGTGCTTTTCGTACGCAATTTGACCGTCCTTTCTCAGTCATGATCTCGAGTGACGGAACTAGCGGGGGCATCACCGCTTAAGAGCGAATCTCCGACGGAATAATCCGCGTACCCCTGGTCCTCAGTGAGGCGGAGAGCGGGCGGGCACACCTGTGTACATAAAGCTGGGAGAATCTGCAGTCAGAAGGCGTTGGACTACCTCGATTCGAATGGCCCTCCCTCCTAACATCCCATAAACATTTTTTCCTGAGGTGGTAATCATGGACCGGACATGGAAGTTAAATCCCGAAGAGATTTTTGCCACGCTGGCTGACTTAATTTCCATTAACAGCGTCAATCCTCAGTACCCTGGAGGGCCGGGTGAAGGACTGCTGGCAGAATATGTTGGCGAATTCTTCAAGCGGAATTCCATCCCATACACATACCAACTTGTTTTCCAAGGCCGCCCGAACGTGATTGCCACTGTCGCAGGAAGGTCTGGAGGGGGGAAGTTGGTCTTTGAGGCCCACATGGACACGGCCTCCGAGTTAGGTATGAGTATTCAACCTTTCCAACCTCTCAGGAAAAACGGCCTCATGTACGGCCGCGGGAGCTGCGATACCAAGGCCGGGTTGGCAGCCATGATGCACGCTTTTAAGGCCGTGAGCGATGCCGGACTTCAGCCCAGGGTGTCCGCAGTATTGTTGGCGGCCGCGGACGAGGAGCATGCTTTTGGCGGGATCGTGAAGTTTCTGGAAGCTGGAGTTAACGCAGAAGGTGCGGTGGTTGCAGAACCGACCGCGCTTGAGACCGTGACGGCTTCGAAGGGAATCCTGCGCTGGCGAATCCGGACACACGGGAGAGCCGCCCATAGCTCGAAGCCGCACTTGGGAATCAATGCGATTGCCAAGATGTCTAAGTTCATGGTAGCCCTCGATGACAAGCTACTGCGCAACTATCCCATGCGGCAACACTCGCTTTTAGGATCGCCAACACTCGTGGTGGGAACAATTCACGGTGGGATCCAGGTGAATCAGGTCCCGGAATCTTGCTCGATTGAAGTCGATCGCCGTTTATTGCCTGGCGAAACGCAACAAACAGTGTGGAAGGAACTCACGGGTCTGATATCGGAACTGCAAGTTGACGATCCTGAGCTGAAGTTGGAGATGGAACCGCCTGTGTTGGAAGATCTGGCCATGGAGACGCCAGCTTCTGCGAAAGTCGTGCAGGTAGCCCGCAGTGTCTCGCAAAAACTCAGAGGAACCAGCAGCTTGGTCGGTGTCCCGTACGGCTCCGACGCGAGCAAGCTCTCAAGGGAGGGGATCCCCAGCATCATTCTAGGCCCAGGGAGCATTGATCGCGCCCACGCGGCCGAGGAGTATGTGGAGCTGGATCAAGTGGCCCTTGCCGCAGAAATATACGCGCGGATCATCCTTGAGTTTTAATTCCTGACGGGACTGTCTCACGAGTCTCAGAAATTTGTTAATCCGGATTAACGAACAGTGCCACTGGCGCAAATTGACCGCGGAGACTTGTGAACTTGAGATTGCCCGAAATTGGGGAGAATGAAGTACCGAAACAAAACGAGACAGGAAACTGAAAACCAATGAGTCATCGGCGCGAGTTCCTGAAGCAGGTTGGTGCTCTAGCTGCAGTCCCATGGTCTCTGCCTGTGCTGACTCTATAAGGCTAGGATGCTGGGGGGCAAGCCAGGGGGCAAGCCCCTGGCGGGCCCCCTGGAATGGGAATTCCCTGGCGGCTGAATTCACATGAAACAGGGTGACCATCGCTTGCTCACGGTCCTTTGTCCGGGATGCAACATGGAGAGCTGCGCTGGCGTCAGCGAAGCCCGTTTTTCGGGCCACTCTCAGCTAGACAAGTTTGGACAAGTCGTGTGGCTACGCAGACAACCGACAACCAACCGGTTTGGGAGGCGAAGCCGGTGCCATGAGAGCAGTGAGATTAATATTTAATATCGACATACAGGAGAAAAGAAAAGGCGTCAGTTTGGACATGCCGTCAGCCTTCCCTGAAACGTGAATGCCGGTCTGCTCGATAAATTCGTGGACAATGAGGGAGCGAATGCAAACGTGTCATGGTTTTAGCCACTCATCGAGTCCCTCTTGAACAAAGTTGTCGTCACTCAAGTGCGGGTATGCATTATAGATTCGTTCGATCTCCTGTCGCTGTCCCGGGCTAAGGGTCTCTTCGGGATTCAAACACCAGATTCCTTCGAGCAGACCCTGACGGCGCAAGACCTCATGGAGTCCGGCAATGCAACCGGCGAAGTTGTGCACAGCGTCGAAAAAAACTGCGTTGGTGTCCGTGATTTCTGCACTCCGACGAAGTAGTTCCCTTGGAATTGCATCAAGCCCGCGTGTAATTACGTGACACTCGTCCAGCAGGGAAACCGCACGTTGAGTCCATACTGCCCAGTGGCCCAAGAGTCCCCCGACAATGTGGCACTCCCGGGCTCGTCCGTCGGTCTGGAAGGAATAGGTCGTAAGCAGGTCCATCACAATGTTGTCATCATTTCCAGTATAAAGAGCAATATCGCGCCTCGATTCGGCCACGGCCCGTACGACATCCAGTGTCTGGTATCGGTTAAACGGCGCAATCTTGACGGCAACAACGTTTTGGATCTCTGCGAACTCGCGCCAGAATCGGTGAGAGAGCACACGACCGCCCACGGCAGGCTGCAGATAAAAACCAAATAGTGGGAGGACATCCGCGACTTCTCGGCAGTGACTTATCAGAGCTGCTTCGTGTGAATCCTTCATGGATCCCAGGCTCAAAAGACCTGCGCTGTATCCAAGTTCAGCGAGCAGCTGGGCCTCCCGAACAGCCTGAGCCCTCTCCCCGCAAATTCCTCCGACTCGAATCAGCGGTTCGCGGCGTGTTCTGTCGGCACGGTCCATCTCCTCCGCCGCCAATCTCAGGACCGGCTCTAAGAGTCCAACGCGTGGCTCTCGGATCGCAAATTGAGTCGTATGCACCCCTACCGCCAAGCCGCCAGCACCAGCCGCGATGTAGTAACGTGTGAGTGCCCTCTGATGGCGTTCGTCGAGGCGCCTGTGCGCATTTAGTGCGAGCGGGTGCGCGGGAATCACTGTACCTCTTGTGAGAACCTCTCTGACTTTCGAATCCAGTTGTCTCCCCACCGGCTTCCCTTCGGCTTGCCTCTTGTTCAACCCTTTTAGAAGCGCCCGGCTCGTTCCTCAAAATGTGTGGGCTTTGCCCAGGTTTCTCCGCCGCGGCCTACCCAGTCGGCGATCCATGTCACCATTTGCGCAGCGTTAATTCGCGGCCGACCAAAGAGTTGATAGGCCTTTTGTGCATTGCTCAGCAGCGCGTCTTCTGCCTCCGCACCCGCAAAACGCACGGGCTTATGCCAACGCTCACCAAACTCCTCGGCGATGGCGCGCACGCTCAGCAATTCCGGCCCAGCAATGTTAACGACGAAGGGAGGATTAGACACACAAGCCAGCGCCTGCAAACTCATAGCGGCAGCATCTCCCTGCCAAATGGCGTTCAAGGAACCCATAGAGAGAGCCACGATTTGACCTGCATAGACACGCTGAGCAACGTCCACTAGAACTCCATAGCGAAGTTCGGAGGCGTAATTCAGTCGAATCAGTGACATCTTGACCTGATGCTTCCTGCTGAAGTGCTCACAGATACGTTCCCGCCCTAAACAGCTCATCGCGTACTCGCCCACCGGCTCGAGTGCATCCTCCTCCCGCGAGCCTCCGCGAGAAACGGGTGACAGTCCATAAACATTGCCGGTCGAAAACACCACGATCCTGCTCTTTCGAAATCTTGCGCACACAACCCCTGGCAGAAAACTGTTCATGGCCCAGGTGAGTGACTCCTGGCCCGTGGAGCCAAACTTCAATCCTGCCATATAGACGACGTTTGCAGCCTCAGGCAACTCGGCAAGCGATTCTCCATCCAACAAATCACAGCGCACTGTCTCGACACCCCAACCCTGCAGTTGCTGCTCTAGTTTCGACGATGAGAATCGAGAGACACCGATGACGCGGCGCGATACGCCAGAGATCTCCGATGCCCGTTTGGCCATTCGGGCAAGCGTCGGCCCCATCTTTCCACCGACGCCTAGAATCAGAATGTCCCCGTCTACGGTGCCAAGAGCTCGAATGGCGGCCTCGCTGGGCTGGCTCAAAAGTTCTTCCAAGTCCGCAACATCGCGGATAGACGTCTTCTCGGGTGACCCTGCCATCTTGCTCCTCCCATTTTTTCAAATGGCCGAGGCCAGGCTGCCTCTAATGAAGTCTCCCCCGGGGTTGTAGTCGAATCTCGTGCCCATCGTCTTGTCGGGGGAAAAACATTGCGGGAAACTTTTGGGCTGCATGGAACTTGACCGAATAAGACTTCGGGGCAATTGCTTCTGCTGTTGTTACAAGTCCAATCGCCATGATGCTCAGAAGGCATTTTCTCATCGCGAAGTCTCCTCCGAGGGTACTTCTCGGAAGTCACTCCTCCACAAGTGGTGGGGACTTTCTATCCAAGGCAATCTAATGCAGTGGCAACAACACCGGCAAATAGAATAATTCGACAGATCTCAGTTAATTTCGATATGTTGTGAGTCTCCTCCGACTGACCGAAACTCCTACCTATTTGAGCTTCCCCTTGGGTCCCCGAAACAGTTTGAGGAACAGGGAAATATCAAACAGGCGACGCCAGTCCTCAGGGAGGTTGTGGTTGCTGTGGGTCAGAAGAGGATGACCCCGCGTGAGGTCTTTCGGCTTCGCACGAAGGCGGTACGAATCGGGGCGCCCACACCCTACGAGCATTTCAAGAAGGGAAGTCGGACAAAGCTGTCCTTGATGTGCCGATGACCTTGCGAGTGCCCCTGGGTTCAATTAACGGCTTTCTCGCAGGGCAACTTTCTCCTTAACCCGTACCCTCGGCAGCAGGTCATGAGTGTACAAGACCAATGGCGGAGCACGAACCGGCTAATCGGAAGGCCTTGCAAGAGCGGAATTGAACCACAGTTCGGATCCGCAACCTACACCATACGTGCGCGCCCGATTTCCCAGATTAAGATGCTGCTGTCGAATTCCTCCGTTGAGGGGGTTCGCGCCTTGCACCCGCGTCTCAGGTCGCGCACGGAAGCGCTCTATCTTCTCTTGGGCATATTCCAAATGCCGCTTCGACAGGTGAATGTGGCGCTCGGTAGTCTTTAAGTGCGCGTGCCCCTTCAGCCTTGCCGCATTGAACACATCCACACCGGTCGTAAAAGCGCAAGTGCACCGCGAGCCTGTCTCGATCCCGCGTGGCACGTGGATGGTCCAAGAGCAGCGCTTTGCGGATCACCAGGTCGATATGTTGATGTGGGAGACTGACGCCTCGGACCACAACTTGGAGGTGCGGGCGTTGCTTGCCAAGGATGTCGCGCCGGCTCCTCGTATGCATCCTCTCCTTTTCCCTTCGTCGGGCCATCTAAAAGATAGGTGATCATCGACTGAACATTATATTAGACAAGGTGTTGTGCCTCAGAATAAGGTGCGTCCATTGTCAGGCTGAATTCACGTCCTCAAAAAAAGTGGAGAGCCGCGATGAGTACACATCGAAATCCTCACATTGGCACGACCTTGTGCCTGGCGATGATGCTGTCAGTTTGCTTGCTTCTGCTCACCATCCCCATCCAAGCCCAGGTAGAGACCACTTCCAGTATCAGCGGCACCGTGACCGATAGCACGGGTGCGGTCGTAGGGGGAACCGCGGTGACCGTGAAGAATCAAGGGACGGGCGAGACCCGGAATGCTGTCACGAATAGCACGGGCTACTATTCTTTTCTATCGCTGTCTCCAGGGACCTATTCCATCACTGTGAGCATGACCGGGTTCAAGACCGTGGTTGTAAGTGACCGAGTGATTCAAGTGGCGCAACCCGCGAGCGTGGACGTGACGCTTGCGGTTGGAACTGCTGCGCAGACAGTCAATGTTTCCGCGGCCGGCGCAGAATTGATCTCCACGACCTCCTCCGAGATTTCGGGAACCATTAACCCTACGCTGGTCGAAAACCTCCCTCTCAATAGCCACAACATGTTTGACCTCGCCGTCCTGACGCCCGGCACTTCACCCCAGTATCTGAGCCTCAGCCAGATCTCTTTTTCACAGAAATCTCTGAATTACGTAGGCGCTGCCGGTACTTTTGTTGCTTCCGGCATTTTCGCCGGCGGTAATCGCGACAGCGGCGCAAACGTATCGATCGACGGCGCGAACGTGCAAAGCCCTGTCTATCAACAAACCAATCAGTTGCAATCGACGGCAAGCATTCAGGAAATGAGGATCGAAACCTCCAACATGAACGCCGAGTTTGGGGGCGGCGTCTCGGCCGTCAATGTGATCACCAAAAGCGGCAGCAACCAGTTCCATGGTGAAGCTTACGAGTACTTGCGGAACAATCATCTGGACGCCGCGGATTTCTTCACGAATCTTGGTGGCTTGAAGCTCCCAAATTATCAGCAAAACCAGTTCGGGAGCGCGGCAGGAGGACCGATCAAGAAAGACAAGTTGTTCTTCTTCGCCAACTATGAGGGTCTCCGGGTTCGCCAGGGAAGCGTGGGTTTTGCGCAGACACCCCCGGTGTCGATACGAGGCGGGGACTTTTCCACGCTTCCCACTGTTAATCCCGACGGCAGCCTGGGGCCACCAGCAACCATCTATAATCCCTACCAGTATGATACGGCGACGGGGCTGCGCAAGCCTTTCCCGAACAACCAGATTCCTCTTGGGCCGACCACGCTTTGTGCCCCGCGACCCACTTGCATCGACCCGGTAACTCTGGCCTACCTTAAGTATGTTCTTACGCCAAATACGGTGATCAACGGCATACCGATGCTGGCAGGGACCTCAAAAACACTGATAGACGGTGACCAAGGGACCGTCAGACTGGACTTTAACAAGGGTACCAATGCCCATTTCTATGGCCGCTTT
>Ga0137394_10003023_pt1 | contig 12567 bp, 9 predicted proteins | sample czobulk116metaG_FD_108278 | JGI IMG/M metagenome (GOLD analysis project Ga0137394, IMG submission 108278) | Vadose zone soil microbial communities from Angelo Coast Range Reserve, California, USA - czobulk1.16 metaG | ecosystem: Environmental > Terrestrial > Soil > Vadose zone | place: USA... | reverse complement strand
GGGACACCTCGTGACGTGTTGCGGCAACTGCGGTTAAAGATGGCTTAAGCGGCGGACTTCGCCTTCCCCGCCTGCATGGACGCGGCGCGGTGAATGGCCTTACGGATACGCTGGTAGGTGCCGCAGCGGCAGATGTTGCCGCTCATGGCGTCGTCGATGTCGGTGTCGGTGGGGTTGGGTTTCTTGGATAGCAGCGCCACTGCGGACATGATCTGTCCGGACTGGCAGTAGCCGCACTGCGGAACGTCTTCTTCCATCCAGGCTTGCTGCACCGGGTGGCTGCCATCGGCTGAGAGACCTTCGATGGTGGTTATTTTCTTGCCGGCCACGCTGGAGACCGGAGTGATGCAGGAGCGCGTTGCTTCGCCGTTGATGTGCACGGTGCAAGCCCCGCAGAGCGCCATGCCGCACCCAAACTTCGTGCCGGTCATGTTCAGTGTGTCGCGCAAGACCCAGAGCAGCGGCATGTCCGGGCTGACGTCGACGGATTGTGCTTTGCCGTTCAATGTGAAACTGATGGGCATGGGGACCTCCCTGTAGCAGACCGATATCCTACAACAACTACCGGTCAAGATGAAAATCCGCTGAAACTCGCTTAAGCCGGGCGCAGGTCGGCTGCACGGATCGGCAGGCGCCGGATGCGTTTTCCACTCGCCGCAAAAATGGCATTGCCAAGAGCGGGGGCAGCCGCGGGAACGCCCGGCTCGCCGCAGCCGCCCGGCGACTCGGCGCTGGGCACGATGTGGACTTCGATAACGGGCGGCGCGTCGCTCATGCGCAGCACCTCGTAGTCGTGGAAATTGCTTTGTTCCACACGCCCACGAGAAACGGTGATTGCGCTTTTCAGGGCTTGAGCCAGCCCAAAATTGATCGCGCCCTCCATTTGCGCTTTCACGCTGAGGGGATTCACGGCGGTGCCACAATCGACGGCACAGACGATCCGATCGACGCGCAGAGCGCCCTTCTTCGCGTCGCAGGTAACTTCCGCGACCTGCGCGACGTAACTGCCCCAGCCAAACGCGGCGGCGATACCGCGGCCACGGCCCGCCGATAGGGTCTTGTGCCAACCAGCCTTCTCCGCGGCCAGCTCGATGACCTCGCGGCGGCGGCCGACATCGAGCGTCTCTCCACTGCGCACTGGAATCTTTCGCGCAGGGCCAAACGTGGCGAGCAGGAATTCAACAGGGTCCCGGCCGGCGGTATGCGCGGCTTCATCAAAGAAACTCGAGAGCACGAACTGATTGCCAGAGGCATCGACGGAACGCCAATAGCCGAGGGGCATGCCGGATTCGGCGACGGCGAATTCGAGACGGAAGTTGGGAATGAAAAGCGCGGGAAAGTCGAGCGAATCAACCTGGGCCGCCGCTTGAGGTGAAATCCCAGTGCCGTTATAAAAAGTTTCGATGGATGGCGAAGATCCGCGGTGCCGCCAGGAGACCAATTGCCCCTGTGTGTCTAGGCCAGCCTGCAAGACGTGGCAGGCGGCCGGGCGGTAGAAATCGTGGCGGATGTCGTCCTCGCGCGACCAGACGACCTGCACGGGCGTGCCGGTGTCGCGGGAGATGAGTGCGGCTTCGACCGCGTAGTCCTGAATTAAGCGGCGGCCAAAGCCTCCCCCGATAAACGTTACATGCACCTTGACGCGCTCGCGCGGAATGCCGAGCGCACTGGCCACCGATTCCGCGGCTGCTCCCGGGATCTGCGTGGGCGCCCAGAGTTCGCAAGAATCGCCGCGAACGTGGGCGGTGCAATTGACCGGCTCCATCGTGGCGTGAGCGAGAAAAGGCACTTCGTAGACAGCTTCGATTTTGTTTGCAGAGGCTGCCTGAGCCTTGTCGAAGTCGCCGTCGTTGCGGATGACAGTTCCAGGTTCGGAAGCGAGCCGCAGCATTTTTTCGCGGAGGCCGGCGGTGGTTTCCGAGGCGGAAGGAGGTTCGTTCCATTCGACCTTGAGAAGCTTGCGGGCTTGCATGGTGGCCCAGGTGGAATCGGCGACGACAGCGACGCCGGAGCAGGAATAGTTACGGCTGCCGGGGCCGGAGGTCTCGCCGAATTGGTGCGTTAGATGAACGGGCTTCACTTCGATGACGGCGCGGACATGCGGAGCGGATTTCACCTCGTCGGCATTGAAGCGGCGCGGCGTGCCACCGTACACAGGGCTGCGTTCGACTGACGCGACGAGCATTCCGGGGAGGCGCGTGTCCAAACCAAACTGGGCGGCGCCGGCTATTTTTGCAGGACAGTCAGTGCGACGGGTGGACTTGCCGATGAGGACGAAGTCCGAAGGATTCTTCAACGGCGGATCGGCCGGAGGCTGAAGAGCCGAAGCCGCGGCGAAGAGTTGTTCAAAGGCCAGCTTGCGCTGAGTGGGTGCGTGGGTGACCAAGCTGTATTCGGCGCGGCATTCGGAGCGGGGCACATTCCATTGAGCGGCGGCGGAGAGAAGCATTTCGCGAGCGGCGGCGCCTGCTCTGCGCAGATTGCTGTAGGAATCGCGAACGCTGCCGCTGCCGCCGGTGAGTTGCTCGCCATATTTCGGGTCGAGGTCCGCCTGCAATACCTGGACGCGACGCCAGTCACAGGAAAGTTCCTCGGCGACGATCATCGGGAGCGCCGTGCGAACGCCTTGTCCCATCTCGGATTTGCCGCACCAGATCTTTATATCCCCACCGGTGGAAAGCTCAAGCCAGGCGTTCGGAGAAAACGGAGCGGTTGCCAACCGGCCTGCGCTTTTGGGATTGCGAGCATGTCCCGAAATATGGAAAGGCAAGAGTAGGCCGGCGCCGGCCGCAGCGGAAGTCTTCAGGAAGTTCCGGCGTGTAACGTTTGAGGACAAATGGACAGCCCCCAGGGAATCAGACGCCCGGCATCCCCGGGCGTGAGCAAACCTAGTTTCCCTCAGCGGGAGCAGGCTTGGGCCGGGCCTTGGGAGCTTGTGGCGGCGCTTCCGATTCGACGCCGCGCCAGCCCACGGGACGCCCGCTCACTGCTTCCTTCACGGAACGGAAGAGCACCACGTACATCAACTGGCGGTAGTAGAAGCGCTGCAGCAAAACAGGGATCAGCAAGGTCCAGTCTTCCTTGTGTTCCAAGGCGAAGGCCACCATGCACGTCAGTATGTCGATGAGCAAAAAGCCCAGGAAGAAGAGGACCGATTTTTCCACGTCCGAGGTGGTCCACAGTTGCGGCAGCCGCATGACACGGAACTGTGCCAGGGCCCAGAGCACCAGCGAGCCAAAGAACATCAGGTCGATGACCGGGGAAATCAGGGGCAACACCAGTTGAAATACGAAGATGTTCGGCAGCGCGATCCAGCCGAGTGTTCCGTATTTTGGCCGGAGGAGCGTGTCCCCATGCTTCCAGAAAGATTGCAAAGTGCCGAAAGTCCAGCGGAAACGCTGGCGGATGAGTTGCCCGGCTGTTTCCGGAGCTTCCGTCCAGGCAATGGCCTCTTCGTCGTAGCTGACGCGCCAACCGAGGCGGCGGATAGCAATGGTCAGATCGGCGTCTTCGGCGACGGTGTCCGCAGTGATGCCGCCCGCGGCTTCAATGGCTTTTTTGCGCCACGCACCGAGCGCTCCGGGCACAACGGTAATGCAATTCAAGAGGTCAAACGCGCGCTTCTCCATGTTCTGGCTGGTGATGTACTCAAGCGCTTGCCAGCGCGTGAGCCAGCGCGAGCGGTTGCCAACCTTTACGTTACCGGCGACCGCGCCCACCTGGGGATCCGAAAAGTGACGAATCAGTTTGCCGAGGGCATCCGACTCAATTTCCGTGTCCGCGTCGATGGTGACCACAATTTCGGTATCCGCCAAGGACATGGCAAGATTCAGAGCCACCGCTTTTCCGCGATTCACCTGATGAATGATGCAGACGCGCGGCTCACGCGAAAAGTTCACATCCAGCAATTCGCCCGTTTTGTCCGTGGAACCATCGTCTACAACGATGATTCGCAAGTCTTGGAGATCCGAGAGGAGGACCGAGGTGATGGTCTGCACGATGACGCTCTCTTCGTTGTGCGCCGGGATCAGTACGGTCACGCTCGGCGGAGGGTCGGGCATCACGGCAAGGTCCGGCCGCAGCTTCTCGATCAGAGCGAGCAGGCCGATGATCGCAGCGCGCCCGCTCACCAGCACGATTCCCAGGATGAAGATGGTCCCGATGAAGAAACGGAACCACTGGTACAGTGAAAAAATAAAGCCGTCCGCGCGGGCTTCAAACCGCTCTTCGGCGGAGAGCGGCAGCATCACTTCCGCACGCGTTTTTCCGATCAGGTCGGAAACCGAAACGAATTGGTAACCGTTCGAGCGAAGAGCGTCAATGATCTGCGGCAGCGCGGCCAGGGTTTGGCTGCGATCGCCACCGCCGTCGTGCAAAAGTACAATATTGCCTTTGTCGGCTTGCCTCAGAACGCTGTCAACAATCTCTTTAGCGGGGATCGGCTGGCCATCTCGCTGGCTCCAGTCATCCGGATCGATGCGCTGGCCGACGATTAGATATCCCAACTCTTGCGGGTAAGGCAGTTGTGCGACCTCCTCCGCATATTCCGGTTGGTGATCGATTCCGTACGGCGGCCGGAACAAAATGGATTTCACGCCCAGGGTACTTTCGATCAGCCGCTGCGTGAGGTTTAGTTCCCACCGCACCTGTGTGTGCGAGATCTCGTCGAATTTCGGGTGCGTGAACGTGTGGTTCCCGATTTCGTGGCCTTCAGTGTATTCGCGTTTGAGAATGTCCGGACGCTGGCTGGCCATGTTTCCGATCACAAAAAATACGCCGGGAACATTTTTCTGTTTCAAGATATCCAGTATCTTCGGTGTCCATTGCGGGTCAGGGCCATCGTCAAAGGACAAAGCGATTTTCTTGTGTGCCCCGCCAATCTGATCGATGTTGAAGGAGAGGGGAATGGAGTCGTACGTTTCATCGGTGAAGAGATCGCTCGCTGCGTCGTATTCAAATGATCTCCGTCCGCTCTTGGGCGTGTCCGTGATGTGCCAGATATCGCCGTCGCCTTCGAGGATAAGGTCGGGACCGGGCTGCAAGTCAGTGAGTTTCTGCCGCGCGGCGTCGCCAAGTCGAGTGGCATCCCAGATGGGCCACATCGAAGTGTCCGCCGAACCCAGCCGCCAAAGAGCGGTGCCCTGCACGCCCAAGCGGTCGCTCGCACGCAGTTCGTTGTAGGCGGTGATGGCATCCAGCATCCAGACCTTATGTACGTGGTTGTGTTCGTCGTAATACGAGTAGTGCGGATTCAACGAAGTGCTGTCAAACTCGACGTCCGCATCGGATTCCTCGGCGTGCAGCAGGGCCTCCTGGATGCTGAACTCCGCTGCCGCCTCGTGCTCCTTCCCGGTGGCGTCGGACCAGTCGTAGGCGTAGTTCGCGATCCCGACGACAATTTTCTGCGCGGGAACCACGTCGAACACCTGGCGCAGGTTTTCGACAAACCAGTCCTGTGACGCGATGGGGCCCGGCGGGGAGGTCAGCCAGTGCTGGTCGTAATTCATCAGCACAATCGCGTCGCACTGCTTGCCGAAGAATTCGTAATCGTAGGCGTCATCGCGCGCGGGCAAGGCGATCATCAGCTTCAACCCCACGGAGTGCAGTGCGGGCGCCAGCCCGCCGATGAAGGCGCGGAAGTGCGCCTGACTCGCGTCGGGCACTTCTTCAAAATCGACAACGATGCCGGCTTGGTGCGATTCCACAGCGAATTCGACAATGTCCCGCACGAGATTCTGGCGCGCAGCGGGACTCGCGAGTAGCTGAGCCATCTCCTTGATGCGCCATTCCACGCCGTCGTAATTGTTGACGAGACCCATCATGGGCAGCTCGATGGGGGGATTGAAAGACTTCATCCATTGGTGCAGCTTGTCGTCCTTGAGCAACGAGATGGCCTCGGCGGGAGAGGCTTCCACCCGGTTCTGTCCGCGTTCGTAATCCACGACCGTCAGCGCGCCGTCCGGCGTGACCGCGTGCAGTTGTTCGGGGATCAGAAGGTCAATGTCCTTGTAATGTTTCTTGAGGGAAGCGAGGCTATTGGGATCCCAGCTCACGAAAAACGCCGCGCGCAATGGATCGTAGCTCGCGGGCACGGTTCCGATATTCGCCACGCGGCGATGCCGGCCTTCTCGCGCGGACACTGGCTTCTTTTTCGATTTCAGGGAATGGTATGCGGGCTTGGCGTCCGGCAGAAGTCCGGCGGGCAACTCCACGCTGACGGCAATGGTCACGAAGAAGTAGGCCAGCAGCAACGTCAAGAGTGCGCCCGTGATTTCTATTACGCGCCGGGTGCGGCGCCAGCGGACACGCTCCGCGTCGTAAAAGATTGGACCGCGTTCCTTCATTTCACCTTTCAACCTGGCGGTGCGGCAGGCAAATATACTTCAGGCTGGGGCCGAGTCCGTCTGCGCGATTCCGTCCGCTCTATTGTAAGATGCGTGACATTGATGAAGCGAATTTTCTCGCATCCCCTTGCCGCGTTAACCGCGGGCCTCTGGCTGCGGCTGTTTTTCCTGGTGAAGTTTCCCGCTACGTCCGGGGACACGGTTCTGTACGAGCAGATCGCCACGAACTGGCTGAAGCATCACCTCTACGCGATGACGGTCGGCGGCAAGATCACGCCGGTTGATCTGCGCATGCCGGGTTATCCGGCGTTTCTCGCCATCAGCTACGCTCTTACGGGACGCACGGGCGCGGACGCGCGCACTTGGGTGATGCTGGCGCAGATCGGCGTGGATCTTCTTTCCTGTCTGGTGATCGCCAGGTTAGCGGCGCTTTTGGCGTGTACCTCGGAAGACCCCGTGCCGAACAAACGCGCGTATTCCATGGCGCTCTGGCTCGCCGCTTTGTGTCCCTTCACGGCGAACTATACGGCAGTGCCACTGACCGAAGTCTTCGCTGCTTTCTGGACGGCGCTGGCATGCTGCGCTCTAGTGATTGCCCTAAGGAGAGCGCGGAAACCGGATTTTTCCTTGAGGAGTACCCACCTCGCTCTGCGGAAGAGCGTGGAATACACCGCTTTGGGCGCAGGATTAATTGTCGGTCTGGGGACGCTATTTCGCCCTGAAACACCCATCTTGCTTATTGCTGCCGCCATTGTTTTTGGTGGATTATTTTTGCCGCGCGCAAATTACCGGCGCTGGTTCTGGGTTTGCCTCGTCACGACGCTCGGATGCTTGATGATTCTTTCTCCTTGGACGATTCGCAACATGGTGACACTGGGCGAACCACAATTCCTCGCTCCCAAAAACTCAAATCTGCCGGGGGAATTGGTTCCAAACGGCTTCATGGCCTGGGAAAAAACCTGGCTTTACCGTATCCGCGATTGCTATTTTGTGCCGTGGAAGCTGAACGAAGAGGCTATCTCTGTGGATGACCTTCCCGCGCTAGCCTTTGACACGCCCGAAGAAAAACAGCGCGTGGCGATGATTCTCGAGCAGTACAACAATGATCTGACGCTGACGCCGGAAGAGGACGCCGCCTTTGCCCAACTGGCGCGCGAACGCACCGCGCGCCATCCCTTGCGGACATACCTCTGGTTGCCCGCTGCGCGCGCCGTCACCATCTGGTTTACGCCGCGCATTGAATTGCTGCCGGTTTCAGGACACGTTTTTCCTCTTGCCCAAATGCGCGAGGATGACCCCGTAGATCAAGAAGTTACCAGTCTTTTTTTTATGTTGAATCTATTTTATGTAGGGCTAGGCGTGTGGGGCGCCGCGCGGCTTTGGCGCTCGAATCCAGCGGCCCGGCCCGCGGTCGCCTTCCTGGCGCTATTCATCGCGCTCCGCACGGCCTTTCTGACCACGCTGGAAACGCCCGAGCCACGGTATGTTCTAGTTTGTTTTCCGTTATTGATTGCGCTCGGCACGCAGGTGTTTGCCCGCCGCTCCGAAGTCCAGTAGCGCAGACTCTAGTCCGTGCTCTTCTCTTCCGCCGCAAAACCGCACAGGATAAATCCTGTGCCACTATTTTTCCTCAAATGGCTCGGGGTGAATCGTGACGCGATAGATCTGCGGAAACTTTTCCTTCACGCGGTCCTCCAATACCGCGGTCACATCATGGATTTGCGTGATGGGCAGCGCGCTCTTCATCGTGCAGTGGCACGAAACCAGAATGTGGTGTTCCACCTGGCGCGCGCGCACGTCGTGGCAATTCACGAGCTCGTCGAATTCCGACGGCAACCGGTTGAGAAATTCCTCGATCGCCCGAGAAAGCTGTTTCATCTCGCCGGCACCCGTGTCCGGCGTGGCAATGTGCCTGCCCAGCGGCTCGATGTGGATATTGACTTCCACATGCCCGTCGCGCAGCTCGCGAATCTTTTCTTCCAGCTCGGTGGACTGGCGATGCGCCTCGCGCAGGCTCAAATTTTCATCAACCTCCAGGTGCAGCTCAATGAAGAGTTGCCCTTCCTGTTGGACGGCGGTTAAGTCATGAATCGCGAGGCCCAGGCTCTGGGCCGCCGCACGAATCGCTTCGAATAAGTGCTCGCCCTGAGGTGCGCGAGGTTCCGCGTGCACCATCACGTCCGCGGGAACAATCTCGCAAATGCGCTTTTCGATGGCGTTGCTTAAAGCGTGGACTTGTTCGAGGCTTGCAGTCCGTGCCACACTCACCGTCGCGTCGACAAAGTGGCGATTGCCGGCGCGGCGCACGCGCACGCGATCCACATCCAGCACGCCATCCATGCGTGCGACGGCCTTGGCGATTTCCTGTTGTAGCCCTTGCGGTGCCGCGTCCAGCAAAGCATCCAGCGTGCGTCTGCCGAGCTGTGCGCCCACCCATAAAATGACGGCCGCAACGGTCAGGGCCGCCAAGGCGTCGGCGTAGATCAGCGCGGGCAAGTTCCAGGTTTCACCGGCCCAGACCAGCCCGATGCCGGCGATAACGACGATGGTGCTCCATACATCCGTCGAAAAATGCAGTGCGTCGGCTTCCAGCGCGTCGCTGGAATATTTTCGAGCGACATGGCCGAGGGCCCGCGCCCGCGTTAGGTCGATTGACAAAGCAACCAGCAGCACCAGGATCGCGGTGATGCTCGGCTGAATGTGCACGCTGCGGAAGAACAGCCGGTGAAACGCCTCATAAACGATGTACAAAGCCGTCAGTGCCAGCAGCCCGGTCTCGACGAATGCGGAGAAGTTCTCAAACTTTCCGTGCCCGTAGGGATGCTTTTCATCCGCCGGCTGGTCGGACATCCGCACGGAGAGAAACGTGATGATCGCGGCAAGCAAGTCGAGACCGGAGTGCAACGCCTCTGAAAGGACGCCCAAGCTTCCCGTCCGGACAACCAAGAACGTCTTGAGGGAGACCAACAGCAGAGCCGAACCCACGCTCAGGAGCGCGGCCCGCTTTTTCTCCCGGCCTTCCCCGACTTGGCTGATTGCTATCATTCCCGCCTAGACTACCTCAACTCCCCTCATTCTCCCGAACGCGCGGCCCTTCCTCCGCCGGCATTCCATATCTCACCAAGATCCGCTATTTCAGGAGGCACATCAGCTTCGGCAATTCACGAAACAGGACAAGTTGACCATGGCCTTTACTGAAGCCACCTTCAGCTTCACTGACAGCGTTTTCGAAGACGTCGAAAAGCAGGTGAAGTGGGCTCCTTCCGGTACCGCTGGCGACGATCTCTATGCCAAACGTCAGAAAGAGCGTGAAGATCTCGGAGCGGAATACCTTCCTCGGCTCTTCAAGAGCGTCATGTCCGGCGACAGGAAACGCACCGCCTATTTCCTTGCCGACCTAAAGACCAAAGACAAAGGCTGGGTCGAAATTCGTGACGACGCCATGCAGCTCGAGGAAATTCGTGTCGGCCCCTGGGGGACCTTGGCACGGAAACTCCTCGACATCTGGATGAATTTACCGGCCGAAGGCGGAAATGAAAGGACGCGGTGCCGCTGTACGCACACATGGGTGACAAAACGGTCCGCTTGGGAACGCTCGGCGTGACGCACTCCAGCGAACCAATTGACGTCATCTTGCCTGCAAAAATCGATCGCGTTTCCATCAACGATTATGAAGACTTGCTTGCCGACGTGAAGCAATGAAAAACTTCAGGCGAGACAAGGGTTAGGCTTGTCCCCTTTGTTTAGGAAGGGATTATCAGGATTTTTCTGGAGTGCTTGTTCGCCTAGGGATAAATCGCAGCGCCGCCGAATTCATGCAGTAGCGCAACCCGGTCGGCTCGGGTCCGTCTGTGAAGACATGCCCCAAATGTGCGTCGCAGAGCGCGCATCTGACTTCCGTTCGCAGCACGCCCGCGCTGAAGTCTTTTTTCTCGCACACATTTTCCGTGGCGATTGCTTCGCAAAAGCTCGGCCAGCCCGTGCTGGAGTCGAATTTCGCCCTTGAATCGAAAAGTGCGTTGCCGCAATCGATGCAACGGTAGAGCCCGGGTGCGTGTTGATCGCAAAGCGCACCGGAAAAAGCGAATTCGGTCGCCGCACGCCGTGTTATATCGTATTGCAGCGGGGTGAGCTGCTTCTTCCATTCGGATTTGCTCTTGCGCACTTTCGCGAGCGCATAAATCCCCAACCTCGCGCCATCGTCTGCGAATTTCACGATCATGACCGGGCCCGGATCGGCTTCCGGCTCGATGTTATCGGCAAAAGCGGCAAGGCAAACACGTTCCACACCCACCAGCAAGCCGTACGCTGCGACTGTGGCCGCGCCAAAGATAAGTCCGCGTCGCGTAAATTCATTCATTGCGGCGATTCGTGAAAAAAGAACTTACTTCATTGCGCTCCTCGGCGGCGGAGGCAAGAGCGGTAGCCTCTTGGCTTCTCCGCGCGCCCCGCGCACTTCCAGCTCTTCGAAGAGCAGCGACGGCGCCACGACCGAGGCCGGTAAGCCGAGTTGTGCCGAACCAAACGCCCCCAGCGCCGTGCCGGCAAATCCGGTGTTCTGACTCTGCATGTAGTTGAAAACGAAACTATCGTTACCGATTCCAGCCAGGTTCCGCAATGCGCGTGAGTTCAGTCCGATGATGCGCGAGCCACGGATCAACTCTTCCCGGCCGGTTTCTGGATAGACGCGGTAAACGACCAACGGCAAGCGATCACCGGTCCCGGCGCCACCGCCGTAGCTTGCCAGAAGTTCCGAGAAATCCTCCTGGTGCAGCAGGCTCAATGCGGGATTGTCCATCTCGCGCACGGCCAGGCAGTAGGCCAGCTTTTCCGCGCGGCAGGTGTCCAGAAATTTCTTCTTCAATTCCGCCGCGGGAAGAGTTTCCGCCGAGGAAAAGAACAGATTGCTCATCGTCGGCTTGGCATCGTTTAAGAACGCGGCGCGACCGTGTCCGTTGGACTGATCGGAATCCGGCCCGGGTCTGCGGGACATCAGCTCGCCCTTCAGGTTGCCGTTTTCCACCAGCGTGACTTTCCGAGCGCGCACCCCCTCATTGTCCACGGAGTATCCACCGATCAGCGGTGTGCCGTTGAAATCCTTTGCGCCCGGATCATCCACAACCGACGAGCCGGACGGCAGAACACGCGCGCCAAGACGCGACACCCAGTCGCTCTTTCCCCCCAGCCCGCTGAGCATTTGTTCCATCACGGGACTGAACGAAATCGGTGGCCGCGCGCCGTTCACCGCGGGTCCAAGCACCTGCGCCAGCATCGGCGCTGCAGCGCGCGCCTCGAAGAGGACGGGGCCGGTATAGTCCTGCGCGGGAGGCGCGGCTCGCAGAGCCATGAGTTCGGTGCCGGCAACGTTCAATCCTTTGCGCACCGTCTCCACGCTGGGCAAGTCGGCCGGGCGCGTCGCGTACGTGGCATAAAAATGGTTCAGCGGCACGCCATCGTCAGCCAGAGCGCTCATTCCTGCTTCGATCGCCGCGAACCTTCGATTCTGGCGAATTTCCGTTCCTTCGCTGGTCAGCAGATATTCCGTCGCGTAGACGATGTAATAGGTCACGCGCGATTCGTGCATCTCGGAAAACGCCCGCAGCGCTGCCGAAGTGTCGCGTGCTTCCTGGTCCCAGTTGCGGGTGGTCCAATCCGGCATCTCCGGCGGTTCGATGAGTTGCACCGGCTCGGCTTTCGAGAAATCGTCGATCTCCGATTGCCGCGCCAGGCTGCTGAGATACGCTTGCTTCCGCGAATAAGTCTCCACGGCTTCCTTGAAGGCCTGATCCGTGGCGATCCACAAGTCCTGCCGCAGCGAATCATAATCGCGGTCGATCCCCACCGAGCCGGTCGGTCCGATGAAACCGCGGAAGCCGTCGTCGCTTACAAAATTCGAACTATCCAGCTTGTAGCTGCCGACACGCGCTTCCACATCCATGAAACGGTTCCGCGTATGCGTGCTTGAGAGCAAGCTGCCGAATTCGGCGACGACTTCGCGCACCTCAAGATCGACCAATCGATATTCGACGTAGTACGGCCGCACCGGCTGGTCGATGTTCGGGATTTTCAATTCGAGGCGAGTCTGCGCGCGGGCCATCTCATCGCGCATGGCCTGCAGTTTGTGGTAGTTATCCTGCGGAACCTGCGCCCCCTAGGCCGCACCGAACCCCATCGCAATCAAGAGCAAAAATCAGTCCCGCTATTCCCTCTGCGCGCCTCACTG
>Ga0137394_10003022_pt1 | contig 12569 bp, 8 predicted proteins | sample czobulk116metaG_FD_108278 | JGI IMG/M metagenome (GOLD analysis project Ga0137394, IMG submission 108278) | Vadose zone soil microbial communities from Angelo Coast Range Reserve, California, USA - czobulk1.16 metaG | ecosystem: Environmental > Terrestrial > Soil > Vadose zone | place: USA... | reverse complement strand
GTAGGTGCAACTGAAACCCACGTCGCAGGATCCAACCAATCCGCTGTAGTCCTCAATCGCCAGTTCCAGCGACGGCAGCAACGTGTCCTGACCGATTTTCTGCGCCGCAATTTGATCGATGGTCGTACCCGCGCGGATGTCCGCCCCATCAGTGCGCTTCGGATGAACGCCATTCAGATAAACCGCCGGGCAACGCGTGTGGTCGCCGCCGTTGTCGCCCGGCCCCTGAGGTCCGGCCATCTGATGAGCAAGGTTACTGATGACGACGACGCGATCCCTGTGAGGTTCGAGAGGCGCCAATATCGGAGAAAGCTTCAGCGCGCCTGCTTCAGCCGGTGTCCACTGTGCCAGCACCGCGCCGTGAGGCATGAAGCACAGCCCGAGACGAATCTGAGGATTGGCGGCGGTTTTCGCAAGCGGCGTCTGGGCCGGAACCATGGATTCCAGCAGCGGCAGTGACAAGCCTACTCCCATGCCGCGAATAAACGTCCGGCGTGAAAGGTGCTTTTTCGTGATGAAGCTCATTTAGCCTCCTTCATCTGAAACGGCGTACTCTTGACGATTCCCAGAACTATCGATGAGAACCGGAAATCCTTGTTTCCGGCGTCCTGCACGACCTTTCGTACTGCAGGCATATCGTAGTATTCGATCCCCCGGCCAACCGCATAGGTCAGCATCTTTTCCGTCATCACTCCGACGAAAACTGCCGGCTGCGCGGCCAGGGCCTGGCGAAGCCCGGCGGCGCCATCCAGGGTAGCACCATTAAATAATGTCCCAGAAGGATCGATTTTGGCACCATCTTCGTTGGTTCTCCAGTGGCCGACACCATCGAAGTTTTCAAGCGCGAAGCCGATAGGGTCCATCAGCCGGTGACAGCCCGCGCAAACCGTATTCGCCCGGTGTTGCTCCATTCGCTCCCTCAGGGAAAGAACCTTGCCGTCGGCCGAACTTTCCTGCAAAGGCGGCACATTCGGGGGAGGCGGCTGCGGAGGAACGCCGAGCAGATTCGTCAGAATCCACTTGCCGCGCTCAACCGGCGAAGTGCGATTCGGATACGACGTCACCGTCAGAATGCTGCCCTGCCCGAGAAGTCCGCGGCGCGCCTCGCTCGGAACCTTGACGCGGCGGAACTCACTTCCATACACATTGGGAATTCCGTAATGCCGCGCCAGCCGCTCGTTCACGAACGTGTAGTCCGCATTGAGCAGGTCCACAACGCTGCGATCCTCGCGCATGATACTGTCGAAGAACAGCGTGGTCTCTTCTTTCATCGCCTGGCGCAGATTGTCGTCGAAATCGGGAAACGCTTGCAGATCCGGGCCGGAGTTCTTGAGATTGCGCAGGTGAAGCCATTGCTCGGCGAAGTTGGCTATCAGCGACCTGGATCGTCCGTCCGCCAGCATTCGTCTGACCTGCTGTTCCAGCACGGCCGGATCTTTCAATTTGCCCTGCGCGGCAAGCGTAAGGAGCTGGTCATCCGGAATGCTGCTCCACAGGAAGAACGAAAGACGCGAAGCGAGGGCTATGTCGTCCAGACGATAAGCCGCGTTCGGCGAAAGGTTCGAAGGATCGGCTTCAAACCGGATTAAAAACTCCGGACTCGCCAGAACGAACTGGAGCGCCGATTCGATTCCGCTGTCGAAGCTGCCCTTTCCTGCGCGGCCTCGCGCGTAGAACTCCATCAATGTGTCGAGCGTCGGTTTGTCCAGCGGCCTGCGGTAAGCAAGCCGGCCAAGCGTCGAAAGGATTTTGCCGGCGCAGACCGCTTCGTCTGCGGGCGCCGCGGGCTTGCAGACGAATATCTTCCGGCGGGAGGGCGTGTCTCCGGAGCCGGTCGCTGCGAATGGTCCTTCGATGGTGACGCGGTCTAATGAGGGATCGCCCATGATGTCGAGCCCATCGATGGTGGTCCTGATGAAGGGCTTGATCATATCGTCTCGCGCCGCGTGGCTTCTCAGCACGGTCGTCGCCCAGATGGTGTGGGTCCCCGCCTTCACGGGGATCTTGATCGTGAGACGCTGGTCGAGGTCCGTTCCGAACGTCCCCGGGTTTTCCGCCATCTTCAGAAAATCCTCGCGGCCTCCGGCAGTCACGAGCTTCAAGCGAACTCCATCCATTGCGACTTCGATATCGTGCGGGTCTTCCATGCCTCGCATCAGGTCGAACGTGTTTCGCCACAACCGCACCTTGATGTTGTATTCGCCGTCGAGAGGAAAATTGTGTTTAACGAGAATCCCGCCGCGCGTTCCCGGCGGCAGCCCGTCGATGTGCTGGTCTTGAGAGAGATCGGGCCGGACGCGGTACACCGATGTGGCGGGCGCTATATTAGGGTTGCCGACGGCCATGCGGCTGATATTCCACGACGCCGACAAATAACGCTCCATGAGGGACGGCGAGACCGTCAGGACGTCTGCAATGTTGTCAAAGCCGCTGCTCTCGTCGTCTGGAGGCAACAGAGCGGCCACGTCCACATCCAACGCAAGAAGATCCCGGATGGCATTGGCATATTCGGCTCGATTCAGCCGATGCATGGCCGTGCGTCCCGGACGCGGCCTGGCAACCGCCGCACGGTCCAGGGAAGTTTCGAGATATCCGGCGAGGGCCGCCAACTGCTCCTGTGGAGGCCGCGGAGCATTTGGCGGAGGCATCATTCCCGCCCGAATTTTTCGGATGACCTTTTCCCAGGTCTCCGCCCCCTTGGGAATATCACCGAGATCGGCTCGTTCAAGAGATAAGCCGCCCGATCGCGTCCTGTCTCCATGACAGCTGATACAGTATGTATTGAGCACTGCCGCGGGTTCAGGCGGCTGCTGGGCAGCGAATGCAGTCCCTAGAACGAGTAGTAGCGCACTTCCAACCAATTTTGACCTCCGGAGAGTTAACCTCGGGCAAGTATATGCGGCAATCCTTTGAACGCATAGCCGTAACACCCTGGATCACTCGATCAAAAGGGCAGATTGTTCCGACTGGACTTTTCTGCCATTATTCTTCTGCTCGTCGGATGAGCGGGCGGAAGGAGCTGTTCATGCGCGTCATGAGAATCGTTGCCGCAGCCTGCGTGCTGCTTGTTGGACGGCCGCTCTTCGCGCAGGAGTGGATCCGTTATGTGAACCTCGACGATCGCTTTGCAGTCAGCGCACCTGGACAGCCAACGATTGAGAAGATCAAGTGGAAGTCCGAATACGATTCGATCTTCCCTGCAACAACGTATCGTTGGCAGCAGGGGCCCAATCGCTACACGGTGACTGTGGTCGACTACTCAGATTCCGAAGCCATCTACACGGCAAATCCGCATAGCGAGGACTTTAAAGCCCCAGTGTACTGGCAGATCGATATTCTCGGGTCTGTCCAGTACGCAGCCACGCAATACCGCCAGAAACCCGGCGTGAAAGTGACTTTTGACGCCTTCCATTACATCAACCTCGTCACAGGACATGAGCTGCAGCTCACCAATCCCGATCAATCGCGGACTTACGTCGGCATCTATCTGCACGAAAACCGGCTGTACGTCTTCGATGCGACCGTTGCCAAAGGCATGCCGCCGCCGCTGATTTTTCAGCAGTCGCCGGAGGTCCTGGATGCCGAAGGAAATTCGATTCGCTATCGAACGTTCTACTTCAACCGGCTGCCGGAGGCACGCCTGAGTGGACGCGGGGCACGCGGCGCGGGCGCTCCTCCGGCGACAGTTGGGCCGCAAGGTGCTCCTCCAGGAGGCGGCGGACCGACTCAGCGCGGCAGGCCGCCACAGCAGTAGCTGAGGGTAGGACATGCTGTCCACATACAAAACGAAGGACGACTTCCTGGGCGCAGTGTCGTCGCACCTCGAGAAACAGGAATCGCAGGCGAACATCCGGTCGGCATTGCTTACCGGCATCTCCGCAGCCGAAGACGACCTGCGCAATGAAAGCCGGGAAGAGTCACAGGCTTTTCATCTCAAATTGGGATCGTGGGTGATCCGCGATGACGACATCCCCATTTTCGAATCCTTCAATTCAATGGCAACTGCCGTAGCCCTGACGCTGACCACAGCGGGCATTGCCTGGCCGGCAGTCGCAGCCGCTTTGACCGCACTGGCCAACATCTGCTGGCGCGTCTGGAGAAGAGGTGCGCACCTTTCCTCGCGGCAGATCTCCGTATACGGTTTCTTGAAGGCGCAGGGCCCCATGACCCTCATCGCACTCGCTGATTGTTTGAAAAAAGCGGGAAAGGATCTCACACAGGAAGACGTCGCTTCCACGCTGGAAAGCCTCAGCGAGATTGAATTGAATAACGGTCAGATCATCAAACTCGCCTCCAAAGATGCCAAGGAGCACTGGAAGGCGTTGAAAATCTAAGGCGGGCAAAGAATTTGAGGGGAAACCCTATGGCCGACCTTTCGCAATACGTGCCCGGGTTGCCTTTTGACACGCTCGCGCAATTCGAAGCCACATCTGGATTGATGATCCTGAATGTGGATCTGGAAACTTTTCTGCAATCCGGCGTGAACTACGCCAAGAACTCCCCCACTTCGCAGGACATCGAACTTTACTCGACAATTAATCACGAGACATATCACTACTTTCAGACCGTGGCCACCGGATATCAATATTCCTACGCCGCGGAAATGTGGCGATTGATCGTCGCTGAGGCAAACTCACAGAGGCGCCGGGAAACATTCCGGCGCTGGAAGGATTGGATAAAGATAAAGGGGATCCAGGCGTATGCGCTGACGAAATTCACCAGAATGAGCGTAAAGGGTGTGAAGCGGTTAACGGGCTTTGAGGCGCTGGTTCATGATGCACAAAAAGCCCGCACCTGGGAAGATTCCGCGCATGGTGACTTGTCGCTCTTGTCCGCAAACCTCCCGTCGCTGGCTCGAGGCTTTGATCGTTTGTGGGCGAAAATAAGGGCCCCTAACGCCTCAGGTCTGTCTGCAATCGATTTGATCGAGGGCAGCGCAATCATCTTCGAACATCTGTTGACCCACGGCAGAGAGGGTTTGGAAGAACGCCTGGCCAAGGCATGGGACGCGGCCGGCGAAACTTATCGCAAAGCGTTCGGAGTCGCGCAAGAGATATGCGGGGCACGCGCCCTTGATATCGTTCTGCCGGCGACGGCGCTCGCTCTGCGATACGCGAACCCGCCCGAGGCATATCTCGTGTTTTTAAAGAAGCTCAACGCTTCCAGCCCGGGGACTGAGATCTCCGGGGCGCGCGAACTCGCCTCAAGTCCACCGAGAATCGGAGCTGCCGGCGAATATCTTGGAACGGCGCTGGATGTGCGGAGAAAGCAGCGAAGAAGGAGCGACTATGCGGTCTACGATGACGTGCTCGACAATTTAGAGAAGCGCGCATGGGGCTTCGATGAAATCGAACTGCTGTCCGATCCGGGTCCTGCTCAAAAGATAGATTCGTTCCCCTTTGTGACGGTAGTCAAGGAAGGTCCCATCCGCACCAATCTGGACTCAAGCGTATTGACTAAACGATTGCTCTGCGGAAATCTCGTTCTCCGCACGGCAAAACTGCCCCGATACCGCCGGAATGCAGAGAAGCGCCTGATGGATCGCGTGCATCCCATCCTTGCGTCCATCGTCGATCCACTGACGGCAGCCGATGAGTACAACCGATTGGGACTTAACTACCTGAACCAGGGCGATGCCGATCAGGCGGAAGAAATGCTGAAATCTGCTCTCTCGATCTATCGCGGACATCAGCACGAAAAAGGAATCGCGCGGCAGCTGTACAACCTGGGTCTGGTGTATGCAGCGCGGAATGATCGAGATCGCGCGCAGGAAATGTACCGAGACTCTCTAGCGATCTCCGAAAAGATTCAAGATCCGGAGCTGATCGCACAAGCGGCCGCGAATCTGGGCAACGAATACATGCGGGCCCGTCGCCTGGAAGAAGCCGAAGCATTGATTCGCAAGGCACTCACGATCGAAGAACGATTGGGTCTGAAGGAAGGGATGGCCGTTGACTACTTCAATCTGGGACGGATCTACTTTGCCCGTAAGGATTTGGATCAGGCGCGGGAGTTATTTACCAAAGCAGCGGAACTCTACCGGGCCGTGGGCAACGACACCATGGTCAACTCGATCGAAAAAGGATTAGCGGACATGAACAAAGCGCCAGCAAAAGAGACCAGAGCGGGGGAGGATAGCGCCTAAACAGCCAACAGGTCGGAAGCGGACGAGCTTCAGCGAGCAGCCTTCACCGTAACGCCATTCTTCATCACGAAGGACACCTGCTTCAAAGCACTGATGTTTTCGAGCGGATTTTCACGGGTGGCAATGATGTCCGCGACCAACCCAGCTCGGATCTTTCCTCGCTCGGATTCCATTCCCAACAGTTGCGCGGCGTTGATGGTCATTACCTGAAGAATAGTCTTCGGCGGGATACCCGCCTCGATCCATAGATCAATGCCAGAAATCGCTTCCGTACCGCGAGTCATCCCCGGCCGTTCATCGATGACGTCCGTACCATACGCCATGCGAACACCGATTCTGTAGGCTCTCTTCAACCGGTCTAACCATTGAGCACGATCGTTTCGCAGACCCAAATATTCGGTGCCCACGAGCACGACGCCGTTTTTCTTTGCCAGTTGGAGGTCCTCGTCCGTCATCGTGAAACCGTGCTCGATGGAGGCGACGCCCGCCTCGGCTGCATTGTGCGCTCCGGGATGGGTCCACGCATGCGCGGCAACCCTCAATCCGGCCTTGGCGGCCTCGTTGATCACGAATCGGATATCGTCAGGTGAGTAGATGTAGGCTTGATCGTCGACGACAAGTTTGATGAGTTTCGCTCCATAGTGAATGTTCTGCCGGACTGCTTTGAGCAGTTCGTCGCGTGTGTCCGCGAAAAAATACTCAGGTTCCGCCAGATTCTGTTTATCGGGCTGCAGATGGAATTGTCCTCCATACGGAGCGATGATGCGGCCCGCGTTGATCATTGTCGGGCCCGGAATCATTCCGCGTTCGATCGCTACCCGCACGCTCGTGCATGCGTAGTTTCCTTCGTTGCCGACGTCGCGCACTGTCGTAAATCCGGACTCGAGCATCGTCCTGGCGTTGACGACGCCTTGAATCGCGCGAAAAGAATCCGGATCGTTCAGGGTCGTGTAGTAGTACCTCCCGGCATCTCGCTCCTGCCGAACGCTCATGCAAAGATGTGTATGCATGTCGAAAAGTCCAGGAAGCACGGTGAATGCCGATAAATCGATCACATCGGCGCCGGCTGGGATTGCGACATCGCCGACTGCTTTGATTTTTCCGCCTTCAATCACAACAACCTGGTTCATTGCCGCTGTTCCCGTCTCCGGGTCTAGCAGCCGGCCTGCGCGAATGGCGGTAACCTGGCCGAAACTAACGGCCGACGTGATGAGAATTGCAAAAAGACAAGCCAACAGGCATCGATACATGGAGTCGTTTCCTTTCCATGACGGCAAATGCTAACCCTAGAAGATCCTCCCAGTACCAGCAAATCAGAAACAAAAAAAATTGCCATCAGCCTGGCATGCTCCATCGCTCATCGTGCGCTGAACCAACGCACGTAGAGTGCGCCGCTCGTTCCATCTGCGACGCCGTAGTGCGTGAAGACGGGAGTGCGAATTCCGGACCAGTTCCAGAGCGGCAGTGGCTCTGTTACTGAAAAGATGGCTGCTCCGGTATCGGAGTTTGAAATTCGCACGGTAAGATCATGGTCGGTGAGTCCAATCGAAATCGTGATGGCGGTCAGATCCGCGATGGCAATCGGCGGACGGGTCCTCTCCGTGTACGGAGGGTCCGTATGCCAGAACGGCCGCGCGTCGTCGAGTTGCACTCCCGCGACAACCGAGGCCACAAAGGAGTGTTCATCGTAGGGCAGACCCGTCAGTGGACAAGTCCGGTTCGTCAGCCCGGTTCGTCCAATGAAGCCGACTCCAATCCTTCCTGTCTTTCCAAAAAAGCCAGAGCCATCCGTGGTGGCGACCTGTATGCTAACCGCCGGGAAGTCGGTCAGAGGAGCCGTTTTAAGACTTCCAAGCGTCCAGTTCGAGCTACCTTTGCCGGCCCTATCGAAAAACAAAGTCTCAACCACCCGATCCGGTCCAGGCCCAGGCCTTCGAATTAAAAGATCACACCGCGCGTTCTGAGCCGCCGCCCAGCGAATCCGGGAAGGGGCCTGCGAGAAAAAGCGCGAGCCCTCAGCAATGTCATCAAAACCGTCACCCCGTTCCTCAGGTATCCCAACAAGTGAGTTTTTCGAAGCCCGCACCACATTTGGATTCGTCTCATACCGATTAATTGCCTTCTCGAGATCGAGACCCGGACGTAGCTGTACTCGATAAAGGTCAGGATCACCGAGGCTCCTCTCAATAACGAAGGCTCCTATCTCGGCGTTGACTTCAAGTACCACGCCTCGCTGTGTTCCGGGTTTGAACTTGACCAGCAGTTCGTCTGGAATGAACTGAGCCTGGAGCAAGCTCAAATTGATGGTGCTCGAAGCCAAAAGAAGAATTGCCAAGAAAATTCGCGGTCCGATCATCCTTTGCCCCTTTCTGTACACGCAATGTTCCTTTGTTACCAGCCCAATGGGCAGAAGAGCCAGGTTTTATTTGAAAACCTCTAAGAAGTTGCGAAGTCCGACGTTTACCAATAGGGGAACTGTTTTTCCCCAACCGGTGTCTACGAAAGAAAGGAGATCGCAAATGAAGTCCATAGTAATTGGCACGTCAATCGCGCTTCTGATTGTTGGGGCGCTTTGGGCGCAGAACATCCATAAAGCGGAGCGGGTGTCTACGCAGGTTCCGTCAATGGCCGCGGCTGTCGATAAAGGCGCAAAGTGGCTTGCTTCCGTACAGGGCGCAGACGGTGGATGGGGTCAGGACGGTGGTGAGACGTCATACGTCCGCACGAGCGAGCGGCTGGAATCCAACGGCAATGACGTTGCGAACACAGCGGTTGCGGCACTGGCGCTGCTGGAAGCCGGCAAACAGTATCAGCCAAACGTCGATCGCGCGATTGATTTCATCCTTCGAAAGGTCGAGACCAGTCCAGCGGACGGACTGGCGATCACGGACGCTCAGGGTACGCAGATCGAGCGAAAACTCGGTCCCTATATCGACACGTTCCTGACATCCATGCTGCTGGCAAAGGTCGATGGGACTCGTTCCAACACGCAACGAAATGTGCGTGTACGTCAAGCGTTGCAAAAATGCGTTGCCAAGATTGTGCGAAACCAGAAGGGCGATGGTAGTTGGAATGTCGCCGGTGGCTGGGCCCCCGTTCTCGGAACGTCGATGGCGTCGCGCAGCTTATTCGAAGCGCAGCAGAAGGGCGTGAAGGTCGACGAGACGGTGATGGCGCGGGCGGAAACCTACACCATGAAGGCTATCAATGGACAAACCCAGGGCGCTGCAGGCGTGGTTAGTGGTGTACTTGGCGGCGCGCCAGCCGCACCCTCGGAAGCGGCGGGCGTCCCGCTCTATCAGAGCGCCCAGGCGCTGGAACAACTGAGCCGGACTGAAAAAGATCGGAAGAAGAACGCCCCGGAAATCGCCGCGCTCAGCGCGCAACTGGCGGATGCAAGATTTGTGAATGGCTTTGGTTCGATCGGCGGGGAAGAATTTTTCTCCTACCTCAACATCAGCGACGGCTTGAGACGCGCCGGAGGCGACGAGTGGAACAAATGGCATTCTCAAATCACCCAAAAGATCCTGAATCTTCAAAACAGCGATGGAACCTGGGCGGGCCATCATTGCATCACGGGACGTGTTGCGGTTACCAGTGCTGCGATTCTCAACCTGAGCATCAATCGTGCAGATTAGCCGGCGCGCCTTCCTGCTGACGGCGGCGGCCGCTGCGTGTTCGCGTCGCGATCTGAGCAGCCCGCTACAGAGAGCCGCGCAATATTTGTGGGCGCAGCAGGCCGAAGATGGCGGCTTCCACAGCGCTACTTATGGCCTGCTGCGCTCCGGTCAGTCCCTGACTCCGTTTGTTCTCGACGCGCTGCTCGGCGTGTCCGAGAAGGTATCGCCGGCAAATCCGGCCGGGATCGATCGTGCACTGGAATTCATAGCAAAACATACAAATGCCGAGGGAGCCCTCGGCATGATGGACGAGACGGCTGCCGACTATCCGAACTATGCCACCGCTCTCGCGGTCGCAGCAGCATTCAAGGCCCGGCGCACCGGGGTTCATCTGGATGTTGAACCGATGGTTGCAGAACTGCTGGATCAGCAATTCATCGAAACGAATGGCTGGACGGCGGCCGATGCGGTTTATGGAGCGTGGGGAATGGGTGGGCAGATTCGCAGGCCGCCCGAAACCGGTCACGTGGATCTATCCATGACACGATATGTGCTCGAGGCATTAAGAGCGGCAGGCGTTCCGTCTTCCGATCCGCCAATCACAAAGGCCCTCGTCTATCTGGAACGATCGCAGAACAGCGATGGCGGGTTTTATTTTTCCACCGCCAATCCGGAAATCAATAAAGCCGGTGAAGCGAACGGCGGATTCGCAAGCTACGGCACATCGACAGCCGATGGTTTACTCGCGCTGCGCGCGGCGGGTGTTCCGGATCAAGATGCCCGCATTGTAAAAGCGATCAAATGGCTCAAAAATCAGCATCAGCCGGACCGTGCGCCGGGATTCGACGGCACCGCGCGTCAATCCTGGGCGTCGGGATTGCGCTTCTACTATGCGTACGTCATTTCCAGGACGCGTCTCGGCTTGCCCGTGACACTTCCGCGGCAGGCGGCAGACGGCAGTTTCCGAAATTCCAACAACATGGTGAAGGAGGATGATCCGCTGATCGCGACGACATTCGCCTTCCACGTGTTGGCGAACCAGTAAGGGCAGCGCGCGAAAATGGACCTGTTATGCCGGATTTACCAACGAGCGCGTGCGTTTCAATCATTCGCAGCGCAAGGCCACCAACGGATCAACTTTTGTGGCGCGACGAGAGGGCACATAACAAGCGAACGCCGCGACGGCGACGAGCACCGCGGCGACTGCAACCATCGTCATTGGATCGCGGGCGCCGATGTTGTACAGCATGCTGGCCATCAGTCGAGTTAGTCCTAACGCTCCGCCGATTCCAAGCACCAGTCCGACCAGAGTAAGTATCAAACCATGGCGGAGGACCAGCCAAAGCAGGTTAGGTCGGGAAGCGCCGAGAGCGGCGCGAATCCCAAGTTCCTGTGTCCGCTGCGCAACTGAATAAGAAATCACTCCGTAAATGCCGATAGCAGACAGCAGGAGAGCGAGAATCGCGAAGATGCCAAGCAGTACGGACTGGAGACGGTTCTGGGCCATAGCCCGATCTTTGATCTCATCCAGGGTCCGGATATCCGTGAGCGCTTGATCCTTGTTCACGCTATGAATCGAGGCTGCGATCGCTTTTTGCAGGGTCAGCGGGTCCACAGCCGCCCGCACACTAAGCGTCATGAAATACCCGGGACTTTGTTCGTTTGACACGTAAACACCGGCGCTGCGTTCATCAGCAATGCCGTTCACCTTCTCGTCACGAACCACGCCAACCACTTGCCACGCAATGTCCGGGCCGAGCTCGGTCTTACCAGGAATGATCTGCTGGATAAGAATGCGCTTGCCGATGGGATCTTCGTTCGGAAACTCGCGCCTGGCAAGGCGCTCATTGATCACGAGGGCCGGCGGGGCACTCTTCGTGTCGTGATCCGAAAGAGCGCGGCCCCGAAGGAGCTGAAGGCGCAAGGCAGTGAAGTAAGAAGGGCTCACGATTTTGAAGAATCCGCCCTGACGATTGGCGACATCCACCAGCGGACGATCGGCAACCTGCATCGGCATTCCATAACACGTGCCCTGCAAAGGAGTCCCGCAGCTCAACGCCGTCTCGCGAATACCGGGCACCGCCTCCACGGCCGTGCGAACGTCACGCAAATACAAGTTCAACCGCGCCGGATCCGGAAATTGTTTGGTGGCGGTGGGCAAGCCAAGGGTCAGCACGTTTGTGGAATCGAAGCCTGTATCGACATTCAGCAGCCGAAAGAAGCTGCGCATCATGAGTCCGGAACCGACGAGCAGCATGAATGCCAGCGCAACCTCGGCGATAATCAAGATGTCTCGGAACCATTTGCGGGAGGCGTTGCTCGTCGTACTGCGGCTGCTCGTTTTCATGGAGTTTACGAGATCTGGCGATGTCGCTTGCAGAGCCGGCGCCATACCGAAGAGCAATCCGGTAAAAACAGAGACTGCCAGCGCAAAAAGAAACACGCGAGCGTCCATCGTGATGTTGACTTCGCGAGCGAACGAATATGGCGGGATCAAACGCTGCATCCATTGCATCATGCCGTAGCCAACGAGGGTTCCGAAGAGGCCGCCGCAAACCGAAAGCAACACGTTTTCCGTAAGGAATTGGCAGACCAGGCGCCACCGTCCCGCGCCAAGAGACGCGCGCACGGCAACCTCCCGCTCGCGAGACACACCACGCGCCAGCGAGAGATTGGCCAAATTCGCGCACCCGATCAGAAGCACCATACCGGTGGCGGTCATCAACACCCAAAGCGCCGTCCGAGTTTCCGGACCCACAATGACATCCGCGTAACGCTCGACAACTACACCCCAGCCCTTGTTG
>Ga0137394_10003021_pt1 | contig 12571 bp, 13 predicted proteins | sample czobulk116metaG_FD_108278 | JGI IMG/M metagenome (GOLD analysis project Ga0137394, IMG submission 108278) | Vadose zone soil microbial communities from Angelo Coast Range Reserve, California, USA - czobulk1.16 metaG | ecosystem: Environmental > Terrestrial > Soil > Vadose zone | place: USA... | reverse complement strand
GCAACGCAATCAAGCGCGGGGGTGAATTCGAAATTACTTCGCTCAAAACCGACCCAGGCGAGAATCCTGTCGACGCCAAAGAACTCTCGTCGATCAGCGATGCATTGGACCAACTGGCGAAAGTCGAGCCTAAGCTGGCTGAACTCGTCGATATGAAGTTTTTCTGTGGGTTCACTTTCGCCGAAATCGCCGCCCTTGAGAACCTGTCAGAACGGACCGTACAGAGAAGGTGGGAAAAAGCGCGCATCTATCTCCATCGCAACATTCGCGCGGATTTGCCACTCTGAGGAATAGATGTCCAAGCTCAGTCCCGATCAATGGCAGGCTCTTAGTCCACATCTCGACCAAGCGCTGGAAATGACAGACGATGAGCGCTCGACCTGGCTATCTTCCCTCCAGAGCGAGAACCCAACTCTGGCATATGAACTGGAAATACTGCTTCGCGAGCACCGCGTGCTTTCTGAGGAAGGTTTTCTCGAGGCGAGTGCTTTGGAATTGCCCGGCGGGCCTGGCCTGGCAGGTCAAACTCTTGGTGTCTACACTCTGGTTTCGCAGATCGGCCATGGGGGAATGGGCACCGTCTGGCTGGCGGAACGAAACGACGGACGATTTGAGCGGCGCGTAGCGGTGAAGGTTCTCAATATTGCGCTGATGGGGAAGGGGGGCGAAGAGCGGTTCAAGCGCGAAGGCCGCATTCTGGGTCGCCTGACACATCCTCACATCGCGGAACTGATTGACGCAGGGGTCTCACTCGCCGGCCAGCCTTTTCTTGTTCTCGAGTACGTTGAGGGCGACCACATTGACCGCTACTGTGACCAAAACAAGCTCGACGTCAGAGCGCGCGTTCGGCTGTTTATCGATGCATTGCGCGCCGTAGCGCAGGCACATGCCAACCTTATCGTCCATCGTGACCTGAAGCCTTCGAACATTTTAGTGCGAACTGATGGTCAGGCGAAGCTTCTCGACTTTGGAATTGCCAAACTGCTGGAAGGCGATGGACAGACCGGAGAGTCGCCGCTCACGCTCGAAGGTGGGAAAGCCATGACGCCCGAATACGCGGCTCCCGAGCAACTGAAGGGTGAAGCTGTGACAGCTTCCACCGATGTCTATGCCTCAGGTGTTCTCCTTTATGTGTTACTGACGGGGCAACATCCGGCTGGCACCGGTCCGCACACGCCCGCGGGCCTGGTCAAGGCAATCTTGGACACCGAGCCTCCTCGTCCTTCGGATATCGTCGTCCCAACGCGGACCAATGGAGAAACCTCAGCCACGAATGCCATGAGGCGCGCCACGACGCCCGACAAGCTCAGCCGGCTGCTGCGCGGCGACCTCGACACGATTGTCGCGAAAGCGCTGAAGAAGAATCCGCAGGAGCGCTACCCCTCGATAAAGACCTTCGCTGACGACCTACAACGATACTTGCGACACGAGCCCATCAGTGCTCGACCGGACACAATCACCTATCGCACCGGCAAATTCATTCGCCGACATAGGAGCAGTGTTACGGCGGCGCTGCTGGTAACGCTGGTGCTGGTCGGCACCACCATCTTTACTTGGTTCTATCCCCGTCGCTCCGAACCTCTGCCCCAGTTCGATCAGCGAAAGCTCACAGCAAACGCCCAGGATTCGCCGGTGCTCAGTGCTGCGATTTCTCCAGATGGCAAGTATTTAGGTTACGCTGACCAGCAAGGCATTCATTTGCAGCTCGTCGCGACGGGCGCTTCCCAAGGTGTGCCCTTGCCTCCTGGCGTCCAACAAGGGACAGCCTCCTGGACGTTTGGAGGTTGGTACCCTAACTCCACACGATTCATAGCTTCTGCCAGCGTCCCCGGAAGGCCATCCATCATCTGGTCGATCCCGACTCAGGGCGGCGAAGCACAGAAACTTGCTGAAGTTGAGGATATGTTCGGGGGAGGGAGTGTTTCACCCGACGGTTCCAGCATTGCCTACGAAAGGCTGCGGAGCGCCGTCGGAGCGCGTGAGATTTGGCTGATGGGTTCGCACGGAGAGTCTCCTCACAAGATACTGACCGCCGAAAACCAGGCCACGTTTAGGGGCATCACTTGGTCGCCCACAGGAAACCGTATTGCGTATAGCTATGCGCGTTGGCAAGGCGACCACATAGACAGGTCGGTTCAGAGTTGTGACCTCAGTGGTGCAGACAAAACGACGATCCTCCAAGACAACCATTTGAGCGCATTCACTTGGATCTCGTCAGGACGGTTCATTTATTCGCGGAACACGGAAGTCGGCTCGGCGGAGTCCGATAATTTGTGGGAATTGAGAGTTGACGGCAAGAACGGAACTCCGCAGGGCAAAGCACGCCAGCTGACAGACTGGTCGGGATTTTCTGTCTATAGCTTCAGCGCGACGACGGATGGAAGGCAGCTGTCTTTTCTGAGAGGCGCTCAACACGCTTCTGTTTTTGTCGGGGACCTCGCCAGCAAAGAAGGCCGTCTCGTGAACTCCCGCCGGCTGACGCTCGACGATAATTACAATATTCCGGTGGCGTGGACGCCAGACTCTCGCGAAGTCATTTTTTCATCGCAGCGAACAACAAACCGCGTGATGTATCGGCAGGCGTTAGACCGGGACAGTGCTCCTCAACCCTTAACTTCCGTTCCAAACACAAATTTCTATCTGGCTCGGCTGAGTCCGGATGGAGCCTGGATACTTCTGGAGGGCGCGCCGACCGGCTCGCACAAGATGGGCTTCTATCGAGTTGATCTAAGGGGTAGCGTTCCTCAGCTCTTATTTAACACAGAGGGATTTGTGATGTTTTGGTGCACGAACAGGGCCGCCAACCTTTGTGTGTTTGGACGGCCGTCTGCAGATAAGACCGAGCTGGTGGTTGTTGCATTTGACCCAGTCGGCGGTCCAGGGAAGGAACTGCTACGGATTCCTCTTGACGCGGGCAGTAGTGCCGACATCGGATTTGACTACACATGGCAACTCTCTCCCGATGGTTCACGGATCAGCATTGTGAAAAGGCATGGGCATCAAATTCGGTTAGTGCCACTGAGCGGAGGTCAAACGAGAACGATTACGATAAAACGTTATTCCGACCTCATGGACCTCAACTGGGCAACGGATTCCCATGGCATGTTTGTATCAGCTCTGGAACCAGGTGGTGCTACCTTGTTGCATGTTGCCCTCAACGGCGATACCCAGCCTGTCTGGCAGCAGCCTCAATCGACCTTCACATGGGGTTTTCCGTCGCCTGACGGACGTCATCTCGCCATTTTGGACGCGAATTCCGAGTCGAACGTGTGGATGATTGGCAACTTTTGATCCGGGCAGCGGCCCTAGGCCGGGGGCATTCCCACACCCGCGCTGCCCGGCAGCTGACCGAACCAGGAACTCAAACGCAATAGTCTTTCAACCTCCTCCAGTCTTTCCTACCCGATGTCGTCTTTTCCCTTCCATTTCCGATATCTCAAGTAGGGACCAATAGTTCCAGTCTTACGCCGGCGCCACGATTCATGTGTCGAGCGTTGCGGCGAAATACGGGGCGAGGGTCCTCGAGGGACCGTGCAAATGCACACTCTAAGTCGAAAAATAAGGAGAAAGAAGTGAAAAACAATTGCAGTAAGAAGTTCCTGGATGCACTCGTGGTTTTCAGGAAGAATCTGCGGAAGGGCATTTGCCTGAAGAAAATCCTCGCGTTAAGTCCCCTCGCGCTGGTGTTGGTCTCCGGATGCGCGGTTGCGAAGGGTGACGATCCCCCGCCTCCGCAAACGCAACCAATCAATTACACAAACGTGATTCAAATTACGCCACACGACGGTGTGAAAGGCGACTTGGCTCCCATTGTGCGTATCGTCTCGCCGCTCGCCGATTCCAACGTCGCGCCGGGCGAAGGCAAAATTGGAGCAGGAAGCCCCAACGGCACCGGCTTCGCGGTCAACTTGGAGATTGTCACCCGCGACAAGACGCCGGTGATCCTGCGTGAGTCGACCAACATCCGGCGCGTGGACCTCCTCAATGTGGGCGCGCTCAACCCGAACGCACCGGGCTTGCACTTCTTCTTCGACACAGATCTTATAACTCCTGATGGCCGCGTCCTGCCGAAGTTCAACAATTTCGCTTCCGCGTTCAATATTGCTGGCACGGACGACACACCCGGCGACGGTGTCACATCCTGGCTTGGCTGGCACGTGCTCGAATCGCTGCCTGAGGGCGTGGACCAGTTCACGATGACGGCCGCCTTTGTGGATGATGCAGGCCGCATCGGCATGGACCGCATCACGCTGAAGGTGGATCGTTCCAAGTCTTCTGGCCAAGCCCTCACCCCGGAGCCTGTTGCCGTGAGTGGAACCGAAGGCGTTCCCGGCGCACCCGAAGTGACGTTGATCGCACCGCGGGTGCCAACCTCAATCGCGCTCGGTGCGCAGGACAATACGCTGAACGCTACCAACGGCGCCCTATTCTTCATTCAGGTCAGCGCTGTAGCTCACGACAATGCCGAGATTGCCGTCAGCGAGAACGGCATTCGCCAGGGCGTTGTGAATCCTACCATCGGGCTCATCGCCGATCCTTCACAGATTCCCAACCCAACGACGGGCGCGAGGGGCGGGCCGAATCGCAACTTCCCCGGCTTCGAGCTGACGTTCTCGGCTCCCATCCGTCAGGCCAACGGCAACATCGTTCCTGCGGGCGTGAACCTGGCTCCGCTGTTCAATATCGCCGGTTCGGAGATCGACGCAAACGGCCGCGTTCGCGTCACCGCGGACTGGGTGGTGGGTACGGCTCTCCTGCTGCCGACCGACGAGAACACAGTGACCATCACGGCTAAGGTTACCGACACACTCGGACGCACCGGGGCCACCCGAAACATCCTCACCATCACTAAGGCCCAAAGCGGGCAAAACCTTACGCCCAATCCCCAATAGTCCCCACGAAAGGGCGGAGGCGGAGGGGTCTCGGAACGGGGCCCCTCACTCCACAACCGGGAATGAGTCACAAAGATCTCTTTCACTCTGCTCGATATGCGACTCGCATTTGTAGTTCGACTCGGAAATGACACTCGGCCCGCCGACGGCTTATTCGAAGGCTGGGTCGAGGAGGTTGATTCCTGCACCGAGCGACGATTTCGCTCGACCGAGGAACTGCTGAAGTTTCTGGGGCAGCGGTTTGACATGGCTATGGCTGAAGCCGATAAGGCCGGAGGGAATAACAGCATCGAGCAGGGCTCCCATAGGAAAAGGAGCCTCCGTAAGGAAAGGAAATTGCCATGAACGTCATACGCATTCAACTTTTTCGCGTCTTCCTGCTAGTCACCTTGATCAGCTCGCATGTCTACCTAACGTACGGGAAAGAGAATACCTCTGTCGTTCAGATCGCGCGCAACCTCGCTTGGAATGACTTCATAACCCAGATCAAGTTCTTGCCGGACGATTCTCCGCAAGATTCGCTCGACAAAGAACTCCTCGTTATCCAGAAGTTTCTCAAAGCGCACGAGACCGAAGTGAGAGTCGGAATCTACGACCTCGAAGTGTTCAGGGCCATTGACCAGGCACGCGCTCGTCTACAGAAAGCGGATAGGGATCTGGAAACGCTACGAAACGAGCTGTCCTACAAGGAAGAGCAAGCAAATCTGGGGAGGTGACCTGTGGAATTCAGGACCGTTGTCATCTGCAGCAAATGTCAGCAGCCCATTCTCTCCGGAGCAGGCTTCGGCTACGTCTGCTTCAAGATTCCCGGCCAGGAGGGCTATCACTTCTTCCACCGCAGGTTTCGCAGCGGGGACTGCTGGGAAGCTTACATGAGCGAGAGCCGACAAAAGTAGGAACAGCTCTGACGGTCTGTGCAGGTTGGGAATTGGCAATAGTTATCAGAAGGAATCTTATGGCGATATTGACAGCAAAAGAGACAGAAGGCAATTTGACCGAAGCGGAAGCCATAGTGCGAGCCAGGGAAGGCGATCCCGCCGGTTTCGAATACCTCTACAAGGTGCATTGCAGACGCGTATACAGCCTGTGCTTACGCATGATCAAGAATCCGGCTGACGCCGAAGATTTGACTCAACAAGCATTCCTACGGCTCTTCCGAAAGATCGGCACGTTCCGTGGTGAGTCAGGTTTTTCGACTTGGCTGCACAGAGTGACTGTGAACATTGTGTTGATGCATCTGCGCCGAAAAAAGCCGACTGAACTTCTAGCCGAAGACTTGGAGGGCCACAGCTCAAATGACGAAAGTCCACGAGAACTAGGCTCTGGCGACCCTTCGATGATGGGCGCGATCGACCGGTTAAACCTCACGCGCGCGATCCGCAAGTTGCCGTCCGGTTACAAACGGCTTTTCTTGCTGTACGACGTCATTGGATACGAGCACAGCGAGATCGCGGGACTCTTGGGATGCTCGACGGGCTGTTCAAAATCGCAGCTTCACAAGGCCCGCAGACGACTGCGGCGCCTGTTGCAAGGAGAACAAGGACGAGCGCAAGCCGGTGTTGCCCCCGCGTAGGGCGGCGCTTCCGAAGACGTCCCCATAGAGTGCAAGGTCGACAAGGTGGGGACCCGTTCAATGAGCGCGTTTGTTTCTACCAATATCGAACACGAATCGGCCATCTGTCATTTGATCTCTTTAACCGCCGTCTCGTTTCTTCTTCTCGCTCGACTATGAGCACAGCAAAGTACAACCAAGAAGGACAACAAGCATGCTCGATGTGGGTTTCCTTTCGGAGATAGACCTCTTCAAACATCTGCCCGGTTCCTGCCTGGAGGCGCTTGAGAAAGACAGCGACGTATTGAATTGCAGTGCTGGCCATCTGTTTTTTCGGCCCGAGCAGACAGGCAGAGTGCTCTTCGTCCTGGAGAGGGGCTCGGTTCGCACTTTCAGGAACTATGGCGATAGAAAGCTAACGATCGCGGTGCTTCAACCTCCCGCCATATTCGGCGAAATGGGCTGCTTTGGCCAGGGCAAGCATCATTCCTCCGCAGAGGCCCTCCAGGCTTCGCGTGTTCGAATGATTTCGCGCGACAGTATCCAAGCTCTTTTAGAATGCGCCCCTGAGATGGCACACAAGCTTGTTGACTTGATGAGCGAGCGATGCGTGCACTTTCTCCACAAGATGGAGACCCTTGCTCGTAAGGGCCTGATTCCGCGTCTCGCAACCCTGCTGTTAGAAAAGGTGGAGAACGGCGTGGTGGCTGGTATGACTCATAAAGATCTGGCCGACTACCTCGGCCTTCATAGGGAATCCATAACTGCCACGTTGGGTGAATTACGAAGGGCGGGGATTGTCACGATAGAACGAAAGAAGATACGCATTCTTCAGCGCGAACGACTCGAACGCGCCACGCAGGAATAGCGTTTCGTTAGAACCGCTTCGCACTTTTGTAAGGATTATTACATTTCAATGCTGCAACCTATTCGGTAAATACTCCTCTAACAGTAAAACAGGCATCGCCCTCAAATGGGTGTGCCTCCATCGCTGGCCTAAAGCAAGTGTCCCATGGCACTTACGTTCAAGCGAGGTCGTGTGTCAGACCGCTGCAGTGAACGCGAGATTCATGCTAAGCCCGCAGAATCACGGAGTTTACGACTTTCCGAAAGAGGAGTGATTATAAGTTATGCGAAGACTTTTGATGCTAGTTCTCGGGCTCTTTTTCTTGAACATTCAGCCGACCGCGTTAGTTCAAGCCCAGACGCCGAATAGCTACAAGCAGACCAATTTGGTTTCCGATACCCCCGGCATGGCGGCGCACACCGACCCCGACCTCATCAATCCCTGGGGCATCTCTTTTTCTCCTGGAGCCCCGTATTTGATCGCCAATAACAACAGCGGAATCTCCACCCTGTACGACAAATCCGGAGCGCCTCTGGGTTCCTTCACAATTCCATCGGCGAACGGCAGCGCGTTTCCCGGCACACCCACGGGCACGGTTTCCAATAGGCGGGGCGGGTTCAACGTCGGAGGCATGACCAGCTTGTTCATTTTTGACACCGAAGATGGCACGATTTCCGGCGTGAACGGCAATGTGTCTGCCGCCATCGTCGCGGTGGACAACTCCCAGCTAGGCGCGGTTTACAAGGGTTTGGCGCTGATTACCAACTCGACCGGCAATTTCCTGCTGGCCGCCAACTTTAATTCCGGTGCGGTCGAGGTCTACGATTCGACCTTCAGGCTCACCGAGCTAACGGGAAGATTCTCCGATCCTACTCTCCCGGCAGGGTTTGCGCCGTTCGGCATTCACGTGATTGGCAACCGCGTGGTGGTCACGTACGCGCAACAGGACACTGCCAAGCATGACCCGGTCCACGCGCCAGGAGCGGGATTCGTTAGCCTGTTTAGCTTGGATGGAGTCTTCGTGGTGCGTGCCGCGTCCCAAGGGACCTTAAACGCGCCATGGGGCGCGGTTGTGGCTCCCCCCACGTTCGGTGCGTTCGGCGGAAACCTGTTGATCGGTAACTTTGGCGACGGCACCATCAATGCCTTCGATACCGGCGGCGGTGCGTTTCGCGGTCAGCTTAAGAACGCCAACGGCACGGTCATCACAAATGCTTCTTTGTGGGACCTCGTCTTCGACGGGACCGGCCGGACCGGCGATCTCAATACCCTCTATCTGACGGCCGGGCTTGCCAATGAGAAACACGGCTTGTTCGCCGCAATAACGCCGGACACCACAACGACCCCGGATTTCACCATTTCAGCCGCGCCCGCAAGCTTGACCATCACTGCCGGGAGCCCCGCGAACTATACCGTCACACTAGGCGGCGTGAATGGATTCAGCTCGGCCGTCAACCTCTCATGCTCTGGTGAACCCGCGGGCGCGTCTTGCCTGTTCACACCTGCCACGGTGTCTCCAGCAAGCGGCGGTACGGCTACCTCGATGCTGACCATCCCCACCAATGGAAACCCGTACCACCCACCATACTCGGTTGGGGGAATGCTCGGAATGTTGCTCCCGGTTCCTCTCATGGGCCTGCTAGGCCTGGTGTTCGCGGGAGCGCGGTCGCGCGATGCCAGAAGGGAGTGGCTGCGCGCTGCAATCGGCGGCCTGGGTCTGGTCATTATCGTGGCGGGGCTGCTCACAGGATGCGGCTACAACGCACCTGCGTCGAGTGGAACGCAGAGAACGACTTACACCGTGATGATCACTGGTACGTCAGGGACTCTCACGCATTCGGCGGCCGTCACGTTAACCGTCCAATAGGCAGCGCCATACGGGGCCAGGTCTGCGCCGCACGACCGGCGTCTCCCCCCGCGCCGGTCGTTTCCATCGCCCCGATGTGGGAAGGTTCGGATGTGCAGGAGCCCCGGAGTGCTAACTTATGACTGGACCAAAAACGGGGGGCAGGTCACCAATCGCTTGCCAAGATCTCGATTATTCCTCCCTGTTGTCGTCTTTTCCCTTCGGTTTCCGATATCCCTAGCAGGGACAAATAGCGCCAGCAAGACGCGGCCGCCACGATTCAGGTGTTGAGAGTAGCGGCGAAATACGGTGTAAAGGTATTTGAGGGGCTGTGCGCTCACGAAAGTGAGGGGGAGCAACCCTTCGTGTTTCAATTCAACGAAAAACTAGCGCACTTGCACAATCTAAGTCGAAAAATAAGGAGAGAGAAGTGAACAACAATCGCAGTAAGAAGTTCTGGGGCGGCAGAGCCGCTCGAAGCATCACTTGCGGGTTGCTGGCGGCGTTCGCAGTTCTGGCCGTCTCTGGCATCGCTTCCGCTCAAGACAAGAAGGACGAGATCACATTCAACCTGCTGCCGAACCCGGCGGTGGTTGACTGTCTTCGCGCCAATCCCTATGAGGAACCGCGGGCCCGCGCCACGGTAATCCGGGGCAAGTTGAATGACACACTCATTCTGGATCTGGATGGGATCAAGCCGGGCGTGCTGAAGAAGTCCACAGAACCCGGAACATTCTCGGGCGACCTTGGGGCGCGCTCTGCAAGCCCAAGGCAAGTTCGAGGAAGCTCGCGCCGCGGCGGATACGGCAGCAGTACCCAGCCAAACCGGGGCACCGCTACAATCAATGTCACCGCCCAATCTGGCACTATTTTTCACACAACAACCGTCAGCGTCACAGTGCAGTAGCAGGAAGGAACGACCATGATCGAATCATTTCTGTACGGGACTTGGATTGGCGGCCAATTCCTTTACTGGCTTTTCTTGAGGCATCAGACACATGTCCACGGGGCCCTGTATTGGGAGGCTTTCCAGCTCAGGCTCGGCAAGAGACTTGTTGAGGAGGAATAATGCAAATTCTTGCCATTTCCGGAAGCCTTCGAGCTGCTTCCACCAATACAACTCTTCTCAAAGCCGCTGTCGCCTTGGCGCCAGAGGATGCCTCACTCAATGTTTACTGCGGGCTCAGTAATCTCCCGCACTTCAATCCCGACCTGGACAAAGAGCCTCCACCCGTCGCCGTAGCCAAGTTTCGTTCTCAACTGCGCAAGTCTGCCGACGTGATTTTCTCTAGCCCGGAATATGCTCATGGTGTTCCGGGGGTACTGAAGAACGCGCTCGATTGGGTCGTTGCCAGTGGCGAGTTATATGAGAAACCTGTTGCGCTTTTCAGTGCCTCGCCGCGTGCAGGCTATGCCCAGGCATCCCTTGTTGAAACACTCACCGTGATGTCCGCGAGAGTCGTTCCAGAGGCTTGCATTGTAGTGCCACTTCTGGGGAAGAACCTCAATGAGTCCGAAATCGTCGCGGAGCCAGATCTTTCTCGTACGGTCCGTTCCGCCCTCACGGCATTTGCACGTGCAACGAGCATCCATGGAGGATGATAACTACGCGCAATTTTCTGGAAAATAAAAAACCATTGGAATACGAACGGTACGAAAGGGTGCAAATATGAAAAAGGTTTCCTTGCAGCGCGCGCAGCGGTCGCTGATTGTTAGCTCCATGGCCGTGTTCTTGCTGTTTACCGCCACGCCGGCGCACTCGCAACCCGAAAATTATGAATTCAACGATAAAATCGACGGGGTCGGAGCCGGTTTTGCCGTACCACTCTGGCAGAAGGATCTTGCCGATCAGATTGAACTGGTTTCCACGGAAGAGGCTCTAGGCATGGCTATGCGGTTGGCCCGGGAAGAGGGTCTCTTTTCCGGACGTCCACCGGTGCCAATGTCATTGCCGCTATGCGATTAGCCGAACAAGTGGGCCCCGACGCGACGATAGTCACGGTGATGTGCGACACCGGCATGAAGTATTTCAAGACCTTTGGAGCTAACGTGAGGGGAGAAAACGAGAGGCGATCCTAATGTCCAACATTAAAACAACATTCGGTACGCTTGGTTTGCTTGGCATTTTGACCGGCTTTGCGCTTGCGAATCCAGACGATTACAAAGGCTTCCGTGGTTCAGAACATAAGATAACTGCTCTCCCCTCGACCGCTGTAGCGAAAACAGTTTCGGAATTTGAAATTAAAGATTGGCCCAGGAACCTGCGGACCGATTTGAAGGGGTCCTCAATCAAAGTCGTCCTCCCGGAAAACGCGCCGGACCGGCCGTGGAATGACGCTCTCATGAGGAAATTTCGCGAGCTCACCGGTATTGAGGTACAGACGATCCGACCTGGCAATGACACGAGTGCAGTCTTGTCGAGCTATCTGCGCGAGTTCGAAACCGGCTCTCCGCACGCCGATGTGTACGCAATCGACATCGTATGGCCTGGGATCCTGTCGGACTACGCCGAGGACCTGCGTCCGGCATTCGGTGATATGAGTGACATGGTGCCCGGTCTTGTCGAGAACAACACTGTGCGCGGTAAATTGATCGCTGTTCCATACTTCGTCGAGATCAGTCTGCTCTACTATCGCCGGGACCTGCTGGAAAAATATCATTTCGCCCAACCGCCGCGTACGTGGAATAAGTTGGAGCACCAGGCTAAAGTGATCGCGAACGGGGAACGGGCAAATGACAAAAGCAGTTTTTGGGGCTTTCTGTGGCAGGGAGCCGCGTCTGAAGCACTGACTTGCAACGCCCTCGAGTGGCAGATTTCCCAAGGTGGAGGTTCGCTGCTAAAACCCGATGGGACGGTCAGCCTTGAGCATGCTCCGATGGTGCAAGCCTTGGAACGTGCCCGGCGATGGATCGGTACGGTTTCCCCGCCAGATGTCACTGGCCAGCTTGAAGATGATTCTCTTCGGATCTGGAAGAACGGTGACGCAGCCTTCATGCGCAATTGGCCGTATGCCTATGTTGAAAGCATGCGGCCTGACTCAAGCGTTAGAAATCAGGTCGGGGTTACCCTGCTGCCCAAGGGAGACCATCCCGGCGCACGTCACGCTGACGTTCTCGGTGGTTTCCAGCTTATGTTGAGCACGAAATCTGCCAACAAAGACGCCGCCATCGAGCTCGTTAAGTTTCTAACCAGTTCCGAAATTCAGCGCGTGAATGCTGCGACGCGAGGATATGCTCCGACTCGTGCGGCGCTTTACGACTCACCGGCATTAAAGGCAAATCCGTTTTTCGCGACTTTGCGGGACGTGCTTTTGAACGGAGCAGTGACACGACCATCCACGGCCGCCGGTCCACAATACGATCGCCTGTCGACAGCTTACTTCACCGCGGTGCGTCAGACATTAATAGGGGAAAAGGGCGCAGACGCCGCGGTG
>Ga0137394_10003020_pt1 | contig 12577 bp, 6 predicted proteins | sample czobulk116metaG_FD_108278 | JGI IMG/M metagenome (GOLD analysis project Ga0137394, IMG submission 108278) | Vadose zone soil microbial communities from Angelo Coast Range Reserve, California, USA - czobulk1.16 metaG | ecosystem: Environmental > Terrestrial > Soil > Vadose zone | place: USA... | reverse complement strand
TCGAGTGCCTCAACCGGATTTATGCTTGCTGAGAAGAACGAGTGGAAAGGGCCGGCAATGGTAGTTGGTTTCGGAGTGGGTTTCACGGCCAGCGCCGGAATCATGAACTACAACTAGATTTGCTGAAAGTAAACGGCCTTACGCGCCGACATTTTCAAGCGCGGGCTGATTGGCCACGATGCTCATGATCGTTTGGCCTATCTGCGCAAAGTCGAACGGCTTTCCAATGATTCCGTTAACCAGATTCTCTTCTCCACCGGGAGGTGTGGTGCCGGTACCGTAGCCGGTAACGAGCACTATTTTCATATCCGGCCAGCGCTTGCGAATCTCGCGAGTGGTCTCCCATCCATCCATCTCAGGCATCGCCAGGTCAGTAAACACCAGCTCACAATTGTTTTCGGCCAATGACTTGAGAGCATTCTGTCCGCTCTCAGCCAGCACCACCCTATGGCCCATCGCTGTGAGCATTTCTGCCAACGTCTCGCGCACGCGCCGCTCGTCATCCACGACCAGGATCGAGAGCGAAGGCAGTTCCATGATGTCAGGCGGCGCTTCGGCGGACTCTAATTTCTCTTCAGCAGCCGGCAGATCAATGGTGAAGACTGTCCCGCTGCCAGGCTCCGAGGCCACACTTATTGATCCTTCATGCCGCTCAATAATGCTATAGCTCACTGATAGACCGAGTCCGGTCCCCAGGGCGCCCTTGGTCGAAAAGAACGGATCGAAGATTCTTTGTCTCACATCTTCCGGCATGCCCGTACCCGTGTCGGCAAATTGCAAACACAGGCGATCGGCATTGCGCTTAATGCTGGTCGAGAGCTTGCCGCCAGCGGGCATCGCGTCGACCGCATTTACGATCAAGTTGACAAAGACCTCACGCAACTCTGATGCGCTCCCAAAAGTATGCTGCTCGCTTTCCCCTTGCAGGGTTACGTCGTAGTCCAGACCCCGCTGGCGCGCTTCGTTTTGCCACCGCGTGCGTGTGATCTCGATCGCATCATTTAGCAAGCCTGCCACATCAACAATCTCAAATTCCTTGGCCGGAGATTTGCGAGCAAAGGTCTGAATCCGACGCACAGTAGCGGCCGCATCTTCAGCGGCTGTCTGAATGACTTCGAGGTTGCGCAACAAAGCTTCATCATGGATTTGTCGGCGTAGTAGTTGGGCGCGGCCCAGGATCGCCGCCAGGGAGTTATTGAAATCGTGAGCCACGCCGGAGGCCAGTTGGCCCAGGGCTCGCAACTTGTCGGCTCGAGCAGCGCGCTCGCGCTCTTCCTTCTGTTCAGTGATGTCGCGCGCAATACCAAGCACGCCGGTCGTGCGACCTTCAACTACCAGGGGTGAATTATCAACTCGCGCGTAGCGTAGCGCGCCGTCAGAGGAAAAATAGCGCATCTCATAAGTTTGAGGTTCTCCCAATAGCGCCATTCCGAGTTTTGCGCTGATGGTCTGGCGGTCGGCTTCATAAACAAGGTCGACAAGGCGACGCCCGATAAAATCCTCGCGCTTAAGTCCCAGGGCAAGGAGCGTCGCGCTGTTACACCATTTGAAACGACCATCCATGTCGACTGCATAAATCGATTCACGAGCGCTCTCGAGTATGTTTTTAAGCAGAGACTGATGCTCGCGGGCAACAGCCTGTACCTTGCGCAATTCTGAAAGGTCCCTGGCCGTACAAACCGCGGCCGTCACCAAACCGGCCGGGTCCAAAACGGGTTCGATTGAAACCACAATGGGGCGATTAAGTCGCTCGGGTGTTATTTCTATGGTGACGCTACGACCATCCGCAATAGCCTTCTCCACGATGCAGGTTGTTTTGCGGCTGCTGGTACGAAGAATATCGCAGCACTTGCGGCCTAGAAGTGCGCGCGGAACTGACGCTTCCATCGCCGCGCCGGAGCGGTTAACGCGCTTGAGGAGACCGGCGCGGTCGAAGATGAATATACCATCTGACATCGCATCAAAAGTTGTCTCCCATTCAGATTTCGCCCTGGTTACCATTTCGAAGAGTTCAGCCTGCGCCATCCCAATGCCGAGGCGTTCAGCGACGGAATACACCAGCGACAGCTCATCTTCAGTCCAGTGACGCAGACGATCCGTTTGGTGGATACACAACACCCCGCGAAAAACCCCTTTGACGACGAGGGGATAATCAATCTGCGAACGAAGATTTACCTTGCGTGCGTGTTCTCGAACAGCGGCACTGAAATCAGCCGGGCCATCCTGATGGTTTAATGAGTCGGAGATGACAAGCGGTTTCGGGACGCTTAGTAGATGGCGTCCAACAGGGTCGTCGTAGCTGACCTCCATGGAGGAGCTGATGCTATCGCAGCCCGGCGCCACATATTCATGCTTTACCGGTGAAATAGGATTCTCAGGATCGTAAAGGTGAATGTGAACCCTGGAAGCGCCGAGTGCGAGTCCAAGTTCGCTGGTCGCAGTATTCAGAACTTCTGACAAACTAAGTGAGGCGCGAATGGCCGTGGTCACACGGTTAACCAGGACTTCGCGTTTCGACGTGGCTTCGGCTTTCTGATAAAGCTCCGCCTGGCGAATCGCAATGCCGGTTTGATCGGCGACGGCCTTTGCCAGCGCAATATCTGACTCGCTCCAGTGACGGATCTCTCGAGTCGTAGAGAGAGCAAACGCTGCCGATACTTCTTCGCCTACTCTGATCGCCACATACATGATGGACCGCACTTCTGCTTTCGAAAGAATGCGCTCATAAACATCTGTAATCCGCCCATCGTTCGCGGCATCATTGAAGCAAAGAACACCCATTTCATCGAGGGAGTCGATTAGTCCCCGGAAATCTTCAAGATCAAAGTTTGGAGCAGCCGGGCGAATGCCGTGGGCGTGATATTCAGCCACGTTAGTGGCTCGGTTTTCTTTTTCGTCCTTTATGAATAGCGAACAGCGGTCAGCATTCAAATGAGATCCCAACTCATGAGCTGCGGTGTGGAAGATCTCGGAGCTATCCAGCGAGCACCGAATAGCCTGTGAGATTCGATGGGTCATGGCCTCGCGTTGGGACTGTTGCGCAAGGGCCTCTTCCGAACGCTTGCGCTCAGTTAGATCACGACCCATTCCCTGAACGCCAATCGGTTTCCCGTCCTGGTAGATGAGTTGAGTGCTTACCTCCAGCCGAACACGACGGCCCTTTTTCGTCACAATCTCAAGCTCGTAAACCCTCGGGGCTTTATAATTAGTTTTTTGAGCAATCATCTGGCGGGCAAGGACGAGGTAGTCCGGAGCCAGAACGTCCACAATATTCATTTGCAGCGCTTCTTCTCGGCTATAACCTGTAATCTTCTCGCCACTTCTATTGAGCGAAGTGAAGTTCCCTGCCAAGTCGTGCGTATAGATTATGTCGTTGGCATTTTCGACAAGTTCGCGATAGCGCTGCTCGTTTTCCTGTAAGGCTTTCTGTGCTTTCCGGTTCTCAGTTATGTCCGTGGCCACGCCAATCACGCCAACTACGTTATTGCCGTCGTCTGTGAGTGGCGAGTAACGCGCTTCTAACGCTACGTCCCCAACGTAGACTGTTGTGGAAAAGACTTCACCCACCAGGGCGCGGCGCACGTTATCAAGAATCTCTGGATTGTCGCCGTAAATCTCGAAGACCGATCGCCCCACCATTTCACCTGACTTCCAACCCAGCGCTGATAGACCTTCGCCTTCCGACAACGTGAATACGCCATTCTGGTCCAGCGCAAAAAGTATGAGGGAAGCACTGCTGACGACTGTGCGTAGTCGCTGTTCAGTCCGCCGAAGCGCCTCGCGACCACGGCGGCGATCTGTAACGTCACGGATTACAGCCTGGACCGCCGGTTTGCCTCGAAACATCAAAGGCATCCCGGCAACTTCAACGTCGATTACTTCACCGTTCAGCTTGATGTGTTTGACTTCGTTCAGCAGGCTTGGCGAGCCCAATTCCTGGATATCGCGAATTCGCCTGTCGGCCGAGTCGCGATAGTCGGGATGAACCACGTCCAATATCGGCTTATTGATCAAATCTTCGGCACAAGATGCGCCCCAGAGACGTTGAGCCGCGGCATTAACGTAAACAATTTTGCCCTCACAATGGACAATGATCGCTTCGGGCGAGAGTTCTACCAGCCGGCGATAGCGCTCTTCACTCTCTTTTAGCGCCTCCTCAGCCATCTTCCGCTCGGTGATATCGCGAACCACGCTGCGAATTCCGGTGGCCTGTCCGTGCCGATCGCGTTCGATCGTTATCAACCCTTCAAGGTATTTTTCGTTATCGTTTGCATCTTTGAGATAGTAGGTCGAGCGCAGAGGTAGCTCGTTAGCAACCTGTTTGGTCTGTTCTATGTCCCGAACGGCAGCCTCGCTGCCAATTAACGTACTCAGGTGACTGCCCACAATCTCGGCCGCCGGTTTGCCAAAGAAGAAGCCACCAGCAGCATTAATGCTGGTGATATATCCATCCATGTCGCGTGTGTAGATGATATCCGGTGCTTGTTCAACGATTTCGCGATAGTGCTTTTCAACACGGCGTCGCTCGGCGAGCCTGGCAACTTTTACCAGCAACTCTTCAGTGCGAAACGGCACGTCCAGGTAATCATCGGCGCCGGCAGTCAATCCTTCCAGACTGTCTTCAGAAGCATTGCGCAGCCCGCTAATTAACAATACCGGGATGCCGGCCGTTCGAGGCTCCTTCTTGATATGGCGACAAAGCTCTATCCCACCGATGACCGGCATCACCACATCGCTTATGACGACATCCGGATCGAATGAATTCAGAATCTGCAGCGCCCTGCCGCCATCAGCGACAGACATGGCTTCATATCCTTCTTGCTCAAGAAGTTCGCTAAGGAGGGCAGCAACGTTCTGATCGTCATCAACGATCAGCACCCGACACTTTTCTGAGGGACCTTTAGTCATCTGTTGTCCGCATTTGGACCAACCAGCAGCGTTAAGGCGTTTAAGCAGTGATTTTGAGAAGGGAGGAAGAACGAAAAAGCCAGCTCTTTTTGGTGGAAGCGGTAGATAGGCGCTTCATGAAGACTTACTGCCACCAACCGCCCGGGGAGTATAACAGGGTTGTTAAAGATTTGTCATGCGATAAATTCCTGAGTAAATAGCGCGATTTACTAAGCTACCGCATGATTTGTGGACAGTTACTAAGGTTGGACGCGCCTTTTGACCGGGACTTCCTGTCCAACGGTTTTGGCGAAATAGCCGGGGCGATAATTGAGTTTTACATTCTCTTTGCGCAGCTCGGGATCAACCACCTCGATGCGGATGGTGCGATATGAACCATCGCGGGCTTTGTTGGAGGGGGAATAGGCCACAAGATACTGTTCCCGTAAATCGCGCTGAATCTGGTCAAAAGCAGTTCGCAGCTCGCTCTCGCTATGCGGGAAGTAGGCTCTTCCTCCCGTTTTCTCAGCAATTTTGCGCAAAGACCCCATGTCCACGCCGCCCTGGTAAGCGTCACCGATGCCTATCGCATAGATCAGCGCGTCGGCCTTCTGCGCACGTTCAATGGCTTCATGCATCTTTACCTGACTTATTGTGTCAACGCCATCAGTAAGAAGGATGATAGCGCGCCGAGTGTTGTCGGCAGATGCTGATAGCAAATCATTGGAAGAGGCCCAAACGGCGTCCCAGAGTGCGGTAGAGCCCGCCATCATCTGGTTCTGGTCTGATATTGGAGGGGTACTTCCCACGACTACACCACCGCCGATGTAACCAGAAGGCGGAATAAACTCCACCCGATCGATAGCCCGACGCAGACGCTCAAGATTTGCCGTGAACCCCTGTTCCAACGTGACATCACCGGTAAAGGAAACAACAGCTGCTTCGTCCCTGCCGGGTCGCATTACCGCTTCGAGAAAACCGCGCGCTGCAGATTTCTCATCGGGAAGCGTACGCTCTTCCGACTGGCTGGTATCGATCAGAATCGCAATCGACAGGGGCAGATCCGTATTCTGCTGAAAGGTGAAAACCTCCTGAGGCTGACCATCTTCGAGCACTCGGATATCTTCTTTCTTAAGATTGCTGACGAAGCGTTTGTTAGCATAGGCCGCAGTGAAGAAAATGTTAGTGAGGTTAGTCTCGACGCGAACGACTTCGTCGGAGTCTTCTTCTTTCGGGACTGCAGGGGGGGTTGGCGAGGCCACCGGCGGATCCGTGACTCTTCTGGTTCTGGATTTTTCCTGTACTCCGCCGGCCTGTTGAGATTGCGCAAACAATCCGGTCGAAGCCGCATGACCACCTACCAGCATGACGCCTAGCCCGAGCGTTAGCGCCAAATCTCTTATTGCTCGATCAAACATCTTAATACTCTTACGGTCTTACGCTGTCCGCGATCGCTTTGTACCCGTGTTTGGTTCTCACCTTCAAATCTTTCCGGCCCTCAGCGAGTTTGACGTCGATCTTACGAAAGCTGCCATCGTAACGATCGTTTAGTGGCTTGTAAGTGACGAGGTATTGCGCCCGAAGTTCTTTGGAAATCTTGGTAAAAGAACGCTCGAGGGAAAGCATGTCGCCTGTGAAAAAGGCCATTCCCCCGGTTTCGTCGGCCAGTGTTACCAGATCACGATCTTTCTTATCCTTGGTTTGGCCAGCTTCAACTCCCGGCACCGTTGAAAGAAATCCAGCTCTTGTAGAGATTGCGAAAATCGTGGTCTCGGTGCGCTGTGCGATGTCTATCGCGTCGCGGATGTTTGCGCGACTATAGGTGTCTTCTCCATCAGTGATAACCACGAGAACGCGTCGTCCAACTGCCGACCTCAGCTTCTCATCGCAGAATTGCCAGATGGCATCGTAGAGAGCCGTTTGGTTTCCCAGCGTCTTGACGCCAAAAACCGCACGATCCACCAGGTCGAGCTTGTCGGTGAAGTCCTGGCGTAGATTTATCTCGTGGTCGAAAGTCGCAAACAATACCCGATCCCTTCGGGGCCGCACGACGCTATAGATGAAGTTCATCGCAGATTCTTGTTCAAACTTGACCTTGCCTGCCGTCGAAGGAGACGTGTCCATCAATACTGCAAGGTATAAGGGCAACGATTCGCCAAGATCATCAGCGAACGTTTCAATCTGTTGCCCCACCTTATCCTCAAATACAAGAAAATCACTCTTAGTGAGGCCAGGAACAAACTGGCCCTTCTTATCGACGACCGTAATTGGAAGGCGAACGCGTCGGATAAAAGTTGTGATTGATTCTTGATCCTCGGTTGGCGGGGGAGTGGGACCAGGCTTTGGTTTCGGTTGCTGAGCCTCGCTTACGCCAGCAACGGCGCCAAAAGCGAAGCAGGCAAGCGCGAGGGTGCAGGCAAACAGCAATAGCCGCGGCAGAAAATTGAAAAATGACAACCTCATATTATTATGAATTAGCTAATAAACAGTGCCTTCTGCCTGCTGGAGACCGGCGCTTTGATGCCTCGCCGATGCGACCTCGTTGCCCTCTCTGGGAGTGGAGAACACAAGGCATCATTTACAGATTATAAGAACATACATCTCAAACGAAACCAAATCGGCCGTCCAGAGTTGCTCGGGCACCTCACCCTCGTTTTATAGTTTGAACTCCGGTGCGATGGTACAATGCGTCCTGATCCAGAAGTTGTGAAGCGCCAGGATAGGTCGCGCGCGAGAAACTCCCTGCCATGCCCGGCCCAGATAACAACGACACCGCTGAAAGCGGCGACATCCCCAACGCAATTGCTCATTATCGCATTCTCAAAAGGTTGGGCAAGGGTGGAATGGGGGAAGTCTTCCTGGGAGAAGACACAAAGCAGCACGGCCGCAAAGTAGCGCTGAAGGTCCTGCCACCAGAACTCACTAAAGACGAAAGTCGGGTCCGACGGTTCAAACAGGAAGCCAGGGCAATACTTGCGCTTAATCATCCCAACATTCTTACCATTTTCGAGATCGGCGAGGCTGATTCCACTTTCTATATAGCCACCGAATTCATCGAAGGTGAGACGCTGCGACAATGCCTGTGGCGTAATCCGATAAAAGTCGATGAAGCGCTTGGTATTGCTATTCAAATTGCCATGGCCCTGGAGGCTGCCCATGCAGCCGGAATCGTTCATCGAGACGTGAAGCCCGAAAACATAATGCTGCGGCACGATCGTTTTGTTCGTGATCGTTTCATCAAAGTTTTGGATTTCGGACTAGCGAAACTCACCGAGCGAGAATCACCCACCACCGATCCTGAAGCGGTCACCATGGCGATCAGTCACACGAATCCTGGCGCCGTGCTCGGCACCAGCGGCTACATGTCGCCTGAGCAGGCTCAGGGAGAATCGATCGATCCGAGGAGTGACATATTCAGCCTGGGGGTCGTGCTCTATGAGATGGTCGCCGGCCATGCGCCTTTCGCTGGGCCATCGGAGAGTCACGTACGCGTGTCTATCCTGGATCACGATCCGGCTCCACTTACTACGCAGTCGGCTGAAGCACCGCGCCATCTTGAACGAATCGTTTCCAAAGCCCTGGCGAAAGACAAGGCTAAACGATATCAAACCGTCACCGATTTGAAACTCGACCTTGAGCAATTAAGAGAAGAGCTTCACTTCTCCGACTCGGAAATCCGTGGCCAAACGCAGCCATACGCCGCTACGCAGGTTACTGGCTTTGTCCACTCGCAAGCCGGCCGTGACCGCGTAACCGCCGCGCAAGCCGTCGACACTGCTCCGAAGGTATCCAGTATCGAATACATCGCCACTGGCGTGGGTCGTCACAAGACCGTGGCATTTACGGTGCTCGCAATCATTCTTGCAGGGTTAATCGGCACGATTTATTTTTATCCGCCTGTTCACTCGATTGATTCCGTAGCCGTGCTGCCTTTTGTAAACGACAGCAACGATCCCAATGCCGAATACCTGTCTGACGGAATAGCTGAGAGCATTATTCGCAGTCTATCGCAGCTACCAAATCTAAAAGTGATGTCGCGCTCCGCGGTTTTTCGTTTCAAAGGCAAAAACGTTGACCCGCAAGACGTGGGCCGCAGTCTGAAAGTAGGCGCTGTCCTGGCGGGAAGGCTCGTAAAGCAAGGGGACCGTTTGATTATCAAAACCGAGTTGATCGATGTTTCAGACGGATCGCAACTGTGGGGAGCCGAATACAACAACACGCTCTCCGATATCTTTTCAGTCCAGGAGGAAATCTCCCGGAAGATTTCCGAGAAACTACGGGTTCGGTTAACCGGCAAGGATGAAGAAAAACTGACGAAGCGCTACACGCAGGATGCGGACGCTTATGGACTTTATCTGAAGGGTCGCTACTTCTGGAACAAGCGGGATGAACCCGGATTAAGAAATGGGATTAAGTATTTCCAACAGGCCGAGGAGAAGGATCCCAACTACGCGTTGGCCTACTCCGGTCTCGCTGATTCTTACGCGTTGCTTTCGGACATTGGGGTCGTGAAACCCTCCGACGATATGCCGAAAGCCAAAGCCGCCGCGCAGAAAGCTGTTAACGTTGATCCCACGCTGGCTGAAGCGTACACCTCCCGGGCTTTTGTAAAGCTCGCTTACGATTGGGATTGGCTTGGCGCGGAAGCCGATTTCAAGAAAGCCCTTGAACTGAATCCAAAGTATCCCACAGCCCATCAGTGGTACGCGTCATACCTAATACAGATGGGAAAATTTGAACAGGCCAAAAAAGAGATCGAAGAAGCCCATCAGCTCGATCCTCTTTCGCCAATTATTAGCGCAAACCTCGGCCAGTATGCCTATTACGAGCACCGATACGACGATGCCCTCGAAAACTACAATAAGACGCTCGAAATAGTTCCCGACTTTTGGGTAGCCCACCACTATCGGGGACTGGCATACACGATGAAGGGAATGTATCCGCAGGCTATTGCGGAGTTTCGCGGGTTGATCGAGTCGCCGGGTGAAGGGCGCTTGAAGGAAGGATCCGTCGAAAAAGATCCGGAGGTGGCCGCGTCTCTTGCCTTTGCCTACGGCAGGGCTGGAAAACGAAAAGATGCAGAAGCAATAATCGAACGGTTCAAAACTTTGTCAGGGCAGCGATATGTCTCTCCAGTCTATTTTGCGATCGCCTACGCGGGCCTTAACGATCCGAACCAGGCAATCGCGTACCTCAACAAAGCGTATGAGAGCAGACACCCGGGACTTGTACTGATTCGGATTGATCCGCTCTTTGATGGCTTGAGAACTGACGATCGATTCAAACAAATCGTGCAACGTTTCGAACCCATTCCCTGACAGTCTAACCTTATTTCCTAAACTCGCGCGGCTCATGCAAAGTTAACTAGTCGCTTTGTTCAGAGCTTCTCGGGGTTCTGCCAGACTATACTCGCGCTTCCAGTTGCTCGAGCAAACCAAGAAGCTGAGCTGGCAACGGCGCAACGAACCGCATCTGTTCACCAGTCTTCGGATGACTAAAACTTAAATGTTCCGCATGAAGAAACTGTCGATGCAATTTGCGAATTTGTGCCCGCAACCTCACGTCCTGCAGGTTATTGTCGCGACCTCCGGCGTAAAGCTCATCGCCGACGATCGGATGCTTTAGCCATGATAAATGCACTCGAATCTGATGAGTCCGCCCGGTCTTGATTTCAACATCGAGTAGCGTAAAAGAATCATAGCTCCGGCGAACTTTATAGAGCGACAAAGCGCCACGCCCGCCGGCGACTATCGCCATCCGAGTTCGATTGCGAGGATCGCGCGCTATCGGCTGTTCAATGCGTCCCGCTCCGTGCTTTACCACACCGTACACCAGGGCAACATAACTCTTAAATACTTCGCGGGCGCGAAACTGATCCGCCAGGTTTTCGTGACTCGATTCCGTCTTTGCCGCAACCAATAGTCCTGATGTGTCTTTGTCCAGGCGATGAACGATGCCCGGGCGAATCGCGCCGGCGCGGGTGGAGAGGTTTTGAAAATGGTAGGCGAGGGCGTTTGCAAGCGTCCCGGATTGAATGCCGGCGGCGGGATGAACTACGAGGCCGGCCGGCTTATTGATCACAATTAGTTCGTCATCTTCGAAGACGATATCGAGGGGAATGTTCTCGGGAGTGAAGTTAGCTAAAGCCGGCGGCGCTAGTTCAACTTCCACTTCGTCGTTTTCAGATAACTTGTAGGCCGACTTAACTGCGTGACCATTGACTAAAACGTCTTCCTCGTCGATCAAACGTTGCAGGCGCGACCGGCTCCAACCATCAATCTGCGAAGCAAGATAAGCATCGAGTCGTAAGCCGGCATCCGTCTCATTTACTCTGAGCGTGACGGTTTCATTATCGGCCTCGGCTTTCCGATCAGTTGAATCCATACAAAGTATTCTAACCGCAAAGAACGTAAAGGAAGACGCAAAGGGCCGCTAAGCGGTTACTCCCTCCGAGCATAAGGAGAACTTTGCGGCCCTTTGCGAAAACCTTTGCGTCGTTTGCGGTTGAGTTCCTGCTTGGCGATCTTCCTATCCGTTCTTTTTTTCAAATTCCTTCATGAAGGATACGAGCGCCTCCACGCCGCTACGTGGAAAGGCGTTATAAATTGAAGCGCGAATACCGCCGACCGAACGGTGTCCCTTCAATCCATCCATGCCTTGCGCTGTTGCTTCCGAAGTAAACTTTTTCTCCAGCTCTTCAGAAGGAAGACGGAAAGTTACGTTCATGATCGAGCGCGAGTCGTGATCAGCATGTCCGCGATAAAAGCCGGTGGCGTCAACTATGTCATAAATGAGCTGGGCTTTCTTTTCGTTCTCGCGATGCATTGCCTCGAGTCCGCCCTTCTCAAGCAGCCACTTGCAAACCAAACTGATGATGTAAATGCCCCAGGTATTTGGGGTGTTATAAAGGGATTTATTCTCGACGTGGGTCCGATAGTCGAGCATGGTGTGAAGTCCCTCGGGAATTCGCTGGAGCAGATCGTCTCGCATGATGACAAGTGTCACGCCACTCGGTCCCATATTCTTCTGCGCTCCCGCATAGATCAGCGCATACTTATCAACAGTGATCGGATGAGACAGGATGTCGGACGAAGCATCGGCAACCAAAGGAACGGCGCCTACCTCAGGCTCATGTTTCCATTCAACTCCCTCAATGGTTTCATTCGTGGTTATGTGAACGTAGGCTGCCTTTGGATCGAGTTTCAGTTCATCACTTCCCGGAACGCGTGTGAACCCGCCGTCCGACATTGTGGCGGCAACGTTTGTGGCACCGGCACGTTTTGCCTCCTTCAGAGCTTTCTTTCCCCAGCTCCCGGTGATGATGAAGTCGGCGCTGCCTCCCTGCGGCAGAAAATTCATCGGTATCATTGAGAATTGTAGACTTGCGCCACCTTGCAGGAAAAGTACGTGGTAGTTGTCTGGGATACCGAGAAGCTCTCGGAGACCTGCTTCGGCGCGGCCAAAAATCTCGTCAAAGGTTTTCGAGCGATGGCTAATCTCCATCACCGACATGCCGACACCCGGAAGGCTCAACATGTCGCGCTGAGCTTCTTCCAGTACAGGCATTGGCAGGACTGCCGGGCCGGCGCTGAAGTTGAAAATTCGTTCCGTCATTCGATTTCTCCCTGAGTTAGGCTCAGGAAGTTCAGAGTTCAAACTTTAGTTTGTCCCAGGAAAGAGCAAGCTGAAG
>Ga0137394_10003019_pt1 | contig 12580 bp, 9 predicted proteins | sample czobulk116metaG_FD_108278 | JGI IMG/M metagenome (GOLD analysis project Ga0137394, IMG submission 108278) | Vadose zone soil microbial communities from Angelo Coast Range Reserve, California, USA - czobulk1.16 metaG | ecosystem: Environmental > Terrestrial > Soil > Vadose zone | place: USA... | reverse complement strand
TGAGATGCGTTCACAAACCTCACCGCAACGTTCGGAAACGCCACGTCGACCTTTCCCTCCTCTGGGCCGACCTCGGACAGATGGCGTCACGCGGACCTCGCCATCCCCAGGGTGGCGGCGCGGAGATGACGGGAATGGTGAAGGGAGAAGATCATGGCCACGTGTCAGTTCTGTGGACGGCAGTTCACGAACACGCAAGCGGTGCGCGCGCACCTGAAGGCCCGTGCCGTCTACCACGGGCGCGACCAGGCTACCCGCTCTGCCTTAGGTAGGGTTGCCTTAGGCAAGGTGCCTGAGGCAGCCGACGCTGGGACTGAACTCCCTAACGGGGAGGTCGCCCGCGATGGTCAGAGGGCGGCTGCCCGGTTGCGAGGGCAGGAGCGGGCCGACCGGCAGGCCCTCAGGGAGGCCGAGGAGTTCCTGCGCCGCGAAGCAGCGGAGCGGCGCGCCCGGCAGCGGCGGGCGCTGATCCAGAGCGTCAAGGAGGATGTCGTGGGGTACGGGTCGTCACAGCACCCGACCATCCCCGCGGAGGTGAAGGCGGAGGCCCTCCAGGAGATCGAGCACAAGCTCTCCGCACTCTCCCATTTTGACGAGCTCCCGCGGCGTGAGCTGGTCCAGATCGCCGAGGGCATCCGCGATCGCCTCTTCCGCCCGGTGCTCGAGGCCCAGGAGACCGCCCGGCAGCGAGCCCAGGCCGAACAAGACGAGGCCCGCCAGCGCGCCCGAGCCGACGAGGAGGCCCTCGGAGGGCCAAGATCGAGGAGGAGGCCGCGCGCCAGCAGGCGGAGGCGGCCGCGCAGGAGCGAGCGGAGGCCAAGCAGCGCCTCGTCGAGCGCGGGATGTTCTTCGCGGACCGCGAACTCCGCGCCGACCCAGACTTGGACCCGGGGGAGCGGGGGGACATCGCCTTGGCAAACAAGGAATGGGTGGAGAAGGAGAAGCTGATCAAGGAATGGGACTCCCAGACACCCTTGACCGCCAACGCACTCAAATATCCTGAGTGGACAACAGCGACGATTGATTACGCACCAAGGCTCTCGCGGCATTGGCGGTGAAGACTTGGAGCGTCTGATCTATTTTCGGTTCTCGCGTGAGCAGCTCCGCTGGCAGGTCCGCGAGTCTGCATCATCGCTCCGCACGTGCATGTCATCCAAACGTAGTCACCCTCGACCCCTGCCTCTCTGCTTGACGGAGAACACCTGGCAACCATGGTTGTCGCAATAGGGTCAGACGCATAGGTCTTGACAACCTGTAGGCGCCAGAATAGCATCGGCCACCGCCTTGACCGGTGCGCCGTAAGGGGGGCAGCGATCACTCTCGCGCTGTCTTCGACTCTCTCGACGAGGTTTGTCGTCGCGGTGATGATGGGGATTCTAACCGTCATTGTTGCGTTCGCCTTTGCAAGTCCTACGGATGCTACCTGGATCTCCGGAATATACGACGCTGCCGACTACGACGATGTGGTAGATCTGGTCTCTGAGTCGAGCGGTGCAGCCGATGGTCAGGTCGCATCGCGAAAGATTCAAGACGGCTGGTTCCCGGCAATCTCTCCTGGACTAGGATGCCTCACTGAAGATGTTCAGCGTGTTCAGAACACTCGGGGGCCCCCAACGATACAACTCCGTGCCTCGTTCCGTTGAATGAAGCTGCAACGTCAGCATTGGTGAGGTGTCCGCAGAGGATGTCTTCATGCGGGACGCACATACGCTTGTATGCCGGGTGCCCGATACTTCGTCGGGGGCAAAGGTTGTGGTGGTGGAAACCCTGCTGCACAAGCGCCGCCGAATCTGCCCTCCATCGCCGAAACCAGCCCGTCAAGCAACTGGTGGATGCTTCATCAAGATCTGGCACACGCAGCCAATGCGTTTACAGATCGCGTGGTGCCGTTGAGGCAGTTATGGGCCCAAAGCTTCCCGAACACGTTCTATATCTCGCAGCCGATCATTGGCGATCAGCGCGTGCTGGCAGGGATGATCAGCGGCGGCGACGTTAACTTTGTCGCAATCGACTCACACGCGCGACTGCCACATGGGTTCTGGCCCGGAAGCTCCTAAGGCGAACTACTAAGCAGGACGTCAGCCGGGTTTGCTCGCATTCACGTATGAACCCCAAGCACGAAAGAAAGAGGCTAGATTGCGGCTGCACCCGGTAGTCGCCGCGCCGCGCGCGTCGGCCGAAGGGCCGATCCGCTTGTTGGAAGATCTCACGGGGCCCACGATGTTGGGCAATCGTGGACGACAACCGCAAGTCGCTAGCAAGGGTCGACGCCGATTCTCGATCTTGCCAACTCTGAGGACAGCCATAGGGAACCTCGGTCACGTCTCGCTCCCGTGGAATCGCCGTTGCACATCGGCGGCTTGCTTCTCCTAGTAGGGACGGCTGTCACGAGCGGCGCGTGCGCGCCGACCCATCATCCCCGGCGCTCACACTACGGAGCGTGGATATGAATGACGATCCGACTAACGGGCCGTGTCCCCGCTGTGGCCACGAAAGCAGGCATGCCGTGGCGTTTTGTCCGAAATGTGGCCACGGGAACCTCCGGTATCAGTCTCCACTCGCCTATACGCCGCCGGGGCTCGCCGAGCGGATCCTGGATACGCGCGCCGGGATTGAGGGCGAGCGCAAGCACGTGACGATCCTCTTCGCGGATATCAAGGATTCGATGCAGTACGTGACTGCTCGTGACCCCGAAGAGGCGCGGCGGCTACTCGATCCTGTACTGGAACTGATGATGGGTGCCGTGCACTGCTATGAAGGGATTGTTAACCAGGTCTTGGGAGATGGCGTCATGGCGATCTTTGGCGCTCCCCTCGCCTATGAGGACCACGCCGTCCGCGCCTGCAATGCGGCTCTCATGATGCAGGAAGCGGTGCGGCACTACAGCGATCAGCTGATCACATCGCCTCAGCTCAACGTGCAAGTGCGCATTGGCCTGAATTCCGGCGAGGTTGTTGTTCGCACCATCGGAAACGATCTCCGCATGGACTACTCCGCCGTAGGTGAAGCCACCCATGTGGCCTCACGAATGGAGCAACTAGCGCTGCCCGGTACCACCCTGCTGATGGCGGAGACTGTACATCTGGCCGAGGGTCTGATCCAGGTGCGGTCGCTGGGGCTAATGCCTGTCAAGGGCATGATTGAACCAGTTGAGGTCTTCGAACTCTTGGGCGCGTGGCCGTCTCGAACTCGATGGCAGGCTCGCGTCACACATGGTCTTACGACCTTCGTTGGTCGCCAAGACGAGGTTACGAACCTCCGACAGGCCTCAACATGGGTCGAGGCCGGCCATGGCCAGTTGATGGCAATCGTTGGGGATCCCGGAGTCGGTAAGTCGCGACTCGCATGGGAGTTCATTCGGGAACAGCGGACGAGGGGATGGGTCGTCCTCGAGACGGCAGCGATGTCGTACGGGAGAACGATGGCCTTCCGCCCGCTAACCGATCTCTTTCGATCATTCTTCGGGATCGACGACCGAAATGACCCTGCTGTACTCCGTGAGACGGTCAGACGACGGCTGTCCGGTCTCGAACCCTCGCTCGCTCTTGCGCTGCCAGCGTTCTTGGATCTGCTCCGTGTGCCATTCGACGACGCCGATTGGCGAGACGCGGAGCCGGCGCAGCGACGGGAGCGTACGCTCGACGCCATCCGGCGGCTATTGCTCCAAGTCAGCCGCACCCGCCCACTTCTCCTTGTCTTTGAAGATCTCCACTGGGTGGATGGGCCGACTCAGGATGTCCTCGATCGTCTGATCGAGGTTCTTCCTGCGGCGCGCATACTGGTACTTGTAACGTATCGGCCCGAGTTTCGACATCCGTGGACATTAAAAGACTGTTACGCGGAGCTCCGCCTTGACCCGCTACCGCGCGAGAGCGCAGAGGCAATGCTTGAAACGCTCCTGGGTGCGGATAGTAGCCTTGCCCGGCTCAAGGCGACGCTCTTAGAGCGTACTGAGGGAAACCCCTTCTTCCTAGAAGAATGCGTGCGGACGCTGGTAGCGTCGAACGTTCTCGGGGGAGAGCGAGGTCGCTGTCGGTTGATAGTCGAGTTCACCAGGATCGAGGTGCCCGAGACCGTGCACGCTGTTCTCGCCGCACGCATCGACCTGCTGGCGCCCACTGAAAAGCGCTTACTGCAGACGGCATCGGTAATTGGCCGGCAGGTGCCAATGCCACTACTGCAGACCATCGCCGAGTTGCCCGAAGACATCCTCGAAAAAAGCTTGGTGCGCCTGCAAGCTGCCGGTTTTCTCGTCGAGACGGGTGCGGTTACGGGACCCGAGTACGCGTTCGCGCACGCCCTAACTCAAGAGGTCGCATACCGGAGTGTACTCCGCGATCGGCGACGCGCCATGCACGGCAAAATTGTAACTGCAATAGAGCAGCACTACAGTGAACGCCCAAGCGAGCACGTCGAGCTTTTGGCCCATCACGCTCTGCGCGCCGAACGTTGGCAGGAAGCAGTTCGATACCTGCGAGAGGCAGGCGGCATGGCGGTCGGGCGCTCTGAGTATGTCGAGGCTGCTGCTTTCTTTAAGGAAAGCCTTGGCGCCGTCGCGCACCTACCATCCGGGCCAGATCGCGCAAGTCATGAAATTGACCTGTGCTTCGACCTCCGCAATGTGCTGTGGGCCCGCGGCCGCCTAGTCGAAGGACTGGACTACCTCAGACAAGCTGAGCCTCTGGCCGTGGCGTTGAAGGACCAGCGCCGGCTTGCGCAGCTCACAGCTCATAAGAGCGGAAACTATCTGGTCCTCGGTGATAATGCTCACGCACTTGAGTGCGGTGAAGAGGCGCTAGCGCTTGCCCGCCAGCTCAACGACTTCGCTCTTCAAGTAGACGCCAATCAGTTCCTAGGAGTGCTATACACGTCGCTCGGCGACTACCACCGTGCGCTGGAGCATCTGGACAGCAACATGGCCTGGATGGTAGGCGAGCGGCGGCTCGGTCGCTTCGGACAGTTTTACTCGGTCCACGGGCAGGCGTGGCGAGTATGGTGCTTCGCCGAGCTCGGACGGTTCGACGAGGCTGCGTTCGCTGCCGACGAGGCGATGCAGCTCGCTAACGCCTCATCTCTCACCCAGAACATCGTAGCTGCCTGCTGGGCGTCCGGTTACCTTGACCGTATACGAGGTCAGCTAAGCGCTGCGGTGGCTGAGCTGGAGCGCGGATATGCCCTGTGTCAGTCCGGCGGTGTTAACGTTTGGCTTCGCCCCAGCGCAGCGATGCTGGGCCATACCTATGCGTGGGCCGGTCGACTCTCGGAGGGCATCGCCCTCCTCGAGTACGCCGTGCAGCCAGCTGAAAATAATGTTGCCGTTGCCGCGTGGAAGATGGCACTAGCCGAGACGTACCTGTTGGCGGGACGGATTGCCGACGCAGAGCGGATGGCGAATAGCGCCGTGACTCTCGCCTTCGCGCGGAAGGAGATCGGCTTCGCGGCGTACGCGCTTAGGGTCTTGGGTGCTATCAGTGCACGGAACGCTCGGGAAGACATCGCCGAGAATCGCTATCGTGAGGCCCTGAAACACGCCCTCCCGTGTGGGATGCAGGTGCTCGCCGCCCGGTGCTGGGCAGGGTTGGCAGCCTTGGAGGAATCGGCTGGCCGGCCGAAACAGGTTGCTGAGTATACGGCAGCGGCTCACGACCTCTGCCGTCGTATGGGCGTAGACTTCGCAGATCTCGGGCCGACCATTTAGGCCAACCTAAGTAGTTGGTCGCGGGCTCGGCGCAGTATCCATTCGCGAAGCTCAACGGACCCGCGCTTTGGAGACTTTTGATGAATGCCCACGTGGTGGTCCTCGGCGGCGGCGTGGCTGGCATGACGGCCGCGCACGAGCTGATCGAGCGCGGGTTCAGAGTTACCGTGTATGAGGCGCGGAAGGTGCCCGGCGGAAAGGCACGAAGTGTGGAAGTGCCGAACTCGGCTGTGCCGCCTCGGCGGCCTCTGCCGGGCGAGCACGGATTTCGCTTCTTCCCCGGATTCTACCGGCATCTGATCGACACGATGGGACGCATCCCGTATAAGAACAACAAACGCGTCCTCGACAATCTGATTAAGACGACGCGGATCCAGATTGTCATTGCTGGTCGTCAACCCATCTCGACTCTCGCCCGGTTCCCGCGCTCTCTCGAAGATCTGCGAGTGTTGTGGAAGGGAACGAGAGAGTTCTTGGCCTCGTCTGGACTCACCTACGACGATATTCGTTGGTATGAGCGATGTCTGTGGCAACTGGCTACAAGCTGCGAAGCGCGCCGACATGAGGAATACCAGCAGATCGGATGGTGGGAGTTTATCGGCGCCTCGGGGCGATCGACGGCCTATCAGACTGTTCTCGGCGGGATGACACGCTCGCTTGTAGCTGCCCAGCCCGAGCTAGCGTGTACCAAGACAGTGGGAGACATACTCATTCAGATGATTTGGAATCTAGTGACCCCAGGCGTCGGAACTGATCGTGTTTTGAACGGTCCGACCAATGACGTTTGGATCAATCCATGGCGCACATATTTGGAATCTCGTGGTGTGGACTATCGGACCGAGGCCCGAGTGGAAGGGTTCTTTTGCAGAAACGGTCGGATAGCGGAGGTAGAGATAAACGAGAAGGGCCAGAGCAGGCGGGTCACGGGCGACTACTATATCGCAGCCTTGCCCGTGGAGGTCATGGCACTGCTGTTGACCGATGACATGCTTCAGATCGATGCGACGCTTGAATCGATTCGAGTCCTCAAAAACGATGTCGCCTGGATGACAGGAATTCAGTTCTACCTAACAAAGGATGTCCAGCTCGAATATGGCCATCAACTCTGCTCGGACTCGCCGTGGGCCCTGACTTCACTTTCGCAGCCGCAATTTTGGCGAGACACGGTGGATCTCGAGAAGGACTATGGAGATGGAAGAGTCCGCGGAATCCTGTCCGTCGATATCTCCGACTGGCAAAATCCGGGACTCAACCGGAAAGCGGCCATTGACTGTACGCCGGCGGAAATCGCCGCTGAAGTGTGGAGACAGTTGAAGGCGGGTCTGCCAGTCTTGCAAGATGCCGATATGCACTCCTGGTATCTCGACGATGACATCCAGGTCGCGACGCTGCGACTTGGAAAACTAATGAATATGGAGCCACTGTTGGTGAACAGAGCGTACCGCTGGAGCATGCGGCCGTCCCCGCGCACAGACATCCCGAATCTTTTTCTTGCAGCGGACTATGTGAGAACCTTCACCGATCTAGCGACCATGGAAGGGGCCAATGAGGCGGCGCGACGTGCAGTAAACAGCATCCTAAAAGTGTCGCAGTCTCGCGCTAAACCATGCCGGCTTTGGAACTTGCGCGAGCCTTGGCCGTTTGCGCCCTCGCGATGGGCAGACAGGCGCCGCTACGCAAAAGGTCTTCCCTGGCAGCAGGGCAAAGCAGTCTTTTCTCTTCTGGAGGCCTTGCAACGTCTATTCCTAAGGACCGTTTTCTCATTCAAATAACCCACCGCGTGAGTAGCGTCGAGGGTCTCTTCTGAGGAGTCACTACGGCGTAGTGCATGGCCTGCAGATCCGTGGTTGAGGAGGCTGCCCTCGTAAGGAGGCCAAATGCTTACTAGAACCGGGCGCGGCAAAAGGACGGTGTTCGGCAATGTTGTCCCGAAAAAGCTTGACGTGCAGCGACACGGACGCATCTGGGCGTTTCAAGTCCCACAACACTACTTGAGTTGGGAAATGATGATGGCACATTTCCCTGCGTCCGCCTCCAGGGTTCGCGGACTTCTGCCTTCGAGCAAATTGCAACCCATCCAAATCGTTCCGGGACTCGCACTAGTGACGTTGGCAGCTTTCGAATACCATCGGGCGGCAACGTTGGCTCCATACAGAGAAGTGGCGATAATGATTCCGGTGCGGCTACAAGCCATGATCAATCTCCCTTTACTGCCGCTGCTCTTCCCTCATTGGTTCAGGGATGTTGGTTTCTACATCGTTCATCTGCCCGTGACCACTCAGGAAGCCTGTGACATCGGAATCGAAATCTGGGGATTTCCAAAGTTTGTTGCCCAGATCGACTTTCAGTCAGCCAACGGAGTAAGGAAGTGCTCCCTATGGGACCAAAACGAGCATGTCTTGACTTTGGAGCAGAACATTCCGGTCTCCGAGACGGAGCGTTCGATGAACTTTCTCGCGTATCCGGTCAAGGGGGGCGAATTGTTGAAGACGCTAGTCCAGACGAAAGCTCGATATACAGAGCGCCGTCTCCCACTAGGCGCATCGTGCACACTGGGTAATCATCGAATTGCGAATCAGCTTCGAGGCCTGGGAATGTGGAAGTATGCATTTGGACGATTGTATGGCATCAAGGCGGAAAGCTTACTGAATGAACCCTCGGAACGCATTCCGGTTTGACTCGTGCGAGAAGCGCAGGCAGCAGTGGTTAGGCGCAGCTCAACCGGCTCGTGCGAGCTTGCTCGCAGGATCTCCTGAAGCGACAGGAAGAACCGAACCGATACCAATCCTACGCGATCAATCTTGAGATTGACGGCCTAATCAAGCCTCGCTGAAGTACGCAGCTTTGAGGCGAAGCACCCAATACCAGGAAGAACTTCTGGCCCGCACATTCACATTCAGATCCCCAAGGGTCCAGGGGGTAAGAGCGGGGATCTGCCGAGTTCCTGTCAAGGGGGGGCTCCTTGAGAGTAAGTCAGATTGTTGCATGGGGGCGGTCGAATAGAAGTGACATGACCCCTTTTCTGCAAGTATGTGCTGCGGGTCTTTTGCTGTTGGCGAGTTGGACTTCGTGCGAGAGCGCGCCACCCACACCGTGCGCGTCTCGCGTTCCACGGTCCGTCGAAGCCTTGCTCACGAAAGAATTCCCTTCCTGGAAAGTCACCGATTTTGGTGGACCTTATTCCCGACGACCGAGTGATCTGGGAGCGCGCGCGCCCCAAGGAGTGTCCCGGCTTCGTTACAGGTCGCTTCATCGAAGCGCGGAAGTGTACCGCACCCGATTTCCTGGACACTGAGCAGCACTGAGTTGATGAGCGTCGGCGCGCTCGCGTCCTCCCCGTGGCACCGCGAAATCGCGACTTGGGGGAATGCCCAGATGGCGGCCCCCCTCGTCAAGTCGCCGCTGTGAGCCTCTACGGCCCTCGGTTGGCGGCGCGAGCCCCATCAGCATGGTCACGCCGCGCTGCCCAGGGCGTCGGCGCGCGCCTGCGCCGGCGTCCGGTGGCCGAGGCGCTCGATCAGCCACTCGGCGTTGTACCGCACGATGAACTCACCGATGAGTCGCTGCGCGTCCTCGAGGCTCGCGAACTGGTGCAGGTAGATGCACTGCTCCTTGAGCGTGCGCATGAAGCGCTCGGCCACCCCATTGCACTCGGGTTCGCCGACGTACGACGGCGAGATCGTGCACCCGAGCCACGTCACCTCGTTGATCCACGCATCGGCGATGTACTGCGGGCCCCAGTCGCACCGGATCGCCAAGCCCCGCGCGACGTCTTTGCCGAAGCGCCCAAAGGCATGGCGGACGCCCTGGCGAATGGGCTCGAGGGCGGCCCAGCGATCGCCGAGCTTCGCGGTGTGCCAGCCGACGACTTCATCGAGATGGTGATCGATGGCCCCGAAGAACCAGCACCAGCCGTCGCGCTTGGTGTAGAAGCGCGTCGCATCGGTGCCCCACATCACGTCGGGCCGATCGGTGATGATCGTCCCATCGTGGGCCGGGTTGCCATTCGGCGGCCCCAGGCGCCGCGGGGCCAACAGCCCGTGCGTGCGCATCAGCCGCAGGACACGCTTGCCGCCCAGATGCAGCCCACGATGCGCCAGGCGCGCGCGGACTTTCCGATAGCCCTCCCCGTGGAAGGGGCACGCGGCCAGGACGGCGCGGATCGCCTCGATGACGTCGGCATCGCTATGCCGCGTCTTCGGGCCCGGCTTCTGCGCCCCCGCCGCCGAGCTCGGGGGTGCCCCCGCCGCGTACACGCTCGAGCGCGGCACCCGATACACGGCGCAGATCATGGTGAGGGGATACGGCCGCTGCGTGCCCGGGCTCACCCGGCCCTTCATCGCGCGCGCCTCTTCCACTCGTCCGCGAAGCCCCTTCTATGAAAGCGGCTGTCAAGCCCCTTCTTGGGTGCGATCCATCCTCCCTTGTTTTCGAGTCCTTCTCCTCGCGTCGATCGCCTCGACTGTCGATCTCGAGGATCACCCTTCTATTCGCGGCGCCTCTTTCAGCCCGCAGGCTAACGATTGGATCCTCGGACTCCCTATCCTTTTTTCGGAACGCGCGGTGGGATCATCCCGCCGCCGGTAGGGGGTTCATGAGGGCAGTCCGAGGTCGCGGTCTCATGGTCACGGATTCAGGCTTCCGGTACGGGCGCTCCTGGCTGAGGACCCGATGGGCCAGGAGCAGTAGCCGCCGCGCCGTCGCCACCTTCGCGGGATTCGGTCCCTTCCGCTGGCGCAGGCGCTCGTAGTACCGTCGCAGGTCCGGATCGGTCGTCACGGCGGGACGCACCGCCTCGACGACGGCCCAACGCAGCCACTTGTTGCCTTGCTTCGTGAGGCGCCCGTGAAACACCTTGCCACCCGACGCGTGGACTGACGGGACCAGGCCCGCGTAGGCGCTGAGCTTCTCCGGGGTGGAAAAGCGCCGGATGGTGCCAATCTCGTGGACCACCAGGACGGCGAAGAAGCGTCCGAAGCCCGGAATGGTCCGCACCCACCGCACGCGCGGATCCCCCGCCGCCAAGTTCCGGACCAGACTGTCGCTCTCGGCAATCCGCTCCTGGACGGCTTCGAACAGGGCGAGCTCGGCGTTCAGCAACCGGCGTTCGATGTCGGCGAGACCCACCGTCCGCAGCCACGCCAGGCCAGCGCCACCGAAGAGGTCGCTGAACTGCATGGCAACTTCGCGGACGTCGAGTTGCCGATCGATGAGGACATGGATCCGGTTCTTGACCATCGTGCGGACGCGCACCATGAACATCCGCTGGCGCAGAATCTGTTGGCTGACCCGCTGCTCCCGCGGCCGGACGTACGCGGTCGGCAGCAAATCACAGCGCAAGAGGTGCGCCAGGATCTTCGAGTCGATCCGATCCGTTTTGATCCGGGCTTCCGCAATGGCCCGGACCTTCAGCGGGTGGGCCAAGTAGACGGCGCGGAGTTCCTGCTCCAGCATGTCGTACATCACGGTCCAGTTCCGCGTGGCTTCGAGGACGGCCTGGGCGTCATCGCGATAGGGGGCCACGAAGGCGTGGACCGCCTCGACCGTGTTCGACACCTTGCCGACCCTCACCACCTGTCCCTGCGCGTCCATGACGGTCATGTGTGAATACGCCTTATGAAAGTCCACGCCGATCGAGTACATGGCGCCCTCCTTCAGGTGTCGGTCTCGACCACGCGAAGGAGGATGATATCCCTTTCATGTTAGCTTTTTTCGATGAGGTCCTCGGCCAGCTCCAACCGCATCATCAGTTCGCCGATCTTGGCGCGGGCGAGCGTCAGCTCGCGCTCCTCCGGCTCGCCGCGGATCCACGTAGGCCCCGCGTGCCCTGCTCGAGAAACACCCGCTTCCAGCTCTCGAGCTCGTGCGCGGGCACCTGGCTCTCGCGCGAGACCGCATCCAGCGCCTCGCCACGCAGCAGCCGCATCACCAACTCCGTCTTGCGCGCCGCGCTCCAGCGCTCCGGCAGCTCGGGTACTTCCACCACCGGCGGTTCACTGCCAGGAGACGGCTTCCGCTTGTTCGTTCCCATCGTCGGACCTCCTTGGCTCCCGTCATCGTAGTCGAGACAGTGTCCAAAGAGATCGGGTCCGATTTAGACAGACGGCTTGCACATTTTCAAGTCTGGTTACGGCCCGTGGCGGGTCCGTTGCGCAAGCCGAAGGGCCGCTGTGGTCGTGGCTCCGGCAGACTTGGGACCGATTCACCACGAGCGGGGTTGTCATCGAGCTACGACCTCTTCGAACCCGCGAGGAACGTCTCAAGTACAGTGATCGGGGCTGGGCGTCGAGTGACGTGCTTGAAACGGGCTTCCACCGACAGACGCCTTTCGGGCTCTACTTCTTTGACATTCCTCTCGATCGCCTATCGGACTTCCAACGCGTCGTCAATGAGGAGCGAGCGAGCCTCGGCCTAGGGCCGCGCAGCCTTGATGGTCGCCGGGAGCCGCGCTAAACGGTGGGCGCCGCCTGACCTATACGCGACTGCGCTCGCCTTCGACTCTGCCCCGTCGCCACTGAGAGGCAGTTGTTCCGCTGTCACTGAGAGTGTCACCAAGCGGTCGCAACCGCGCGCAACCTATCGCACTCTGACGCACTCGGAGGAGCGGGCTGTCTCCGATCGAAGTAGGTGAAAAGTCAGACGTACTGCGTCAGCTGCACGGAGAACTTCTAATCCGAGGGTCGCAGGTTCGACTCCTGCCAGGCGCACCAGAATCAACGCCTTCCGCCTGCCGATGGTGCGGAGGCGGAGCGAGGGCGTTGATATGACTGATATGACTTCCACTGTCAAGTATCACCGTGACGCCGGGATCCTCTCGTCGCCGATTTCATGGAGGCCGGGGTGATCGAAACCACCCGCGATGCGCTCTGCGGGGGGATACCG
>Ga0137394_10003018_pt1 | contig 12583 bp, 9 predicted proteins | sample czobulk116metaG_FD_108278 | JGI IMG/M metagenome (GOLD analysis project Ga0137394, IMG submission 108278) | Vadose zone soil microbial communities from Angelo Coast Range Reserve, California, USA - czobulk1.16 metaG | ecosystem: Environmental > Terrestrial > Soil > Vadose zone | place: USA... | reverse complement strand
GGCGGGCACGTATGCCAACACGATTGCCGCAGACGCGCTCTCGACGGCTTCTGCCGGCGGCAACTCGGCGAGCGCGTCGACCTCGCTGACGGTGACGGCGCCCAGCAAGAGCGGCGGCGGTGACTTGGATTGGTGGGACATGATGTTCGTGGTCGGTGTGCTGCTCGCGGGCCGGCGACATACCGGGCGGCGATCTGCGCGATAGCCGCATAGCTCGGCTATAATCTCGCGATATGAGTACGTTGAACACGTCACGGGTCGTCGTGCAATCCGTGAAGACCCATCGCGACGCGCGCGGGAGTCTGTTCGAACCATTGAGCGACGCGGAACTCGCGGGGCAAAAGAACGTGCATGTGGTGCTCACTCAGCCGAATGAGGTTCGCGGCAATCACGTGCACCGAACGGCCGTCGAAACCACCAGCGTGGTGGGACCCTGCCTGATCCGCCTCAAGGAAGACGGCTCCATCCGCGATCTCGAAGTGCCGGCGGGGGAGATCTGGCGGCTGACCATACCGCCCGGTGTAGTGCATGCATTTCGCAACACCGGCGAGTCGATGATGGTGCTGGTGTCGTTCAGCACCAATCTGCATGATCCAACCGGTGCCGACACGGAGCGAGAGCAGATTCTCTAGGCGTTAGAGGATCTTGCAGGCCTCGTCGAAGGCCAAGCGGGGATTGCGCGGAAACAACAGCTCCGTCGTGCCCGTGCCGAGCGCGCAAATGAAATTCGATTTGAGCAGGGTGCCGGCAAAAAACGCGGCATCGACCTTGGCGTTGTCGAAACCCGACATGGGTCCGCAATCCAATCCGAGCGCGCGCGCAGCGAGGATGAGGTAAGCGCCTTGCAGGCTCGAGTTGCGCATCATGGTTACCTCGGCGACGGCCGCATCCTTGAACACGTCGGCCATGCCCGGCTTCTGCGGGAAGAGCCTGGGCAGCTTCTCGTAGAATTTCTCGTCCATGGCGATGATCACCGTGACCGGCGCCTGTTCGACCTTGGTGACATTGCCCTGCGAGACGCAGGCGACCAGCTTGGACTTGGCTTCGGCGCTCTTGACGAACACGAACCGCGCCGGGGTGGAGTTGGCCGACGTCGGTCCGAATTTCAGCAATTCGTACAGCTGGTGCAGGATCTCGTCCGACACGGACTCGGCGGCCCAGCGATTGTAGGAACGGGCTTTGCGGAACAGAATGTCGAGTGCGCCATCGTCGACTGCCTTTTTCATCGCTCGCCTTCGGTGTGAATTGAATCGCCGGTGTGAATTGATTCGAGCTCGTGGCCCCGCTTGAAATCGCGAATGTGCTTCTCCATCCAGGTGCGCGCCTGCTCGCTGCGCCGGAACTTGATCGCGTCGGCGATTTTGCCCTGCGCCGTGTGGATGCGCGCACGCGCCTGCGGGACGCGGTCGATCATACGGGTGAGCGCCGGGGCGAGCAACAGATTGAGCGGCGCTTGCGATATCTCGAGTACCTGATTGCCGCTCGCTGCGGCTACGGCGGTGAAAAAATCGACTACCGCCGCTACGGCCTGCGTGGTATCGGCGACCTCGCGCTTGAATCGCGCACCGGCTCGCACCAGGGTCTGCAGCTGCGCCGGAGTGCGGCGCGCCGCGGCGTATTGTGCGGCAACGGGTTCGATCGCCATCATCGCCTCCCACAATTCGAGGAAGGTCACATCGTGCAGCGCCAGGGCGCGGCTCACGCCGGAGCTTACGCGCCGCGGCTCCGGGCGCGTGACGCGGAGCCGCTTCTCGCCGCGGACCCGGCCCAGCAAGCCGTGGGTCTCGAGCTCGCGGATCGCTTCCCGGATGGTCGAGCGATTGACGCCGAATTGCCGCGCCAGATCCCTTTCGGAGGGCAGGGGGTCGCCGGTGCGCAGCGAGCGGGCGACGATGCGCTGCTCGATGACGTTCGCGATCTGGCGGTACGCCGGATGATCGTCGAGGGGTGCGAACAGATCGGCCACTATCTCCTGTCCCATGACACTTAGCCCTCTCCGAACAGCTCGCGGCCGATCAGCATGCGGCGAATCTCCGAAGTCCCGGCGCCGATTTCATAGAGCTTGGCGTCGCGCAGCAGCCGACCGGTCGGATAATCGTTGATATACCCGTTGCCGCCCAAGAGTTGGATCGCATCCAGCGCCGCCCGCGTCGCCGCCTCGGCGCAGAACAGAATGCAGGCGGCGGCATCCTTGCGCGTGGCATCGGCGCGATCGCAGGCCGAGGCCACCATGTACGCATAGCTGCGGCAGGCATTGAGCGAGGCATACATGTCGGCGAGCTTGCCCTGCACGAGTTCGAAGGTGCCGATGGCCTGGCCGAACTGCCGCCGTTCGCGCACGTACGGCACGGCGACATCCAGGGCGGCTGCCATCAGCCCGAGCGGGCCGCCGGACAGCACGACGCGTTCGTAGTCCAGGCCGCGCATCAGGACGCTGACGCCTTGATTCTCCTCTCCGACGAGGTTCTCGGCCGGCACTTCGCAGCCGTCGAACACGAGCTCACTGGTGCTCGAGCCGCGCATGCCGAGCTTGTCGAGCTTTTGGGCCGGCGTGAATCCTTTGAAATCCTTTTCGATGATGAATGCGCTGATGCCGCGTGCGCCGGCTTCCGGGTTGGTTTTCGCATACACCACCAAGACGTCGGCTTCCGGGCCGTTGGTGATCCACATCTTGCGGCCGTCGAGCACGTACCGGTCGCCGTGCCGGGTCGCCTTGAGCTGCATGGAGACCACGTCGGAACCGGCGCCGGGCTCGGACATGGCGAGCGAGCCCACATGTTCGCCGCTGATGAGCTTCGGCAGATACTTGCGCTTCTGCGCATCGTTGGCGTTGAGCGCCAGCTGGTTCACGCACAGATTCGAATGCGCTCCATAGCTCAAGCCCACCGCGGCCGACGCGCGCGAGATTTCCTCCATCGCGACGGTGTGGGCCAGGTAGCCCAAGCCGGCGCCGCCGTAGTCCGGGCTCACCGTCATGCCCAAGAACCCCAGCTCGCCGAGTTCCGGCCACAGATCCCGCGGGAACACATTGCTGCGGTCGATCTCATTGGCGCGCGGCGCGATGCGCTCCTCGGCGAAACGCTGTACCTGGTCGCGCACGGCATCGATGACTTCGCCGAGCCCGAAATTGAACTCGCGATATGCGGAATTGGCCATGGTCACCGGACCCCCATTGTCATCGGACCCCAAATCGTTGGATAATCGGACTGTCGGACAATTTTGCCACTCTCAAGCCAACAAAGCCAATGGCCCAAATCGTCTCGAAAATCGACATTCGTTCGAAGGAATTCGCCGACAACCGCGCCGCCATGCAGCCGCTGGTGGATGACCTGCGGGCCACGCTGCAGCGCAATGCGGCGGGCGGCAGCGCGGCGGCCCGCGACAAGCACACCCGGGCCGGCAAGCTGCTGGCTCGAGAACGGATCACGGCGCTGCTCGATCCCGGCTCGCCGTTCCTGGAACTGTCCGCGCTGGCGGCGCACGGGGTGTATGGCGAGGATCTGCCGGCCGCCGGGCTCATTACCGGCATCGGCCGCGTCTCGGGGCGCGAGTGCATGGTCGTGGCGAATGATCCCACGGTGAAGGGAGGCACCTACTATCCGCTCACCGTGAAGAAGCACCTGCGGGCGCAGGAGATCGCGGGCGACAACGAGCTGACGTGCGTGTACCTGGTGGAAAGCGGAGGCGCCTTCCTGCCGAAGCAGGATGAAGTATTTCCCGACCGCGATCACTTCGGCCGAATATTTTTCAATCAGGCACGGCTTTCCGCACAGGGCATCGCGCAAATCGCAGTGGTGCATGGGTCGTGTACTGCGGGCGGCGCCTACGTGCCCGCCATGTCCGACCACGCCGTCATCGTGCGCAATCAAGGCCGCGTGTTTCTGGGCGGGCCGCCGCTGGTGAGGGCGGCAACGGGCGAAGAGATCGATGCAGAGTCCTTGGGCGGCGCGGACGTGCATTGCCGGCGTTCCGGCGTGACCGACTACTACGCGGAGAACGACACGCATGCGCTGGCGTTCGCGCGCCGCGCGGTGGCGCGGCTGCGGCCTGCCGCTATGAGGTCCGGCATCAGCGCGGTCATGGGTGCCGGCTCGGTGCGCGGCGCCGGCGCCGCTTCGGCGGGCGAACCTCAATACGATCCCGCGGAGCTCTACGGCATCATCCCGCCGAGCTCGCGCAAGCCCTACGACGTGCGCGAGCTCATCGCACGCCTGGTCGATCGCTCGTGGTTCGACGAATTCAAGGCGCTGTACGGCACGACCTTGGTCTGCGGCTTTGCCGACATCCATGGTTCGACGGTGGGGATCCTGGCCAATAACGGCATCCTGTTCTCGGAGAGCGCATTGAAGGGCACGCATTTCATCGAGTTGTGCTGCCGCGAAGGAATACCCCTGGTGTTTCTGCAGAACATCGCCGGCTTCATGGTGGGCCAGGCCGCGGAGGCCGGCGGCATCGCCAAGGACGGCGCCAAGCTGGTCACGGCCGTGGCCTGCGCGGCGGTGCCGAAGTACACCGTCGTCATCGGCGGCAGCTTCGGCGCCGGCAATTACGCCATGTGCGGCCGCGCCTACAGCCCGCGATTTTTGTTTCAATGGCCGAACGCGCGCACCTCGGTGATGGGCGGCGAGCAAGCCGCCAGCGTATTGGCGACCATCAAGCGTGAGGCCTTGGAGCGGGGCGGGGGCACGCTGAGCGATGCCGAGGAGGAGCAGCTGAAGGCGCCGATCCGCGAGCAATTCGAGCGCCAAGGTCATCCCTACTATGCGTCCGCGCGCCTCTGGGATGACGGCGTCATCGATCCGCTCGACACGCGCCGCGTGCTGGGTCTGGCGCTGGCGTTGACGAAATCCCAAGAGATGCGTGCGACGCGCTTCGGCGTGTTTCGAATGTGAGGCGGCCGATGCTCCGACGACTGCTGATCGCCAATCGCGGCGAAATCGTCTGCCGCATTGCACGCACGGCGCAGCGCTTGGGGGTGACCGCCATTGCGGTGTACTCCGAGGCTGACGCCGGTGCGCGCCATGTACGGGTTGCCGATGAGGCGTACCACCTGGGGCCGGCGCCCGCGGCCGAGAGCTATCTGGATATCGCGAAGATCATCGCGCTCGCGCGGCGCGTCGGCGCCGAGGCCGTGCATCCGGGCTACGGATTCCTGTCGGAGAATGCCGCATTCGCGCAAGGCTGCGTCGACGCGGGTTTGATCTTCGTGGGGCCGCCCGCGTCGGCGATCCGCGCGATGGGCTCGAAAAGCGCATCCAAGGCGGCCATGGCGGCCGTGGGCGTGCCCGTGGCCCCGGGCTACCATGGTGCGGATCAATCGCCGCAGGCACTCATGGCGGAGGCACAGCGCGTCGGCTTTCCGCTCATCATCAAGGCCAGCGCCGGCGGCGGCGGCAAGGGGATGCAGGTGGTGAATTCCGCCGCCGAGGTCGCGGCGGCGGTCGAATCGGCGCAGCGTCTGGCGCGCACCGCCTTCGGCGACGATCGCTTGCTGCTGGAGCGTTATTTTCCGCAGGCGCGCCACGTGGAGGTGCAGATATTCGCCGACTCGCACGGGGACGTCGTGAGCTTGTTCGACCGCGATTGCTCGGTGCAGCGCCGCCATCAAAAGATCATCGAGGAGGCGCCGGCGCCGGGGCTGCGCGATGCGGTGCGCGCGGCGATGTCGCAGGCCGCCATCCAGGCGGCACGGGCGGTGGGCTATGTGGGCGCGGGGACCGTGGAGTTCTTGGTCGACGAAGCCCAGAATTTCTACTTCATGGAAATGAACACCCGCCTGCAGGTGGAGCACCCGGTTACGGAGCTCATCACCGGCATCGACCTGGTCGAGTGGCAGCTGCGCATCGCAACGGGTGCGCCCTTGCCCAAGGCACAGAACGAGATCGCGCGGCACGGCGCCGCCATGGAGGCGCGTCTGTACGCCGAGGATCCGGAGCACGGGTATCTGCCGAGCGTCGGCCGCATCACGCACCTGCACTGGCCCGATGCCGCTCCCGGTCTCAGGCTGGATATCGGCGTCGACGCGGGCGATGAGGTCTCGACGTTTTACGATCCCATGCTCGGCAAGGTCGTCGCCTGGGGCGAGTCGCGCGGCGAAGCGGTGGATCGGCTGCACAAGGCGCTCGCGGACATCGAGATCGTGGGCGTCACCACGAATCGCGCGCTGCTGTTGAGCGTGCTCGCCGACGGGGAATTCCGGCGTGGCGGCGTGACGACGAGTTTTCTCGACGCACGCGCGGCGCAATTGTCTTTTGGCGAGCCCAAAGCCGGCGACGCCGATGCCGTGTTGGCGGCGCTGTGGTGCGCGACCCGCCGGACGGAGTGCGATGCGCTGTGGACGGACACTCGCGGCTGGCGGCTGGCGGGGCCGCCGCGCAGCACGTGGGTGTTCGGGGACCGGACCGTGATCATCGAGTTGTCGGAGCCGAATGATTATGTCGCACACGTTACGGGGCGGGGAGAGCGCTTGGCGGGGCGGGGGGAACGCGCTGCGGGGCACGGAAAACACTCGCGGGGTCACGGGAGACACTCGCCGGGGCATGAATATGCGCTGCACGTCGTCGCGCGCGGCGCGCAGGCGTTGGACGTCGAAGTCGCCGGACAGATGCAGCGGGTCAGCGTCGTCGAGGTCGATCAGACGCTGCATCTGTTCCGGGCGGGGCGGCAGGCGGCGCTGCGCTTGGTGCGAACGGAAGATGCCTTGCATGTCAGCGCCGGCGCGGAGGAAGGCTCGCTGCTCACGCCGCTGCCGGGGACTTTGGTCGCCGTCCATGTCACCGAAGGCCAGCAAGTGGTCCGGGGAGCGCCCTTGGTGACGGTCGAGGCCATGAAAATGGAACATACGCTGACGGCGCCCTACGACGGGGTGGTCACGCGGCTTGCCTTCGGCTTGACGGAAAGGGTTGCGGCGGGCGCCGTATTGGTGGAGCTGGCGCCGCTCGACTCCTGAATTCGCTCGACGCTCAGGCGACTTGCGAGTCGGCGAGCGCCGTCGCCGGCAGTATGACTTTGAAGCGAGTCTCGTGTCCGAGCACAGTGGCGAGCGCAATCTTGCCGCCCGCTTCTTGCACGTAGCGGCGTACCAGGGACATCCCGGTGCCGTGCCGCGCTTCGCCCGGCGCCGAGTTCAGGGTGGTATATCCCGCCTTGAAGATCAACTTGATGACCTGACGATCGCGCAGGCGCGCCGCGGCCTCCGCAGTGATCAGACCTTTGGCGAGGGCGGTGGCGCGCACTTTCTCGGGATCGAGACCGCAGCCGTCGTCGTGGAAGTGCAGCTCGAAGCTCTGGTCGGGCAGGGCCTTGAACTCGAGGCGCAGGGTTCCGTGCGCCGGCTTGCCGCCGCCGGTGCGCACGGCGGGTGGTTCGACACCGTGCATGACGGCATTGCGGATCAATTGAATCGCCACGTTCTTGATCGTCGCCTGGTACCTGGGGGGAACCAGCTGCATGCCGATGCAATCGAGGACCACCGTCTTGTGCTGCTCTTGTGCCACGAGCTCGGTCAGCACCGTCAGCGTGCTCTCGAGGCTGCCGGCCTGAGCCATGCGGTGCGCTTTGGGCGGCGCGGATGCCGCCGCGGATCTTTGCGCCATCTCGGCCAGGAATTTCGGCGCTTCGATGATCTGCGTGCCGTTCTCCGTCACGCGGGTTTCGGGGAACACGACGGCATCGGGGTCTGCGACCGGATCCGCCTGTGGGGTGAGCGAGCGCAGCTGCGCGAACTGCCCGTAGAGCTGATCGAGCTTCACGGCCAGCGGCAGAAAATCGCTGCCGCTCAACGCGCCGCGGCTGCGCAGGTCCTGCAATGAATCTTCCATCGACCGCGCCGCGGCCTCGAGTCCGGTGAGCTTGAGTGCCGCGGCATCGCGCCGGACTCGATCGACCTCATCCAGGGTTTGCTCGAGCTTGTTGCGGAACGCGGCGGTCTCGCGCGCCGGTTTTTTCAAAACCCCGTTGATGGCCTTCATCGAGGCATCGGTCCGCTGCAGGAAAGCGCTGAAGCGCGCCCCTCCCGCCTGCAAGACGCCGCGCAATATCTCGCCCTGAGTCTGAACTTGTGTCCGCAGATCCTCGAGCTCGCGCTGCTGCTGCTCGCGCGCGGTGATATCGGTCACGCTGACCAGCCACGCGCGTGGTTCGCGGCCCAGGTCGACCGCATGGAATTCGAAGGAGTAGTGCGCCGTCTCGAAAGCGCCGTCGGCATTCGCCAGCCGCACCTCTACGTCCTGCAGCGGATTGTCCTGCAGCGGATTCGACTGTCCGGAGTTGCTCGGGCCAGGGGCATCGAGCAGACGGGTGACGAAGGCGCGGACCACGCTCAGGGTTTTTGCGCTGACCAGCGGGCCGATCAATTTCTCGAAGCTCAAGTTCGTGAAATCCTGGCGGCGAAACAGCGCCGCCAGCGACGCCGATACTTGCGGGAGGATCTTATCCTTGGCATCGAGGAGGAACAGCCCTTGCGCACTGCTTTTCAGGAGTGCATCGGTCAGCCGGTTGCTGGCGCCGATCAAGTCCTGCTTTTCGCGCTCATGACGTTTGACGGAAATGAACATGGATCGACAGGGTGCCAAACGCTTCAGGCGGGAGGATTGATGGCTGTCACAGCCTCAAGTCACCTGGCTGCCGATGCTGCGCCGAGTCACGAGCGCCTGTGACGCAAGTCACATTTCAGACAGGCTCTCAGGCGACAGCCGCCACCAAGGGTCCTAAGTCGGCGAGCAATTCGTCTGCAGATGCGTAGCGGGCGTTTTGCTGCTTCGCCATGAGGCGATCGAGCAGGGGTTGTTGCGCTGCCGTGGCCTCGGGCAGAACGGGCACAGGGCGGCTGGCGTGCTGCGACATGATGGCCACCGCACTGCGGCCGCCGTAGGGTCTCTGGCCGGTCAGCATTTCGTAGAACATGACCCCCAGACTATAGAGATCGGTGCGGGTGTCGACGCGCTGCCCCTGCGCCTGCTCCGGACTGATGTAGTACGGTGATCCGAGCACCTGGCCGACGCCGGTGGTCCCGGCGTCGTCCATCGAGCGCCGCGCCAACCCGAAGTCGATGAGCACCGGCGAATTGTCTTCGCGCAACATCACGTTCGCGGGTTTGAGATCGCGATGCAAAATCCCGAACACGTGGATGACGCGCAGCGCTTCGGCGATGGCACGGAGGTAGTACAGGCTCTCGTCCACGCTCAAGGGATTGCGCAGACGGTCGCGCAAGTCGCCGCACGGGAAATATTCCATCGCCAAGTACAAATGGCGGGGCAGGGAACCGAAGTCGTAGATCTCGGCGATGGCGCGGTGCGCGATGCTGGAGATGATCTCGTACTCGCGCTGGAAACGCTCGGCGTCGTCGAGTTCTCTCTGGGATTCGCCGCGGTTCATGACCTTGAGCACCACGTTGCGCCGCAGGCGCTCATTGCGCGCCAGAAAAACCTGCGAGAAATTGCTGGTGGAGAGCTGCTTCACGATGGCATAGCCGGGAACGTCGATGCCTGAATTTTCAGCGTCAGGGCGGTTCAAGGTCTTGGCCGCCTGAGCGGCCGCCCGGCGCTTGGCGCAGGCCTCGGTTATCGCCGCCAGCAATTGATCGCGTGTAATGCGCGCCAGCGGCAGGTAGTCTTTGGCGCCGCTCTTCAGGGCACGCACCGCCGACATTTCGCCGCCGTTCTCGGCGAGCAGAATGCAGTACAATGCGGGATACATCTGCAGCATCCGCGTCATGTGGGCGAGCACGGCGCCGGCGGCCGCCTCCTCCGCGAAGTCGGCTTGCAGGATCACGGCATCCGGTGCGCGCTCCGCGATCATCTGGCCCAAGGAGGCCGACTCCTCGGCCGGCACCGTGGCTACCTGGGCGTCCGGCCAATGGCTGGTGACGTGGTGGGTGAGCCACTGCAGGCGTTTCGAATCGCCCCCCACCACCAACAAGTTTGGACCGGTCGCGTCTGCCATAGATGAGATCTGTTACAAGGATCGCCAGCCTAGCGCGTGAGGGCTTGGGTTGGCCCGTCGGGATTTCACATTTTAGGGGTCCCCCGGCCGATGTTCCCCGGGCGCTCCCAAGCCGTTTGGGGCAATATTACGGCGCCTGAGCTGGAAAATTGAAACCAAGCCCCTATAGGTGAGTCTCAACGGTATCCGGGCAAATCGCTTCAGAGAGGGCTTATTTCAATGGGAAGTATCAGAACTTGGTCGCTCGCGTTGGTTGCGGGCATCTTCGTTGTGGTCGTCGCTCATCAAGGTTCGAGGGCGGACGTGGGCGCGGCAGGGCCCGGAACCGCGCCTGCCGCCGCGCCGTTTGCGGCGACGCCGGCGCCGGCCTCGTCACGAGTGACCGGACTGCCTGATTTTTCAGGATTGGTCGCCGAGAACGGCGCCGCCGTGGTCAATATCAGCGTTGTCGAGAAGCCGCAGAAAATGGCCGGTCCGGGGAATCCGGGCGAGCCCAGCGACTCCGATGACCCCCTCTCACAGTTCTTCCGGCACTACCAGCTGCCGGCGCCCGGGCATGCACCGCCGGCCCGCGGCATCGGATCGGGATTCATCGTGAGTTCCGACGGCTATGTGCTCACCAACGCGCATGTCGTGGACGATGCGTCCGAAGTGACGGTCAAGCTCACCGATCGCCGGGAGTTCGTGGCGAAGGTGATCGGTGTCGATAAGCGCAGCGATGTGGCGCTGATCAAAATTGCCGCCACCGGCTTGCCCACGGTCCACTTCGGCGACTCCTCGCGCCTCAAGCCCGGTCAATGGGTGGTGGCGATCGGTTCGCCGTTCGGCTTCGAGAACAGCGTCACCGCCGGCGTGGTGAGCGCGACCGCGCGTCCCCTCGATGAAAACTATGTGCCGTTCATTCAGACCGATGCGGCCGTCAATCCGGGCAACTCCGGCGGCCCGCTGTTCAATGTCGACGGTCAGGTCATCGGCATCAACGCGCAGATATACAGCCGCACCGGCGGCTTCATGGGCATGTCCTTCGCCATCCCCATCGATCTGGCCTTGAACGTCAAGAATCAGCTGTTGACGAAGGGCAAGGTGAGCCGCAGCCGCATCGGCGTCGGCGTACAAGACGTCAATCAGAAGCTGGCGCAGAGCTTCGGCCTGGGCACGCCGCATGGCGCGCTCATCAGTTCCGTAGAGCCCAAGAGTCCCAGCGAGCGCGCGGGGCTGAAGCCGGGGGATGTCATTACCAGCGTCAACGGCCACTATATCGACCATTCCTTCGATTTGCCGACGATCATTGCGGATATTCCGCCGGGCAACGTGGCGCACATCGGGATCTGGCACGACCACAAGCCCGACACGGTGGACGTGAAAACCGTGCTGCTGGACGAAGAGCCCGCTCGGACGGCGCACAGCGAGAGCGATGAGGGCGGCGGCAAGTTAGGGCTTGCCGTCCGGCCGCTCGACCCCAAGGAGCAGCAGCAGCTGCACACGCGCGGCCGGCTGCTCGTCGAAGATGTTTCAGGTCCGGCCCTGGCCGCCGGGCTGCAGGCGGGCGATGTGGTGCTGGGGGTCAATGGAGCGGGCGTCTCCTCGGTGGCGGACCTCAAGCGTGAGGTGGCGCGGGCGGGGCACAGCGTCGCCTTGCTGATTCAGCGCGACGAGGCCCAGATTTATGTTCCCGTCGACATAGGGTGACGGATCAGGCCTAATCGCGGGCGTGCAAACCGCCACCCCCTTGTTTTCCAGCCTCGAGCAGAACCCCGCCGGCGCGCAGCCGGCGCGGTTTCTGCCGACCAGCCGTGCCGAAATGGACGCTCTCGGCTGGGAGCGCTGCGACATCATCATCGTCACCGGCGATGCCTACGTGGATCACCCCAGCTTCGGCATGGCCATCATCGGCCGATTGCTCGAGGCGCAGGGGTTCAAGGTGGGCATCATTGCCCAGCCCGATTGGCACGGCACGCGGGATTTCGAGGCCTTGGGGAACCCGCGCCTGTTTTTCGGCGTGACCGGCGGCAACATGGATTCGATGGTGAACCGCTACACCTCCGATCGGCGGGTGCGCAGCGACGATGCCTATACGCCCGGAGGGCAGGGCGGCAAGCGCCCGGATCGCTGCGTCATCGTCTATTCACAGCGAATTCGCGAGTCCTACAAAACCGCGCCCATCGTGGTCGGCGGCATCGAGGCGAGCCTGCGGCGCATTGCGCATTTCGACTATTGGTCGGAGCAGGTGCGCCGCTCGGTATTGGTGGACTCGAAGGCGGATCTTCTGGTGTATGGCAACGCGGAGCGCCAAATCGGCGCGATTGCGCGGCGGCTGGATGCCGGCGAAACCATAGGCGACATCACTGATTTGCGCGGTACGGCGTATCTGCGCCGCGGCATGCCGGCGGGCTGGGTGGAAATCGATTCGAGCGAGTTGGACGCCCCGGGCCCCCTGAATCCGCCCGTCGATCCGTACGCGAGCGAGGAGGAGCGCCGGACGGCGAATGCTCCGGCCGTCGACGCGCGCGCCGCCGCGCCCGCGGAAACAGTGGTCAAATTTTATCGGAAGGTGCCCAACGCGCAGCGCGACCACAGCGTCATCCGTCTACCGTCCTTCGAACAGGTGAGCGGGGACGCCGTCCTGTATGCGCATGCATCG
>Ga0137394_10003015_pt1 | contig 12584 bp, 13 predicted proteins | sample czobulk116metaG_FD_108278 | JGI IMG/M metagenome (GOLD analysis project Ga0137394, IMG submission 108278) | Vadose zone soil microbial communities from Angelo Coast Range Reserve, California, USA - czobulk1.16 metaG | ecosystem: Environmental > Terrestrial > Soil > Vadose zone | place: USA... | reverse complement strand
GGCCGCACGCAGCACCTCCTGGTTTCCACGGTTACCGGCATTGCGCCGTTTGTGAGTTACATCCGCACCCTCTATCGCGATTGGAAGCGCGGCGATAGTCTGATGCCTGGAAATCACAGGTTCTACTGCCTGCAAGGCGGCAGTCGCTCGTGGGAATTCGGCTATCGGGCAGAATTGGAGCGTTGCGCCGCGGAAGTTCCGTGGTTCAAGTATGTTGCGACGGTCAGCCGTCCGTGGGAGGACGAAGATTGGAAAAGCGAGACCGGCCGCGTGGATGATCTGTTGCGCAAGTATGCCGATTTGTGGGGATTGCGGCCAGAATCCACAACGGCTTATCTCTGCGGCCATCCGAACATGGTGGAAAACGCCCGCGGCATCCTGCAGCGCGCCGGCTGGAAGAAAGACGCCATGTTCGAAGAGCTTTATTTTCAACCCGGCAAGACCGGGCAGTCCGAACTGGCAGATTCTGCCGTTCCTTAGGCAATTCCTCCGTCCCAAAAACGTCAGGCGCCTGGCGCGTTGGCTTCCAGCTGCCTGGTGACATCGTCCAGCGTCGAAAGCGGCAAGAGCAGATGCACTTGCTGGTCCGGCGCCTCGACGTCAATCTGCAGTTTTCCATGGCGCGTCCGGATTTGGACGTGTTGCTCGCCGTCCACGACCTCGACCAGATCGACGTTGGGATATTTTTTCAATTCCTTCACGATCGCATGCGCGATTGGCAATGCCTCTCGGGAGCGCTCCGCGGCCTCCCTCAAATGTTTTTGCGGGACAAAATGCATGGCCATAGGAACGGCGGCTGCCGGCACCCACATGTGCACGTGCGAGCCTCCGGCGCGATGTTCATCCGCATCAATTCGAATCACCCCTTCATGAAAGGTATAGGTGCCCGCAACCAAGAGCGTGCCGGTGAGCCCAAGAGCTGCTTTTGCGAGTAGCATCATTATCGTCCTCCGCGCTCTAATCGGTAACGTTCTTCGAGTCCAGCCACACGCGCACGGTGTTGTCATCGGCCTTTACGGAAACGAGCTCGGTATCCCCCGTTCCGGAAAGTGCATGCAACGCCGCCACCAGGTCCAATTCATCCTTCCCAGCGGAAAAGAGCGCATCGATTACCTTCATGGGCACCTTGATTTCGACCTGCGATCTCTTGGACTTCCCCTTGTCCAACACATGGATGATCAAGTGATTGTCCTGCTTGGCCACGCGCACGTCGTTGTCATTGCCCTGTACAGTCACGTATTCGCCGTCCTTGGCGGTCCGGATGGCGTCCACCATTGTCCGCAGGTCTACGTCATTGAGGTGGGCGCAATCGATCTTCACTTTGCCGTCATGCAGGCGATCATGGTTAATGGCCGGAAGCACCTTTTCCGCCAGTTCGAGGGGCACGTTGACGCGCACCGTCTCCCCCTTGGCGTCGGAGCTGATCACCCGCACGTGCAGCCAGCGGTCCTGCTTCGCGGATGTCGTTGACGGCGCGGAACTTGTCTTGGCGCTCGGTGCTTGCGCCAGGGCAAGCCCCGGGATGAGGAGCAGCGTTGTGGCGGCGGTGAGTGCAGTTCTAGTGCAGAAACCTCGTTTACAGTCGGACATTTGCAGGATACCTCCATGCCGGCGCTGGGCCGGTGCTTGAAGAGAGGTACGAGGCTTGCCTGCAATAAGTTTCCTAAGACATGGGCCCGGCGGAGAATCCAGTGCCGCTCGTGGAACTAGTGGGGATACAAAGTTGCGGCGAAGCTCTCTTTGGCTGCCGAATCGTAGAGGTGGAGCAGCTGCGAGGCGCGTTTAAGCAAGTCCCCGGGCAGGTCGCCAGCCTGGTAGTCCACCCATCCTGTCGTATAAGTGAGGCTGACCTTCCTGCCCGAGCAGTTCACCTCTATGGCACCGATACGGTTCAAGACCAATTTCACTTCACCCAGGTTGCACTCCGGCAAGACCAACAGGAAATCGTCGTTGGCCATGCGCACGGCAAAATCCGATCCTCGGCACGCCTTCTTCAATCGCCGCGCAAACTCTTTCAACGCCTGGTCCGCAGCCGAGAGTCCGTTACGCTGAGTCAGCTCCGTGAACTCTTCCAGATGGATTGTGGCGATACTCAGCGAAGTGTTCTGCCTCCGGGCACGGGCGATCTCTTTTCCGATCTGCAGTTCGGCAGATGCTCGCGTGTACAAGTCTGTGACCGGATCCATGCCGGAAACGCCAACAACTTCCGCCCCTGCCGCGTCCCCGCTCGCGCCTTGCCCGGTCAGGTGTCTCCGCTCCCGCCGAAAGCTCCACTGTCGGTAAACCAGCCAGCCATTGAAGAGCAGTAGCAGGCACATCGCTCCCCAGCGCGCCTGCTCTGGCCGAATCTCATAAAAATGTTCCGGGTGCGGGAAGAAGGAGCGGATCGAGGACAGCACGAGCGCCACAGCAGAAAGTGCCGTCACAAAGAATGCAGACAGCCAAAGCCACCACTCGCGCCGGCTAACGTGCTTCAAATCGGATTCTGACTGCTGAGCGAGAAAGGCCCCGGATCCCTCAAGGGGAGAAGGGGTGAGCTTGCCGCCGCGAAGACCTAGCATGGGTGCCATTCTTCCTGTGGAAAGACGAATACAGCATCACTCTAGGCTCCTGCTGCGGCCTGACGCAACGCCGAAATGGTACAGGCTCGTTGCCCGCAAGAACCTGACCGAAAGGTCAGCCAGAGGACCGTGATGTTTTCAAGCAAAGCAAGCTCATCACTTCGCATTCCGGAAGGGATCCTTCAGGCCCTGCATCACGAATAAGAGAACACTCATCCCCGACGAATAACCGAGCCGCTGAGGCTAATCTTTTTCCTCTCGATCGTTGTCTCGGTCGTCGCCTCGCGCACGCATCGCGTGTCTCGACACGTAATCCGCCACAGCTCGACCCAGCGTATTTGCCCGCCCGCACGTGGTTCGGAAGTGAATACCTCCAAAAACGCGCGCATCGGCGATTTCCCCTACCGCCTCCGAGAAACTCGAAAACGAACGAGTGCCCGGACGTAGCTCTGAGGTGACGCTAAACGCTGTGTTCTCTCCAAACACTGCGCCAAGGACGAACGCGGCTGATCCACTCACCGTGGAATGGCCCGATGGATACTCGGGGTGCGCTGCAGTGCCCGCCGGAAAGAAGTCCAGCCAGGGCACCCACGCAGGTTCCGCTTCAGCGGGGGTGAGACCAGCCCGGATCGCGGTGATCGGCCGCCAGTAAACGTAGCGGTACTTGCCATCCCAGCACGCGATGGCCGCGTCGGCCATAGTCACATTCAGCAACGCAAATAGGTGCGCATTCTCGGTCAGAGTCAGCCCGCGTGCTGCAGAAAGCTGGGCGGCAATACGGTTCCAATAAAGTGGAGTGTTCCCTGCCCAAAACAACGCGAGCTCCGATTGGTCCGGACTGCGCCCCGAGCCAGAGTAGACTCCCATACTCTTCACTTCGTTGACATTTGCGGCATACTCCGGGCTGTCGAGGGCCAGTGGCGGCGGCAAGCGGAACTGCGATGGTCGCATCAGTACCCACGGCGTCATCGAGGCGAACTGCAGTGCCGCTCCGGACGCTCCGGGCGAGTTGTTGGGCAACCCCTGCGGCGTCGGGCGCCAGGCGCCCACAGCAGCCGGCATTCCGACGATACTCTGCACGCCAAGGAATGGTGGCGGCGCGGGCGTGAATCCGTCTGTCAGCCTCCAGGCCCAGATGGCGTCCGCAACTGTCTGTCCCCAAGCGATTCCCGCGGCGATGGACTTGGCTGATTCGGTCAATGCGAGCGCCGCGAGCGATGCATTCCGCTGAGGCGTGAGGAGCGTTGCGCTCTGCGCTGGATACAAGTTCAGAAGAATCGCGTAGGCCGCCTGAATCGCCGCTGCGCGTCCGCTCTCACATGCAGCGGCCGGAAGCGCGGATCGATGCCGTTCACGGCATCGAAAACCGATGCCGACACCAATGCAACCACGCGGCTGGTCACCAGCGGATTGGTGCCGCCAGCAATGACCGGCGGTGTTCATGACGCCGATCCACTCCAGCACTGGATCTGGCGTGGCCGCCGAAGCTGGTACGGGACTGGTAGCAAGCAGTGCCACAAGTAGCACCAGCATCGCCCTCTCGATGGTACCGACCCGTCGCCGACCGAGTGACAGAAGAGAGCCTGAACTTACTTTGATCCCCTGCGCGGCGACCCGCGTTTCGCAGCGTTCCTACGCCGAGCGAACTTGCAATAACCCAATGGACTGAAGTGCGCAGGCCGCGGCGATTGGCAGAGGCCGGAACTTATTTCTTGTGAGGCTTGCCCTTGTCGGGAGGCGAAGCGCTGTCAGGTAGCTCGACGTGCCAGATGTCTTTGTCGCTCTGCAATCCGAAGACGCCGACGTGATTCGATTCCGAGGTGCCGATTTGTCCGATCCACACGACGCGAAAACGCGCTTTGCGCCAGCGGCGGCGGACTTCGATGGTCTCTCCGGGCTTGGTCAAGAATCCCACGCCGTCCAGCCGCGCGCCGTCCTTGCTCAGGTCCACGGTGTACGCGCTCTGCACATACGGATTACCTTTGGCATCGATGCCCTTCACGGTCACGCGAAGCGACTTCGCGACGCGCGGCTTCTTGCGCGTGCGTTTCCAAAAGCCCGGAACCGGCGTCTTGAACGTGATCCCGATTCTCGATTCTTTTTCCGAGTAGCGATCCACGTAGACCACGCGAACCTCTTGCTCTGCGCGGCTGCTCTTGTGCATGAGGATAACCATATCGCCGACTTCGAGCTTGGCTTTTAGGATCACCAGCGCGCCGCTGGCATTGACCATGATCGTTTCGGTTTCTTCGTGGAACGCGCCGCCCTTGCCCGCGAATCCGTAAACCACGACCGGAATGCGCAGCGCCAGGCGCGGGCTGGAGCGCAAAATCTTTTTGGTGGGGCTAACCGTCGCCCGAGAAATGGAACGCCCGGTTTGTGCTGCCGGAGCATCGAGGGGAGCGATTTCGATGACTTCTCTAGGCATACCGCGCTGCTCGCCATGCTCGCGGCACTTGAAATCCCAGCCTTGCTCAAAGACCTGTTCGAGGGATTCTTCGCGGTTGGAAAGCGTCACCCAGGTGTCGCTGTCCCCTTTGGAACACGAGAGCCGGACTGCAAAGTTCCGAGCCATAAGCATTCCCCGCGTTCCTTCATCATATCGTGGCGCAACCGGGTTGCCGGGAGGAACGGCGGCGCGGTGCTTTGAAATGTAACGGGGCGAAAGAACAGGATGGGCGAAGGCTCCGGAGCTGGCCCACTACTTTGCCAGGCAAAGTCGAAAACTATTGTGGGCAGGCTGCTCCGCCGTCAATCCAAATCTTCATCTGCGCGACGGTGTCCGCGCGGGAGAGCGGTGGCAGAGCGCGCCCCGTGCCGGGGTCCCAGCCCCAGCCGACTAGATCATCGGAGGAAACATGTTCGAACAATTGCACGAGAGAGCGGCCGCCCGTTTGCTTCGGATCCTTCAGCTGGCGGCAAAGTTCGGCCGGCGTGCGGCCCACGAAAGCCATTTTGTGTTCCGGGGCCGGGAGCGACCACTTCGGATTTCCCGGAGGCATGTTTGCCCCCGGCAGATTCCGGGACTGGTGGCAGGTGTCGCAGCGCATGCCGTAGACGCCGTGGCCATCTTTGCCACGCTTCACATTCTGCAAATGAACGTGACTGTCATCGCCTTGCAGGGGGGAGTCCCCGGCGGGGTGGCAGTTCTGGCACCGCGGCGACGTGAAGACTCTGTTAGACCTGCAAAAAAGCTTCGCGTGACGCGGCGGCATCGGGTTTTTGATTTTGCGGCGCAGCGTGCAGAGTGGCGATGGCCGCGACAGCGGGCAAGGAAACGCCGCACGCCGCAGTGAACCAGAAGAGTGGGGAGCGAAAATGACTTACTTTTCTTGAGGTCATGATTTGGCCTTGCTTCCGCTGGCGAGATCGCTCGCGCGAATCGGCAGGCGCCGGATGCGCTTGCCGGTGGCCGCAAAAATCGCGTTTGTGAGTGCGGGCGCGACAGGGGGAACGCTGGGTTCGCCGACGCCCGTTGGATTCTGCTCGCTCGGGACGATGTGAACTTCAATTTCCGGCGACTCGAACATTCGCAGCATTTGATAGTCGTGGAAATTGGTTTGTTGCACGCGGCCGTTTTCGAGCGTGATTTCCGTTTTGAGCGCGGCAGTCAGGCCGAAAACAATGCCGCCTTCCATTTGCGCCTTGACGATGTCCGGATTGACGGTGCGTCCGCAATCCACGGCGCAAACGACGCGATGGACGCGCACGGTGCCGTCTTTTTCGACCGACGCTTCGATTACCTGAGCCACGTAGCTGTCGAAAGAAAAATGCGTGGCGATGCCGCGGCCGCGTCCGGCCGGCAGGGGTTTACCCCATCCGGCTTTTTCCGCGACGAGTTGCAGAACGGCGAGCATGCGCGGCTGGCTGGCGAGAAGTTTGCGGCGCAGCTCGTACGGATCTTTTCCGCCGGCATACGCCACTTCGTCGAAGAAACTCTCGACGGAAAACCCGGTGTGCGAATGGCCGACGGAGCGCCACCACTGGACGGGCACGCCGATCTTGGGCGAGTGCAAGTCCACTTGCAAATTCGGAATGCCGTAGAGCAAATCGGCGGCGCCTTCGACCGAGGTGCTGTCGACGCCATCCTTGATAGTGAACTGTTCGAATGAAGTCCCTTGCATGATGGATTGTCCGACGATGGTGTGCGTCCACGCGACGGGGTTGCCCTGTGCGTCGAGCCCCGCGGCGAAACGGTCGTGCCACATGGGACGGTACCAGCCGCCGGCAAGATCATCCTCGCGCGTCCACACGACTTTGACGGGGGCCTTGGCAACTTTGGCGACGTTGACGGCCTCGACGACGAAATCGGAGGCAGGATTCGCGCGGCGGCCAAAGCCACCACCGAGAAGTGTGGTGTTGATTTTGACTTTTTCCGGAGGCAGACCCGCAATACGCGCGGCGTTGGCGCGGTCGACGGTTTCGAATTGCGTGCCGGTCCAGATTTCGCAAGTGTCCGCGCGCAAATCCACGACGCAATTCAGCGGCTCCATCATGGCGTGGGCGAGGTAGGGCACATCGTATTCGGCGGTGATGGTTTTTGCGGCGCCCGTTAGAGCGGCGGCGGGGTCACCGGTTTTTTTCGCGATGTTTCCGGGAGTCGCGGATTGCCTGGAAAAATCGGCGAGCATTTGCGAGGTTGAGAGTTTTGCGTTTTCGCCGTCGTCCCATGTGATTTTTACCTTTTCGCGGGCGAGTTTTGCGGGCCAAAAACGATCCGCGACGACGGCGACTCCGGAAGAAATTTGTTCGACAGCGCGGACTCCGGGAATTTTGAGGGCTTCGGCGGCGTCGAAACTCACGACTTTGCCGCCAAACACCGGTGGCCGCGCGACCAGGGCGAAGAGCATACCCGGCAGATGAACATCCAGGCCAAACTGCGCGGTACCGTTGATTTTTGATGGCGTGTCGAGACGACGTACAGGCTTTCCAATCAGGGCGAATTGCTTTGGATCTTTCAGCGGAACGTCTGCAGGCGGCTTCAATTGCGAAGCGGCGTCAGCTAGCGAACCGTAGGTAGCTTCCTTTCCGGAGGCGGCGTGCATCACCACGCCTTTTTCGACGCGGCATTCGGAAGCCGGGACGCTCCATTTCTGCGCAGCGGCGTCCACGAGCATGACGCGCGCCATCGCGCCCATTTTGCGGAAGCGTTCCCACTCGGAGGGGGTGGTGCTGCTGCCGCCAGTCATTTGAACCCCGTACAGCGTGTGGTTGTACACAGGGTCGACAGGGGCGGCTTCGACTTTGATTTTGGACCAGTCTGCCTCCAATTCCTCATTGAGGAGCATGGGCAGGCTGGTGTAGATGCCCTGTCCCATTTCGGAGTGATTGGAAATGACGGTGACGGTGTCGTCGGGCGCGATTCGAATGAAGGCGTTCGGCGCAAAGACCGTCGAGCTTGCCGGAGCATTCGAATCTGGACGCGCGGCCAGCTCGGGCACGTATGCGCCGATGCACAATCCGCCGCCAATCGTCGCAGTGGTTTTCAGAAAATCGCGGCGGGCGATGCGCGACGATTTTGCGGCCGTGACAGTCGAAGGGTCAGCGCCGGACAGCTCTAGTTTGGTCTCGTTGCGTTCTTCGAGGCGGCTCATGACGACCTCTTTTCCGCGGCCATTTCGGCGGCGCGGTGTATGGCGCGGCGGATGCGTGGGTAGGTTCCGCAGCGGCAGATGTTGCCGGACATGGCTTCGTCAATATCTTTGTCGGTGGGCTTGGAATTCTCTTTCAGCAAGATGGCGGCACTCATGATTTGTCCGGACTGGCAGTAGCCGCATTGCGGGACGTCGACTTCGATCCAAGCGCGCTGCAAGGGGTGCGAAAGGTCTCTCGAAAGACCTTCGATCGTAGTGACGCGCTTGCCTGCGGCCCGCGAAAGCGGAGATACGCAGGAACGGATGGCCTTGCCGTCGAGATGCACGGTGCAGGCTCCGCAGAGTGCCATGCCGCAGCCAAATTTCGTACCCGTCAGTCCCAAGGAATCGCGGAGGACCCAGAGCAAGGGCGTTGAAGGGTCATCGTCCACTGATACGGATTTTCCGTTGAGATAAAAGGAAGTCACAGTCCGCCTCCAAGAGATTTCAGGATCATCCACCACTGCAATGAGCCGAGGGCACGGCCAGGAACCCGCAAACGGATCTACTTTGCGCCAATTGGTTTTTGGATGCAACGGGAGGATACGAGGTGGCACGGAGAATTATGTCTTCGGGGGAACCCATTTCAGCAAAATGGCGAGGCGCGGCAGGGCGGGGCAGAGAGATTGGACGTGGGCCAGGCGGCATCTCGGAGCATGCCCAAAGAAGTTGGCCCTCGGCGGTAACCTTTGCAGAATTGCGGACTCGTATGAGGCGAACGGGAGGAGCACCGAGAGAGGCTCCTCCCCGGAGATTCCACACAGAGGAGAGATTTGAATGGTTCGGACGATCAAAACAGGATTGGCACATGCGACGCTGGCCGCAGCTTTCTCGCTTCAGCCATCGGTGTACGCACAGGAGCCGATGAAGCAAGACAGCATGAAGCAGGACAAGATGCAGGATGACAAGATGATGCACGAGGGCAAGGCGAAGACTCTGGTGACGGGCAAGTTCCATGGGAAAGTGCACAAGACGGAAGGCCGGGCGACGATCTATCAAGAGGCGGACGGGAAGCTGGTGCTGCGGCTGACCAAATTCAAAACTTCGAACGGGCCGGATGTACACGTGATCTTGGTGGCGACGACGGATGCCACGGATGACGCCAACTTCCTGAAAGAAAACACAGAAAAGCTCGAGCTGGGAAAACTGAAGGGCAATGAAGGCGACCAGAACTACGAAATCCCTGCTGGAACGGACCTGACGAAATTCCGGACGGTTTCAATTTACTGCGAGCGGTTCAACGCGAACTTTGGCGCGGCACCGCTGGAGAAGTTCTAAGGAATGGAGTGAGGAGCAGACCGGGCAGGAGGACCTGTCCGGGTCTGATTCTTCGGAGAAAAACGATGAATACAAATACAGGTTCGTGGGTGTCACGCAACAAAGGGATTCTGGCGGCAATTGGGATTCCGGTGCTGGTGGCGGCGTGGTGGGCATTCCGGCCGGAGAAACTGTTCATCAATCAGAAGGTGAATGAGGCAGCGCCAGCCGCGTTGAGCTCGGAGCCGGAGGCGCTGTACACGGGCAGGCTGGAAGGAAAAGTCCACCCGACGAGCGGGCGGGCGACGATTTACAAGTCCTCCGATGGCAAGCAATATTTGCGACTTTCAGATTTCACCACTTCGAATGGGCCGGACGTGCACGTGCTGCTGGCGCGTGCGGAGGACATTGGTCAGGAAATCGTCGAAGGCGATCTCGATGGCGTGGAGCTTGGTTCGCTGAAGGGGAACCAGGGCGATCAGAATTATGATTTGCCAGCGACGGCGGACTTGAATCAGCATCAGGCGGTGGCGATTTACTGCGAAAGGTTTCACGCGATTTTTGGCGTGGCGAAGCTGGAGAAGTTCTAAGAGAGAAAGTGTGGGCGGCAATACGCCCAGCACAAGTTTGAACAGGGCGGCCACAGTCAGTTATGCGAATGACGGAGACAAATGAGGCGGGACTGATCGCGCGGATTCTTGGTGGCGAGAAAGAACTGTTTCATGAGCTGATCCGGCCGTATGAGCGGATGGTTTACCTGACAGTGTTCTCGATTTTAAGGAACGAGGCAGACGCCGAGGATGGGGCGCAGGAGGCGGTGGTCAATGCGTACCTCCACCTAACCTCATTTCGGGGCGACGCCAAGTTCAGCACTTGGTTGACGACGATTGCAATCAATGAAGGGCGAAAACGGCTGCGCAAGGCCAAGACTGCCGCGGAGGAATCGATTGAAGACCAAGCTGAGGCGCATGAAGGGGACTACACCCCCGCGCCACTGACAGACTGGCGCGAGATTCCCTTAGAAGTTTTGGAACGGAAAGAAATTCGGGAAGCCTTGAGGGGCGCCGTCGCGGGGCTCCCCGACATTTACCGGCAAGTTTTCACACTAAGAGACCTGGAAGAGCTGAACGTGGAGGAAACGGCGCAGGCACTGGGGATTAACGCCAACGTTGTGAAAGTGCGGCTGCACCGCGCGCGAATCCTGCTGCAAAAGCGGCTGGTTCCTTTCCTGAGAACAACGGCCCCGCCACGCAGGTGGTTCTTCGGGAGAGCATGATGAAACTCGACTGCAAACACGTCTGGGAACACATCTCCGAATACATCGACAAGACTATCGATGCCAAGCTGCAGGAGGATATCGAGCGCCACCTGGAGCATTGCGAAATCTGTTCGGCAATACTGGATTCGACGCGGAACATTTTGGTTTTGACGGCGGACGACCGGACGTTTGAACTGCCGGTGGGGTACAGCAAGAGACTGCATGAGCGGCTGACGAAAGAGCTGGAGAGTTCCGAGAAAGATCCCGAGAAAGAATGAAGCAAGCTATTCCGGCCTCACACTAAGGGACACGGTGAACCAGCGGGTGAGTGATCCATTCGGCGGCGAGGAGAAGCAGGGTGAAGATCGAGAGAGCGATTTGAAAACGCTCGGAGCGGAGTTTTTCCTTGGTCACAGGTTGCTGACGCCACTGTGACGCGGGGCGGCTGCGCAAGCGGCGCACTTTTTCTATCACATAAAGATTAAGAACGGCTCCTAGTAAGGCCAAGACCATCATGGGGATGCGGATGGCGTCTTGATGAAAGCCATGGGCGGGGGCATGAATGCCCGCGGCGGCAGCCAGTGCGCTTAGGCCAATCGCCACGCGCAGGCTGTTGATGGCAATGACGGCGGTGCACGCGCTTTGCAGTAGAGCAAACACCATGGCGGACCAATTCAAAAGCTTGTTGCTAACTGCAGGCATCTTTGGAAGTGACGCTTCCGTGCTTCCCTGAGAGATTCCTGTTGTGTCTTGTCCCCCCTCCGTCACGTGCGAACTCATCTGGCACCCCCTCAGGATGGCGCGGTCCATTTTAGGTAGACGGCGGCGAGGGGCGGGAGGGTGAGGACGAGGGAATGAGGACGGCCCTGGGCCGGGACATCGGCGGATTGCTGGCCACCCATGTTGCCGACGTTCGAACCGCCGTAGTGGGCGGCGTCGGTGTTCAGAATTTCCTGATAGAAGCCGGGATTGGGGACGCCGAGGCGGTAGCCGCCGCGCGCGACGGGGGTGGCGTTGATGACTGCGATGATCACATCCTCGGGATTTTTTTCGCGGCGGATGAAAGACAGAACGCTGTTGTCCGAGTCGTTGGCGTCAATCCATTCGAAACCGTGCCAATCGAATTCGACCTGATGGAGGGCAGGCTCGGCGGCATAGAGATGATTGAGGTCAGCGATGAGCTTCTGGATGCCGCGATGGGAGTCGTGTTGGAGCAAGTCCCAGTCCAGGCTGTGAGCTTCGGTCCATTCGCGGCGCTGGGCGAATTCCTGGCCCATGAAGAGGAGTTTCTTGCCGGGATGGGCATACTGATAGGCGTAGAGAAGACGGAGATTGGCGAATTGCTGCCACATGTCGCCGGGCATTTTGTGGAGCAGGGAATTTTTTCCGTGGACGACTTCATCGTGAGAGAAGGGAAGCTGGAAATTTTCGGTGAAAGCGTAGAGGAGTGAAAAGGTGAGCTTGTTGTGTTCGTACTTGCGATGAACGGGGTCGTGAGAGAAGTATCTTAGCGTGTCGTTCATCCAGCCCATGTTCCATTTGAAGCTGAAGCCGAGGCCGCCGAGATAGGTGGGGCGCGATACCGCGGGCCAAGAGGTGGATTCTTCGGCGATGGTGAGCACGCCGGGAAATTTGCCGTGGGCGACTTCGTTCATGCGTTTGATGAAATCAATGGCGGGGAGATTTTCGCGACCGCCGAATTGATTGGGAACCCATTCGCCGGGCTTGCGGGAGTAGTCGAGATAGAGCATGGAGGCGACGGCGTCTACGCGGAGACCGTCGATGTGGTACTTGTCGAGCCAGAAGAGAGCGTTCGAAATCAAGTAGTTTTGGACTTCGTTGCGGCCGTAGTTGTAGACGAGCGTGCCCCAATCG
>Ga0137394_10003014_pt1 | contig 12585 bp, 12 predicted proteins | sample czobulk116metaG_FD_108278 | JGI IMG/M metagenome (GOLD analysis project Ga0137394, IMG submission 108278) | Vadose zone soil microbial communities from Angelo Coast Range Reserve, California, USA - czobulk1.16 metaG | ecosystem: Environmental > Terrestrial > Soil > Vadose zone | place: USA... | reverse complement strand
TCATCCTCGAGATACGGAGTATACTCGACCAGGTCTGCTAACTCGATGTGCACGAGTCGCTCGACGCGATGGCACCACGGGCCCTTCGGCCCAGCCTGCACGAGCCCTTTCATCGGCACACCGCCTTTGTCCATGCCACCAGGCCAGAACCCGCGGAGTATCTGCTCCTTTGAGCCACATTGCTTAGACCATTGATCCATGCGCCGGTTGAGGTTTGTTGCGCGTCCGACCTTCAGATGTATCGTCTTCTTGTCAGAAGGGTCTGTGCACGAGGAGTTCCCGCGGATTCGATGAGATAAGCGGGATGTAGCAGCCTGGCGGAAAGGATGGGAGCCGTACCAAGGATTTCGAAGGCATAGATGTACCCCTCGATGTCGCTCGGCGCCCGAGCCTTCTGCATCTCCACCCGGAGCGCGTTTTGCGTCGCCAGCTGTAGGTAGCCGGGAATCCAGTCTGCGCATAGCCCTCTTTCATGAGAATCCGCATACGTCGCACGTACGGGGCGTGCATGGAGAAAACAGAGAAGAGACGTATATCTATACATCACTCACCGTCGAATTTGACGAACGTCTGTCCCGTCTTGCGATCATAAAACCCACTCACCTCGCCCACCTTGTTCCCGTGCACGCGGCAGAATACGTCGCCGCCCGCAAGCGCTTGAGCGTCAGACACCTTCACTTGATTGCGGCACCGCTTCCCCGCCGCCGTCATTCCGCTGCATTGCCTCGTCCCCCCAACAGCGGAGGCACTGCCAGAAGCCACGGGGGAGGGTGGCTCCGATTGTGCGCGACGGTGGATCGGAGGAGGTTTGACCCTCGGCGGTTGTGGCATCAAGGCGTGACCTCCGCGGGAAGATGACGGCGGCGGCAGCGGGGACCAAGGCTCAGGCTTCGCGGGTGGAGTGGGAGCATCAGCGTATAGTCCCGCAGGAGTGAGCGAGGGACGAGCAACCGGGCGGTGCGCGTGCGCGGGGACACGCGGTGGTGGGGTGGCAGGCACGCCGGATGGAAAGGATCCCGCGAGCGCATGCTGCATTGTCAAGGATGAGGACGCGTTGTGCTTGTGAGACACACTGTTCGCAGTCGTGTATAGAATCGGGGGCGGAGGGATCCATGCTGCGTTGTTGGGACCCGAAGGACGTGGGTCAGATGCCACTGGGAGATGAGGGGAAGACGCAGACGCGAAGCCATCACGGATGGGGCTGGTGGCCGCGCCTGCGCTTGCTCGCGACCTCTTCTCGCCCGCGAGCGACAGCGCCTTGAACGACTCGATAAAATTGTTTACTTTTTTATCGTCTTCTTTGTTCTTCCTGTTTCTGAACATCGCGGGTGACTTCTCGTCCTCAGAGCTGTATCTATTTCAAGGGGGAGAACACAAGGGGGACGACGGCGAGCGCCTGTCGAGGACAAAAGAGTGGGGAGGGGGGAACAAAGGGGATAAATGAATTGCTGGCGGGAGGGGGCATGCATGAAGGCTTGTAGCGATATCATGATTGGGCGAGAAACACAGCTTTGCCATCACCTTGAGGTGGCAATTACCCACGCGCCGTGGATAAAGCATCCGAGTCATTTTCCGCAAATGTGAGGTAACCGTGATCTGGCGGCGAGTTTCTTATTATTGCTGGTCAACAACAACAACGAAGAAGGCCATAGCGGTCGTATGTAGCCGCCCAGCTTTCGAGTTGAAAATTTTCGAGTCACGAGTGACACTCGCGACCTACGCCTCCCGTTGCAGGTTCGGTTGGGACTACAGAAAACCTGGTGCGTATCTTTCTTTGCACTTCCCCTCTCCACAGAGATGAAACGCACTGGGCTCTGAGAAAAAGCTCTGCTGTCATGCACTACGCCTCAAGAGGCGGCGGCCTAGAAAACCGTTGACTGACCTTTCCGTTTTCCTCGCTACATGGGTCGTCACAGAATTCGGTGTTAACGTCTTAATTCTTCTAGCATAATTTGGACGCTCCGATGTCAGAAGAGATCATCGATGCAAGCCAGCAAAAATTTTGCGATGTCGCAGAAGAGATGACGAAAAGTATGGCCTCCGTACGCGAGCTGATCCAGGCGTTGCGCGAAAAGTACGGTCTACCTGCACTTCTCACTGTAGGAGCCGGCTAATTGTGGATCTTACAATCCATCGACGCAGAAAAGAAAAGACCTCTGACTTCGACTTTGAAAATGGTATCTCCCTCATCTCCTTGAAACACCATCTGCTCCTCTCGTATATGCAATCTCTGGTGCTCCTCCATTCGCACCGTGTGCTCGGGCACTCAATCACTATCCGCTCACCTCCCTCGGAACCATTCAATTCTTCTGGGCGCGACAAGAGAGGCGCGGATGCGGGTGACCTGGTCGACTCCGTGATCGAGAGCCGCCTAGTGCTCGAAAAAATCAAATTACTGGAGAGCAAGATGCGGTACCAAATCGAAAAGCTCGTCCAACTTGCCGCGGAGGAACCTGCCGATGACAATGTCGTTAACGGTCAGTCTTAATCCGCGCGTGCCATGCCACTGCGGGTCCATCCGTGTCTTTATTTCGTTGGCGCTGATCATCGAGTCCGTTAGATCCGCTTACCTTTCGCCCCAATCCCGAGGCCCTCATGGGTGGGGGCTCTGATGAGAACGACGGCCAAGGCGGGGATGCAGCGTCACAGGATGACATTTACCGTCCCCCGAAGTTGGCACCGATGCCATACGTTGAGCCTACCTCAAAGGAAGCTCGTGCACGCCGTCCGCCGCCAGTCCCACACGCGCTCGCCTCGCTCGCCTACCTTGACCCCGAGCGGCCGTTCGTTGAGTCTGCCACGGGCCTTGGCATTGTTCCATCTATGCAGAGTGCTCGTGCGCGAGAGTTGCGGCGCATGGAAGAGTTCGAGGAGGAGAACATGACGCGATTGGTCCTTAAGAAGAGGGACGAACGACGACGGAAGAAAGATGAAGAAGACATTGCCCTGGGAGGTGCAGGGGGCATAACAGGCAAGAGAAAAGGTGGCGGACTGGAGGATGAATTTGCAGACGTTCTGAAGGAACGGCACAGAGGCAGGGCTCTCGCTGGTGATGGGTATGAGGAGCTGAGGATGAAGGGGCGGAAAGAAGGTGCGCTTGCGCGGTCAAGAGTTAGGGCGCGGGAAGACACTGGCGATGTTTCTGAGGGGCAGAAACAAAGGAAGAAGGGCCGGTTCGAGAGAGATGTGAAAGCCGCGAAGAAGAGATGGACGAGGAAACAAAAGCACAAGTAGGTTTTCATTGATTGTACGGCAACACGAAGTGATGAGAACCATGGGAGAAACGGAGGGCAAACTATGATAGATTAACCTTCAGATATCAAAGTCATCATCATCCAAGTCAACCCGCCGTTGGAACTAAGTACAGCAGGTCAGCGATCTGGACAGCTCCGGATGTGATTTATAGGCCCTGGCACGCACCACAATAGCACCCTGGCCCGAGGCCTTCTTCTGTGCTTCGTCCGCCTGTATTTACGAATTACGAGACACATCCATGGAACCACCAAAGTGAGGGTTAACAATACGTACCTGTTCGAGCAGGTCTATGAGCTGTTGCTCGCTGACGCGTCCCCGGAGATGCCCAGCTTGTAACATCCGCAGGAGGATAGATTCGATCTGACTCGACCTCGTAGGCGACACGAGTGCAATACGGGACACTGTAAATTTGGGCGGACCATTCCTGCAGCCAGGATAAGCGAAATGGGAAGACAATGGGACGTACGGCGTTCACGAGCAGCAGGCTCGAGGGCCGTGGCGAGGAGGTCGCGCTTCATCTGTTCCTCCGCTCGCCTCTTTTCAGCTTCGTCGCTGCTCCCAGGTCCACTTTGGCCGTTGCCACCATCGGCGCCGGCCGATTGCTGCAACTGGCTTAGACGTGCGGCACGAAGGGCTGCGAGTTCAGGATCGGCCATACTGTAATTGTGGGAGGAGATAGCAGAGCGTGGGAAAACGGGCACTGCACTTGGCCTCGTTGTCGCGGGTCGCTCTTGCCTTTCTTCGTCTCTTTTACAATCTCTACATCTTTCTCCCCCTTCATCTCGTTGCCTCCGCCGCGTTCGGATTCCTGCCCAATGTCCTCTGTTAAACACCATTCTTCTCTCACTTCGTCCGCAGGACACGCGGGTGGATCACTTCAAGCAAAATCTTCCGTCCTCACAGGCGTACAGGACGCGTACTGGAGCGATGAAGAGGTTCGCTCTTCTCTTGAAAAATCATGTCCATGACCATCCACGTTTAACTAATCCCACATCCACCTCGAATAGGAAGCGAAAGAATGTCCCCTTTGCCTGGAGGAAATGGATATCTCGGATCTGAACTTCAAGCCTTGCCAGTGCGAGTACCAGGTGATTTCCCACGCCCGGTTCCTCTTTTCCTCCCATCTCTTCTTCCCTGACCATATAAATGCCGTGTCACAATAGATTTGCCGATTCTGCTGGAATCACATCAGGAGAAATCTCAACAATAAGTGTCCCGCGTGCAGGAGGGATTACTCCGACGAGATTGGCAAACTCAAGCCTATCAACAAAGAAGAGTATGTGCTTCCGTCTTATTTATCGACTAGACCGAGCTCAGCTACCGTTCCCTTATCCGCAGTCAACGACGTTTGGCCCAGCAGAAAAAGCAGCGGGAACGGGAAAGAAAGGACCTCGATGCACTCGGCCGTCGTCACCTGGCCAACGTTAGGGTAGTACAACGCAACGTGGTATACGTCGTGGGTATTGGCCCGCGCTTCGCCAAGGAAGAAGTATGCTTTTTCATGCAGCACTCAATACAAATCTCATTCTCCGTTTCACCTTACTCCCCAGCTGATATCTACCTTGCGCTCGAACGATTATTTTGGCCAGTATGGCCGCATTTCCAAGATCATATTAGTCAAGCGTACTCCACCAGGCTCGCAAGCGCCAGTCGTAGGGTTGTACATCACATATCACCGTCGAGAAGACGCCGCGCGCTGTATTGCCGCTGTTGATGGCTCAGCGTCACCCGGTGGTGGGAGCGAGATCATGCGTGCGAGCTACGGCACGACCAAGTACTGCATGTCTTTCTTGCGCGGCGTCAATTGCCCGGATCACAACTGCATGAACCTCCACGAGTGGGGAGACGAGAAGGATTGCTTCACGAAAGAGGACCTCAGCACTTTGTACACGTCTTGGTGCCACCTTTTCGTAATTACCAGCTGACGGCAGTATGACAGACAACATACCATCAAGGATACTGAGGTAACGAGAAAGAACATCGTCCTGGGCAAGAAGGCGGAGGACTCGCCAGGTGTGCCGATCGCTCGTGCATGTAGGAGCAATGTCTCACCCATATTTCCCATAGCTCGACTGCCACGCTCTGCCTCATGGGCGAAGTCGTCCCATGATCGCTCTGCTATTACTGCGTCCTCGACTAACATAGGACCAGGAGCGATTGGGGCCGCAGCGGTTCGGTCTACACGACGAGGGGATAAAGCCACTCGTCCCCGTCCTGTTACCCCTGCGACTCCTGAGATTCCCGAGGCGCTGCCAACATCCTGGAAGTCCAGAGATACTAAGGGTCCTTCTGCAAAGGCTTCCTCTGTTGGATCCTCCTCTCGCCCATCTACCCCAGCAAATAATAAGGCTTCAAGGCGGAGACATGCATCGCCATCTATTCCCGCGCCAAGATCTCCGACTTCTTCAATCACTGTCGAATCGGATCCGGGCTCCGGGTCCCAAGACGCACCCTCTCTTTCCCCTGCCCCTTCCACACCGGCAATCCCTCCAGGACTGCCTGTTGTTCCCCCTGGTCTTGCCGCCCCTCCGGGTCTTCCTCATCCTGGTAGCCGCGGACTTCCAGGTGCTCCTTCTTATCAGATGTCAAGTCAGGTCCAGGCCCTCCTTAATGACGTCAAAGCGCGCCGCGAATCGATTGTTCCTTCCATCGGCACTAGCCCCTTCCCTGACTTTGATCGCACATTGCAGAACCTAGCAGAAGTGGACGGCAAGTTTGGCAGCTTCAGTTTCAATCTTGACCCGAAACTTGCTGAGGCGGAAATGGAGGGCGATGTACCCGAGTTTCCCGATGCTACATCACCGTTCCACGGCTCGTTTATGGACGCATTTCCCGCATTACGATCATCACCACACCCTCCGGGACCTGGTTTTCCACATTCCCAACGTCCTATCTATGACCCTCATGGTTCACCCGTGCCTAGCCAGGCCTCTCCCTCGCTTTCTTATACTGGCCCATTTAACCCGTTCGCAGAGAGCAGTGAGTCCGATTCTGCAGCAGCTGCGAGACGGCCAGCACTTGGCGATGATTCGCGGAAGATGTCAAGGTTTGGCTTCGCGAGGAATGCGCGGCAAAACGGTAACCTTAGCTCAACCTCGAGCCCTCTCATTTCGTCGACCCCGTTGAGTCCGAGTGAAAGTATTGGCCACGGGCAGCAGCAGCTTTTCGGACCGGGCTCGGGCGAGCTTAGCTCTTCACAATGGTCATCTTACCAACATCCGCCACATGCTCTTCATTCGCATAGTGTTTCTGCTGGAAGCTCTCCCTTGGTTCCCCAAGCCCAGGTACAGATTCAGGCCCCCATTTACCAACATCTACCGTCGATGAATCGGTTTCAACCATTTGATCAAAGTGCAGGCATCAGCGAGGCCGCTCTTCGTGAGTTCATCCAGAATAGCCGTCGGGATCAACAACAGCGCGCGAATGCTGCGAGGAATGCTGCGCTAGTTGGTAGGAGGCCACTTCTCGCATAATACTGTAGCTGTTGTTGACTATGGGACTTTGCTTTGCGCCACTCCATGTACTCTGTTACCATATGTAACATGACTTGCCTTCGGTTTCTGTCGCAGACCAAGAACAGCAGCATGATCAGCAGCTACAGCAGTACCGTTTTGCGCAGTCGCAACAGTCTCAGTTTCATGACCCAGCGATCATGTCGGCAAGCCTTGGTGTGCCACACATGTCAACTCAACAAGCGCCTGGAAATGCTCAACAAGCATTCGGCCTGCCACCAGGCCTGGTGTATCCACCGGGCCTGCAAAATAATGTGGCTAACGATGGTGAGCACTCTTCTCTCTTGTTCCTGAGAGGGCGGCAGCCTGTGTTTGGCGGACCAAGCGCCGTGCCTTCCTGGGCGCGACCCATTCTACCAGGCGTCAAGCCCGCTTGACGCCTGTCGTCCATGAATAACCACTTCTCTCCATCATTCTTCTGGTTATCCCTATCCCCGTTCCCATCACTGCCCATACAACAGCAGGGGCTTGCGTGACCCTTCCTCGCTCGTTCTGGTATGCTTTTCTAGTAACCGGACGCTGACATACACTCCCTTTTTCTTTGATCTCATCCCGAAATTTCCGTATTCCTATGTACAGTGCCACCCACGCGTTCACCCTCGCCGCTGCTCTCGTCCTCCGATTTTCCCGCGCTGACGGCGCAGCTCCCACAGCCTCCCAGCGCTTCGTCCGAGCTCCCCGCTGAAACTCCCACGGACGCCTGCGGCACCGAGCCGGATACAAAGGCGGCACGGCGCGCAGAGAAGGAAGCGGCGGCGGCCGAACGTGCGGCCGAGCGTGCCAGGCGACGTGCAGAGAAGGAACGTGAGAGGAGTGAGAGGAAAGCTGAGAAAGAGAAACTAGAGCGGGAACGGAAGGAGAAAGTGAAGGAGAAGGAGAGGTTGGAAAGAGAGCGAGAACGGGAGAGGTTGGAAAAGGAAAGGGCAGTGGAGCAACGGCAACGTGAAAAGGCAAGAGAATTGGAGGCGGCAGCCAAGGCAGAGGCGCAGAAGAAGGCGAATCTGTCTGCCAAGGTTCAGAAAGCGGAAGCGACCCCCTCATCTGCGTCCAAACGAAAGTCGAATGCAAAATCTACGGAGTCTCCCAAGGTAACATCAACTCCTGTTCCTCCATCCCCATCTGTTCCTTCAGTCTCCCCACCCAGTCAAGGTCCTCTCCTTTCAAAATTGCCTAAGAAGAACCGTCCGCTTGCAAAGCCTATCAGGATCCCTAAGGAGGATGAACTACCAGCGGAGGCACCATCAGTCTTGACATCTGCTGCTACTTCAGAAGCACCTCAGCTTCCCCTCGAGAAAACTAGTGGCAGCGTACGGGATACCAGTTCGACGAGTTCTCGTGGACAATCCATAGAAAGAACCACAAGCGAATCCGCGTCGATCGGGCAGCTATTAGCAGAGACTGAGCGTCAGTATCCAACGATGGACATTGGTCATCATCCCTTCTTCGACACACAGAAGCTCAATCCAGCATCCAAGATGACGCTCGAGTATGGTCCCCTGGCGCATGCGCTGTCAGCACTTTCCGTTGGCGGCGGCTCGTTCGCGAATAACATGCCTTCTGGCTCAGTCGACAACGCCGTCTCGTCATTCCAGCAACTACTCGAGACACTCACACAGACAATATCTGACTTGCTCCGGCTGCTTCCCCGCACAACGTGGGATGACAGCTCGTCTTTTGATGGCGTTTTGCGCGACATGCTGAAGGGAGACGACTTTCTTGATGACGGTAGCGAGGATAAATCGCACGCCAGCGCAGGCAAGGACGAAGTCGCCGCTCTCACACTTGCGCTCGAGCGCCGCGCACGCTGGATGGAGGTGCAGCTTTCCAAACTCGAGGAGCTCCACCGCGATATCAACACTGCTGCAGTTCGCGCCGTGCTCACCTTCAATGACTCGGGCTGGGATCTACACGGTTTTGCGCCGCGTTCAGGCGGAACTCTGGAAAAGTTCGACGCCCTGGGTATGGTACAAAAGGAGGACGGCGAGCTGCGCCCGATGACGGCCGACGAGCTCGAGAAAAAGCTCATCGTTGCTAAGGAAGCTGCAGTTTTCGCGGAGACAGAGGTTCGTGAGATTATGGGGCGCATCCAGGCTGTTGGATTGCCAGTCGGTGACGAGTATTGAACCGACACCTTGATGTTTCGCATTAGTTACTCAACGGTAGGGGGAACCAGGACTCGGAATACCAGTTGTTACCTTATCTTGCTCTCCTTCCTTGGGACATGTATTCCCTTGAACTGCAGCCCACATTCCAGTGCTAGACGTAAAATGGCCAGTGTGTTCACGTGTATGCCGATCGATTCGGATAATGTTGGTGGTGGTTATAAGACGGGCGCGGCGATAGAAGAGAAGTGAGGGAGATGGGGACAGCGTGGACCTTGGCGAAGGCGATGCAGAGGGACGCGCAAGGAAAACGTTCTCGTTTAGGGCATGCGTTGATTTTGCAAGATAGACGGACGGTTACAATACATGTGGCTTTAGATTGACGATAGTCGAAATGGAGATGGAGATGGTATTGGAGAATTGGTTACGTTGTTACAAGTTACCGTACAGCATCATGGGGTATGGGAAATGAAATGAACAAACAGAGACGATCTTATCGCTCGTCACCGTCACCAGGTTGACGGTCACCAGAATAAAGGGGGCGTGCCTGCGTAGTCTTTTCCGACTTTTCCGAGCAATTCCGGCGACACGCCGCGCCGCAACCATGTCCGAAAGAGACTGTGGCACACACTCACACGATTGCGCCCAGTTGGAAAGCGACATTTGGTCGAATATACCTTGACGTAGTCATACCCATGTTGAGGGGTAGGGGTAGGGGTAGGTGTCCCCGCCGAAACTCACCATGCCGTCCGGTCGCCTTGAAGCCCAGCAGCCGGAACAAACATTCGACCCCAACATGCCTACCCCTATTACAGATGACCAGCTCTTTGTCCATGCCAAGCACGTCAAGGACAAAGTCGTCGTCACCACCGGTGCGGTCCAAGTAACGCGTTTAAACGAGCTCACTCACACTCTATTCCAATCGCAGGCGCCGCGAGCGGCATTGGGAGAGAAGCCGTGCTGACCTTTGCGAAGCATGGGTGATGTTCTTTCTCGTCTCGATCTATCGACGCTAATTTGCTTGGACATCCCAGGTCCAAAGTCGTGATAGCAGACCTGGATGTGGTGGGCGGGGAGGCGGCGTCGTCAAAAGCATCAAGAAAGAAGGCGGGTATGTACGATCCTGATCCTGCTGTTTGTCGTCAAAAAAAACGAAGGAGCCAATAAGTGACGTGAACGAGTCGCTCATCGTAATCACACCTGCCGCAGGAAGGGATCTTCATCAAGTGCGACGTCACGCAGTGGGACGATCAAGTCAACTTGTTCGAGCTCGGCACCGCATGGTTTGATCACGTCGACATTGTGGTGAGCGGCCACACTCTTGGGGCACACACCTCCCCAGGTACCCGTCAGACTCAACGAAAAATCCCATACAGATACCAAATGCAGGTATAAACGAGAGCGAGCAAGTCTGCTGCTGGGGCAACGTCAAGTTTCTCGATGGCAAGCCTGCGAAGCCAAACTTACTGACGCTAGACGTGAACTTGACCGGTGTGATATACAGTGAGGACTCGCCTTACAGACCATAGGAGGGACCTCCCTCTGACCACCTTTCTTCACTGGTAGCCGCTCACCTCGGGATGTACTACATGAAGCGTGACCGCCCTGCCGGTGCATGGAAATCGCTCGTCATGATCGGATCCATGGGTAAGGAAAGCCCCGTTCCGCTATTCGTTTGGTCCGCCGAAAGATTGACTGCTTTACAGCCTCTTGGGTCGGCCTATTCACCGCGCAGCAGTACACGGCAAAACACGGCGTGTTGGGTCTCATGCGCTCCCTAGATCCCGTCGTGGAGGGTGAAGACATTCGCATGGCGTGTATCCATCCCTGGTTCACAGGTAAGAGTTTTCCTTTCCTACCTTCTACCCCCCTTTCTCATCTCGATCGTTTATCGTTGTGCAGAAACCAACATCATTGACTGGAAGACGAAGGCGCTTACCGCGGGCATGCCAACGACGCCTGTCGAGCGCGTTGCGGGTGCCATCTTCCGTGCCGCAACAGACCCGGATCCAGCCACGAGCGGATGCCCATGGATGCTGCCTGACGACGGGCCCCTCCTCCTCCTCAAGAAGGAAGTCTTACGCGAGGGCGTATACGAGATGCTGAACAACCGCGTTCGCCGTGTTCGGAGGTAAATTTATTCACTTACCCCCCTCTCCGCAACCGGTCCACATGGACCGACACGGACTGAACGAATTACCTAGCTTCAGGTCCACCTTGCTGTTCTGGTCCGCCGTGTTCCACGATTTAGGCCGTCTTCTTCGCCCCGTGCTTATTTCTAATGCCGTCGTCGGGCTGGGGCTGGCGACGGTGTTGAAACTGCGTTCGTAAAGTAGGAGATGGATAAGCAACATACGTTTGGTTGATAGCAAACTCTGTACCACCACCAACTCCGAACTCATACGCCTTAACTACGCGAATTATGCATTTAGTTTTCCTTTTTTTTTTTTTTCATGCGCCTACCAACGCACCGCGACATTGTCTTCACGAATCCGACTCTTACAGCAAGGCCGGGATACGGATGATGATTCAATGCGCTGTCGCCCTCCGTGTATCACAGGGCCGAAGACAAATTTATGAGTAAACATATATCGGTGACAGCGATGACACGTACTACTGAATCCTGGTGGCCCTGAGCGTCTGTAGGTCTCTCTACGTGTCAGGTTTCCGACATGACCCCTTGTTGAATCTGCCATTTAGTAAGTGCAGAACTTATTTGCACAGCCGCATCTGGCGTGTCATTAAGATTAGGTTGTTCTCCAGGGTCCAAGACTGATGGCTACCATCGCAGCGTACCACGGTGCCTCATTGTCGGAGTAGGGAAGACAGCAATTCCCAGCGACAGGAAGTAGACCCTATCACCGGTCCTTTTAGTAATTTCGAGAGGTTACGTGAATGTCGCGACGTATTGACTCGGATGATCCTAAGTTCCGGCCCTGCCCTTGTGGAAAATGTGTCGGAAGAATACCGTACAGTAGGCTCGAGATGGCTGTACAGTAGTATCAGGCTCGCTTGCATCGCCTATCAGATCAGAGGTTAGCTGTCATGAGAACACCTGGCAAGCACGTGTTACCTTGCGTCCCCAAAATGCAACGATACCTATACTAGGGGGCAGTGCCCCGTAGTACAATGGGTTATAGTCCTAACAAACGCGACGAGGAATGCGTAATAAATATGACACGGAGTAGATTGTCATGAATATCGAGGAATGCGTGACATATGTAATGATACGAAAGAAAGAATCCATCATTCGCAAGTAGTCTAAAGGTCACCGACTGAGGCTCCTGATGGTTGGACGGCAGTTTGGGCGGTTTTCCATCGCACAAAGTCATCTATGACGGTCGGCCAAGCCTGGAATGTGCAGGGATGTTAAGGGTGGTAACCTGGGTGTGATGGAGACGACTGACCCCATCAGCTTCAAAATTCGACAGATCTTGCCGCGTGTCTCTGCAGAACTCTAACATCTGTATGTGGTATCACAACTATGTGAATGCGCGGTACTACGGCCGTGGCCCTATCACGCACCATGCTCCACAAGTCCTTGTTAACACCTTTGTAACTTCCCGTAGTCTGTAAAGTATGTCAACATGTGATTGCTGATATCCATACTTCGATACCTACGTTGATGAATTCGGTGACATCTGTTATAAGTGGGAACTGCGGAACTAGTACAACAGACCAGAGAGCGCATGCGGTTTCCATGTCGATGTTCCTTG
>Ga0137394_10003013_pt1 | contig 12586 bp, 13 predicted proteins | sample czobulk116metaG_FD_108278 | JGI IMG/M metagenome (GOLD analysis project Ga0137394, IMG submission 108278) | Vadose zone soil microbial communities from Angelo Coast Range Reserve, California, USA - czobulk1.16 metaG | ecosystem: Environmental > Terrestrial > Soil > Vadose zone | place: USA... | reverse complement strand
CGCGTCCCACGCGTTGGGGAGCACGAGCATCGGCCCCTCGATATGGAGCCGGCGCAGAACTTCGGCTTTGGCGGCGCTCATCGCGCCAGACGATAGCCTGTTTTGCGAACCGTGAGAATGTGCGTCGGGTTGGCGGGATCGTCCTCCAGCTTGCGCCGCAGCTCGGCGACGTGCGTGTCTACCGTGCGACTCATGACCTCGGCGCTGTAGCCCCAGACCTCGGTCAGCAGCTCGGTGCGGGTAATGCAGGCGCCGTCGCGCCGGATCAGCGCGACCAGCAGATCGTATTCCTTGGGCGTCAGCGAGACGGGCGAGCCGTCGCGCAACACGGTCCGCGAGGGTGTGAGCACCTCGATGTCGCCGAACTTCTCGAACGTGGGGGCCGGCGGTCCACCGTTCTTCTTCGGCGCGACGACGCGGCGCAGCAGCGCCTCGATGCGGGCCAGCAGCTCGAGCACACCGAACGGCTTCGTGACGTAGTCGTCCGCGCCGAGCCGCAGGCCGCGGACCTTGTCGGCTTCTTCACCGCGGGCGGTGAGAATCAGCACCGGCATGCCGTGGCCGTCTTCGCGCAACGCGCGGAGCACGCGGAAGCCGTCCATCCCGGGCAACATCAAATCCAGGACGACCAGATCCGGATTGGCGGTCCGCGCCCGCGACAGCCCGCGCGTGCCGTCCTTCGCGACTTCGACCTCGTAGCCTTCGATCTCGAGATTGTTGCGCAGCCCGTATGCGAGATCGGGGTTGTCCTCGATCACGAGGATCCGCTTCGGGCCTGTGGCGGGCGCGATCACGCGGGCAGCTCGATCACGACGCGAGTTCCCGCACCGTCGGGGCCCGCGTCATCGATCCAGGCGCGGCCATGATGCAGATCGGCGAGCTCGCGCACCACCGCCAGCCCGATGCCGCTCCCGGCGACAGACGAGTCGCGGTCACGCTCCAGCCGCCAGAATCGGTCCCATACGCGCTCGCGATCGGCGCGCGGGATGCCGGGGCCGCGGTCGGCGACCCACAGCCGCGCCACGCCATTCTCGCGCGTCGCACCGATCCGCACTTCCTGGCCGGCGGGGCCGTACTTCACGGCGTTGTCGAGCAGGTTGAGCAGCATCTGGCGCACCGCGCCGGGGTCGGCAGGGACGACGAGGTCCTCGGGCACCGATGCGGCCAGGGTGACGCCGCGGGCCGCGGCCAGCGGCGCAAAGCCGTCGATGACTTCCTGCACCAGCGGCGCCAGGGCGGTTGGCTCCGGCGCGATATGCGCCGTCCGCCGTTCCGAGCGCGAGAAGTGCAGCAGGTTCTCGACGAGGTGCGTCAGGCGGCGCGCTTCCTGGTCGATGATCGCCAGGGAGCGGCGCCGCTCTTCTTCGGACCGGACGCGACCGAGCGTCAGGGTCTCGGAGAACATGCGGATCTGCGCGAGCGGCGTGCGCAGCTCGTGCGACACGCCGGAGATGAAGTCTGTCCTGAGGCGGGTGAGCTGGGATTCGCGCCGCAGCTGGAACAGCGCGGTTCCGATCAATGCGGCGGTCAGGCCGAGCAAGCTCAGAATCAGCGGCAGGCGCGACTTGGGCAGGCCGCCGATGATCAACTGGTCGGCGACCTCGGCGCGCAGCGTCGCCTGGGCAAACAGCGCGCCCATGTCGGTGCCGATCGTGTCTCGCGCGGTGAACGGCGAACTGTACTGCACCGCCGAGCGATAGATGTCGACGCCGTAGCTGTCGGTGATGATAATCGATCCCATCGAGTCGTACTGCACGCGGCGCCGTGAAGGATCCGACGAATCCCCGGTGGTAAGCGGTCGCGGCAGCAGCGCGAACTTCTGGGTATCGGTCGCCTGGATGACGAGCGGGGTGAGGGCGGTGGGGTTCGCTTCGAATCCCAGCGCGGTGCGGAGCACGCCGTCGGAGTCGCGGAGGGCCGTGTAGGCGACGTAGCGACGATCGCCCTTGGGCTGCCCCAGCACGGTTCCCATGTGCCACGAGGTGTCGTAGACCGCGCGCGTGTGTACCGGCAGCGTGTCGAGCAGCCAGCGCCGGACGGCCGCTGGGAGCTTCTGTCCCGACGTGGTGAGCTCTCCCGACTTCAGATCCATCCGGAACGTGAACCGGATGTAGGGCGCGAGCGAGAACTCGTGCTCCATGGTGTCGAAATGCAGATCCTTCGGGACGGGCAGCGCTTTGTGCGGCGCCATCTCGTGCGCGTGCTTCACTGCCTTCAGCGGTGGGACAACGGCGTAGTAAATGTCGGTCGCGCTCCGCACCGCCACGCGCGATGCGGCCAGCCGCGCATAGTCGCGCAGCACGCGGTCCGCCTGCGCGCGATGATAGCGCGCCGTGCGGTATGCCTGCACGCCCAACGCGGCCGCGACGCCGAACGCCAGCACCAACAGCACCGCAACGACGGCGCCGCGTCGCACCCGGAAACGATTCATGGATTGAAGATTCCCACTTGGATGCTCACCCGGCAACAGTTGGTCAACTCGACTGGACCGTTCTCTGACAAAGGCTCTGCATAAGGTCGCCTACATTCGATCAGAGCAGGAAGTGAAGGTCGTGGCTCAAGTGTCGACGGCCACTTGTCCCGACCTCGCCGACCCGGAGCGCAGCAGTGGCTCCGGGTTTGGTTTTTAGGGGGAAAAAACGTAGGGGCGCAGCATGCTGCGCCCCTACCTGTACCTTCGCTCTCCGACACGTATCGTGTTGGCCTAGCGATTCGACATTGCTGGCACGACTCTCATCTTGCCGATCATCTCGGCCACGCGTTCCGCCGCGATGCCGAGCACACAACCAATCGCCAACGCGATTGCAACGCGGATCGCACCGTTCATCCCGAACGTCCGGAATCCCATCGCCAGATAGGTGGCGGCGCCGATGATCGCTCCCGCAGTATAGGAGAGCAGCGGCACCCGTGCCTGATAGACCATGCCGAAGATTGCGACGCCCAGGACGAGCGCGTCCACGAACGCCTGTCTGCCGAGCGCGCCTGAGATCGAGATGTACAGCGCCGCCCACACGATGCCGGAGAGTGTCCCGAGCACCGACTTCTGCAGCCCCATCACGCCGCCGCCGGTCCCCACGAAACAGCCGAGACCGACGATTACGGGCCACAACTGCAGATTCACTTTCAAGAGATGTGAAATCGCGGCCCACACGGCCGCAACGATCGCCAGACTCAACGCCTTGGTGGTTGAAGCGCTCATGTTGGGCCTCCTCCAGAGAAGGGGGAATGCGGCGCCAACATAATGAACGAGTAGTGCGGGGTGCAACGCTGGGCGGCTAACCGCGTTGAATTACATAGGCTTCCATCGCGTAGTACTCGGGCAGCCCGAGCCGGTCGGCGCGGGCCGCCGTCTCCAAATTCCGGGCTTCCACGCGCTGCCAGAACTCCCGCTCGTCGTAGCCGGGGAAGGGCGCCGTGTCTTTCTGGGACTGGTGACGGAAAATGGCCAGGATTTTCGCGTTCAGCTCATCCTGTGACAGCGGCACGAGGACGTCCGCTTCGGTGAGCGACCATTCCTGCCAGGCGCCACGATACAGCCACACCTCTGGCCGCGGTCGCTGATAGCGGGCGAGGGCACCCTCGACGGCGGCCTTGCAGGTGCGATGCGTCCCGTGGGGATCCGACAGATCTCCGGCGACGAACACGAGATCCGGCTTCGTCTCCTCGATCAGCCGCAGCACAATTGCGACATCCTCGTCACTCAGCGGCCGCTTTCGTACCTCGCCCGTCCGATAGAACGGCAAATCCAGGAACCGCGCGGCGCTCGCCGGAATACCGACGGCGGCCAGCGCCGCGATCGCCTCCGACTCGCGAATGAATTTCTTGAGATTTTGCACGACCGGGATGTCCACTTCACCGGGCGCCTTCTGTTCCATACCCGCGTTGATGGTGCTGCGCGCGCGCTGCAGCGACGACGGGTCGAGTCCCAGCGATGCGGCAGCCCGCTCGACGAAGTCGAGGTGACGGGTCACGTCGTGATCGAACACGGCGATGTTGCCGCTCGTCATGTAGGCGACGACGATCTGGTTTTCGTTTTCCCACAGCTTGCGCAGAATGCCGCCCATCGAGATGACGTCGTCGTCCGGATGGGGCGAGAACACGAGCACCCGCTCGTGGTTGGGCAGCTTGGCCCGTCCCCGAATCTTGTCGCGCAGCCGATTGAACACCTGACCATTGATGGGACCGGCCGATCCGGCGCGCGCCAGCAGGGGGCTCAGCTGGTGTTCGGCGTAATCGCGCGCCGACAGCTTGAGCACCGCCTTGTTGGCCCGCTCCGCGAGCCAGACGACCGACCGCTCGACCATCGCGGGCGTCCAGTCCACGCCCTCGAGGATCCACGGCGTCTTGATCCGCGTCAGCTCGGCGGCGGCAGGCAGGTCGAGATAGAAGGTGACGCCCTGATGGCGTTGCAGGAATGTCGCGGCCACATCGGTGGAGATCTCGCCTTCGACCGCGCGCGCCACGATCCCCGCCTTGTGCTCACCGGTCGCGAGCAGCGCGATCTCCTTGGCGTCGAGAATGGTGGCGACGCCCATCGTGATCGCTTCGCGCGGCACGTTCTCGACGCCGAAGAAATCGGCGGCGGCGTCCTTGCGGGTCAGCGTGTCGAGCGTGACGATCCGGGTCCGCGAGGTGGCGTCCGAGCCGGGCTCGTTGAATCCGACGTGGCCCGTCTTGCCGATGCCCAGCAGCTGAAAGTCGATGCCGCCGGCGGCTCGAATCGCGTCTTCATACGCGGCACACGCATCCACGACGCGCTCGCGCGGGGTGACGCCCTCGGGAATGTGGACGTTCTCCTTCGCGATGTTCACGTGCGCGAAGAAGTTCTCCCACATGTACCGGTGGTAGCTGTGCGGGCTCTCGGGCGTCATCGGGTAATACTCGTCGAGATTGAACGTGATGACGTGCGAAAAATCGACGTCGCCCGCCTGGTGACGGCGGATCAGCTCTTCATAGACGCCGAGGGGCGTACTGCCCGTGGCGAGGCCAAGCACCACGCGCCCCTTGGCGCTGGTCTCCCGTTGAATCAACTCGACGATCCGTTCGGCGACGGCGGCGGCGAGGTCGGAGTGCTCCGGGAAAACGACCGTGCGGAGCCGCTCGCGATCGCGCGAGCTCTCTATGGTCGTGGTGACGGGCCGGCGAGCGGCAGCCTTGGCCATTACACTTTCACTTCGATCGCCGCGCCCCGCTTGTACCGCACGTAGAGCCACGCCATCGGGACGATCAGCATGCCCGCGGCGATGATCGTGAGGGCCAGCAGCACAGCCGACAGCAGCACCGCTTGCTGGGACGTTTGGGCGGCCCGGAACATGGCGGAATCCTGCTTCGCGAGGAGCACGATCATGGCCTGCCGGGCGTCGGTGCCGGCGCCGGTGCCGGTGCTGGTCAGGCCGCCGAGGATCGTCTGGATCCGCTGGCGATCCTCATCGTCGTCCATCGCGTTGCCGAGGTCGGCCAGCTCGACCCGGAGCTGCCGTCCCAGGCTGTCCCGCTGGGCGACCGCCTCGACGCGGCGGAAGCCCGGATCGGTGCTGGTCGCCATCTGGCGCCACACCTCGAGCCCCGCGTTGTAGCGATGCAACGTCGCGGAGGTCTGGGCGCCGCGGGCCACCGTCTGGGCGGCCTCATTCAGGGTGAAAATCAGCCATAACCCGATGACGAGGGACAGGGCGAGGGTGATCGCACTGATCGTCACGGCAATTCCGGGCCGGATGAACGTGTAATCCTTCATCGCGACCGCAAACGACGACCGGCCGACGGACGGGCGTGCGGGGAAACCGGGGGGAGTCGTCATGGGCCCACGCTATCGTCCGCTTGACGGGGCTGCAAGGGGGCGCAATTCTCTAGGTGCGCCCCCCACACGACACCCCCTGATATGCATCGGGTTGCCGATGGAGGACATGTTGAGTGCAGCAGTGTTTCGCGGCGACGAAGGTGAAGTACTGCGCCAGGCAAGCGCAGTCGTGGGACGCCCGGTCGTCCTCTGGGAAATCATCGGGCCTCGCCAAGCCGTCCCGCGCGCGAGCAGTGGCCCCGACGTAGGCGCTCGCCCCCCCGGTTTCGATCTTGGCGCGATCCTGCAGCGCTGGAGCGTCCCGGTTCCCGTCGGATCGCGCTGGGTCACCGCCCCCGGCAGCACCCCCGACGCCTGGGTGATCGCGCCTGTCCGCTCGCGTCCTCCCGCCCCGCCACCCGGCGGCCGCGAGCGGCGCAGCCGGGAGCGGTTGGCGCTCGAGCTCGCCGGTCTCGCTCTCGGGTTGATTGCCGTGCCGATCGCGTCACCGGAAGCGGCGACGGCGTCGCAGGGCATGATGGTCCATCAGGCCAGCAATCCGCTGAGCGCCGCGCGCGCCGGACTGCAGCTCTCCATGGAATCGATCGGCCGTTGGGTAGACCTCGCGGCGGATCGCCGCCTCGCGCTGCTCGACGATCTCGGGCAGGTGCTCGAAGATCTGGACCGCACCTCGGAGATGTTGCGCGCGATGCGCGAAAGTGCGCGCGCGGGCATGCTGACCGCCCGGGGCGGGGGGGGAGCCCGCTTCGACGCGGTGCGGGTGGTGCGCTCGTGCCTCACGCTGGAGCGGCGCCTGCTCCGCGATCGCGGCGTCGATCTCGACTTCACCACGACGCTCGAGTCCACGTTCGTTAAGGGCGATTCGAATGCGCTGTTCGACATGCTGGTGGGCATCGTGCGCAACGCCGCCGAAACGAATAGCGGGCAGCCCGTCCCCGTGCGCGTCGGGCTGGAGCTGAAGGGGCAGGAGCTGCAGCTGGTGGTGCGGGGCGGCCGCCCAATCGCCGATCTCGCCAAGGTGCGCGGCGTGGCGGAGAACGCGTTCAACGGCACGGTCAACGTCGAGTCGCCTTCCGGCAACACCACCACACTGACAATCACGCTGCCGCTGCCACCGCAGCGCGAGGGAGACCGCGGCCGGTCTTAAGCGAGCAGCGCCTGCAGGTCGAGTGGCCGCGTGTGCATCTGGATACTGCCGTCCGGTCCACGCGGCCATTCGCTTTCGGGCCGGTCGCGATACAGCTCGATGCCGTTGCCGTCGGGATCCCGGAGGTAGACCGCCTCGCTGACGCCATGATCCGACGCGCCTTCCAGGGCCACGCCATGCTCGAGAACGCTGCGCACGGTGGCGGCAAGGGCGGCGCGGTCGGCAAAGAGAATCGCGAAATGGTACAGCCCGGTGGTCCCCGGGGGCGGCTGCGGTGCGCCGCGGCCGGCCCACGTGTTGAGGCCGATGTGATGGTGGTAGCCGCCGGCTGACAGGAAGACCGCGTCCTTGCCGTATCGAGACGTGACCTCGAAGCCGAGCACGTCACGGTAAAAACTCAGGGCGCGATCCAGGTCACTTACCGTGAGATGGACGTGGCCGATGCGGGTGCGGGGATCGATCGTCATATCGACGTAAACATGGCCAGGTTCCCCCGATTAGATTTTCGCGCATGAACACAGCCAAGATTCCTACACCCGTCAATGAGCCCGTCCTTCCGTACGCTCCGGGCTCCCGAGAGCGATCGGAATTAAAGCAGGCGATCAAGGATTTGAGCGGCCGCCAGATCGAGATCCCAATCGTGATTGGCGGCAAAGAAATCCGAACCGGCAAGACCGTCGACACGGTGATGCCGCACTGCCATCGGCATGTGCTTGCGAAAGTGCATCAGGCTGGCCCCGAGGAAGTCACCGCGGCGGTCAAGGCGGCCCGCGACGCGTGGCGCGATTGGTCGACCTGGAGTCTGGCCGATCGCGCGGCCGTCTTCCTCAAGGCGGCCGATCTGCTCGCGACGCGCTGGCGTGCCATGCTGAATGCCGCGACGATGGTCGGACAGAGCAAGACGGCGTTCCAGGCGGAGATCGACGCGGCGTGCGAGCTGATCGACTTCTGGCGTTTCAACATCCACTACGCCGAACGGATCCACGCCGAACAGCCGCTGTCGCCCGCGGGCGGGGCGATTTGGAATGCCATGGAATACCGCGGGCTCGAAGGATTCGTCTACGCCATCACGCCCTTCAACTTCACCGCGATTGGCGGCAACCTCCCGACGGCCCCGGCGATGATGGGGTGCACGGTCGTGTGGAAACCGGCCGCGACGGCCTCCTACTCGAACTACCTCGTCTTCCGGCTGCTGCAGGAGGCGGGCCTGCCCCCCGGCGTCATCAACTTCGTCCCCGGTCCCGCGACCGTCATCAGTGAGCGGCTGCTGGCAGACCGGCATCTCGGCGGCATCCATTTCACCGGGTCCACGGAAGTCTTTCAGACGCTCTGGAAGCAAGTGGCGACGAATCTGACCAGCTATGCCGACTACCCGCGCCTGGTCGGCGAGACGGGCGGCAAGGACTTCATTCTCGCGCATGCGAGCGCCGACGTCGACGCGCTTGCGACCGGAATCGTGCGCGGCGCCTTCGAGTATCAGGGACAGAAATGCAGTGCCGCATCCCGCGCCTACGTGCCGGAGTCGATCTGGCCCCAGCTGCGCGAACGCGTCCTCGGCCTCCTGGCTGACGTGCGCGTCGGCGATCCGGCGGACTTCCGCAACTTCATGGGCGCCGTGATCGACCGGAAAGCCTTCGACAAGATCAAACAGTACATCGAGCAGGCGAAACGCGATCCGAAAGTGAAGATCCTGTTCGGCGGCGAGTGCGACGACTCGGACGGGTACTTTGTCCATCCGACCGTGATCCAGGTCGAGGATCCGATGTACCGCACCATGTGCGAGGAGATCTTCGGGCCGGTGCTGTCCCTCTACGTCTATCCCGACAAACAGTGGAAGGAAACGCTGGCGCTCGTGGACCGCACGTCACCCTACGCGCTCACCGGCGCCGTCTTCGCGCAGGATCGCGCGGCGCTGGCCGAGGCCGATGCGGCGCTGCGCTACGCCGCCGGCAACTTCTACAAGAACGACAAACCCACCGGGGCCGTCGTGGGCCAGCAGCCGTTCGGCGGCGGGCGTGCCAGCGGCACCAACGACAAGGCCGGCAGCATGCTCAACTTGATTCGCTGGACCAGCGCCCGGACGATCAAGGAGAACAACGTGCCACCACGTGATCCATGGTATCCGTTCATGGCGGAGGCTTGAAGGCTCCGCTCCTGGTGTGGGCCCTGGCGGTGGCGTTTCTGCTGCTGGTGGCATCGTTGCTGATTGGGGCATTCAGCAAGCCGGACTTTCCGCCCTATGCACTCGGCGCGCATGCCGACGGCACCTACACCCTCGATGCCTCGCGCAGCGATGAGTGGCGCTGGTGGGGAGATCTCGGCTTTCGCCGCAATCACGTGATCACGGCTCGCGGCACCGCGGCTCTCGATCTGGGACCGGTGAGCTTCGACTCGACCACCGAGGTGCCGGCGGAGGGGTACGTCGCGACCACCTTTGAGGCCGACACGACCAATCCCGCTATCGGCAAGTGGTACGACTACAGCATGTGGTCGCACCTGCTGACGTCCCGGCACCATGTCTATGCGGTCCGCACGCGCTCCGGAGAGCTCGTCGCGCTCGAGATTCTTGCGTACTACTGCCGCGAGGTGGGCGCCGCCTGCTACACCGTGCGCCGTAAAACAACGCGCCCCCGACCAGCTTCGTCGGGGGTGCGTTAATGAGAGACCGCGGGAGGGTTACTTAGCAGCGGCGGGCGGCAGGATCTTGAACATTCCCGTCCCGCAAACCGGACAGACACCCTTTAGCGCAGGGCGGCCATTGGCCATCTTCACCTGCTGGGCGTTCGAGATCTTCCGCTTCGCCTTACACTTTACGCAGTAGCCCTCATCTGCGGCCATCGTGCTCTTTGCCTTTGCCATTGTCGGTCGCTCCTCCAGTGCAGGGGCACGGGGTACAGGGGGAACGGGAAGCTGCAAGCGCCAGACAACATAATAAGGCGGCGCTAGGGGGGGGTAACCGAGCCGTCCTGAAACCCATTGCGTTTGTGCGTTCCGTCACAGAACGGCTTCGTCGCCGAGCCCCCACATCTGCACAGCACAACGACTTCCGCCGGTTTGCCGTCTTTCCGGGGTGGAGGCGTCAATTCCTGCCCGCCGGGCGTTACGATCCGCACGGGCCCCTCGATGATCAGGGGGCCATTCGACTTTGGGGTGATGGTCACGGTAGTCATTTGGCCAATATAGGGGCACGGTGGGGGCCGGGCGGGCGGGGGCGGGGTACTTCCTGCGTGCGGAGTCTGATGCACACCCCTTTTCCCCTCATCGTTTGCGTGGCCGCCGGCGCCGCTGCCACGGCGTGTATCGGCGAGCGAGGGCCGTTCATCAATCGCATGGCCCATACGAGCACGAGCTACCTCGCGCGCGCGGCACGGCAACCGGTCCGCTGGCAGCCCTGGGGACGCGACGCCTTCGCGCTCGCCGCGAAACTCGACCGCCCCGTCCTTCTGTACATCGGCAGCGACACGTGCCGCTGGTGCGCCGAAACCGACCGCGCGATCTACACCGATCCCGAGATCGGCGCGCTGATCAACGCGCTATTCGTCCCGATTCGTGTGGACCGCGACGAGCTGCCCGACGTCGCCCAGCGCTTTCAGACGGCGGTCGAGCGCATGGCGGGGCTGCGGGGGTGGCCGCTCACCGTATTCCTCACCGCGGACGGCGCGCCGTTTTTCGGCGGCACGTATTTCCCGGCGGACGATCCCATCACGGGCCGCGGGCTGAGGCAATTGTTGCCCGAGGTCGCGAAGCGCTATCACGATCAGCGCTCGTTCATCATGGACCAGGCGGCAGCCGTTCGGCAGCTGGTGCTGTCGGGGACAGGGGTTGGCGCCGGCAGCGGCGAGTCGCGCGGCGTGCTACGGCCGGCGCTGGTCCAGGGTGGAATCGCGGCGGTCGCGCGCGAGCTGGATGAGGCCGTTCGCGCTCGGGTCGTCGCGGGCAGCGTGATGCACGTGACTGCCGTGTCGCTGCTGCTCACCGAGGCAGCGCGCGAACACGACACAACGATCCTGGCGACCGCGTTGCGTGCGCTGGATCTCATGCTCGACACGACTGCCGGCAATGCCGGCGAGGATCCCCCGCGCCTCGTCCGCGCCGCGCTCGCCGCGAGTCTGGCGAAGGCGTGGGCAGTGACGGGCGAGCAGCGCTATCGTGAAGCGGGCCGCGGCCTGGTGCGCCGTCTTGCCGGCGAGCTGTCGCCCGAGGGATCGGTGTTTGCCGATCAGGAGGCGTACGTCATCGAGAACGTGATGCTAGCTGCCGCGACGGTCGGTGAGCTCGCAGTCGAACGTCGCGCCCGGAAAGGCCTTGATGTCCTACTGCAGCGGACCTACGCCCCGGGCTGGGGTGTCCGGCACGCCGCCACTGGAATGCCGGCGGCGGGTGTGACGACGCCGCAGGGCCTGCTCCAGGATCAGGTGCAGGTGGCAGCGGCGTCTCTCGCGGCACACCACCTCAGCAACGACGCACGCTATCTCGCGGTCGCACTCGATCTCGCCGCGATCGTCGAGCGCAGCTATGCCGATCCGCTGGGCGCGTATTTCGACGTCGCGGCGCCTCCCGAGCCTCCCCCCGCTTCGCAGGCGCCGCTGGGTGATCGCACGAAGCACGTGTTCGACGACGTGCTCCCCGGCGCCAATGCCGCGACGGCGCTGTTCCTGGCGCAGCTGGCCGTGGTGACGAGCGACCCGGCGTACCGGCGCCGCGCTCAGGCGACGCTCGAGACATTCGCGGGCGCCATGGATGGCACCGGGATTCGAGCAGCCACGTTCCTGGTTGCCGCACGGGAAACCCTTGGAAAACCGTGACGAAGCCCCCCAGCCGGGGGTCACTGGGATGGTGAACGACGGGGCCCCGGCGGATGCTGACGTAGTCGCCCGGATTCTGGGCGGCGATGGGGAGGCGTTTGGGATTCTCATCCGGCGATATGAGCCGGGTCTGCTGCGGTTTGCGACGCGGATGCTCGGGAATCCCGATGCCGCGGCCGACGCGGTAGCCGAGAGTCTCGTGCGCGCCTACCGGCATCTGGCCCAATGCCGCGATCCCGGTCGGCTGCGGAGCTGGCTCTATCGCATTACGGGGAACCGTTGCCGCAGTCATCTGGCGCGACGGCATACGAACGACATCTCGCTGAGTGACGCACCGCCGTTGTCCGACGGCTCGGATACGTGGGCGGTGCTCGAGCGAGGCGAACAAGTGGCACTGGTCGAGCGCGCGTTGGCAGCGCTGCCGGCCGAGAAGCGAGAGGCATTCGTCTTGAAGCATGTAGAGGGAATGAGCTACGAAGAGATGGCGCAGGTGACCGGAGCGCGGATCCCCACGCTCAAGATGCGCGTGCATCGCGCCCGGGAAGCGCTGTTGGCGGCACTGGAGGAGGTCGTACGATGAGCCCAATCGATCCTCGGTTGCAGGAAGCGCTCGATGGCGAGCGTGATCCAGGCGATCTGACGCTGGATCTGCGGGAGGCGTACACCCGGTTGACCGTCGCGACTCAGATGCTGAAGGCGACGCCGCTGTTGAGCGTCGCGACCCGCGTCATGGCGGAGATCCGGCTGGGCCGGCCGCCGGTGCTAAATGAAGGCATGGCGCGCCGCCTGCTGCATTGGTGGTTGGGGCGGCCCCGCGCAGTCACCCTGCGACTGCGT
>Ga0137394_10003012_pt1 | contig 12587 bp, 15 predicted proteins | sample czobulk116metaG_FD_108278 | JGI IMG/M metagenome (GOLD analysis project Ga0137394, IMG submission 108278) | Vadose zone soil microbial communities from Angelo Coast Range Reserve, California, USA - czobulk1.16 metaG | ecosystem: Environmental > Terrestrial > Soil > Vadose zone | place: USA... | reverse complement strand
TCGTGATCCTCGTGGTCGGCGTCGTGCTGCTGCTCGCCGGCCGCGTCGCGGGCGTCGGCCGCCTGCCGGGCGACATCTACGTCGAGCGCGGGAACTGGACGTTCTACTTCCCGCTCGGGACCTCGGTCGTCCTCAGCCTGCTCCTCACGCTGGTACTCTGGCTCATCGGCCGCCGGTGACCGCCGCCTTCGCGGCGGTCGCGCTGGCGGCGCTGCTGAGCCTGGCGGTGGCCCCCGCGGCGGCCGAGGAGCGCATCCGCGTGGCGATCGCCGATGGCGTCCGGGGCGTCGAGATCCGCGGCGACGTCGACATCACCGAGCTCGGCATCTGCGCGGCATGCGTGACGGCGCCGCGGCGGGCGGCCGTGGTGCGGGCCACCCTGAGCGCCGGCGCCGTGGAGATCGATGGGGTGCGCGCCGCCGCCGGGTTCCGCCTGCAAAGCGAGCGGCCCGTGCGCTTCAACGGGCGTGAGTATCCCGCCCCGCTGGACGTCGTGCGCAACGGCGAGGGGCTGGCGCTCATCAACGAGCTGCCGCTGGAGGACTACCTGGTCGGCGTGCTGCGCGCGGAGGCCGGCGAGAAGTGGCCGCTGGAGGCGCTGCGCGCGCAGGCGATCGTCGCGCGCACCTACGCGGCGTACCACCGCACCATCGCCGGGACGAAGCCCTTCCAGATCCTGGCCTCCACGGCGAACCAGCAGTACGCCGGGCGCGTGCCGGCGGCGTCGCCGATCTGGGGCGCCGTGCGCGAGACGACCGGGCAGGTGCTGCTGTGGGAGGGCGATCTCTTCCCCGCCTTCTATCACACCGAGAGCGGCGGCTACACCGAGGACCCGCGCATGGTCTTCGCCGCGCGCAACATGCCCGCGCTCAAGCCGGTGCGCTGCGAGTTCTCGGCGGGCTCGCCCCACTACTACTGGGCGCTCGACGTGAAGCTGGCCGACCTCACCGACATCCTGAAGCGCAACGACGTCAGCGTCGGCGCCGTGACCGGCGTGGAGGTGAGCGAGCGCACGCCGTCGCTGCGCGCCGCCGCCGTCACCGTGCACGGCACCCGGGGCAGCGCGCGGCTGCGCGGCAACGACTTCCGGCGCATGCTCGGCTACGACACGTTCAAGTCCACGCTCTTCGCCGTCGCCGTGGACGGCCAGGCCGCGCGCTTCTCCGGCCGCGGCTACGGCCACGGCGTGGGCATGTGCCAGTGGGGCGCCAAGGGCATGGCCGAGCAGGGTTACACGGCCAAGCAGATCCTCGACTTCTACTACCCGGGCACCGTTCTCAGCACGCTCGATCGCCCGCGTTGACGCTCACCTGGCCCGACTTCGAGAAGGTCGACATGCGCGTCGGCGTCGTCGTGGACGCGCAGGAATTCCCCGAGGCCCGCCGCCCCGCCTACAAGCTGACGATCGACTTCGGCCCGCTCGGGATGAAGCGCTCCAGCGCGCAGATCACCCACCACTATCGTGCGGCCGACCTCGTCGGCCGCCACGTCGTGGCCGTGGTGAACTTTCCGCCCAAGCAGATCGGCCCGTTCGTCTCCGAGGTGCTGGTGCTCGGCGCCTACAACGAAGCCGGCGAAGTCATCCTGCTCCATCCCGACCACGATGTGACGCCGGGTTCGAGGATCGGTTGACGATCTAGAACTCGATCACCAGCCCGCTGCGGATCGCGTAGTCGAACTTGCGCGCGTCGGTGAGGGGCAGGTCGAGGCCCATCCGGAAGGTCATCCCCGGCAGCGGGCGCACGTTGAACCCCGGCGTGATGTAGACCTGCGTCTTGTTCAGCAGCCCGTCCTCGTTGTCGCCGCGCAGGCGGGTGATCGTGGACAGCTCGACGAGCGGCGTGAACTTCCGGTGCACGCGCCAGCCGAGCGCGGTGCTTGCCGACAGCTCGTGCTCGTGCGGGCCCTCCACGTGCGAGTTGAGGTTCACCTCGTAGGCGACCGACGCCAGTACGTCGAAGGGGCCGAGCGCGACGCCGCCGGTGATGAACGGCTCGATGGCCGCCTCGCCGCCGAGCCCGCGCCGCTCCGAGCCGCTCGGCAGCCTGCCCTCGACGCCGATCGCTACCAGCGCGGGCGGATCGATGGAGTCGAACACGAGCACCTTGGTCTCGATCTCGATGTCGCCGGGACCGCCCTGCGCTGTCCGATCACGCTCCTGGAGGAAGATGAAGGGGACTTCCAGCTCGACCTGCCAGCGGGGCAGGATCGGGAACTCGAGGGCCGCCCGCGCCTCGGTGACGCGGCCGCCGGCGCCCTTCTCGTGATCGACGGTGAACTCGAGCTCGCGCTCGATGACGGGCCGGCGCGTGGTCAGCGGGTAGAAGAAGGAGATGCCGGGGGGGTCATCCCATGCGCGCGCGGGCAGGGGCGCCAGCGCGACGATGGCCGTGGCGAGCGCTGGGAGCAGCAGGAAGAATCTCGGCGTCATGCCAAACCTCCGACGCGCGTGCCGCGCGCGTGAGCGAGATGGCTGGCTGCCGCTGAGGCCCGCGGTGGCTGGCTGGGTGCGCTACTTGGTCAGGATCAGCTTGTCGGCCCGCGTGATGCGCAGGCGGTACTCCTGGCCGTGGTGGACGATGATGATTTCGCGCCGGCCCTGGAAGAGCGCGGCGCTCGGAACCTGGCGCTCGGTTGCCGGCGGCGCGGCCGGCGGCGTCACGCGTCGCCCTCGCGGATCTGCTGGGCGAGATAGTTGGCCTCGCCGGTCTGCTGGATCAGCGTGAGCTGGGCCTCCAGCCAGTTGGCGTGGTCCTCCTCGTCGCGCAGCATGTGCTCGAGCAGGTCGCGGGTGCCGTTGTCGCCGAGGCCGCGGCAGAGCTCGATGGCGGTGTTGAGCGCCTTCACCGCGGTCTTCTCCACCTCGAGGTCGAGCCGGAACTGCTCGGGCACGGTCTGGCCGACGTTGACCTTGCCGAGCCGCTGGAGATTGGGCACGCCCTCCAGATAGAGGATGCGCTCGATGAGCGCGTCGGCGTGCTTCATCTCCTCGATGGACTCCGCGCGCACCTTCTTCCAGAGCCGCTGGTAGCCCCAGTTCTCGCACATGCGCGCGTGGATGAAGTACTGGTTCACCGCCGTGAGCTCGGCGGTGAGGACGTCGTTCAGCGCGGTGACGATCTGGTCGGCGCCCTTCACGGACGCGCGCCGGCGCCGACGGCGGCCGTCTCGCCCTCGGCCACCATGTCGGCCAGCATGAGCGTGCAGGCGCCGCAGTCGCCGCCGGCGCCGCAGGCGGCGGTCACCGCGTCGGCGCTGAAGGCCCCGCGCTCGATCACGCGGCGGATATCGCTCTCGGAGACGCCACGACAGAGACAGACGATCACAGCAGGGCTCCTGCCGACGGCCGCGCGGCCTTGGTTGCCGGCGCCGTGGCGCGAGGGGTGAAGAGGAGCAGGCCCGCGCCGACGAGGTAGACGGCGTAGCCGATCACCTCGGGCGCCGTTGGCCGCGCGCGATAGCCGGCGAGACCGCTCAGGAAGCCGCCCACCACCGAGTGGTCGCTCAGCAGGCCGGAGGTGTCCCAGAGCGCGTCGCCGGCCGGGATCAGGCCCAGGCCGATGAGCTTGCCGATGCCGGTGCTGAAGAGACCGGCGGCGACGAGCACGAGGAGCACGGTGGTTGCCGCGAAGAAGCGCGAGACGCTGAGCTGGCGGCCGCCGCGGAAGACCGCCCAGCCGAGCACCGCCGCCATGCCGACGCCGAGCACGCCGCCGGTGACGCCGCTCCAGCCGCTGATCGTGGTCTGGCTCATGAGGCCCCACAGGAACAGCACGGTCTCGGCGCCCTCACGGAAGACGCCGGTGAATGCCACCAGGCACACGATCCACAGCCGCTGGCCGGCGCGCGCCTCGTCGAGACGGCGCTCCACGTCGCCCGAGATCGCGCGCGCGTGCTGCCGCATCCACCAGGAGTGCCACGTGAGCAGCGCCACCGCGAAGAAGATCACCCCGGCGGCGACGAGGTCTGGGCCGAGGTCGAGCAGGGGACCGGAGAGGAAGGAGACGGCCATCCCGGCCGCCACGCTGGCCACCAGTCCCAGCACGCCGCCGAGCGTCACCCAGTGGTACTGCGCGCGGGCGCCCACCCGGTCGAGATAGGAATAGACGATCCCGAGCAGGAGGGCCGCCTCGAAGGCCTCGCGCAGCGTGACGACGAAGGTGGCGCCCACGGGAGGCTACTCGGCGATGATCCGGCCCTTGGCCGTCTTCTCGTGGTACTCGCCGACGAACGGGTACGTGCCGGGCTTGAGCGCGCGCACGCGGATCTTCATGGTCTTGCCGGCGGGGACGACCTTCTCGATGCGGAGCTCCTTGCTCTCGAACTCCTCGGGCGCCTTGTCCTTGTTGGTGACCACGAGCACGAACGGCTCGCCCGCCTTCACCTTGATCTCGGCGGGCGAGAACGTGTTGTTCTCGATCGTGATCGGGATTTCCTTGGGGTCAGCCGCACGCGCGGCCGTCGTCACCGTCAGGATTGCCAGGGCCGCCAGGATCGCCATCGCCAGTCGCCGCGTCATCGCTCGCCTCCGTGGGGGTCTGACCTGCCGGAAGTTAGGTATACCTAATACTCAACGGCGAGTCAACCTACCCTCTTTGGGAAAGCCGCCCTGCGTCATCGAGCCCCGCCCGTTGAGGCCCCCGGCGGGGTTGTACACTGCCCGGCGTGGACCTCGCGGACTTCGACTACGAGCTGCCGGCCGCGGCCATCGCCCAGGCGCCGCCCGAGACGCGCGAGGGCGCGCGGCTGCTGGTGATCGAGCGCGCGGGCGACGGGCTGACCGATCGAAGCGTCGCCGACCTGCCGTCGCTGCTGCGCGCGGGCGATTGCCTGGTGGTCAACGACTCACGCGTGATTCCCGCCCGCGTGCTGGCCGAGGACGCCGACGGCCGTCCGGTCGAGCTGCTGTTCGTCGAGCCGGTGACGGACGGCGCCTGGCGCGCGATGGTGCGGCCGGGGCGACGCTGCCGGCCGGGCGCGCACCTGCGCGCGGGCGCGGTTCGGCTGCGGGTGGTGGCCGCCGAGGACGACGGCACACGGCTGATCGTGCGTGAGAATGGCTCGATCGTCGCGTTGCTGGACGCCGTCGGCATGCCGCCGCTGCCGCCCTACATCGCCCGGCACGCCAAGCCGGCGCCCGAGGACTGGGAGCGCTACCAGACGGTGTACGCGCGCGCGCCGGGCTCGGTGGCGGCGCCGACGGCGGGACTGCACTTCTCCGACGCGCTGCTGGGGCGGCTGCGCGCGGCCGGCGTGGAGGTCCACGCGATCACGCTGCACGTGGGACCGGCCACGTTCCGGCCGATCAAGACGGCGACGATCGAGGCGCACACGCTGCCGGCCGAGCGCGCGGTGGTGGCGCCGGCCACGGCGGCGGCGCTGAACGCCGCGCGCGCCGAGGGCCGGCGCGTCGTCGCCGTCGGTACCACGGTGACGCGGACGCTGGAGAGCGCCGCGGGCGACGACGGCCGGCTGGCGCCGCTCGACGGCCCGGCGTCGATCTACATCCGTCCGGGCCACGGCTTCCGCACGGTGGACGCGCTGCTGACGAACTTTCACCTGCCGCGCTCGTCGCTGCTCGTGCTGGTCGCCGCCTTCGCCGGCCGCGAGCGGATCCTGCGCGCGTACCGCCACGCGCTGGCGGCCGGCTATCGCTTCTATTCGTACGGCGACGCGACCCTGATCGCGTGAGACGGCCGTGACGAGCCCCGCGTTCGGCTTCACGCTGCTCGCCACCGACGGGGCGGCGCGCCGCGGCCGGCTCACCACCGCGCACGGCGTGGTGGAAACCCCGGCCTTCATGCCGGTCGGCACCCGCGCGGCGGTGAAGAGCCTCAGCCCGGACGACCTGCGCGACGCCGGCGCCCAGATCGTCCTGAGCAACACGTACCATCTGCTGGTGCGCCCGGGCCCCGAGCTGGTGCGCGAGCTCGGCGGCCTCCATCGCTTCATGGGCTGGGACGGGCCGATCCTCACCGACTCCGGCGGCTACCAGGTCTTCAGCCTCGCCAAGCTCCGGAAGCTCAGCGAGCGCGGGGTGACGTTCCGCTCGCCGATCGACGGCGCCACCCACGAGCTGACGCCCGAGCGCGTCGTCGAGATCCAGCACGCGCTCGGCGTCGACGTGATGCATCCGCTCGACGAGTGCCTGGCTTATCCCGCGACCCGCGAGGAGACCGAGCGCTCGCTGGCGCTCACGCTGCGCTGGGCCGAGCGCGCGCGCGCCGCCCACCGCGCGTCCGGCGCCGACGGCGCGCTCTTCGGCATCGTGCAGGGCGGCTTCCACGAGGACCTGCGCGCGCGCGCGGCCGCGGCGACCGTGGCGCTCGGCTTCGACGGCTACGCCATCGGCGGCATGGCGGTCGGCGAGCCGAAGCCGCTCATGCGCGAGCTGACGGCGCTGGTCGCGGCGGCGCTGCCCGCCGATCGCCCGCGCTACCTCATGGGCGTGGGCAAGCCGGACGACCTCGTGGAGGCGGTCGCGCGGGGCGTCGACATGTTCGACTGCGTGCTGCCGACGCGCAACGCGCGCAACGGTCAGGCCTTCACGCCCGACGGGCCGGTAACGCTCAAGCAGGCGCGCTGGACGCGCGACGCCGGCCCGCTGCAGGCCGACTGCCCCTGCTATGCCTGCCGGCGGTTCTCGCGCGCGTACCTGCGCCACCTCTTCATGGCCGACGAGCTGCTCGTGTACCGGCTGCTCTCGCTGCACAACCTGCACTACTTTCTCGGCCTCATGGCGGCCATGCGCGCGGCCATCGCCGAGGGCGGATTCGGCCCATTCCGGACTCGTTTCTCCGAGCGTTATGCAGTATCATCCGTCCCTGTTCCGCCCGATGACAGCGAACGCCCGGAGGCCTGATCCTCGATGAACCTCGCCCACGCCGCGGATCTCGCGTACGCCGCCTCCGGCCCGCCGGTCAACGGCGGCGCCGCCGGGATGATGCAGTTCATCCTCCCGTTCGCGATGATGTTCGCGATCCTGTACTTCATCGTGCTGCGCCCGCAGCAGCGCCAGAAGGCCGATCGCGAACGGATGCTGACCGCGCTCAAGAGGGGCGACCGCGTGGTCATGACCAGCGGCATGCACGGAACCGTCATCGGGCTCGGCGAGCAGACGGTGACGGTGCGGGTGGCCGACCAGGTCAAGCTGGAGTTCGATCGCAGCGCCATCGGCCGCGTGGTGGAGGTCAGCAGCGACAAGGATGCCTAGACGTCTGTGGTTTCGCATCGGGCTCGTCACCGTCGTCATCGCCATCTCGCTCTTTTACCTGTACCCGCCGAAGAAGCGGATCAACCTCGGTCTCGACCTGCAGGGCGGCATCCACCTCGTGCTGGGCGTGGAGGCCGACAAGTTCGTGGCCAGCCAGACCGAGCGCGCCGCGGAGGACTTCAAGAACGGGCTGGAGCGTAAGGGCGTCGGCGTCAAGAAGATCGCGGCCGAGGGGCTCGGCCAGATCGGCGTCGAGCTGGCCAACCCCGCCAACCTGAACGACGCGCTGACGGTCGCCGCCGAGTTCTCCACCTTCGACGTGACCAACCGCGACGACAAGGCCGGGCGCTTCACGCTGGCCATGCGCGACCGGCAGATCGCCCAGCTCCGTGACGACGCCGTCCGCCAGGGTGTGGAGACCATCCGCAACCGCGTGGACCAGTTCGGCGTGGCCGAGCCCACGATCACGCGGCAGGGCAGCGACCGCATCCTCATCCAGCTCCCCGGCGTGCAGGATCCCGAGCGGGCCAAGGCGCTGATCGGCAAGACGGCCCTGCTGGAGTTCAAGCTTCTCGATGAGCAGACGCCCGTGGAGCAGGCGCTGGCCGGTCGCGTGCCGGAGACCTCGGAGGTCATCTTCCAGCGCATCGTCGACAAGGACAGCAAGACCGAGCGCAAGCAGCCGTACGTCGTCCAGAAACGGACGCTGCTGACCGGCGCCGAGCTGACGCGCGCCGAGGTGCAGGCCGATCCCAACTCGCCGGGCAACTGGCAGGTGGCCATCGAGTTCACCGCCACCGGCGCCCGCATCTTCGGCGACGTCACCGAGCAGAACGTCGGCCGCCGCCTGGCCATCATCCTCGACGGCAACCTCTACTCGGCCCCGCGCATCAACGAGCGCATCCCCGGCGGGCGCGCGGTGATCACCGGGCAGTTCTCGGTGGACGAGGCGCGCGACCTCGCCATCGTGCTCCGCGCGGGCGCGCTGCCGGCGCCGGTGACGATCCTCGAGGAGCGCACGGTCGGCCCCTCGCTCGGCGCCGACTCGATCCGCCAGGGGATGATCGCCATCCTCGGCTCGGCGGCCGCCGTCGTCGTCTTCATGCTGCTCTACTACCGGCTGTCCGGCCTGATCGCCGACGTGGCGCTCGTGCTGAACCTCATGATCCTGCTGGCCTCCATGGCCGCCTTCGGCGCCACGCTCACGCTGCCCGGCATCGCCGGCATCGCGCTGACGATCGGCATGGCCGTGGACACCAACATCCTGATCTTCGAGCGCATCCGCGAGGAGCTGCGCGTGGGCAAGAGCCCGCGCTCGGCCATCGAGGCGGGCTTCCACCGCGCGCTGCGGACGATCATCGACACGCACCTGACCGTCATGGTGACGGCGGCCATCCTCTACAACTTCGGCACCGGCCCGGTGAAGGGCTTCGCGGTCTCGCTCTTCGTCGGCCTGGCCGCCAGCCTGTTCACGGCGTACTTCTTCACGCGGCTGCTGTTCGACATCGTGTACGTCGGCCGCCGGAAGGTCGAGTCGATCTCCATATGATCGAGCTGTTCCACGAGCCGAGCTTCAACTTCATCGGCAGGCGGCGGTGGGCGTACATCGTCTCGATCGCCATCACGCTGATCGGGCTCGCCGCGCTGGCCACCAAGGGCCTGCACTACGACATCGACTTCACCGGCGGCACGCTGGTCCAGGTGCGCTTCGAGCAGCCGCCCTCGGTCGCCACCATCCGCGCCGGCCTCACCCGCATCAAGCTGGGGGAGAGCATCATCCAGCAGTTCGGCGATCCGCGGGAGTTCATCATCCGCATGCCGCTGACCACCACCAGCTCCGAGGAGTTGGCCAAGCGGATGGAGGGCGCGCTCAAGCAGGAGTCGTCGCTCGGCAACTTCGAGATCCGTCGCGTGGAGTTCGTGGGCCCCCAGGTGGGCAAGGAACTGCAGTGGCAGGCCATCCAGGCCGTGCTCTACGGCCTGATCGGTATCCTGGTCTACATCGCGCTGCGCTTCGACCTCAAGGGCGGGGTGGCGGCGGTCGTCGCGGTCTTCCACGACGTGCTCGTGTGCCTGGGCGCCATCTCGCTGACGGGCCGCGAGTTCTCGCTGCCCGTGCTGGCCGCGCTGCTGACGATCATCGGCTTCTCCGTCAACGACACCATCGTGGCCTACGACCGCCTGCGCGAGAACCGCGGCAAGTTCGTGCCCAAGGGCAAGACGTTCGCCGACCAGATGAACGACGCGGTCAACCAGACGCTGTCGCGGACGGTGTTGACCTCGCTGACGGTGTTCCTGTCGGCGGCCATCCTGCTGTTCTTCGGCGGCAAGACTCTCGAGGATTTCGCCTTCGTGCTCTTCGTCGGGGTCATCACCGGCACCTACTCGACGACCTATGTGGCCGCCGCGCTCGTGGTCGACTGGACGCGCTACTTCGAAGGCCGCGTGGGGCGCGGGAAAAAAGCGGTGGTAAAAGCCTGACGGATGCGTAAAATCGTATGATTACACAGAGGTTTACGTTCCGTGACCCAGCTGGAAGCGCTGATCGAGGAGATTCCGAAGTATCAGCCGGGTGCCGACCTGGAGGTGCTGCAGCGCGCCTACCGCTTCTCTGAGGTCTCGCACCAGGGTCAGCACCGCGCGTCCGGCGAGCCGTACCTCTCCCACCCCCTCGAGGTCGCCAACCTGCTGGTCGGATTCAAGATGGACGTCACCACGGTGACGGCCGGCCTCCTGCACGACGTCCTCGAGGACACCGACACCACCAAGGACGACCTGCGGCGCGAGTTCGGCCAGGAAGTGGCCGACCTGGTCGACGGCGTCACCAAGCTGGGCAAGCTCGCGTTCTCCTCGCGCGAGGAGCGGCAGGCCGAGAACTTCCGCAAGATGCTGGTGGCGATGGCGCGCGACCTGCGCGTGCTGATGATCAAGCTCGCCGATCGCCTCCACAACATGCGCACGCTCGACTATCTGCCCTCCGAGAAGGCCCGCAAGATCTCCCAGGAGACGCTCGACATCTATGCGCCGCTCGCCCATCGCCTCGGCATGGCCAAGGTGAAGGCCGAGCTCGAGGACCTGGCCCTGCGCGCGCTGGAGCCGCAGGATTACCTCGACCTGCAGCGGCGCGTGGCCAAGCGGCGGCTCGAGCGCGAGACCGACATCAACCAGGCCATCACGATCCTGGAGCAGAAGCTCACGGAAGTCGGGATCGAGTCGCAGATTCGCGGGCGGCCCAAGCACTTCTACTCGATCTGGAAGAAGATGCACGACCAGGGCCGCGAGTTCGACGAGATCTACGACCTGACCGCCGTGCGCGTCATCACGGGCTCGGTGCGCGACTGCTACGGCGCGCTCGGCGTGGTGCACTCGCTGTGGAAGCCGGTGCCCGGCCGGTTCAAGGACTTCATCGCGATGCCCAAGGTCAACATGTACCAGTCGCTCCACACGACGGTCATCGGCCCCAAGGGCGAGCCGGTGGAGATCCAGATCCGCACCTGGGACATGCACCGCATCGCCGAGGAAGGCATCGCCGCCCACTGGCTCTACAAGGAGAAGAAGACCGCCGGCAAGGACAAGGTGGACGAATCACTGGTGTGGCTGCGCCAGCTCCTGGAGAACCAGCAGGACACCAACGACCCCGCCGAGTTCCTCGACGGCGTGCGCGTCGATCTCTTCCCCGACGAAGTGTACGTCTTCACGCCCAAGGGCGACGTCAAGGCGCTGCCCGAGGACTCCACGCCCATCGACTTTGCCTACGCCGTGCACACCAAGGTGGGCGAGCACTGCGTGGGCGCCAAGGTCAACGGCAAGCTGGTGCCGCTGCGCACCACGCTGCGCCAGGGCGACATCGTGGAGATCGTCACCTCGCCCAACCAGCATCCGAGCCGCGACTGGCTCAAGATCGTCAAGTCCTCGCGCGCCCGCTCGAAGATCAACCAGTGGCTCAAGGTCGAGGAGCGCGCCCGCTCCATCGAGCTGGGCCGCGAGATGTTCGAGCGCGAGGCCAAGAAGTACCGCCTGAACGCCACCGCGCTGCTGGCCGGCGACGAGATGACCCGCGCGGCCACCGACCTCGGCTATCCGAGCCCCGACGACGTGCTGGCCGCCATCGGCTACGGCAAGTCCTCGGTCCACCAGCTTCTCAATCGCCTGGCGCCGAACGCCTTGCTGGAGACCGAGCGCGCCCGGCCGGCGGCGCCGGGGCCGCGCAAGGCCGACCAGGGCGTGCGCATCCGCGGCGTCGAAGATCTCTTGGTGCGGTTCGCCAAGTGCTGCAACCCGCTGCCGGGCGATCCGATCGTCGGCTTCATCACGCGCGGCCGCGGCCTCACCGTGCACGCGCGTGACTGCCTGACGGTGGCCAAGAGCGTGCTGGACCGCGAGCGCCTCATCAACGTGGAGTGGGACGTGGAGGAGCCGGAGACGGCCAAGCGCCCGGTGCGCATCGCCGTCTACATCGGCAAGGACCGCCCGGGCCTGCTGTCCGAGATCACCGGCGCCATCTCGTCGCGCAACGGCAACATCACCAAGGCGGAGGTGACGGTGACCGACGACCGGCGGGGGATCAACAATTTCGTGGTCGAGGTGGAGGACTTGCGGCAGCTGCAGGACATCATGACGGCGATCCGGGGAGTGCCCGACGTCATCAATGTCGAGCGCGTTCGCGGGCTCTAGCCCGCGTGCGCTCCTCGCTGCGGCGTACGCGGCGTACGCCTCGCTCCGGTGCTCGCGCCGCCTCGCATCTGGACCCTTCTCGGCGCCCCTTACGCGTTTCGGTGGGGGTAATGCAGGAGGGATCGTCGCTTCGCTCGATCCCTCTCCAACCATTGCGTGGCGCTCGGCGCTTTGCGCCTCTCGCCTTCGGCAGCGAGGCGCGAGGTGGGGCGGTAAGATCGCAGTTATGACTCGTCGGCAGTTCGAAGCCCTTGTCGAGAAGTCACTGCGCAAGCTGCCTAAACCCTTCAAGGAGAAGGTTGCCAATATTGCTGTGGTGGTGGAGGACTGGGCGGACGACGAGACGTTGGAGGAGATGGGGATCGAGCCGCCGGACACCCTTTATGGGCTCTACCAAGGCGTGGACATCACCCATCGGGACTCGACGTATGGCAACGTGCTGCCCGACGTGATCACGATCTACCAGGGGCCGATCGAGGAGGACGCGGCGGACGAGCAGGAAATGTCCGAGATCGTCCGCGAGACGGTGATGCACGAGCTCGGACACTACTTCGGGCTCGACGACGACACCATGCACCGGATCGAGGACGGCGAAGTCTGACGGCGCCGTCGCCGTAACGGCGGGCACTCAGCCGGCCAGCAGTCGTAGCGGCGTCTGCGCCTGCGCCACCCAGAAGTCCATCGCCATGGTCCGATAGAG
>Ga0137394_10003011_pt1 | contig 12589 bp, 8 predicted proteins | sample czobulk116metaG_FD_108278 | JGI IMG/M metagenome (GOLD analysis project Ga0137394, IMG submission 108278) | Vadose zone soil microbial communities from Angelo Coast Range Reserve, California, USA - czobulk1.16 metaG | ecosystem: Environmental > Terrestrial > Soil > Vadose zone | place: USA... | reverse complement strand
CGCCGGTGCTCGACGGCAACGGCGGCGGCCCGGTTCGCGGGATGATCGCCATGGGGCGGCTTCTTTCAGCGTCGGACGTGCGGAACATCGGCGCCCAGGCGCAGGCCGACCTGACCTTGCTCGGTCCGGGAGCGATCCAGGGGCGGGAGCAGCTCCTCGAGAGTAACGACGTCACGCGCGTGTATCGCACCTTCGACGACGTCTACGGCCGGCCGGTGATGACGCTGCGGGTCGACGTACCGCGCGAGGTCACGCTGCGCGGTCACGCGGCCGTTACCTATGCCTCGATCTGTCTCGTGGGAGCCGCGGTGGTCGTGCTCATCCTGCTGGTGAGCGTCCTGAATCGCCTTGTCCTGACCCCGCTCGCCGTCGTCACGCGGCACGCAGTGGCGCTGGACGAGGGCAAGGATCTGACCACGCGGCTCGATCTTGCGCGCACCGATGAGATCGGCGTCCTGGCACGTGAGCTGGATCGCATGGTGGCCCGCGTCGCCGAGTCGCGAACCCAGCTCGTCGATCAGTCCTTCCAGGCCGGCTTTGCCGAACTGGCCAAGGGCGTGCTGCACAATCTCGGCAACGCCATGACGCCGATCGGCGTCCGGCTGGCGAACCTGAGGGAGCGGCTGCGGGCTGCGCCCAGCGATGACGCCGAGCAGGCCGTTGCGGAGCTTCAGGCCGGGCCGGTGGACCCGCAACGAAGCGCGGATCTCGAGGAATTCCTGCGCCTGGCCTGCAGGGAGCTCGCCGGCACCGTGCGCTCGGCCCAAGCTGACGTGGAGGTCATGACCCGCCAGGCAAACGCCATACAGACGGCGCTTGCCGAGCAGATGCGCTCCGCACGCAATGAGCACGTGATCGAACCGGTGCGTCTGACCGAGCTCGTGGCGCAGTCGCTGGAGATCGTGCCCGACTCCTGCCGGCAGCGGCTGGTGGTCGACACCGACGACACGTTACGCAAACTGGGTGTGGTGCGTGTGGCGCGCACCGTGCTGCGCCTGATCCTGCAGAACCTCATCATCAACGCCGCGGACGCGGTGCGCGATGCGGGCAAGGAAAAGGGCGTATTGCGAGTGAGCGCCGAGATCACGCGCGAGGCTGAGCGTCAGCAGCTGCACCTGCAGTTCCAGGACGACGGTGTCGGCATTCCTGCGCAGAATCTCGACCGGGTATTCGAAAAAGGATTCTCGACCAAGTCGCCGGAAACCAACCACGGTATCGGTCTGCACTGGTGCGCCAACGCCATCAACGCGCTGGGCGGACGCATCTGGGCGGCGAGCGAGGGTCCCGGGCGCGGCGCCTCGATGCATCTGCTGGTGCCCCTGGTCGCCCGTGAAACCATGTCTCTTGCCGGAGCTGCGTGAGGTCCCCATGCCTGAACTGAACCAAACGACCATTCGGGTGCTGGTGGTCGATGACGAACCGGGGGTTCGGGATGCCTACCGGCAGGTCCTGGCGGAGAGTGATGTCAGTCAGGAGGTCGAGGGTTTTCGCGAGCTGCGCAGCCGGCTGTTCAGCCGGAATTCGCCCGAGCGCTCGCGCGCCAAAGCGCGGCCGCACAGCACCACCTTCGAGCCGGTGTTCTGCGATCAGGCTCAGGCGGCGGTCGTTGCGGTAAAGGAGGCGCTGGCGCTCAACCAGCCGTTCGCCGTGGTGTTCCTCGACATGCGCATGCCGCCGGGCCCGGACGGGGTGTGGGCGGCCGCGCACATCAGGGAGCTGGATCCGGCGGTCGAGATTGTCATCTGCACGGCCTATTCCGACGCGGATCCCAGTGATATCGGCGGGTTGGTGCCCCCCGAAGACAAGCTCTCGTACCTGCAGAAGCCCTTTCATCCGCATGAAGTGCGGCAAATGACCATAGCCCTGGGGAGCAAGTGGCGCGCCGAGCGACGCATCGTCAGGCTCGCATACTTCGATACGCTGACCGGTCTGCCCAATCGCGAGCAGTCGCATAACCGGCTGGTGCGCGCGCTGCAGGCGGCGAAGGAAAATGATCGCACCCTCGCGGTGCTGTATCTGGATCTTGACAACTTCAAGCGGGTCAACGACACGCTCGGTCATGCGGCGGGGGACGAGCTGCTGCGCCTGGTTGCGGACCGGTTGCGCAACTCGCTGCGCGATCGCGTCGATACGGCGGTTCCCGGCGCGGGCGCCGGCCCGCGGCTGGGCGATATCGCCCGCCTCGGTGGCGATGAATTCATGGTGCTGCTGCCGAGTATTCGCTGTACCGCCGACGCGGGCAGCGTGGCCGAGCGGCTGATCGAGGCGCTGCGGGAACCTGTGCAACTCGTCTCGAACTCCCTGGTGGTGACTCCGAGCGTGGGAATCGCCGTCTATCCTCAGGACGGCGCCGATGCGGTGACCCTGCTGCGCCACGCGGATCTGGCGATGTATGTTGCCAAGCGGCGCAGTTCCGGCACCTACGCCTACTATGACGCATCCATGAACGCGATAGCTCTGCACCGTTTCACCATCGAAGACCGGTTGCGCGGCGCCCTCGCCCGCAACGAGTTCTCGCTGCTGTACCAACCACAATTCGACGTGCGCACCGCCAGCGTTTCCGGGATGGAGGCGCTGCTGTGCTGGACGAGCGCCGAGCTCGGCGTCGTGAGCAGTTCCGAGTTCCTCCCGGTCGCTGAGGAAACCGGGCTGATACTGCCGATCGGCGCGTGGGTGCTGCGCGCCGCCTGCCTGCAGGCCAAGACCTGGCGTGCCGAGGGCCTGCCGGTGCAGCGCATTGCGGTCAACGTCTCGGGGCGTCAGTTTGCGCTCGCCGAGTATCCGGCCCAGGTGGCCGCGATTCTGCGGGAAACCGGGCTCGATCCGGCCATGCTGGAGCTGGAGATCAGCGAGTCGGTGGTGTTGGCCGATGAGGCGTGGGCCGAAAGGACCATCAGCCAGCTGAAGCAGCTCGGCGTCTCCCTCGCCATCGACGATTTTGCCACCGGCTACTCGCACTTCAGCCGGCTGCGCAACCTCGCGGTCGATCGGCTCAAGATAGGTCGCTCGTTCGTCACCAGCATCACCGAGGGCGGCGACGATCGCGCGATCGCGTCGGCCATCATCGCCATGTCACGCTCGATGCGCATCAATGTCACCGCCGAGGGCGTGGATAATTTCCCGCAACTCGCTTTCCTGCAGGAGCAGGACTGCCAGGACGCGCAGGGATTTCTGCTCAGCGGGCCGTTGCAGGCCGAGGAAGCGCGCGCGCTGCTGAAGCGCTCGGGGGAGTTCGGCGACGGCTCGCGCTCGCAACGCTTCAAGGCGCTCATCGGCTGACGCGCGCCGTCGGCGCGCCGCCCCGGACAATTCAGCCTACAATTGCCCGCAGGCACGCACGCGTGCGACTGCGGGGAAGTTATGCGGACCGCGCTCGCGGATTTCATCAGGGACACCCCTGAGGGGCGCGAGGCGCAGGCGATTCTGCGCACCTGCGTGCACTGCGGTTTCTGTCTCCCGGCCTGTCCCACCTACCAATTGCTCGGCGATGAGCTCGACAGCCCGCGCGGCCGCATCTACCTGATGAAGCAGCTGCTGGAGGGCGCACCCGTCAGCGAGCGCACGCAGCTGCATCTGGACCGCTGTCTGACCTGCCGCGCCTGCGAGACTGCCTGTCCATCGGGCGTGCAGTACGGACGGCTGCTGGACATCGGGCGCGCGGTCACCGAAGAGCGCGTGACCCGCAGCCGCGCCTCGCTCCTCAAGCGTTACCTGCTGCGCAAGATCGTGCCGCACACCCGCCGGGTGCGCGCGCTGCTGAGTGTGGGGCGCATCGCGCGCCCGCTGTTGCCGCGGCAACTGGCGGCGCCCGTGTCCGCGGCGCGCGCGGCGGGCTCGAGCCGCACGCCCTGGCCCACAGCGCATCGAGCGCGGCGGGTGTTGCTGCTGCCGGGGTGCGTGCAGCCGGCTCTGCGGCCGGCCATCGACGCGGCCGCCGCGCAGGTGCTGGATCGTGTGGGGATCTCGAGCATTGCAGTCGCCGGCACCGGCTGCTGCGGCGCGCTCACCCATCATCTGTCCGCCCACCGGGAGACGCTGCAACAGGTGCGGCGCAACGTGGACGCGCTGTGGCCGCACATCGAGGCGGGCGCCGAGGCGGTGGTGGTCACCGCAAGCGCCTGCGCTTCGATGGTGACGGAGTATGGACGCCTGCTGCAGGATGATCCGGACTACGCCGCGCGGGCGGCGCGCATCAGTGCGCTGGCCCGCGACATCGCCCAGGTGGTGGCTGCCGAGAGTGAAGGACTCGCCGCAGCGCTGCAGCGTGCAGCGGACACGCAGGCGCCGACCACGGCGCGGGTCGCCTTCCATGCGCCGTGCACTCTGCAACACGCCCTGAAGGTTACCGGCACGGTCGAAGCGTTGCTGACCGCCGCGGGATTTGCTCTCACCCCGGTCAGCGACCGCCAGCAATGCTGCGGTTCGGCGGGAACCTATTCCATCCTGCAGCCGGAGCTGTCGGCACGGCTGCTGCGCCTGAAGGTCGCCGCTCTCGAGAGCGGCACGCCGGACCTCATTGCCACCGCCAACATTGGCTGTCTCATACATATCGGCGGCGGCACCTCGGTGCCGGTGTGTCACTGGGTCGAACTGCTCGCGCAGAGACTTCATGGCTGACCAGTGGGGCGAGCGCATGCCGCGCTCGGTGAGCCTGCTGCAGACCATCGCCGTGTCCGTGGGCGTTGCCATCGGCAGCGGAATCTTCCGTGTCCCCGCCACGGTCGCCGCACAGCTGCACGCGCCCGGCCCGATCATGGTCTGCTGGGTGCTGGGCGGCATCATCGCGCTGTGCGGTGCCCTCTCGGTGGCGGAACTGGCGGGCGCCTTGCCGCGCTCCGGGGGCATCTTCGCCTGGCTGCTGGAGAGCTACGGTCCGCTGCCGGCGTTCCTGTTCGGCTGGACCGAGCTGGTCGTGATCCGCGCCGCCGCGCTGGGCGCCATCGCGACCGTGTTCGCGGAGTACCTCGGATACTTCCTGCCGATGAGCGCCGTGCAGGTGCGCTATACGGCCGCGCTGGCCATCTTGCTCATCGGCGCGATCAACTACATCGGCGTGCAGCGCGCGGCCGCGGTGCTGAGTGCGACCACCGCGCTCAAGTACGCCGTGCTCGCGGCGCTCGGGCTGCTCGCGTTCACGGCGAGCGGCGGCAGCGGCGCGCATTTCAGCCCCGCGTGGCCCGCCGGCGTGCCGCTGTCGCTGCTCGCGAGCGCCCTGATCCCGGTGCTGTGGACCTACGACGGCTGGGCCGACCCGGCCACCATGGCGGGGGAGATCAGCGACCCGCAGCGCAACCTGCCGCTGGCCCTGATTGCCGGCGCGCTGTCCGTCATGCTGGTGTACCTGGTGGTCAACATCGGCTTCATGTATGCGCTCGCGCCGGCGCAGATGGCAGGCTCGAAACTCATTGCCTCCACCGTGGCGGCGCGCATTCCGCTACTCGGTGGCGCGGGAGCGGCTGTGGTCGCCGCCGCGGTGGTGGTGTCCGCCTTCAGCGGCCTGAACGCCTCGATGATGACCGGGTCGCGGGTGTTTTTCGCGATGGCCGATCGCGGTCTGTTCTTTCGCGCCGCAGCGCGCGTATCCCCGCGTTTCAACAGCCCGGCGGTCGCCATCTGGCTGGCCACCGCGCTGGGTGTCGGCTACGTACTCGAGAATGACTTCGCGCAGCTGGCCGACAAGTTCATCCTCGGCATCTGGCCCTTCTACGCACTCGCGGTGGCGGGCGTATTCGTGTTGCGCCGCCGGCGTCCCGAGCTGCCGCGGCCGTATCGGGTGTGGGGCTACCCGCTGGTGCCGGCGGTGTTCCTGCTCGCTTCGGGCCTGATGGTGCTCAACGCGCTGTTCACCGATCCGCGCAACACCGGTGTTACCCTGCTCATCATTCTGGCCGGGGCGCCGGTGTACTGGTTGCGCGCGAAGCTCTCGCGCGGGCGCTAATTCTTCAGCCGTTTATGGCCGGCAGTGCGCGCGGCACGGTGAACCCAAGCACAATATCGCGGCTGGAGGAGCGAGCGATGGGTAACGGCACAACCACAATCCACGACCGGCGCGGGGCGCACGCGGAGCGCGTGGCGTGAACCGGCGCGTGATGGGGGCCGCCGCCGCACTCGCTCTCTTGCTGGCGGCGCTGGGATGGTATCTGTGGCGAGCGCACGGCGCGGACGACCCCAACGCCGCGCTGTCGCTGTCGGGCAATGTGGACGTGCACCAGGTGGAGCTTGCCTTCCGCGTGACCGGCAGGATCTCGGAGATGAGCGTGCAGGAGGGCGACAAGGTCACCGCGGGCCAACCGCTCGGACAACTGGACCACGTGCCGTTTGCGACCGACGTTGCCGCCGCCAAGGCAGATGTGGCGCAGGCGCAGGCGCAGCTGGACAAGACCCAGCGCGGCTACCGCGTGGAGGAGATCGCCCAGGCGCGCGCCACCGTGGCGCAGCGCGCCGCCGATCTCGCCAACGCGCGCGTGTCGCTGCAGCGCCAGCAGCAGCTGGTGGCGGCCGGCCTGGTCACTCACCAGCAGATCGACGACGCCGAGGCGCGCGTGCGCATGAGCGAAGCGCAGCTCGCCGGGGCGCGTGATCAGCTGACCATGGAGTTGCGCGGCTCGCGCATCGAGGACATCGAAACCCAGAAGGCCATGCTGGCCGCCGCCCAGGCGCGCCTCGAGAGGGCCCAGACCGCGCTGTCGGATACCACGTTGCTCGCGCCCAGCGCCGGCATCATTTCCGTGCGTGCGCGCGAGGCCGGCGCGATCGTCCAGGCCGGACAGACGGTCTACACGCTGACGCTGAACGATCCGGTGTGGATCCGCGCCTACGTGCCACAGCCGCGCCTCGGGCGCATCAAGCCGGGGATGACGGTCAGCGTGAGCATCGATTCGATGCCAGGCAAGCACTACGACGGCTCCGTGGGCTTCATCTCCCCGGACGCCGAGTTCACTCCCAAGACCGTGCAGACCGATCAGGTGCGCGACGATCTGGTGTATCGCATCCGCGTGATCGCCAGCGATCCCGACAATGTGTTCCGGCAAGGCATGCCGGTGACGGTGCTGGTGCCGGCCGCGCAGCCGCCGGCGCTGGCGCGCAATCACTAGGAAATCCCGCGGTGAGCCTGTGCGCACCGGCAACCCCCGCGGCGAGGGTGGTCGGATTGGTGAAGACCTTCGGCGCCGCCAACGCGCTCGCCGGGATCAGCGCCGAGCTGCCGCCGGGGAGAATCCTCGGGCTGGTGGGTCCGGACGGGGCCGGCAAGACGACGCTGATCCGGCTGCTCGCGGGCCTGATGGAGCCCACCGCCGGGACGGTCGAGGTGCTGGGTCGCACGCCGCGCGCCGCGGGTGGCACCGCCCAGGCGCAGACCGGTTACATGCCGCAGCGCTTCGGGTTGTACGAGGATCTCTCGGTGCTCGACAACCTCAACCTGTACGCCAACCTGCGCGCTCTGGATGCTGCGACGCGCCAGCAGCGCTTTGCGCAGTTGCTGCGCTTCACCGACCTCGGCTCATTTACCGGGCGCCTCGCCGGCAAGCTGTCCGGTGGCATGAAACAGAAGCTCGGACTCGCATGCGCGCTGCTCGGACGCCCACGCCTGTTGTTGCTGGACGAGCCCGGCGTGGGGGTCGACCCGCTGTCGCGGCGCGAGCTGTGGCGCATGGTGAATGAGCTCGTCGCAGGCGGGGTCACGGTACTGTGGTCGACCGCCTACCTGGAAGAGGCCGAGCGCTGTGCACACATCTGGCTGCTCGATCGCGGTCGGCTGCTGTACGACGGGGCGCCGGCGCAGCTGAGCGAGCGCGTACGCGGGCGCGTGTTCCGGCGCCGCGTCGCCCCCGGCAAGGCGCGACAGACCGCGGAGAGCGAGCTCGAGCGCGACGCGGTGCTCGATGCGGTGATTCAGGGTGCGAGCGTGCGCCTCGTGGCGAAGCCAGACAGTGCGGGCGAATTCCATGCCGATGCTTACGAGCCGGTGGCGCCGCGCCTGGAGGACGCGTACGTCGAGTTGCTGGGCGGCGCGCGCAAGGGCGAAAGCCTGCTGGCGCGCGGCTGGCCGACGGGGGCGCGCGCGGGCACGCGGCCGGCTCCCGGCAGTGCCGCGGCGGCGGCCGACGGCGTGCTGGTGCGTGCCGCGGGCCTGACGCGCCGTTTCGGGGACTTCGTGGCCGCCGATAGCGTCGGCTTCGAAGTGCACGCCGGGGAAATTTACGGTCTGCTGGGACCTAACGGCGCCGGCAAGTCGACCACGTTCCGCATGCTGTGCGGGCTGCTCATGCCCAGCAGCGGCGCAGCCCACGTCGCGGGCGTGAATCTGTCGCGCGCGGCGAGCCGCGCCCGCGCGCGCCTCGGGTACATGGCGCAGAAGTTCTCGCTCTATGGCGATCTGTCGGTTGCGCAGAACCTCGACTATTTCGCCGACATCTACGGATTGAAGCGCGCCGCCAAGCGCGAGCGGGTGCAGGCGATGGTCGACATGTTCGAACTCGCGCCGCATCTGCAGTCGAACGCGGCGCTGCTGCCGCTCGGCTTCAAGCAGCGCCTGGCACTCGCCTGCGCCACGCTGCACGCCCCAAGGGTGCTGTTTCTCGATGAGCCCACCAGCGGCGTCGATCCCCTCATGCGACGCGAATTCTGGCACCACATCAACGCGCTGACCGCCAGGGGCGTGGCGGTCCTGGTCACCACGCACTTCATGGAGGAGGCGGAGTATTGCGATCGCATCGGCCTCATCTGGCGCGGCAAAAAGATCGCCGAAGGCACGCCCGATGAGCTCAAGGCGAGCGTGCGCAGCCCGGTGCGTCCCGAGCCGACGCTCGAGGATGCGTTCATCGCGCTCATCGAAGGAGAGGCGGCATGAGCGACACGCTCACCCGGGTGCGCAGCTGGTGGCAGCAACTCGCCGCGATCATGATCAAGGAGGGCAAGCAGGTCACGCGCGACCCATCCAGCTGGATCATCGCGGTGGTGCTGCCGCTCACCTTCCTGTTCCTGTTCGGCTTCGGCATTTCGCTCGACACCACGGTCGTAAAGATCGCCATGGTGCGCGAGGACGGCGGCCGCGACGCGCGTGCTTTTGCCGATGCGCTCACCAGCTCCAAATGGTTCCTGGTCGTTCCGGCCACCGATCGGCGCTCCGGTGAGCGCCTGCTGCAGGACCAGAACGTCAAGGCAGTGGTCATCATTCCCGCCGAGTTCGGCCGGCGTCTGTACGCGCAGAACACGACCGCACAGGTGCAGGTACTGGTCGACGGCGCGGAACCCAACACCGCCAACTACGTCCATGGCTACGTGGGCGCGATCTGGAGCGGCTTCCTGGCGGCGCGCCGCCTCGAGCAGGGTAGCCCGATCGCGGCTCCAGTCAGCCTCGAGGTGCGCTACTGGTACAACGCCAACGCGGTGAGCCGCTGGTTCCTGATCCCCGGCTCGATGACGGTGATCATGACGCTGCTCGGGACGCTGCTCACCTCACTGGTGATTGCGCGCGAGTACGAGCGTGGCACGCTGGAAGCGCTGTACGCGACGCCCCTGACGCGCGGCCAGATCCTGATCGGCAAGACCCTGCCGTATTTCCTGCTGGCGATGGTGTCGATGGCGGTGTGCGTGCTGACGGCGCTGCTGCTGTTCCAGCTGCCGCTGCGCGGCTCGTTCCTGGCACTCGGTCTGGTGTCGGCGGTGTTCCTGGTGCCGGCACTGGGGCAGGGCCTGTTGATATCGGTGACCATGAGAACGCAGATGGCCGCGGCGCAGCTCGGGCTCATGACCGGTTACCTGCCGGCGATGATGCTGTCGGGGTTTCTGTTCGATATCCACTCCATGCCGCCGTGGCTGCAGGCGATCACGCTGGCGATCCCGGCGCGCTACATGAACGTGTCGCTGCAGACGGTATTCCTGGCCGGCGATCTGTGGTCGGTGCTGATTCCCAACATGCTGTTCATGCTCGCCGTGGGAGCGCTGTTCTTCGGCCTCACCTGGCGGCGCCTGCACAAGCGGCTGGACTGAGGAGCCAAGCGGATGCTGCAACGGCTGCTGGCCATCGTTCGCAAGGAATTGATCACCATGCTGCGCGACCCGCGCGCGCGCCTGGCGCTGATCATCCCGCCCATCATCCAGCTGTTCATCTTTTCGTCCGCCGCCACCATGGAGGTGAAGAACATCGCTCTCGCGGTCGTGGACCTCGACCGCGGACCGTACGCCGCCGATGTACAGCAGCGTCTTGCCGGCTCGCGCAGCTTTACCCGGCTGCCGCGTTACGCCAACGTCGCAGCCGCCCGCGGCGCACTCGAGCGCGAGCAGGTCATCGGGATCCTGGTGCTGCCGAGCGGGTTTTCCGCCGACCGCGCCGCCGGCCGGCCGGCGAGCGCGCAACTGCTGCTCGACGGCCGCCGTTCCAACGCGGCGCAGATCACCGCCCAGTATGTAAGCACCATCATGGCGGCCGCGGCAGCGCCCGCCGGCGGCGGCAGTGCCGCACTCGCCCCCCCAGCCAACGCCGAGGTCGTGATCGACAACTGGTTCAACCCCAATCTCGACTACCGGTGGTTCATGCTGCCGAACCTGGTCGGCATGCTGAGCCTCGGGGTCGCGCTCATGATCACCGCGCTGTCGGTCGCGCGCGAGCGCGAGCTCGGCACCTTCGACCAGACGCTGGTTTCTCCGGCGACGCCGGTCGAGATTGCGCTCGGCAAGCTGCTGCCGCCGCTGTTGGTCGCGAGCGTGCAGGCGACGCTGTACCTGCTGATCGTGACGCTGCTGTACGGCGTGCCGTTCCGCGGCAACCTGCTGGTTTTCTATGCGGCGGTACTGACCTTCGCGGAAGCGTGCGCGGGAGTGGGACTTTTCATCTCGTCCCTGGTGCATACGCAGCAACAGGCCTTTCTGGGCGCGTTCGCGGTACTGCTGCCATTCGCATTGCTGTCGGGATTCGCAACGCCGGTGGAGAACATGCCGTGGTGGCTGCAGTTCGTCACGACGATCAATCCGCTCGCCCACATGCTGCGACTCATGCAGGGGCTGTTCCTCAAGGGCGCCTCCGTCGCATCCCTGGCGCAGGACCTGGTGAAACTGCTGGAGATCGCGCTGTGCACTACCGTCGCTGCGGTGCTGCTGTTCCGCAGGAAGGCGGCGTAGCGCTTCGTATAAGATAGCGCGCCCTCAGGTAGGACCCCCATGAGCTTGCGCAAAGCCGGCCACGGCGCCTTCGTATTCATTTTCCTGGCTGTGGCGCTCACCGGGTGCAGCGGCGTGGCCCCGCCGCCGCCGATCCGGCACGTGTTTGTGCTGCTACTGGAGAACCAGTCGTACGCCGTGACATTCGGCCCGCAGTCAGCGACGCCGTATCTGGCGCGTACGCTTCCCGCGCAGGGAGCACTGCTCACCCGGTACTACGCGATCGGGCACGCGAGCCTCGGCAATTACGTGGCGCTCGTCAGCGGCCAGGCACCCAACGAGGCGACGCAGCTGGACTGCCCGACGTTCGCGGATTTCAAGGCCAGCGCTGCCGGGCTCGATGGGCACGGCCAGCTGCCGGGAACCGGCTGCGTCTACCCGCCGATGGTGAAGACCCTGCCGGACCAGCTGGAAGCTGCGGGACTCTCCTGGAAGGCGTACATGGAGGACATGGGCAAGGACCCGGCCCGGGAGTCCGCCACCTGCGGACACGTGCCGCTCGGAGCGCTCGAGACTACCAACGTCGCGAAGCTATCGGACCAATACGCCGCCAAGCACAATCCGTTCGTGTATTTCCATTCCATCATCGACGATCGGGCGCGCTGTGACGCGCACGTGGTGAATCTCGAGCGTCTGCCGCAGGATCTGCGCAGCGCCGCCACGACCGCGAACTACATCTTCATCACCCCGAACCTGTGCAACGACGGCCACGATGCCGAGTGCGTCGATGGCCGGCGCGGCGGGCTTGCGGCCATCGAGGTGTTCCTGAGGACCTGGGTGCCGTTGATCGAGCGCTCGCCGGCGTTCCAGGCGGATGGGATGCTGGTCATCACTTTCGATGAGTCCGACAGCGTGGGACCTGCGGGCTCGGCCGCCTGCTGCGGGGAGAGGCCCTTGCCCGGGGCGCAGTTCCAGCCCGGATTCGGCGGCCCGGGGGGTGGGCGCATCGGGGCGGTCGTGTTGTCGCGGTTCGTGAAACCGGGAACCGTGTCTGCCGTGCCCTACAACCACTATTCACTGTTGCGCACGGTGGAGGCGATCTTTTCCCTGCCACCGCTCGGGTACGCGGCGGAGCCGGATCTGGCGCGGTTCGGGGCGGACGTGTTCAGCGCCGCCGCGCCGCCTCCACCCGCTCGATGAGCTCGGTGGCGAGCGTATTCCTGACGAACGGCGCGAAGAACCTGCGCGGCGGCGAGAAACTGACTTCCCTGCCGAAGCGGCCCGGCTGGCGCAGGGTGAGCGTGATCCGCGGCGGGTTGACGAACTGCGTATAGCCGACGTTGATGACATCGGTCAGCGGAATCCGCTCCTCGTCAGAGCCGAAGCGCACCCGTAACGCGTCGCCTTCGTCGAACACTTCATCGGCGAGATCGAACACCAGCTTGCGCATGATGGCGTAGCCGATGACCAACAGGAGCAGCGGCACGAT
>Ga0137394_10003010_pt1 | contig 12590 bp, 15 predicted proteins | sample czobulk116metaG_FD_108278 | JGI IMG/M metagenome (GOLD analysis project Ga0137394, IMG submission 108278) | Vadose zone soil microbial communities from Angelo Coast Range Reserve, California, USA - czobulk1.16 metaG | ecosystem: Environmental > Terrestrial > Soil > Vadose zone | place: USA... | reverse complement strand
TTGGGCAAAGAAAGGAGTAGTAGGGCAGGTAAACACGCAAGCAGGTGAACAGCCGCACATCACGGAGGACATAAGGCAGGACCGTCAGGGGGAAGTGGCAGCGATGTGTGCGGCTGCGGCCAGTGTGCGTGAGGTTACTACTACCGCGTTACTCAAGTCCGATGCAAGCGGGGCTGAGGCAGCTGCTTCGCGTGCGGAAGCCGCAAGGGCCAAGGGCTGGCCAACCCTTGTAAAGTAGGACGTGGCAAATGCGCGAAATGATCAGGCCCACATCGTGCCGCCAAAGGAAGCCACGAGGCGCCAGGCCCATGCGCAACGTTCATAGTCTAGATCAATTTATGCCTCCTGTCGTAGAATTAGACGCATGTCGTACACGTTTCTTTATCTCTTTCCTCGTACCTTCATATCATGGCACCACCTCACATTGACACCACCGGTTGGAGCTTAGCGGGTAGCGACTCGGACCATGTCATTTCGCCACCCAGCTCACTGGCAAGTACACCCTACATCGTCTCTGTTGACTGCATCCTCTCCGACGCACACAAGAAATCTCCGGGTGCCAATAGAACTCCTCAGGCTGCCGAGTCTCAAATCAAGTGTATAGATTCCCAAGCGATAGAGCCGCTTGGAAATAGGTCATCTGTCTGCAAGTATCCGCCGGGAGTTGACAATTCATTCATTCGACATCCGAAATACTTCTTTGCAGACGGCAACATCACCTTCTTGGTGCGTGATGGTTCAGCATTATGGTCACTGTGGGTTACACCCGATTCAGTGGTTACATTGTGCGTAGGTTGAGGACAACCTCTACTGCATTCATCGCTACTTCTTCTCGCGCGACTCGACATACTTCTCTACCCAATTTTCCCAGCTCGACATACGTGACCACGAAGCCCTCCGTACCATCATACCCATAACCGACGTTGAATGCAAAGACTTCGATGCCCTCCTCTCGATCTTATATCCCGAGTACGTTTTGCAATCGATCGTTTATCGGTTTCCTTATCGAGGCATACCACGCGCAGAAAATTCGAAGAGAACGGACTCTCTTATGAAGAGTGGAAGTCCGTGCTTTGCCTTTCCACTCGCTGGGGATTCACTTCTATCCGCAAGCTAGCATTGAATTCCATCGAGCCTCCAACACCACACGATCGACTCCTACTTGCGCGCAAGTATTCAGTCGACGACTGGGTGATTCCTGCGTTATCCGCGATGTGCGAAGGGCTGGCGCCTCTCACCCTGACCGAGGCTCGTCAGATGGATATCGAGGATGTCATACTTGTGTCCACAGTGCGAGAGGATATCCGCAGTCGCACGCTTCAAGTTGACCCGGCTGAAATTCCACGGCGCGTAGAAGCCGAGCAAGCAAGTACACTTGCAGGTCGTGGGCCAAAGGAAGAAGACGCCCATGAAAGCGATGGCGAACGTTCGGTAAGTCCCAGTCCGTTCTAGAGAGCTCGTCAAGACAATGGAGTTGATCAAAGTCTGCAGAAAGGGGAAGAGGCACCGGGAACTGCTGAGACTCGGAAAGGAAAACAGGCACAGTTCATTAACCACGGCCGGGAAGAAGTAGCCGCGACGCACACGGTCGAGAAAGGAGCAGCGACAGGGATTGCAGACAATATGGTGGTAAAACTGGCGGATGAATTAGCGGCGAAGCTTAGGGCAGAAGGAGCAGCGAGGCGTAAGGAAGTGGATATGCATGAGGTAGAGGAGGCAGCAAGGCGTATGGCAGAGGAAGCAGTGAGAAGTATGGCAGAGGAGGCAGCGAGGCGTATGGCAGAGGAGGCAGCGAGGCGTAGGGAAGAGAAGATAGCAAAGCGTAAGGAAAGGAAGGCAGCGAGGCGTGGGGGGGTCGGTTCGGTTCTCGCTAATGATATATAATGATTTTCAGGTCGGTTCAGCCCACAATGTCGTGCATTCAAGTTACTTTCCTATCAAATTGCAATCCGCGTGGCTGCTTTTTGAATGAACTTCCATGCGATGCCTGTAGTGATTCTGTCGCGGGAGGCATGTGTCAGCGATTTCAAATGTCGCGTACGCAATAAGGGTCAAGCTGCGGACCATGAGATGACTGCGAGTACGTGTCACGACAGAAGGACACGAGACACACCTTCAAGCGCACCGGAACGGACTCGTAAAGCACATCCACCCGACCGTCGCTACACACATATCGATCAGGGCCAGGAGTCCCCTGCGGCGGGCCATCAAGTCCCCTGGAAGAGCTGCTTGGACAAAGTTACGATACGCATTTGTTATAGCGTAAATTTGACGCGCCAGAGCATACAAGCACGGGCCTTCAGTAGCGGCAAAGAGCTGGATGCGTAGGAGTAGGTACTACCGGGCCAGACGGGCGAGATGTCGCAGAGTCGACGATAGCACACTTGTTCTGAGAGAATAATTGTTGAAGGTCGAAAACGTCGCGAAAATCAATCCACGCACGTGATTATCGATATGCATCGATTATGAGATGAGCGGATGTGGTCACCATTCATGATTCAAGTTCAGTTTGTGTGAGCAACTTAAGGCCAAGGTACGACTGTAACAGCGATGGTGGACATGATAAACCAAGAGACAGGAAAGTGCCGATTGTCCCTGGACGACGTTTCAAACACTCGTCGTCCATCAGCCCATCCTCGCCCGCGGGCCATGGGTGCTCAGACCTGTTTAGTCGCAAACCGAACTACGGAGTACGAGTCCTCGAACCGGCTCAGGGCGTGCTGCACGAGTACTGTGGCCGTGCGCGCATCGAGCCCGTACAGGCAGACACGGGCAACGCTCGCACGCACGTCGCGCCTGGCGCACGCCTCGCCTCGTAATGTTCTGTGAGCTGCAAATTTTGGACTTGGACGCAAGGGTGTCGGGAGTTGTTGACATTGAGGGGGTCAAGTCGTCCTGGTGCCGCACGAAATAAACGACCCCTGATGGATCGACTGACCCAAGGAACACGAGCTCTCGACAGCGTCAGAAGAATTCAAGAATATGGAGAGTGTACAACAACTTCAGGTCGGAAACCAAAATGTCGTATTGGAGCAGAATCAGTCTCAGACGCGCGCCAGGGAATAGTTGCTGGGTCCATCTCTTCTCGGGGTTTCACCCTGTTCGACTACCTGGATGGGGGGAGGGGTACAATTGAAGTAGAGCGGCTGGCCGCGGAGCCTCGAAAATGCAGTGCGCCATTTCTCATCGAGGGCAATGCAGCTCTTCCCTTGGTGAACGTTGAACCACAGTCACGGTGACGACAATCCCGAAGGAAATGGGGAGTTGATGCAACGCGCTTGATACGCCGCTCAGGTGGACGATCGGGTGTCGCAGCATGCGGTGATTATGAAACTGGGAAACAGGATGTACAATCAGGGAGCAGTACTCTGGACCATGCCTGACCATGGGCGGCATGAATAACAATAACTTCGTAATAAGAGCTAATCAGCAAGGTGTGTTCGTCCTTTGATTTGGGCCCACTCTTCAGTTGGGTAAGTTGGGTAGACGAGTACCTGCCTTCCAAGACCAAATGGTACACGCACTAGAGGAAGATAACCAGCATCCATCAGTGAGAGCCCTCCAGCGCGGCAAGTCTTTCCACAAGGTCGTCCATAACATCTCTCTGTGGCTGGCCCTGACTATATTCGCCTCCCGTCTCCTCTCGCTGTTGCTCCGACCCCTGCCCTTGCTGTTGTTGACCGAGCGCGGCGCCAGTCTTCACGGGCACGAGCGGTGCGCTGCGCGGCTCGAACCCAGGCGCAATCCGGCGCAGCGCCTCGCGCTTTCGGCGTTGCTTCTCGTCTTCCCGCGCACGGAGGTATTCCTCGCGGCGAGCCGCGTTGGTCGCGATCATCGCGTGGCGATTGGACTCCATTTTAAGAACGTGCGGCTCGAGAGTGAAGGGATAGACGAACTGGGGAGGAAGATCTTTCACGACGTACTATGCACAGGTAGCAAATCGCACGACTTACATATGCGTTTACGCTCTCTGGGAGAGGGTGGATGTCTGGGGGCAGCTCTACCTGGAAACATCATACATAAGAGAATGAGAATGAGAAAAAGCATGTGGTTTGATTGGTCCTTTACTTACTGGTCGAGGAACGCGTAGACTAGGAGACTGGATCAGCGGCACGCGAGACGCTGCGGCATGATGGGATTTTGCTGCATTGGGCCGGAGATTAACAGGACGGTAGGTCGGATATATTTCAGAGCGTACATTGGTCGTGAGACATCAATATGTGCTGGTGGTCAATACTGTGGTGAGATGTGACTCAAAATAGGAGGCCAACGAACAAAGCGTATTCTCTTATCTCTTCAGCTCTTTCATGGCAACTCGCATCGTCTCTTGGGGTGGCAACTCGCACACCGTCTCGCCGAGTCTTTCCAAAACGCCTTCCATCGTCTCCGTCGATTCCATACTCCCGGACAAACCTCAGGCTATTCAAAGTGCGCCCCACGCGGCCGGGTCACCAGTCAAGCAAGTGGCTTCCCAAGTGATAAAGCTGAATGGGACCAGGACATTGACGACGGCTGGCATGTATCCCGGGCCTGATACGGTTGATGGTTCGTTCGTAGAACACCACAAATACTTCTTTACAGACGGAAACGTCACATTTTTGGTGCGTGATGTTCATCCGTGGATAATGGTGTGCAGACTCATTGATTAGATGGTATGTATGTAGGTTGACAACACACTCTACTGCGTCCACCGATATTTCTTCTCTCGCGACTCGATATACTTTTCCACCCGATTTGCCCTGCTCAATATCCATGATCATGAGGCCCTCCCTACCATTATATCACTAGGAGACATCGCACGTGAAGACTTTGATGCCTTCCTCTCTGTATTATATCCCGAGTAAGATTTTTTGTCTATTGTTTATCCACTTCCTCATCGAGGCGTATCCACGTGCAGAAATTTCGAACAGAATGACCTCTCTTATGAAGAGTGGAAATCTGTGCTTCACCTCTCAACTCGTTGGGGGTTGGCTTCTCTCCGCAAGCTAGCATTGGGCTCCATCGAGCCCCCAATGCCACACGATCGGCTTTTACTTGCACGCAAGTATTCTGTCGACGACTGGGTGGTTCCTGCGTTGTCTGCGCTGTGCGAAAGGACGGCACCTCTCACCCTCTCTGAGGCTCGCCAGATGGATATCGAGGATGTCATACTTGTGTCCACAGTGCGAGAGGATATCCGCAGTCGCAAGCTTCAAGTTGACGCGTCTGAAATTCCTCGCCGCGTAGAAGCCGAGCAAGCATGGACACTTACGGGTTGTTTCCCTAAGCCTATCCACGTCCCTCCGGTTCTCCCAATCCCAATGAGCGAACCATCGTCACCTATGGACCTGAAAGGATCTACAAAAGAAGATGACGTTCGCGAAAGTAATGACGAACATTCGGTGAGTCCCAGTCTTAGTCCATTCCAGGAGTTCGTGGCGACAATGGAATTGAAACAAAACTTTGCAGACAGGGGAAGACGCATTGAGAAATACTAGCGTTCGGAAAGAACCGGCACAGCCCGTCAAGAACAGCCGGGGAGCTGCTGCGGAGCGCACGATAGGAGCACTGACGCGGCTCGCCCTCGACATAGCGACACCACAACTGTCGGACGACGTGGCGGCGCGGCGCGGCGTAGTGTGGCGAAGCGTAGGGCAGACGAAGCAGCAGCGAGGCGTGATGAAGCGGACATGATAATAAAGCGTGAAGCAGAGGAGGCAGCGAGGCGCGATGCTGAGGGACCGATGGCACCGGGGTCGCGGGAGAAGTGGCCCGGGGGAGGTGGGTGGAGGGCCAAGCCAGCAGCTGAGCAGAAGGTGAAGACGAGTGACCCCTCGGCATAGCCAGCGGGTTGGGACTGATGAAGGTTAATAACGAAGGGAGGCCAGGAGCAACAATCTAAGCATCAACCCAAAGGCTAAGGTTTCATCATTATTAGTGGAAAAAGGATGATCGGCATAGTTGTATGAAATAGACGACGAACATGTTTTGTAGTCCTACAATTGCGTAACAAGGCTGGTGCTTGCACAGACCAACTTGAATGAGTGGTTGATGTCACTAATCTGACTTCACCCTAACAAATTGGCCTACAACACAGGGGACTCAATGTGGCCTGCGACGTGGCCATGAATCTCATGGCAGTGCCCGGCAGACACAGAGCTGCAGAGTTTCATGATTTGACGGCGTGGTACAGCCTCCAACAAACCCATTGTTCAGGTGTAAAGACACACCCTACTTAGGGTCTACGGCAGCCCGCCTCGTGGACCGCAGTAATCGATCGGACTGGATATTCATTTCGTAGGATTTGATATGAAAACTGATGCCATGTGGAGGTGTTTTTGTGTCGTGTGTGAGCTGCCAGTGGATGGCCCACACGTGGGACAGCAATCTGCATTTTCCAAGCTAGTCTGTTATTGACCTAGTTTACAACCCTTCAAAAAGCATGCACTATTTTACAATCTGAATGGTTTACGATCAAAGTGGGATACTACTGTAATAGTTCCGGGTTAAAGAATCATGATAGGGCTGTTAGAACTTGAACGACAACGACCACTGGCATATCGTGCGCTCTAACTCGACTTGGACGTAGAGCAGTGAAAAGCAACACTATCTCAGGCTCGCCCAAACAATGGGCACTGGCAGAGCCTGTTCGTGTCCTCCATCTACTACAAGCCCGCACAGTGGACACCATCGCCGACCCATTTTCGGGTTGAACCTTGATCTTGATCAACGAGGCTGCAAATCTTGAGATTGTACGTGAAGTGTTGGAGACCTACCAGTGAGCACGCCAGTTCCGCATGCCATGAGGCGCCGTATCAGTTTCCGAGCACCACCCCTTTGCGCCGGCGTTCTCCCCATCTATCTATCTACCAGCAAAACTCCCATGGCTCGCTTCTGTGCTCACACACTGGTTTGTATGACGCCGATGGACCAGACCGCCGTCGTAGACCAAGGATCCGCGTAGATGTAGGTGTCGGGCAAGCTTCAAATCTACTGGTAGAAGTAACCTTAGCGCCGCGTGCCTCCTACCTCGCCGATCAAGCTTGAAGGTCCTATTTGAAGTTCGAGGCCCTCGTGTATATGAAAGCGCAGTTGCGTGTGCGCATTCATATATAGGCCTCCATTGATCAGGATCACATCGTCTGTTTCCTGATGGCACCTCGGATAGTCTCTTGGAGAAGCAACGAAAATCGTGTATCACCACCCCAACCACCATCCAGTACGAGTGCTTTCTCCGTCGTTGCCATCGACTCTATACCTGCCCCGCAAAATCTACCCACGATGTCTCAGGCTGCCTCCGAAGCCCCTGTGCCACAACCCGGTGGGCTCGAAGGCGACTCTGCGAGCCTCGCTGCTGCCGCCGCCGCTAACCCGACGACTGACGACTCTTTCCCGCGGCACGACACATATTTCTTCAGGGATGGAAACATCACATTCTTGGTCCGTATAATTGTCTATCGTATGCGGCCGACTCGCTGACAAGGTTTACAGGTCGATGGCACGCTGTATTGCGTTCACCGATACTTCTTCTCCCGCGACTCGGTCTATTTCTCCACCAAGTTTACCCAGCTCGATGTTCGTGATCACGAGTCTCTGCGCACCGTCGTATCCTTGGGTGACGTCGAACGCAAGGATTTTGAGGCCTTCCTCTCCGTCATATATCCCGAGTAAGTTCGCAAACCCTTTACCCTATCACCCAGTCATTTACTCTCCCCGTCAGAAATTTTGACGAACACAACCTCGCGTATGAGCAGTGGAGATCCGTCCTTCACCTGTCCTCGCGCTGGGGTTTCGCCTCACTTCGTACGCTGGCTTTGAGGTCGGTTAAACCCCCTACTGCCTGCGATCGACTCCTCCTCGCGCGCACCTATGGCGTTGACCATTGGGTCCTCCCTGCCTTGTCGGCGTTGTGCGAGAGGACGGCCCCTATTAGCCTCAAGGAGGCCCGCCAAATGAGCATCGAGGACGTCGTGCTCGTGGCTACCGTGCGGGAAGATATCTGCAATCACGGGTCCCGAGCCGAGATCCCGCTCCTAATAGAAGCCACGCAAGCTCGGATCGCCCATGCAGTGGGCGATGACACCCCTCCGGTTATCTCCAAGCGTATAGCATTTGAAAAAGAAGAACCCGGCTCGACGGAAGTTGTCACGGCTGCTCCGGCGGAAGGAGATAGTGACAGTGGTTCAAAGACGGCAGCGAACACCTCTTCTGAAGAAGACGACAAGCGCGAGGGGGATAAGCAAGTGGTGAGTCTCAGTGCGGTCTAGCGTGTAAATGCGGTGCAAGTAATTGATATGGTACTAGTTCACAAAGGCGGGAGCCGCTGTAAGCTCAGCGGGAGAGAACAAACAGGAAGCCGAACAAGATATCCAGGGGGCCAAATTGGAGAACAACCCAGGCGACCGTGCGGAAGAAGTACCCCCGAAAGCAGGGGACGAGATCTTGGAGAAAGGGTCGAAGGCGATAGAAAGTCCAGGTGAAACGAGGAGCGATGTCGGAGCCGACGAGGTCAAGTCTGAGACCGCCTCAGGCGAAGTGGCGCGCATCACCTCTGCCCTTACGGAGGAGCCACAGGCGCAAGAGCAGACGGAGAGAGAAGGAAGCGCCGATGACGCCGCAGCAGCACGTCCGGCAAACCCTCAACCCGCTCCGGTGGCAGAGGCTGCACCTCGCGCCACTCCGTTGTACTGGCGACGACTTACTTCCCGATACATGACCACCTCTCCAATGCCTCCCTGAAAAGCCAGTCAGTCAGGTTCTCCGAGTCGAACCTTTGGGGGAGCCTTGTCAGTTCTTTCGGGCCACGCCAAGGAACAGCGCTAGCTTGGCGGGGTCACGGTGTTACCGACAGAGGAGGATCGCAGGGGGTGATTGGGGTGGATTCGCTTAATTTACTCTGCGGCTGGGATCCGCACGCATTTCTGTTTTGTCTTGCTTTTTTTGAGTTGTCTCAGTGGCATGGATATGAAGTCCAACCAGTAGTTCTTCACTGTTCGCATAAAGATGCAGTTCTCACTCGGCCACGTGATACCCCTTCACGTGCATGCGACCATCCCAAACCCTCTGCACGTACCATTTCCCCAATGGCACACCATATGGTCTCTGCGGGGAATGAACCCTGGCTTTCAGTAGCCTTGTCCAATGCGAGTTCTGTCCTTATTTCCACGGACTCTCAGTCTATCATCTCAGGTCATCACATAATGACGACCCCCGACAGCCCTGCTGCACAATCTGTTGAGCTTGGTGCCAAGTCCACGACTTTACCAGGGGATGGAGCCTTTAGCTCGTCTATTCATACTCGGCACGACTCATATTTCTTCCAGGATGGAAATATTACATTCTTGGTGGGTGACGCTCTGCAGTAGTGTATGGGCCCGGTTGAATAAAAATGGCCCAGGTCGATGGCACGCTTTATTGTGTCCATCGATACTTCTTCTCTCGTGACTCGCCCTACTTCTCTACCAAATTTACTGAGCTCGGCGTCCGTGATCACGAACCTCTGCGCACCATCGTACCATTGGGCGATATCGAACGCAAGGATTTTGAAGCCTTCCTCTCTGTCATATATCCCGAGTAAGTTCACAAACCCGTTTCCCCCGTCACCGACTGTTTACATTCCCCGTCAGAAATTTTGGCGAACATGACCTCTCATATGAACAGTGGGTGTCGGTTCTCCGTCTGTCCTCGCGCTGGGGGTTGCCTCGCTACGCAAGCTGGCTTTGAAGTCGATACAACCTCCAAATGCATGCGAACAACTCCTCCTCGCGCGCACCTACGGCGTGGACAATTGGGTGCTTCCTGCCCTGTCCGGTCTGTGCGAGAGGCAACAGCCTATTGGCCTCGAGGAGGCGCGACAGATGAGCATTGAAGATATCGTGCTTGTGGCCACTGTGCGGGAAGAAGTACGGCTCAACGGTTTTCGGGTCAAGACGGCAAGACGGCTAGAATCCCAGGCCAGGTTGAAGCTGCACGAGCTAGAATGTCCGTCCATGTAGTGAATGACGATGTCGTTCCCGTTGTTCCGGAGAAAGATGTCACTGAGGAGACCCCCAAGCAGGCTGTAGCTGGTTCAAGTACCGAAGCGGACAGCTACGATCGTACGAAGGAGGCAGCGGTAGCCACCTCATCCGAGAAGGGTCACCGTAATAGGCGCGGGAGTCGTGAACATTTGGTAAGTCTAGGTGCGATGTCGTCTGTAAATGGGACGGAATCGTTGATAAGACGTGACCAAAGGCAAAGGTAGGTACCACTAGTACTGCTGAAGCACAGGAAGAGAAAATCGGTCGGACATATGGTCAACCGCCGACCCCGACCGCGGCATCCAAGGTCACGTCAGAGAATGATGATTTGCCTGTGGAAACAAGAAAAGGGGAAGGCGTCAATAAAAACCCATTGGTGGGAGCACGGCCGCATTGTGATCTACGAAGGCCTTCGAGGCGTACACTAATGCAAGGGGGGATTAGCAGAAAAATCAGTCTTCAGCATCTCCTGGCCTTGAAGTTCTGCGAGGTGTACGATAGTACGAGTTGTACAGTAGCCGCCCAAGTTTAGTTATCGGCCCGGGAACCCGGTTCAGCGTGGCTGGCGCTTTTTGCCTTGCAAAGTCTTCACGTTAGTCCTACGTTCGCTCAGCTCATGCACCCGGCCATCCTCCTCTCTCGCACGGCTTGCCGCCTAGCCACGGCTGCGCCCTCAACACATCTGGCCCGCACATTCTCCGCGAAGTCAGGGTCAGTCCCTCCCAAAAAACCAGCGCAGGATGCCTCAAATCCAACCTCTCCATCTCCGGCATCCGACCACGCCAACACCCACGCCGACACTCCCACCCCTCCCTCGGCGGCCTCTGCTCAAAATGCACCCGTCGACACCCCGGACGTATCTGGGTCTAACGTTCCCGCGGCGCCCTCGCCGACGACGCTTTCGCTCGACTTTGCACCGCCAGAACCGGGCGCGGAACGCGAGCGCACGGGTGCGAAATCTTCTAAGGACAGCTTGTCGAGCATAGAGCGCCGCCGTCGACAGCTCGGTCGCGTCAGCTTTGGCCTTTTCGCTCTCGGATTGCTCGGCGGCGGCATTTACCTCGGCCGGGAGTGGTCGGAGGATGAACTCGTGTCAAGACGAGCGGTGCGCGTTGCTTATCATTTACCATGGTGCCCCCTCTCTCTAATAGATCGTCTCGTTCATTCTACGTTTTCAGGGAGGGGAAGCGGGGCCGGATTCGCGATGGGATCGTACGACCAGCCGGTTCTCGTCAATGTTCGACGTACGGTTCCCGCAATCATTTTCTTCATGACGCGTTACTCCCGAGCTGACCGCGCTTTATAGTACTTCTCGAAACCAATCTGGCAAGAACTTCTCCCAACCATGCTCCCACCCCCTCACCAAAAGCCGTACACTTTGTTACTATCCATTGACGATTTATTGGTGACGAGTACATGGGACGTGAGTAGAGTTGCATCCTCTAGTTCTTTCGTCTGTTTCTTCCTTCAAAGTCTTGCTAACCTACCTTACAGCGCCAACATGGCTGGCGCACAGCAAAACGCCCTGGGGTCGATTATTTCCTCGCGTATCTCTCGCAATTCTATGAGATTGTCATCTTCACAACGCAACACCACTATGTACGGTCCTCTCTTGTTTCTGAGTATATCTTACCTACAGTACGATTTGGTAGACCGCGATGCCGGTCCTTGAAAAGCTGGACCCGTACAACTTCTTTATCATGTACAAGCTCTTCCGCGAGTCTACGCGCAGCTCTGAGAATGGCCCTGTGAAGGATTTATCATATCTCAATAGGCCACTCGATCGCGTTATCATGGTACGCAACCATACTTCTGTTTCTGACTGACCACTAAGCTCATGGCATGTATGCGTCTAGCTTGACACGCACCCCGAACACGTGGCTGCTAACCCGGAAAACGCCATCGTTCTGAAGCCGTGGAAAGGCGAAGCTGGCGATAAAGGGCTTGTCGAGCTCATACCCTTCCTCGAATGTGAGGTCCCTTGACCATCTTCCATTCGTAGGCTGACAGGAAATTGGCAGCCATTGGCATCTACAAACCTCCCGATGTCCGTGCGGTCCTCAAGGCGTATGAGGGCAAGAATATCCCGATCGAGTATGCCAAGAAGGAGGCAGAACATAAGCGTCAATTCATCGAGGAGTGGAAGGCCCGAGGGGGTGGAAAGGTGCAGCCGAGCACGTCTCACTTCGAGCACGCGGCTAACTCGTTATCAGGGTCTGAGTAGCGGCGGCTTCACTGTCAGCTCTTTGTTCTCCGGAAACACCGAGAAGGTCAGCACTCTGACCTTCCCTATCCGGCCACCCGAATGCTCCTACTCACACGCCCTTGGAACCCTCTGACCCCCTAGCACTCGGCCCCGCTGCCCTTGACTTATCTCGAGGCCAAGCGCCGCGAGGCCCAAAACTTCTACCGAGAGGAGCAGAAGTACATCCGGGAGCACACGGCCGAGTTTGACGCCCTGCTCGAGGCAGACCGTCAGGCGCAGGCGAACGCCATGAGCGGTCCGCTGTGGACGAGTATATCGGCAACGCTTGGCGGTGGCCCTCCCCCACCCGCGACGCCGGGCGAGGACAAGAAGGACGATGAACCTGG
>Ga0137394_10003009_pt1 | contig 12592 bp, 10 predicted proteins | sample czobulk116metaG_FD_108278 | JGI IMG/M metagenome (GOLD analysis project Ga0137394, IMG submission 108278) | Vadose zone soil microbial communities from Angelo Coast Range Reserve, California, USA - czobulk1.16 metaG | ecosystem: Environmental > Terrestrial > Soil > Vadose zone | place: USA... | reverse complement strand
GTCGCGGGCGCTCTGGCGATTCTCTTCCAGCTCAATCCCAAGCTGACCGCCGTGCAGGCGCGGGACTCGCTCGGGCTCAGCGCGCGCGCCGACTCTTTCACCGGCGCCGTCCCGAACGAGCTCGCCGGCAACGGCAAGCTCGACGTCTTCGGCGGGACTCAGGAAATCCTCAAGCTCGTTCAGGGGATCTTCATCGATGACCCGGGCGGCCTCACATGGTCGGCCGAGCCGCACAGCGTCACGTACAACGTCTACCGCGGCGTCCGACCCGGCCCGCTCCCTGCGTCGTTCGGGACCTGCCTCGCCTCGGCGCTCGCGTCCCCGGGGTTCGTCGACAATCAGCTGCCGGCGCCGCGCCAGGCGTTCATCTACATCGTCACCGGCGTGCGAAACGGCATCGAGGGGTCCCTCGGCTTCGACGGCACCGGAAAGCAGCGGATCAACACCTCCCCGTGTCCTTGAGGTACATCGCGGCCGCATCCGCTCTCGCCGCCATCGCATTCACACTTCCCGCCGCGTTCGACGGCACGCCGCGGGCCGGCGACGCGAAAGCGCCGGCCGCTTCCCCGGCCGGGTCGCATCGGCATCCCCCGCGCTTCGAGATCTCGATCTCCTACACCGCCAATCTCATCCACTGGATCGACAACCTCGCCGGCTCCTCGCAGGGGAAAACGGTTCGCGCGTACCGGCAGTACTGGCAGAGCCGCTTCGGTACTCCCGATCCCGGGGAGATGGAGCTCCTGCGATCGTGGGTGATCCTGCGCAACAAGACCGTCACGAAGCCCGAGCCGGCGATCCTGAACGACAGGGGATGTCTTCCGCAACGCGAGGAGATCCCCACCTTCCGTCAAAGCTTCCTCATCCGATCGTACGAAGCGCCGGGGGTCGAGGAGTTCGTGGCGTCGATGAAGGACGATCTCTCCGCGGAGGAGATCGCGACGCTCCGCCGCACGCTCGAGAAGTTCCGCCCTCGCTTCGACGACGCGTGGAAGGAGGCTTCCTACCTCCCTCAATTCGAGAAGAAGCTCGAGAGCTTCCTCGAGGAGGGCGCTCTCACCGCCTACCTCGGCGAGGTAGCCTCTTTCTTCGGCGTCGATCCGGATGCGTTCCCTCCGAGCCGCATCGAGCTGATGGCGCTGCCGGGGGAAGGAGCGACGCACGCGCAGGCCGACGGCCGCTACCTCCTGATCGAGATCCGGCCGAACGACACGCCCGTGGAGCAGATCCAGGTGATCGCGCACGAGACGTCGCACTACCTCTGGCATCTCGTCGAGCCCGCGCGAAATGACGCTCTCGCCCGGCGTGTTCACGCCACGGGAAGCGGGGGAAGCGTCGCCTGGAACCTGCTGCGCGAGGCGCTGCCGACCGCCCTCGGCCAGGGGCTCGCCGACGCGCGGCTGGCGCCCGCGCAGTTCAGCGAGACGGCGGCGTGGTACCACGTCGCCGAGATCGACCGCCTCGCGAAAGACATCTACCCGGCCGTCGCCGCGGCTTTCCACGACGGGAAGCCTCTCGATGAGGGCGTCATCGACGAGATCGCCCGGCGCGCGGAGAAATCTCTATCGGTCATCGGGGCGGCCCCGTCGGCATATCTCGCCGACTCCTTCTTCGCAATCGGCGACGGATTGGCCGTCCCCTACCGCCGGATCCGCGAGCGAATCGGCGCCCGCGCGGTACGAAACTTCGCGGTCGCCGATCCAAACGCCATTGACTTCGTGGCGCGCTACGAGTGCCTGAGCGGCGTCGCGCTCCTCGGTCCGGTGGAGATGAAGGATCCTTCGAGCCTGCCGGGGATCTTCACGCCTCCACCACCGCGACCCGCGCCGGCGCCCGCAAAGCCGGCTGATTCCTCCGCCCCTCCCCGGCCGGGGGAGATCGTCGCCGTGAGGCGGCCGGGCGGGGGCATCGTCTTCTTTCTGATAGCCCCCGACGCGGCCGATCTCGACGAGGTCGTCCCCGCCTTCCTCGGACTCACGCGCCGCCCGGACGAGCCGATCTTCTTCGGGCACGGCACGCGGTAGCAGCCGTACTTCGGGTGCGAGTCCCCACACTTCGGGCACCAGTATCCACACCTCGGGCACCAGCGTATTGTCAGCCTTGCATCTTCGGGCAACGCCCCATAGTATGACCAGCGTCATGACCACTCGAAACGTCGCCGGCGCCGGCTCTGCTCTCGCACCCGCGCCACGCGACCGCCGCCAGGGAGACGCGTGGATCCTTTCATCCGGATGCTCGTCCGCTTTCAGGAACTGAGCCTGGAGGCCGCCCGCCTCGACGCCCGAATTTCGCAAATCCCTGCCGAACTCAAAGCCGTAGACGAAGAACAGAAAGCCGCCGCCTCGTCCGTGTCCCGCGCGAAAGACAAGGTCGTCGAGGCGCAGAAGCGGAAGCGCGAATGTGAGCGCGAGGTGCAGGATTTCGAGCTGAAGATCTCGAAGTACAACGACCAGACCCGCGACGTGAAGACCAACGAGCAGTACCGCGCCATCATGACCGAGATCGAAGGCGTGAGGGCTCAGATTGGCCAGGCCGAGGAGAAGATCCTGTTCGCGATGGAGGAGATAGACGAGCAGGAGCGACTGGTTCGTGAGGCGGAGAAGGCGGTCATCGGTCGCAAGGAGGAGTTCGACGCGCGGCGAGCCGCCCTCAACACCGAGAGGAGCCAGCTCGCCGCGGAGAGGGATGGCGTGGTCAAGGCGCGCGACGCGGCGGGGAAAGACGTCCCGGCCGACATGATGGAGATCTATCTCAGAATGGCGAAGCTGCGGGCCGGAGTCGCGATGGCCCGCGCGCGCGACGAGAGATGCTCCGGATGCAACGTCAGGCTCCGGCCCCAGGTGTTTGCCGATGTCCGGAAGAACAGTCAGATCATCCATTGCGAATCGTGCAAGAGAATCCTCTACTACCTTGAGGAAGCGCCCCGGAGCGAAGCAGACACGACGAGCGCGGCCGCTCCATCCGAGCCGGCCTGAGAGGGTGCGGCTACTCATACACATCGACGGCGGCGCGCGCGGAAACCCGGGTGAGGCGGGGTTCGGCGTCCACGTCAGCGACCTCGACGGCGGCGCCATCACTGGCCTCTATGGATACCTCGGCACTCAGACGAACAACATCGCCGAGTACGCCGCGCTGATAGCGGCACTGAGGTATGCGATCTCCGCGGGCGCGGCTTCGGTGCTCATACGCTCCGACTCCGAGCTTCTCGTGCGGCAGATCCAGGGGGTCTACCGCGTGAAGAACGCGGGACTGTTGCCGATGTTCGAGGCATCGAAGCGGCTCATCGCGCGCCTGCCGAAAGTCACGCTGGAGCACGTCCCCCGCGCGCGGAACAAGGAAGCCGACCGGCTCGCCAACGAGGCGATGGACACCCGCGGCGACGATCCACCCGGGGTTTCCGCGGGGATGCCTCTTCCGCGATCCGGAGGCGCGGCTTGATTACGGTCGATCCCGTCGCGGAAAGGCTTCTCGCCGTGCGCTCCCGCATCGCCGCGGCGGCGGCGCGCGCCGGCCGCGGTCCCGAAGATGTCATCCTCATCGGCATCTCGAAGACGATGCCCGCGGCTCGCGTTCAGGCGGCCGTGGACGCAGGCCTCACCGACATCGGCGAGAACCGCGTGCAGGAGGCCGAGGAAAAAATCCATATCGTCCACCCCGCCAAGGTCCCGCTCACGTGGCATCTCGTCGGCCACCTTCAGGCGAACAAGGCGCGCCGCGCCCTCGCCCTGTTCCCCTGGATTCACTCGATCGATTCGATCCCGCTCGCCGAGAAACTCGATCGGCTGGCTGGCGAGCTCAGCGTCCGCCCATCCGTTCTCATCGAGGTCAACATCGCGGCGGAACCAACGAAGAACGGCGTGATGCCGGAGGCCCTCGGCCCGGTCCTGGAGGCTTTCGGGCGCCTTTCCCACCTGAAAGCGGCCGGCCTGATGGCGGTTCCGCCCGTCCTCGCCCCCGGCGCGGGCCCGGATGCGTCACGGCCCCGCTTCAAGGCGCTGGCGGTCCTGCGGGACACATGGAGGGCGAGGGGTTATGATCTCCCCGCCCTCTCGATGGGGATGACCGACGACTTCGAGGTCGCGGTCGAAGAGGGGGCGACCCATGTGCGCGTGGGACGCGCGATCTTCGGAGAGAGACCCGCCGCCTGAGGGTCGGCGGGGCGAGAGGGACGGTCCGACGATGAAGATCACTCCGCTCGACATCCAGGGACACGGATTCAAGAAGACGATGCGCGGCTTCGACCCGGAGGAGGTCAAGGCCTTCCTGGGCCTCGTCGCGGAGGAGTACGAAAAGCTCGTCGTCGCCAACACCAGACTCACCGACGAGGTCGCCGAGCTTCGCGATCGTCTCGGCGACATCAAGGAGCGCGAGCGGATTCTCAAGGAGACGCTCTACAACGCGCAGAAGCTGGCCGACGACATGAAGGCCGAGTCGCTGAAGGAACGCGACCTTCTCCTCAAGGCGGCCGAGCTGAACGCCGACAAGCTCCTGGAGCACGCCGGCCACCGCGTCTCGCAGCTCGATGCGCAGATCCTCGATCTCAAGGTGGAGCGTGACGCCTTCGAGGCGAAGATCCGCAGCATGATCGAGCAGCACACGAAACTCCTCGACATGCGCAAGGAAGAGGAGGATATCTCGAGCCGCCTTCGCTTCATGACGCGCAGGGAAGGAAGGGGACCGAAGTCTGATCAAGGCTGATCTCGCCCTCCTCGACGCGGCGCAGCTCGTCACGCTCGCCGGTCCGTCACCGCGCACAGGCAGCGCGATGCGCGATCTGGGTGTCATCGAAGGGGGTTGCCTTGCCGCGCGGGGGGGGCGCATCGTCTTCGCCGGCACGCGTGGGGACTTCGAGAGGGAAGTCACCCTCTCCGACGAGGCCGTCATCCTGGAAGGAACGGATCGGACGGTTCTTCCCGGCTTCGTCGACGCTCACACCCATCTTGCCTTCGCGGGCTCGCGTCATGAAGAGTTCGCGAGGCGCCTCACCGGGGTTTCCTACGAGGAGATCGCCGCCGGCAGAGGGGGAATCCTCTCGACCGTCAGGGCCACGCGCGAGGCCCTCGGCAGCGATCTCGAGGAGGCCCTCGCGCGGCGCCTCGACCGGATGCTTCTCCACGGCACGACCACCTGCGAGGCCAAGTCCGGATACGGCCTGACGCTCGAAACCGAGCTGGCCCTTCTCGACTCGCTCGCCGCCGCCGCCGCCGGCCACCCGATCACGCTCGTCGCGACGCTGCTGGGTGCCCACGCGCTTCCGCCCGAGCACGAGGGGGATCGCGACGGGTACGTGAAGCTCGTCGCCGAAAAGATGATCCCCGCGGCGGCGAGGGCGGGCACGGCGCGGTTCTGCGATGTCTTCTGCGAGCGAAGCGCGTTCACGGTCGAAGAGTCACGCCGGATCCTCGCCGCGGGGAAGGCGCACGGGCTGACGCCGCGCCTTCACGCCGATCAGCTCAGCGATTCGGGCGGCGCGCTCCTCGCGGCCGAGATGGGAGCGGCCTCGGCCGATCACCTCGACTTCGTTCGCGCGGAGGGTATCCAGGCCCTCGCCGGCGCGGGGGTCTGCGCCGGACTCCTTCCCGGGGCGACCTTCTGCCTGAAGTCGCGCGCTCATGCACCCGCGCGCAGGCTCATCGAGGCCGGTGCGGCGGTCTTCCTCGCCACCGATCTCAACCCAGGCACCTCACGCACCGAATCGATGCAGGAGATCCTCGCGCTCGGCGTGCTGTTGATGGACATGTCGGTCGAGGAGGCGATAGCGGCCGCGACGGTGAACGCGGCCCACAGCCTCGGTCTCGACGGCGTCACGGGCACGCTTCAACCCGGCGGGAGCGCCGACTTTCTCATCCTCGACGTGCCCCACTATCTGCACACTGTCTACCACTTCGGCGTGAACCACGTGACGACGGTGGTCAAGGCAGGCCGCGTGGTCGTCGAGGAGGGGCGCGTGACCTGGGAGAATGGGGAGAACGGCGAGTCCAGGGACGAGGACGTCGAAGGCTAGAAGAGCACCGCCTCCTTGGTGATTCCCACTTCCCACTTGTATGTGTAGAAGAGGGTCGCCACCGGGACGGTGTAGGTCGCCTTGATGGAGATCCGCGACTGGCCCCGGGCGATGTTCAGGTTTTCTTTCTTGATCGGCAGATGTCTCTCGGCGGCGTAGTCGACCAACCCCTTCACGATCGCCTCGTTGGTCTTGGTGGCCGCGTAGTTGGCTTCCTTCTCGACCTGGCTGTCGAAGTCGTACACCGCGATGTAGAGCGGTATGAAAACGTAGGCGGTGTGCACGAGAAGGCCCAGGAAGACGAGAGAGACGATCAGCTTGACGCCAGCGGCGCCGTGTTCCCGTCGAAGGGGCTCGCGCGCGCGGGGTGGTACGGGTGAGGTGTCGTGTCTCATGGCGGCGTCAATATAGGAAGGTCGCGGAAGAAGTGTCAAGGAACACGGTCGCCGATCAGATCTTGAGAATCGCGAGGAACGCTTCCTGGGGTATGTCCACTTTCCCGACGCGCTTCATCCTCTTCTTCCCCTCCTTCTGTTTTTCCAGGAGCTTTCGCTTCCTCGTGATGTCTCCGCCGTAGCACTTGGCGAGGACGTTCTTCCGAAGCGCCTTCACGGTCTCGCGGGCGACGACCCGGCTCCCGATCGAAGCCTGGATGACGACCTCGAAGAGCTGCCTGGGGATCACCTCGCGCATCTTCTCGGCCAGTGCCCTCCCCCGCACGTACGACTTCTCCTTGTGCACGATCAGGGAGAGAGCGTCGACCGGGTCGCCGTTGACGAGGATGTCGAGCTTCACCAGCTCGGAGTCCTGGTAGCCCGAGAGGTGGTAGTCGAGGGAGGCGTATCCCCTCGACACAGACTTGAGCTTGTCGTGAAAATCGAGTACGACCTCGTTGAGGGGAAGCTCGTACGTGAGGATGACGCGCTGCGGCGAGAGGTACTTCATCTCCTTCTGCCTGCCGCGCCGATCCTCCGCGAGGGCGAAGATCGCCCCGAGGTACTCGGGCGGCGTGATGATCATCGCGGTGATGATCGGCTCTTCGACCGCCTCGATCTCTCCGGCCGGCGGCATGTCGGTGGGGTTCGAGATCTCGAGGATCTCCCCTTTCGAGTTCATCACCCGGTAGGAGACGCTCGGCGCGGTCGTCAGGAGATCGATGCCGAACTCCCGTTCGAGCCTGGCCTGGATGATCTCCATGTGAAGGAGGCCGAGGAAGCCGCAGCGGAAGCCGAGGCCGAGGGCCACCGACGACTCCGGCTCGAAGAAGAGCGATGAGTCGTTGAGGTGAAGCTTCTCGAGAGCATCCCTCAACATGTCGTAGCCCGTGTCGTCGAGCGGGAACAGCCCCGCGAAGACCATCGGCTTGATCGGCCTGAAGCCGGGGAGGGGCGCCGTCGTGGGGTTTCGATCCTCCGTCACGGTGTCGCCGATCTGGCACTCCTTTACGTCCTTGATGTTCGCGATGATGTAGCCGACCTCGCCGACCGACAGCGACTCGGTTCTCTTCATCTTGGGCGTGTAGATGCCCACCTCCTCCACGTCGTGGGTCTGCCCGGCCGCCATCAGGCGTATGCGGGCGCGGTCTGCGACTCTTCCATCGAGCACGCGCACGAGCATGATCACGCCGCGGTAGATGTCGTACCACGAGTCGAAGATCAGCGCTCGCAGAGGAGCCTCGAGCGTTCCCGACGGCGCGGGGACCAGCTGCACGATCGACTCGAGGATCTCCTCGATGCCGATCCCCTCCTTCGCCGACGCGAGGACCGCGTGCTTCGAGTCGATGCCGGGAAGATCCGCGATCTGCTCCCGTATCCGCTCGGGCTCGGCGGAGGGAAGATCGATCTTGTTGATGACGGGGATGATCTCGAGATGGTTTTCAATGGCGAGGTAGGCGTTGGCCAGCGTCTGCGCCTCGACCCCCTGGCTCGCGTCCACGACGAGGATCGCCCCCTCGCACGCAGAGAGCGAGCGGCTGACCTCGTAGGAAAAGTCCACGTGGCCCGGAGTGTCGATCAGGTTGAGGAGGTACTCCTCTCCATCCCGGGCTGTGTAGCGGAGCGCAACCGACCGCGCCTTGATGGTGATCCCCCGCTCGCGCTCCAGGTCCATGTCGTCCAGGACCTGGTCGACCATCTCGCGCTTGGTGAGGGCCCCCGTGCGCTCGAGGAGACGATCGGACAGGGTCGTCTTCCCGTGGTCGATGTGCGCGATGATGGAGAAATTGCGAATCCTGTCGGCTTTCATCGTCCTCTTCCCGCGGCGGCGCGAGCGGCTCCCGGCGGCTTCAACGCCCGACGAGCGGGCTCCGGATCTTCGTGATCGAGGGGAGGGCTGCCGCGGCAGGCCTTCAACTCTGGAGAAGCGACACTCTAGTGCGGCCCGCAGCGTACATCAACGGCGGGTGAAGGTCGCGATCGTGTCAGATCACCCAGGCGTAGCCGAGCTTGACGAAGAAGGTGCGCGACGTTCGCGTCAGAGGGACGTCCTCCAGACCGTCCTTCGTTCCGGAGTATCCGAGGTAGAAGGCGGTCTGCGGGTTGATCTTGTAGGAGAAGAGGAGCTGGCTGAAGAGACTGCGCGATCTCGGCTCGAGGGAACAGTTGACCCCTCCAGGCACCCCTCCCGGGCACTGCAGGGAGTAGAGCGAGAGATTTCGTTTGACGTCCTCGTACTGGAGGATCGCGCGGAAGAACATCCTGATTGTCATCTGATACGAGACGGTGATCTGCGACAGGTTGGCGAGGAAGAGTCTGCCATCGTCGTTCTCGAGCCGCCGGAAGTCGTGGGACAGGTCGAAGCGGACGTGCTTGCCCATGTTGTACCGCATGGACGGAGCGAGGCGGATCTGATCCCCCTCCCGCGCTGCGCCGGGATCACCTGGATCGGAGAAGGCGAAATCGAAGTGGGTGTCGAACCCGGCAACCAGGCTGAGGGTTACGTCGCGGACAGGCGCGATGCCCATCTCGAGGTCCTGGAATCCCTGGTCGAACACCGTCGCTCCGAATGCACTGACGCGATGCCCGCCGCCCAGGAAGAGAAACGATTGCCGAGGCCCTTGCGCGAAGAACCATGCGGCGCCCCTGTTCGACAGCAGATTGCCGGCCTGGTCATTGGCCCACGAGAGCTCCGACCCGACGTTGAGCCGCGAGAAGAACGCCCCCGGCTCCCCTATCCAGTAGCGCTCGGCGCCCACCGACGGCTGCCGGTAGTTGACCTGGGGGACGAAGCCCAGGTCGGCCCTGAACCCCTCCCCGAAATCGGAATACCTCGTCCAAGCGGACCAGTACTTGGTGTCGTGTCCGTACGTCAGGCGCAGCGCATGATCGCTGAAATCGCCCACGGGTTGCCCGAATGTCGATGCCACGGCGTCCGGGTAATGCGTGGAGGACTCGAGGAACTGCAATCGAATCGTGTCGGTCTGAGCCGGCCGGAGCAGCGCGTCGAAACCGGCGACCTGGTTCGAGTAGCCGGCGCCGGAGCGCGACGTGACGAGCGCTCCGAGCGCCGAGTTCTTGCCGAAGTCGCGGCGGTAACGCCCGACCGCGTCGGTGACGCTGTCGTCGATCGCACCGGAGCCGGATTGCTGGCCTCCGGGGAAGATGAGGTTGACCTTCGCGTCCTCCGCCGCGAAAAAGCCGATGACGTTCTTACCCTGCTTCCCGGTCAGCTTTGCGCCCCACGAGGGATCCAGAACGGTGCGCGTGTAGACAGCCTGGATGGGGGTGTCGAAATAATCGGAGCCTTCGAGAAAGAAGGGCCGCTTCTCCGGGAAGAAGAGAGCGAACGCCTCGTTCACGTCGAGCTGCGCGACGTCGGCTTCGACCTGGGAGAAATCCGGGTTGATCGCCCCGCTCGCGGTCAGGTTCGGAGTGATCCCCCATCGTCCGGTAATCCCGAGCTCGCTGTGCGCGTTCCCATTCTCGAGCCCGCTGGCGGGGAAGCTCGGATTCTCATCGGTCCTGATGCCGGTGAGCGTCGGCGTGATCTCCAGATTGGCGCCGGGAGTGGCCCCCTCGAAGCCGACGATCTTCGCCACCTGGCAGAGATAGCAGTTGACGTTCCTGTCCCGCCGGTTCAGCGCGAAGAGGAATCGCCGATCGCGGGGATAGATGCGGAGGAGGTCGATCCCCCACGTCTGGTCCCCCCCGCCGCTCTGAAAGCGCAGCGACGTGTAGGGGATCGCCATCTCCACGACGTAGCCGTCGTCGGAAATCTGGCCTGCGGACTTCCAGATCGTGTCCCATGACGAGTCTTCGTTTCCCGAGACGTCGTCCTGGACGAGATCCATCTGAACGCCAACGGGGTTCACGAAGAATTCGAAGGCGCGCCTCTCGTCGTTGAAGGTGTCGATGACGAGCCCGACGAAGTCATCCTGGAAGGCGCGATCGCGATCGGAGTAGCGCGCGTGAATCGACTTTCGGTCGGGGTCGGTCGCGCGGAACGCGGCGTAGACGTAATCCTGATCGTAGGCGAGGTAGGCCTGTGTCCTGACCTGCGAGGGGACGTTGTCGCCGGGGTTCACCTCGTAGGGAAGATCGAGCGACAGCGCCGTCTCCCACGTGCCCTCGTCGAGTCGCCCATCCACGACGATCGCGGCCGGCGCCTTCGGCACGCGGTAGACCGGCTTCTGCGGCTTGGCGGGGGTGGCCTCCTGGGGTGCCCCGTGCGGAGATGCTCCTTCCGCCGGACTCGCCGGTGAGTCGTCGGCTGTCGTCAGAGCCTGGCCCGCCGTTACGATTCCGAAAAGCGTCATCAGAACGGCCAGCGTCCGCTTCGATGGCATCGACCCCTCGATCGCCCTCACGGGCACCGCCCCATGCCTGAGACCGGATGAACAACCATTAGACTCTCGGCGCGTCAAAAGCGTCGCTGAAATTCTCGCCCGCGGACTCATGGCGACTCCGTACGGCCGCGCGTGAGTCGTGTTTCAGTCGTCTTCGTCCGGCTCGTTCTTCTCCCGCTCCTCGAGATCCTTCAGGGTCTGTTGGGCTGCTTCGCGAACGCGGGATGAAGTGTCCTTGAGGGCGGCTCTGAGAGCCGTCGCAGCGCCCGGGTCGCCGATCTCGCCGAGAGCCTGAACCGCCGCCTCCCGGACGTCGGGGTGGGAGTCCTTCAACGCTATCGAGAGCGGTTCGGTTGATCGAGCATCCTGGAGCTGGCCGAGCGCCTCCACCGCCGCCTGCCGGACCCCCCAATGATCGTCCGAGATTTTGCGCACCAGCGCGTCGAGCGCCCTCGAATCGCCGAGGCTACCCAGCGCTTCGGCCGCCGTCTGCCGCACGCTCCAGCGCGGGTCGTCGAGAGCGGCCAGAAGCGGGGGGACGGCCCGCGTGTTCTCGAGCTCGCTCAATCCCGAAGCGGCCGCCTCGCGAACGCGCCAGTCGGAATCCTTCAGGCCGCGGATGAGGGGATCGATCGCACGGGCATCGCCGAGGTTGCCGAGCGCGTGGGTGGCGGCCTCGCGCACACCGCCATGCGGATCGCTCAGGCTGCCGAGAAGAGCCTCGATTCCCGCCGAGCTCTGAATCTCGCCGAGCGCCTCGACCGCCGCCTCCCGCACTTTCCAGTGATCGTCCTTGACCGCCTCGGCCAGCGCCGCGACGACGCGGGAGTCCTCGAATTTCGCAAGAGCCTCGACGGCCGCGGCGCGGACGCTCCAGTGCGGGTCCCTGGCCGCCCGGATGAGGGCGGAAATGGCGGTCACATCCTCGCTCTCGGCAAGCGATCCGGCCGCCGCCTCCCGTACTCGCGGTTCGGAATCGGAGAGGGCAGCGATCAGAGGCTGGACCGTTCTGCGATCGGGAAACTGGGCGAGAGCTCCGGCGGCCGCCGCCTTGACGGTCGCGTCGCGGTCGGAGAGAAGCGGGAGGATCGCCCCAAGCGCCTTCGGATCCTGCGTGTCGGCGAGCGCATCCGTCGCAACACGCCTGACCGATGCGTCGGAGTCCTTGACCGCGCCGAGGAGGAGCGGCACACCGCGCGGATCTCCGCTCTCACCGAGAGCCAGCACAGCGTTCCTTCGCACGGCCGGCTTCGCCGAAGCGACTGCGTCGATCAGGGGCGGCATGGAGCTCTCCCCCATCTCGGCGAGCGCGTAGGCTGCCTCCCGTCCCGGCGAAGTGGCATCCATCACGAAATCGTCGCCTCGAAAATTGACGTGCGCGCAGCCTCCGGATGGAGCGACGGGCGCGTCGTCCGCGAGGAGAGTGACGAGCCGCCTCGTCACCTCCGGCGACGCGGCGCCGGAGTGGCCGATCTCGCACGCCGCCTCCGCGCGCTCGCGCGGATCTGAAGATTCGAGTTTCTCCGTCCATGAGGAGAGGTCGCTGGACGCTCCCGTCGCTGAAGCCATCTTCGCGACGAGAGTCAGGGAGATGACGAGAGCGAGGAGGACGATGATCGTTCGACGCTGGCTCATTCGGTCCCTTCCTTCTTCGAAGTGGCGGCCGCCTTGGCCTCGCCGCTCCGCTTGAGAGTGATGTTGCCGGTGTACGTCCGGGCCTCGACATCGAAATCGTTCAGGGCCGTCGTGAAGCGGAGCTCCATGTAGGGGGAGCGCCTCTCGTTCCGCGCGGGCTTGGGTCCCATCTC
>Ga0137394_10003008_pt1 | contig 12594 bp, 11 predicted proteins | sample czobulk116metaG_FD_108278 | JGI IMG/M metagenome (GOLD analysis project Ga0137394, IMG submission 108278) | Vadose zone soil microbial communities from Angelo Coast Range Reserve, California, USA - czobulk1.16 metaG | ecosystem: Environmental > Terrestrial > Soil > Vadose zone | place: USA... | reverse complement strand
TGGCCGGCTTGGCGGCGCCGACGCTGACCCCGAACGCGAACTGATGGGCGACTTCAAGCGGCAGCCGACCGGGGAGCGAGAACTGGGCCGACGGGAAGACGTAAGAGGGCACAAAGGAAACTCCGACGTCGGGGACCAGGCCCTTGACCCGAAAACCGATCGGGTGCCGGACTTCCAGGCCGTTCTGGAGCGTCCCGTAGCCCTGACTCCCGTCCCCCGCCCCTGCCAGCTTGGTGCCGAAGCTCAGGAGGAAGTCCTGCACGGGGACTTCGAAGAGGTTGCTGATCCCAGCCGCGTACAGGGGGATAACACCCTCGTCTACGTGCAACTGCCCCCCTGGCTGGCCCTCGACGGCCGCGGACGCATTGAAAGTCCCGCCGAGGCCCGCCGCCACATACGGTTTGACCGTCCACCCCCGCCGCAGGGGAATCTGGAGCTCCGCCTGGGGCAGCAAAAACACCAAGTCCTCCGACGCGGTGATCTTGGGTCCGAACACACGGGTCTCGAAGGAGAAGTGACCGTAGCCCAGGTAGCCGGTGAGCACCAGTCGCCACGCATCCTCCTCTGGTCCCAGCACAAAGGTATGGGGCACCGGGACCCGGAAGACATTGACCGAAAGCCCGCCGACGTCGTAGGACCCGAACTCGAATTGCACCGCGTAGGGGAGGTTGACTTGGACCTCGAGCTGGCGGCTGTCCATCTGGGCCGCCGCGTCCTGGGCCGCGCCGGCGAGGGCGCCGAGTAAGACGAGGCCAAGGCCGAGCCATCCACCACACTCCAGCCACCAGCCCCGGGAGGTGCTCCGCCGCATGCAGCTGTGCATCAGAGGATGTCCTCCCCAACCCGCCTCACTTTGAACAGCACGGAGCACTCCACTCGCGTGAGTATCACAGCCAATCTGCCATATCTCTCCTCATGAATGATTCGCGCGCGATGCATGCCAGCCGCCAAGGGTCGCCGCCGCCGGGCACGTCTTCGGGGACCTGCCTCATCGTGGCTTGACCCGGGCCTTCCGTGGTGATCCATAATTCGCGACGGTCTGATGGGAGATGCCCAGCTGCTTCGCGATCTGGTGCAGGCTCTGGCCGGCGCGCCGGAGCTGCTGAATCTCCTGGATGATCCGCGCATCCAGCTTCGGTCGGCCGTGGCGTTGGCCCGTGGCTCGAGCTTTGGCGATGCCCGCGCGCACGCGTTCGGAGATGAGCGAACGCTCAAATTCGGCGATCGCCGAGATGACGGTGAACATGGCCTTGCCCATCGGGGAAGAGGTGTCGATCTGCTCGGTGATCGAAATAAAGTCCACCCCGAGGTGGCGGAATTCCTCCAGCGCATCGATGAGTTGCTTGGTCGAGCGCGCGAAGCGGTCGAACTTCCACACCAGAATCGTGTCGAGCTTGCGGGCGCGCACCGCGTGCCATAGACGCGCCAGCGCCGGTCGGTCGGCGGTCGTGCCGCTCACCTGATCGATGAACTCGGCCGTGATCGGCAGCCGGCGGTGGGCGGCGTAGGCGTGCAGCTCGCGCAGCTGCATGGCCGGATCCTGGTCCAGCGTCGAGACGCGTGCATAGATGGCGGTTCTGAGCTTTTGAGGGGCCATAGGGGCTTCAATTAAATTCATATTTTTTTGATAGGTCCATCATAAAAAAACAACCACATGAAATCAAGGGGTTTCGCGGTCGTGTTCCAGAGGGTTTTTTTGAAGGCCTGTCGGGAGGGATCAAGGATGACGACCGGCTGTCGCCATCCACAAAATCCACAGCGAGATTTTATGCGGAGTGACAACTCGCGAAGGAAAGAAGATGTCGCAAATATCTATACGCGACACCTCTCTGGAGGCTGAAGGCAGTTGAGGGAAGAGGGGGTGCGCGGAGGCGCAGGTGTCGCGACCGTGCTGGTTGTGGTATCCTCGCCATCTGATAGACGTTCCGTCGACGGGTGAGAGGATGACAGCCTCTGCCTCGACGAAGGCGAGCCGCTGCAGGCCACCACAGATCCCGCGCCTCTCCGCTCGCGGCGCTCGGCAGAGGGTTTGACATGAATCGACGACGGAGATCTTGAGGGGCCTGACCTTGCGGGTCCACCACACGGGACCGGCGCCCCGTATTCGATTCGCCAGGCTGATGCGCGACCGTATCAGCTCCTACAGCACCAGTTTTGCACTCATGAGGGAAAAGGGGACGTGGATGGTGATTCACCCCCTAGCGCACGACCGGCATGCGTGGTGGGTCTGTTCGGCGGGGATCCTCTGACTATGGGTAAAGTGAAGATCGGCGTGGTGGGGTGCGGTGATGCCGCGCAGCGCTTTTATTTACCCGAGTTTCACCGGATTGAGGAGAGGGCTCTGCTGGTCGCCGTCTGTGACCGCGAGGAAGAGCGGGCGGTAGCCGCCCGGAGGCGCTTTGGAGCCCGGGCCTCGTATCGTGACGTGCAGCAATTTCTTCGCGAGAGCGGTGCCGACATGGTGCTCAACCTCACCCCCCATCACGCGCATGCCTCGGTATCCCTGGCCGCGCTCGAGGCGGGCAGGCATGTGTATACCGAAAAGCCGCTGGCGCAATCACTGGAGGACGCCACGCAGTTGATCGAAGCGGCGCGCGCGCATGGCGTCAAACTGGCGTGTGCTCCGCTCACGTGGTTGTTCCCCACGATGCGGCGGTGGCAGCAACTCATCCGCGAGGGGGCGATCGGACGGCCGACCTTTGCCCGCGCGCAGGCGCTTGCAGCGCCTCTGTGGGAAGGGTTTTCGCCGGATCACACCTGGTATTTTCGTGCCGGCAGCGGACCACTGATGGATATGGGGGTCTACGCACTCACGGGGCTGACGGGTCTCTTTGGCCCCGCCCTGCGGGTCAGCGCGATGGCGGGGACGATCATGCACGAGCGCGTCATCGGTGACGGTCCCTTCGCCGGGACCCGTATTCCCAGCGAAGTCGACGATTCGGTGCACGTGCACCTCGAGTGGGAGCGGTTGTTCGCCACGCTGGATATCTCCTGGTGCGTGCAGGCCAGCCGCAACGAAACCTTGGAAGTGTACGGTGACGCGGGAACGCTGTCCGGTGACCCGACCGCAGCCCATACGCCCATTCATGTGTTTCGACTCGGTGGTCCATGGACGGTCGAAGCCCCTCCCCAGTGCCTGGGCCACAGCGGCAGCTGGATCCGAGGCGTCGCCCACCTCATCGATTGTGTCGTCACCAATACCGAGCCCGTGAACAATGCCCTCCATGCCCGGCACGTGCTGGACATCATGCTCACCGCCGTCCGCTCGGCCAAGGAAGGGCGGACGCTCGCGCTTCAGACCACATTTCCCTTTCCAACCGGTGCACCGTAAGGCGGGGAGGCTGCGATGAAACTCCACGGCAAGGTGGCGGTGGTCACAGGCGGCTTGCGGGGGATCGGCCAGGCGATTGCGCTGGCCATGGCTCGCGAGGGGGCAGAGATTCTCATCGCGGGCCGATCGATGGAGAGAGCCGTCCAAACGGAACAGGCCATCCAGGCCTTGGGACGACGCTGCGTCGCCCTCCACGCCGACGTCTCTGATGAAGAAGCGGTGAAGCACATGGTCGCGGCCACCGTGCAACGCTTGGGCGGGCTAGACATTTTGGTCAACAACGCCGGCATCGCCCTCTTTAAGCCCATTGAGGAATTCACCCTGGCAGAATTTTCGCGGGTCCTGGACGTAAACTTAAAAGGGCCGTGGCTCTGCGCCAAGTACGCCTTTCCCGAGCTCAAACGGCGCCGTGGGGCCATCATCAATATCACCTCCGCCTCCGGACATTACGGCGGGGCCAGCCCTGGGGGGAGCGCCTACGATGCGAGCAAAGCCGGGCTCCGGCAGATGACCTGTGCATTGGCGGCGGAATTCGGCCCCTATGGGATCCGCGTCAATGCCATCGCCCCAGGGGTGATTGTGACCGAACGCCTCGGTGCCCGGGAATTCGTGGCATCGGAGGTGGGCCGGCACGAAATAGGGCGCACCCCCTTGCGGCGGCTGGGAGTCCCGGCCGATGTCGGGAGCGCAGCGGTCTTCCTCGCCAGCGATGATGCCTCATATATCAATGGGACGACCATTATCCTCGATGGTGGCGCCATGGCCGTCTGGTGAGCGCGTCCGCGGCAGGGGCAAAACAGGCCTCAGACTCGGCTGTGTCGTCCATCTCCGCTCCATGGAGGGGGCCCCTCGTGGCGCTACGGTGACCCTTGTGGTCGAAAATCCAGGAGATGGGGATCCTCCCGCGCTAGCCACCAGGAAGGCCGAATGGAGGAAGCCGGGCGTCGTCTGAGCGGCGCGGAGGCGGTGGTCGGCTGTCGTGACGCGCGTTGTGGGAGATATTACGGGCCACGTTTCCTACACCACAGACGGGCTCATAAACACCTTGCGGGCCTCTGCATCACGCCTCCGGCTCGTGAGCTGGGCATAGATCACCGTGTTCTTGATCGAGGCATGGCCGACCCAATCCTGGACAAAGCGCAGGTCCGCCCCGGCATCCAGGAGGTAGGTAGCAATCGAGTGCTTGAGCACATGGAAATGGCGCTTGGAGGCCGGGATAGCGGCCAGCTCGCCATAATGTTTCATGAAGGTATCGCGAGCTGCCGGCGGGAAATCGGCGTCCCTCGTTGCGAGAGAAACAGGGTCGGCGAGGGGCTCTGCCGCTCACGGAGGTAAGCCTTGAGCGCGTTGACCTCATCCGCTTGGAGGGGATAGATCCCTGCCAGGGATCGTTTGAGGCGATGAATGGTCATCCGCTGCTGCGCGAAGTTCAGATCGTCCATGTACACGAGGCCCACTTCGGACGCCCGCAATCCGTGCCGATAGGCGATGAGAAAGAGCGCCCGGTCACGCTTGCGCGTGATGACCCGGAAGAAGGCACGCAGCTCTGGTTGGGTCAGAAACTGGATGGTGGTCGCATTCCACGTGTTCGGCATGGGGCCTATTGTGATTCCTGTGGAAAGATCAGGGCCTCCGCCGCGTCCGGAGACAGTTGGGGCAAGAGATAGTAGCCCGTCCGGGTCAAGAGCCGCCCGCGCGGCTCATCGATGTCGACTTCGATAATCACATATGTCACCTCGGGCGAGGCTGCTCGCGGTTGAACTCGGGCGGCAGGGTACTCAAGTAGCGCAGGTCCTGGCCCTGGATCCGGCGCTCCAACACCTCAACGGAAACGCGCCGGCCCAAGTCGACAAAATTCCGCGGATACGATCCATCCTTGACGTAGTAGACCTTGGCCATGGCTTCCCCTGAGTCCATGCGTGTCACCAGCCCGTGTCCTCGGTAGCTAGCTATGATAGCCGCGTTGGGCCGTTCTGAGCTATCATGAACGAAGACCAGTCACCATGTCAAGGGGTTCAGTGGGGTCAGTGGCCAACCGTTTGGACTGTTTTGAGCCATGACCGAGGCGAGGGCAGAATTTACCCCACCTCACCATGTGTCGCGACGTCGTAAGGAACGCGACGTGCGTGCGTCATCCATGGACAGTCGAGGCCTGGAAAATCGGGAGCTTAGGCATGGAGAATAATCGTGAAGTTCGTCTTTTAGGACGGGAAAACAACAAAGAAGATCCACAAAGTTCTTTGGGTAGGCGCAGGCTCGTGAACACTGGGCAGCTAATTGGTTGGGTAAGGGAGTACCAGTGATACCCAACCAATTAATTGTTCGTTTTCCGAGAATGCCCACATGTATTGGTGTGATAACACGTCATTTTCCCAGCGCCTAATGTTTCTCCGATTCCTTGGAAAAACCTATTGCTTCAAGAGAGTCTGGCTGTCTACGCCGAAGTAGAAAACAAAGGCCCCCGCGTGCGCCAGGTCGGTCAACTCTTGTCGTGAAGCATCGTGTGCATCGGCTCCCTTGTCCATTTTGGTAATCACTCTATCTGCATATGCTTGGCCTACCCGTTGAGGCGTTCCTGGGATTGTGAAGTTCTGCGGTTTCAGGAGGAAGTAAATGACGCGTCTCCCGTCGCGCCTGTATGAGGCGACCACTGAAGCTCGTTCGCTCTTTCGAAAAAAATTGGTGATGTCATTGCCACTATGGCCGCCGCCGGTGACCCCGGTCGAAGCTCCCCCCGCATCGATACCGATGGAAAGGGGATGCGTATGAAAGGTTCCGATGACTTTGATGCTCCGCCATGTTTTCCGCGCCTTTGAGTAATCGATCTGGTCCTCTTTGCCCGTAACGAAGATACTTCCGTAGGTAATCTTGGGAGCCATATAACCGAAGAGCAATCCTTGCTCTTCATTTGTAGACTGGGATATGTCTAGCTGCTCGAACATATCCCGCAACAAGGGTCGCGGCAAAGTTAGGATCGGTGGCGCCGAACCTAGGTCCTTAGGTCCATCTTCCAAAAGTCGCATGAACTCCTGGACGGTATCGGCCTTGAGAGTTTGGGGCACCTGTCCATTTGGCACCGGTGCTTCATCGGCGCCTGCCGTACTCATAGGAGTGCGAGGTTCTTCGGTCCCACGGTCCATTGTGCCGCGGTCTACTATGCCGCGGTCTGCTGCTGTCGTCGCTGTGTTCGGGTCGCTCATCTTTCCTACTTTATCCCCTAGTACCCTTTTCGCCAGTGTCAATGCTCTGAGATGGGTCTGAAATCCCCGGTTGATAGCGTCGAATTGCCCTCCTGCAATCACCGTTTCCTAGCGCTCGTCACTTTAATATCGCATCCCGTAACCCTATTGGCTTCGTCTTATAATCTCATATTTCGCACGAGCATCACCTCGCGCTGCGCGGCACTCCAGCTCGACAATTTCATTACCAGGATAACTAAGGTGCATCAAGGGACTTTCAAGACCGTAGTGCCCTGGACTGATCAAGTGATGCCCAAATTCGTGAGCCACCACAAAGCCAGGCCAAAAGTCACTCTGACCAATGTAGATAATATTAGCACCTGGATCCGCCGCAGACCGCGCACCGCTGGTAGTGAAAAGTACATTGGGGGCAAAGAACACCGCATAAGCGCCACGCTTATTCTTGGACCACTCGTTTCTGAGATTCTGCATGCTCGGTGTTACTTGGTCCAGCCGGACAATAACTCTAAGTTCACTTGATGCCTTCATTTCGTCTTCTAGAGTTATCGCCAGCAGCCTTCTCGTTTCAGCCTCGTTGTAGTCCTTACGGGAGGCGATCGTAAACTCGATGCCGCACTGAGACCAAATCCTCGAAGCTGCAGCCATCTCTTGATCCGGATCAAGATTCGACCCCGCGAGCCGAAAGACGTCGACTTTCTTAACGATTAGACTGTATTTGGGCGGCGCCTGGGGCCGTTGTTCCAAAGGCACTGCCTCAGTTGTCGTCGATGTTGTGGTGAGAGGAATCGCTTCCTGACCATCGAGGGAGCGATCTTCTATCCCACGGCTGACAGTGCTGATTCCGCGTTGATCCGTACCACGTGTGCTCGTGCCAGTTCCGGGTTCTGGACCTGCCATCTAATCCGTCTCCGCGTTTCCCCTGATAGTGGTTCATCGGCCAGATATCCGTCTGATCCGCCGGGTCTAGGGCTTTGCCGGACCTCCTGACCTCCTGCTCCCAGCTTCGCCGTTGCGTAACCATCTCACCCAAGTCTATCGCTGAGGATCGTGGCTTTTTCAATATTTGGGTCAGATGTTCCTTCCGAATTGCCGAACACTGCTTTCTAAACCGCTTTGCGAGCATTGAGATAACGGTGAGCCCATTTAAATGGATCGAGGGCTGCGCGGGATGCCCTCCGCACGTACGAAAAAAGACTCGCTCCTCGCCCAGGCTTAACCCCCTCATGCCTGGCTCTGGAGGAATCAGGAGACGCGATGATACCAGCGGACATGCCCACGTCCGAATCGGACGTGTGGTCCAAGGCTTCATTGATGGCAGCATGGGCGGCAGCGGGCGAGCTTGTTGTATCCCCCACGATGATAACCTTTTCAATGTCCGGGTCGTACTCACCAGGTTGGTTCAGGTAGGCGGTGCGGCGTTCATTCTTCCTTTCCATGCTCGCCAATTCTTCCTGTGCCTTCAGCACGTCCAGGTAGCGATGTGCGCGCTTGAACGGCTCCAGGGCAGCTCCCTCACCGACGTTGATGCTCAGATAAAGATTGTTGGAGTCGACCAAGAAGCGGCGCGTCCCATTCTTGCGATATAGGTACTCGCCCCAGTCCCCCGCTTTAACGGATTTCTGGGCGCTGACCTTGCTCTTCCCTGTCGTGGAATCAAGCAGATCGTCGCGGAGACGGGGAAGATAGGACACTAAGTCTTCTGTCTGGTCGTCGTCGAGTCGTGTTTGCTCGCTTGCCTCCGCCTGAGCCTTCCTTAGCGCCGGATCGAGGAGGGTGCCGTTGGGACCCGCGTAGGGCGCACGCATTGCTTTCAAAACCGTATCGAGGCCAACCGTATACGGGTCAATGATGGCCCCCCCACCCAATCCCGTGAGTTCAACAGGCTGGAGCGAAGGGAGTGGTCGCACAGCGAAAACGGCGTAATTTCCGATGTAACCCAACGGGCCGGTCGGGACATACGTAAACGCCGCCTGGGGTAGCCCGCCCAATCGCTGGGGCTGAAACTGTATACGCCATGCGAAGGGAACGCGCCGTCCTTCTTTTTTGTAGCGCAGGAGCCGCTGATCCGAATCCTCATGTTCCCAGATAGCGCGGCAATAGTAGAGGATATTATCGACAATGTGCCGATATAACCGCTTCCGCTTGGTATCTCGTATTTTATTCGCACGTTCCCGTGCGGCGACCTCCCGCAGCCGTTCCTGATACATGCGCTGGGGTTCGGCATAGATGTCGGGGAGACTGAGACCCTGTCCTTGGGGCTGCCCTTGTCCCGCCGTCTGGTTGAATGAAGCGAACGCCCCCCGGGCCGTCTCTAGCATGTCCGCAAAAGGATCAGTCCCCGGGCTTACCGGGTCTACCTCATTCACGTCCTGGATTAATTCATTAAGGGTCTCCCGGTAGGACTCGTCCTTGAGGACTTTAACGATAATCCAGTCATGCTCACGAATCCAATCTGCGTTGATCTCCACCGGGGAGGGCATATGTTCCGCGACAAAGATCACAGACTGGACTTCTGCCAAGGAGGTGAACACTTCGTATTGCTGCTGCAACTTGTGATATTCATAAGTGATTGCGAGCTCGTTGTTCGGATTGGAGATTTCGGAGAAATTTTCTCGCTCGAACGTCTCTTCCGTCTCCGTGCTGACGACGACCTTCGTTTCGCGCCGAACCTTGCTGGCCGTCTTCTGCATGGCCTCGCTTAACGAAGCGCTGGTCGCCTTGCTCCTGTCCTCGGAGGTTCCACCGACAGACCCGCTTATCTCCGCGCTGGCAATCAGAAAATTAGCACCTGCTTTTGCATCCACGTTCCACTTGAACGAATCCGCCGCTTCAGCAACGATCTCGCTGGAATCCTTGGTCGACTCAGTGGATTCCGTGGTCGTTTCCGTTGCCGTAACCGTTTCCAAAGTGCTGACCCTCTTGTGGCGGCGCACGATTTTGGTGGTCACTCTCTCCTTCTGGCCCGGCCCGAGAGGAATAGTGCGAACGACCTCGCCCTTCTGCTTGCCGAGCGGCATCCACTGCTGCCGATAAACCAGTCGCAGTCCTACGTTGATGGAAGAACTCGGGAAAACCTCAAACGGATATTCCCCCGTGAGGGAGTCGCCAAGGGAACCTGCCAGATCCCTCCATTTTTGGAGGAATACTCCCTTACCCACCGTGGCAGGCTGACCACCACTATAGTCTATGCCGCCCGCAGCAAAAAAATGCCAGGTCGCCCAGTCATACGGGTGTCCCGATAAGATGTCAATACGGGCTCTCAACCTGACCTGCTCGTAGAGATCGTCTAGGAAGCTTCGACGCTCGTCTCCTATGCTTTCATAGAGCGCAAATAATTCCTGGATATAAAATGGATACCTGGTGTAAAGGGTATCAATCGCGTCCTGGAGAAAGGTTTCACGGGCACTATCTTGCGTTCCTAAGGGGAGTGCAATTGTGTAAACGGCGTCACGGATGATATTTTCGAGTAGCACCAGGAAGTCGGCTAGGAAATCGAGTTGCTCCCCGGACACTTTTCGCTGCTCTAAGTCGTCTAGGTATTCGAGACCCTTAGCAGAAAGCGCGTGTCTGATACTTCTCCCATAACCTTCTGCGGTTGGGAGCAAATATTCGTAGAAGGCGAAATCGTGAAACGCAACGTTATCGAGCGTCATGTCAGACAACGGTTCTACATCGAATTCCGGACGTAGCTGCCCTAACGCTTCGGTAAACCTACGGATGTCGCGCTGCCCGTCGTTGCCGTTACTGTTCGCCATGGCTGATCTCCTGGAACCTGATCAAGCGTTTTTACTCTGGAGAGGGTGCTGGGGAAGTGGGTTTGGACGCGGTAGCATGAGTGGACTGACGCTGTTGGACATACCATCTATACAGGGGACTTGGCCTGGGGTCTTGGACTTCCAGCTTGTCCGGCGAGTCTGGCACGTACAGAAACATCTCCTTGTCATTCTTGCTGACAAGATAGCAAGCCTCATTTGGGGATAATTTGGCGTCTTTGATATCATGGGTATATTTCACACCCTTGAAGGTGAGTGGGACGGCTTGCTCATCGTCCGATTTGCTTGTCTTCAGCAGCCACCCGGCACCGTCGTTCCCCTGCGAGAGGCTCTCCGCGGGGAGCAATGTCCCGTCCGTGAACCGCACGGGTCTCGCGACGACGAAGCTCTGCGGGGGGAAAATGGCCGGCATCCTCTCCTTCAACTTCTCAGCCAACTGCGCTTGCCGTTCCTTATAGCGCTGGGGGAAGGATTTGGGGCCCTCTTGTGTTCCTTGCCGCGCTGTAGCGAGGTCCTTCATCACCGAATGGAGTTTGTCTATTCCAGGAACCTTCGGAGGGCTGACTGGCGCTGTGTCTGCTAAAACGCCGTTTTTTCGCAATCGTTCCAGCGGCAGTGTGATCATGTAGCTCTCCAGAGGACCAGCGTTCTGATGCGTGCCACATGAAACATGGAGAATTGGTGGACCTGAATCCGGGCTACTGCCTTCTGGACCCACGACCAAGAGAACCAGACTTGGGCGTTTTGCCTGCTCTGTTCCATCAACCTCCGCGTCCGGATATTCCAGCGCGAACCGGCCGTTTTTATCGGTCAGAACGGAGCCAATCCGACGGCCGGGAAGTCTCTGCAAGAGATCGGAAATCTGGCCGGACGCTTTGTCATTAACTTCCTTCGGACACTTCTGCGAACCGAGGTCATGGACCACAATCAGGAGGTCTGGCAATCCTACGCCCGTTTCCTTGATAACTATCTTTCCGTTAATTTTGTTCATCTGCTTTTTCTCCGTCGCTTCCAGGTCCATAATTGGACAGAATTCCTAGGGACGATCGGCTAGACTGCGAGCTGCTCGCCCCATCAGCCATGAAAAAGCCGCTGATGAGAGGTGCAAGGGGAAGTTCCGGACAAGGACCTGTGCTTGGCGTGCAAGACTGACCCTGTTGCCTCACACCATAGAGCACCCTAAGGCCTCTCATCCGTAAGCTTCGTTTCACCGCCTGCCTCTCCGTCGGGGAAGAAACGTATTACTATGGCAGCTAACTAGACCGTGGTCAGCGACTTCGATATACGTCCCGTAATGCACTTCCTCAGGAATTGGAAACCGGCTAATTCGACCAAAGCGGTTCGATCATCTTCGGACCATAAAGGTCTTTAGCGGCTGGCTTAGAAAGCTAGTTGATGAGAGGTTCTCCCTCCCTATGGGAGGGATTAGATGAGGGTCAGAAGCTGGGGTCTTATCAGGAAGCGGAATTGCGTACAGAAGTGAAGCGCAGCCGGTGCCGCTGAGAAGAAAAACAGCTCTGTCGGGTTCATCTGCAATCTCCTCGGCTGGACGGTAGCAGCAACAGTGACAAGCATAATCGACGAAAAATAGCAAGGCCTCGTGCTTATATACCAGGATACCTAGCAATATCAAGAAAAATACGAAGGCATCCTTCAATAATGTAAAAATAACCAATAACCATGCGGCGCAGCCGCTTCACGATATCACGCAGTTGTACAGAGGTGGACACATCAAAGCCGTACACGTTTGCACATAGAGCCGCCAGACTCCTTTTCCCTGACGGTAGATGGCTCATCCATGCGAATCTATTACGAAGCCACCTGAGCTTTAGCCTTTCATGCGCGGGTCGGTGAAAGTCGACCTGAGAATTGTCGCAGAATCAGGCAAAAGACGACACTCTACTGAGCCACTCGCCTCACACGGCTACTCACTTAGCTCGATGTCATAGCCAGCTCTCGCCAGCGCTCGGCGCACAACGCTCATGACCTGTGGACCGTCAGAGTATGGAGCTACCGGCACCTCGGGGGCAGCGAGCAACTGGGCCAGCAGCGTGTCCGCCTCTGCCCCGGCCAATTGCTCGCAGCGTTCATAGACACCTCCGGGTCCTTCCTCCAGGGCATTGTGGGCCGCAAGGACGGTGCGAATAGCCGCGATGATCGCCGGCGTCGGCGTGGGCACCAGCAGGGCGGCGAGGGCCCCATGATCGAGCCGCAGCTTGGCCGCCATGGGCAGTGGGTCACCTCCCTGCCAGCGTTGGGCCGCCGGGAGCAGGATCTTCTCCTCCAGGCT
>Ga0137394_10003007_pt1 | contig 12596 bp, 9 predicted proteins | sample czobulk116metaG_FD_108278 | JGI IMG/M metagenome (GOLD analysis project Ga0137394, IMG submission 108278) | Vadose zone soil microbial communities from Angelo Coast Range Reserve, California, USA - czobulk1.16 metaG | ecosystem: Environmental > Terrestrial > Soil > Vadose zone | place: USA... | reverse complement strand
GACGCTTCCTTTGAGAATTCCGTCCACGAAGATTTTATCGCTCATAAGTTTCGGTGGCGCAGGTATCCTACCTGCTTTGTTACGACTAAGGCCCCTACGACCTTGCGAATATCGAACATGTTCAACAGTGCTCTCTAAATCCACACGGCACCGGTGGGCGGTGCCCACCTCTAAACGAACGGCTATCGAGCGCGTCTATCCACACCAATGCAGGCAGGATGCCTGCGCTCCCATCGCTTCCCGAGTTAACCACCTGCAATAAACGGTCGCGACTGCACAATATAAATCTGCCCCTTCATGTATGCCCACTCGATATCCTGATCGCGACTGCCAAACACACGTTTGATTGCCGTGGCAGCGCTCACCAACCTTCGAATCACGTCATCAGTTAGTACAACCCGTTCGCCCGTGAGCGCAATCTCCTTCACTCCACCCTTCTCGTCAAACGTCAGCAGACTATCTTCATCTGAACGCGTCAACACCTGAACCGCATTAGCGCGTTGACGATAAATAATCTGTTCAGCAACCTTCTTACCCTCCACAACCTTGATTCCTAAACCGCGTTTGGCGCTGATATAGATTGCTCCCTGATTATCCTTATCGAAAGGATCGGCGGTGATCATCACGCCGGAGCTCTCCGAGTTGATCCCTTCCTGAATCAGGACGGCCATGAAGATTTTCGAGTGATCTATTACTGCTCGCTCCCGCGCTTCATAAGCCTCAAAGTTCCACAGCGAAGCCCAGACGGTCTTGATCGCCTCGATTAATTGCTGAGACTCACGAACATTGGGCACAGTCGTGTAAAGACCTGCGCCGCTAAACTTCGGCAAGTCCTCAGAGTTTGAAGAACTGCGAACGAACAACCCTTTGCCTGCATACTCCAGCTTTACTCGCCGGAGAATCTGCGCCTGCAACTCCTCGTCAAACTTTCCCTGCTGGATTCGTTCGCGGAGGCTGGTGAGCTGCGCCCTGCGATACGCCGGATCGTGCACAAACTTCTGATTGTTCAGGAGAGCGAAGATAGCATCGTCAAACTTGTTCGCTTTCATGAATTGATCGTAATAGTAGAAAGGAACAGTAAAACCATTCGGCACCACGATGCCCGGCAGGTGCGCGTTCATCACTTCGCCCAGATTCGCCGATTTGCCGCCAAAAGCGATTGCCGCTCTGGCTCGCTGCTGCCCGAGACTGAGAAGACGCGTTTCCGAGAGGTCAAAGCGCGGCTTCATCACGTCGAGCCGCTGGGCCAGCCTGCGTTGATACTCGCGCAACTGGTCCACATCGGCACGCTTGATTGAATAGTTGTCGCGCCTGGTCTCAAACTCTACCCACCATCCGTCATACTGTTTCAAAAGCGTGTGCGCGTTCTTGATGTAGGCGTTAGGAACTCCCCAGCCCTTCGCCAACAAATTTATGTGGGACAGCGGAGTGGAGGGCTTCGAGGTAATCACGCCGGCAACCGGCGGTAACTGCAGCGGCACTTCGTCGAGCACAAGTATTTCATTGAAGCCGATCTCAACATGCTCGTCGAGTTTAGGAATGACGTGAATTCTGCCGATGCCCTTGGCCAGGTTCAGCGCCTGGTATTCCTGTTGCTTTGCAATGTCGCTTTGTGAAACGGTTTGCAGTCCGGCAATCTGCCTGGCTACTTCTTCCTGCCGGATCGAGTTGGGTTTATAAGCAACGGCCGTGAAGAAGCTGCTATTAATCACATCCGAGGCGACCTTAATTTGATCCCCGGGAATCAGATCGCCCTCCCAGGATTCGAAGGTCCAGCGTTTGAGCGGAGTTTGATAAGCGATGGTACCAAGAATGAAGCGACGATTTGGTTTCAGGTAGTTGTTCTCAAAGAACTCGCGGCCACGCTCGAGCGATAGATAGGTTCCGTTGACGAAATCCTTGTGAAATGCATAACGCTTCGTGTTGACGTAGTAGATTCGGTTCTTGTCTTTGCGGTCGATCACGAAGAGCAGGTGTGGCAAAGCATAGGGAGTGTCAGGATCGTAGGTTACTGCCAAGGTGTCGAATTCAGCCTGAGATCTAATTGTGGCAAGTGAACGCGGAGAGGAAGATCCCGCTTTCAGTTGGGCCAGCAAAATAGGCGCGGTAAGGAGTAGGAACAGTCCAAGCGAGATAATTTTCGAGATGCTTTTAAGTTGTTTCATAGACGATCGACAGGAGTACTGATGCAAATCATCGCAGGGGTGTTAATCCGGCGATTGTCCGTTTCGCCCATTACTGAAATAGCGCTCAACGACGACGATCAACGAGTTGAGACGGGCGTTCGTCTCAGCCAATGCGACATCAGTCCGCTTTTGACCTTCAGCCACTTCCGCCGCAAGCTCAGCGAGACGGGCGTCAGTCCGCTCCTGCGCCTCAGCCAATTTACCCACCAGGTCGATGATCGTTACGATTGCGCCTTCAATGCGAGTCATCCGGGCATCGAATTGCAATTGCACTTCACCTAACTTCTGTATGTCTGATGCAAAGTGCGCTTGCTGATTGATGATGAACGCCATATTCTGCTGCATCTCTTCGTTAGTCATGTTCACCCTCCTTCAGAACCTCGGTCCCTTCGCGCTCAAGCAATTCTACCAGATCGTCGATGTGACGATGTTCCGTTAGAAAGCTGTTGATATTGACTCGTAACACGCGCCGCTCTTTTACTACGGTAGTCGTGATCCATGCTTCGCCGCTTCGTTCAATCGCCTGTTGGAGCAACTGTTGCAGACGGTCTTGTTCGAGGCCGCTAGCCTCAGCCGCGTTTGCCGGCAAGAACCGAAAACAGCAAACAGCAGTTTCAACCTCGCCAACGCGTTTGAAGTCACTTAGTTGATCGATCCGGCTCGCCAGGTATTCAGTCAGTTCTATTTGATCCTCGATAACTTCCGCGTAGCCTTCCCGGCCCATAAACTTCATCGCCATCCAGAGCTTTAGCGAATTGAAACGGCGCGTCCCCATTTGGCCGTAACGGAAGAAGTCAAACTCAACATCGGCGCCACCTCGATCCTCATTAAGATATTCGGGAGTGATATCAAACGCATCCCGCAGGACGCGACCGCCGCCGCGGACCAATACAGCACCACAGGCAAACGGCACAAACATCCATTTATGAGGATCAAATGTAATTGAGTCGGCTAATTCAATACCACCTAGTTTGAACCGATGCTTTTCTGAAAATGCCAGGGAACCACCGTAAGCGGCGTCGATGTGATACCAGCAATTGTTTTCGCGGGCTATCGATTGCAATTCCGTAAGCGGGTCAATTACTCCTGTCGAGGTGGCGCCGGCCAGCCCGATTATGCAGCAAGGTATGCACCCGGCTTTTCGATCGACTTCGATCTTCTTGCGCAGTGCCTCCAGGCTTATATGAAAGCGATCGTCGGTTTCAATCTTGCGCAGACTCGCCCGACCAAGGCCGAGAACATCAATACTTCTTTCAACGGAAAAATGGCACTGCTCCGAAGCGTAAACGGTTAGGTCACCCGGCGCCTCCCTCAGCCCGTGTTCGACCGCCGCTTTATGCGCGCGGTCACGGGCGCACTTGAGTGCAATCAGATTTGCCTCGGTTCCGCCGCTCGCCAGCACGCCAAAGCTTTCAGCACCGTATCCAACGAGTTCACACAACCAGCGCAGCACTCGCGCTTCGATCATTGCCGAGGTTGGACCATTGCGCCAGGCGCCGGCATTCTGATTGAGCGATGAAGCGAGGGCGTCAGCCCAGACGCCAATCGGCAAAGGTGTCGGATTAAACTGGCCGAAATAACGCGGGCTGGGAACTTGCATCGCGTGCGCAATCACATCCTCACGATACTTGGCCAGAATCTCATCGACGTCTATTCCCTTTTTCGGCAACGGTTCGTCAAAGATCTTTTCGAGTTCCTTAGGTGTGGCTTCAGAAGTAACTTTCCTCGAATCGAGACTCGCGGCGTATTCCGAAACGATCGAAGTAACTGCTCTTCCGATACGCTCGTGTTGCTCAGCCAGATCATCAATCATAGTTATTGTTACGATTCGAGTTAGCCTTGCGGATTCAAAGAATCTCACGCAAACCAGCAGGGCGCAAAGCCGCTACGCGAATTAGCTCCTGGAAAACCGTTAGCGTCCTACTTCAAAATTCCTGTGTGTAACAAACCATCAACTTCTTGTTTTCTTAACAAGATTTTTGTGTACAGTGACAAAAAATTCCCCTACCCCAGCATGTTTGTGCAGAGTTCAGGGACGGGCAGTGCTAGGTTTTCTATTAAGCGCTTTAACTTGCTCGCTTATCGCGGCGCGTAAGCTCGACTGCCTGCTCGCTTCGCGCTGGTGCATTTGGTCTTGTGTCTTTCTCAGAGCAGTGTGCTCTCGAGACTTGGCCCAAGTGGGTCGCTCAAGTGATCGAACCTTGGTCCATCTTAAATAGATGGTCTTTGCGATCATCGAGTACGAGTTCTTTGCTCGTACATGTAATGCGACCCTGTTTCGTTGTGTGCAAATCATGACAGAAAATCGCGGCATGCGCTATTGTTTTGGTTGCGGCCTAGGCCGCGCTGTGTAATCTGTGGATCGGTCCAACCGAGATGCCTAAGCGGAAATTTTCCAACCATCCCCACGATGCCGAGTCGGGAGTGACCGCAAAACGCAGTCCGTCGAAAGCCAGTTCGTCAAACCTCTTCGCCAAAGAGAACCGGGGCCTGTTACTGGATATTTTCGTTTTCGTTGCCAACATCTTTCTGATGCGCCTGGTGACAAGAGTTTTCATCGAACTCTTCAGCGAGGTCTCAGCCGAAGACCCGATCGCCAAATTCCTGCTCGGCCTGGCGTTCCTGGCAATGTGGATATTGCCTGCTCTGGGAGCTGTGCTGAAACGCTGGCACTTTCATCAGCGACTGAAGGCGCAGGGAAAGACAGTGGCATCGGCGGAGACAAATCTGTCAGGGTGTTTATTCAATCCGCTTTTCTATTTTTGCCTCAACCTGTTGATAACGTCGGCAGTCTTAACCAGCCTGGGCGACTTCTTCTTTGGCAAGGCATTACTCAACAACGGGGCCCTCTTTGTCCCGTTAGTAATAATCGGTCTGATTCTTACTATCGTTCAGACGTATCTGATCTATCAATACTTTACGCCGCCGAAAAATCCCCCCAAGGCGAAGTTCCTGCGCGAGCCGCAAAGCGAATTCCTCAGCGACGTCTGCTTTTTTCTGAACATGATTCTCTTTCAGGTGTTTTGGAATCTGTTGGCGTTTGCCGATCTGGGCCATCCATCAAGCGTTCTGGAATTCGGGGCCAGGCTTTTCTTCCTGTGCTTCATCGCGCTTCTGATTTACTTCCCACCCCGCATGTTTTACCTCGCCGAAGATATCAACCGTCCGCGAACCTGGCTCACGATGCTGCTGGCAAATTCACCCGTCATCCTGCGCGTGCTCATTGGCACTGGTTCGAATTCCCCCAGCTGGTGAGCTACGACCGAAAGTCGGATAGGTCTGTGCGGAAACGAAAGCCCCGACAGGCTTATGGGCCTGACGGGGCTCGCGGAGTTTGATTCGACTGTAGAGCACCAGCGCTAAGTGCCAGGGCATTGTTCAGAATCGTTTGACTATGAGAATCACTTTGTTGCGGTCTTGTACGCCAGTCGGTATTGCTGATAGGCCGCGGCATTGTTACCGGCATTCCGATACGCATCTCCTTTTGCAAGGAATGAATTGGCCTGCGATGCGTTTGCGGCTGCCTGATTGGAAATAGTTTGTACTACGATTTGGCGCACCAGCCCGAGTAAACCACACTGGTTCAACGGCGCCGACGGACCGCAAGTAGTGCTCGGAGTCATGAACAGGGCAACTGGAGTTGAGCTGTCTGCAGTTGCCAGATCCGCCTCGATCTGCAAACGCAGGAGCAAATTGGTCAACGTAGCCGCGTTGGCATTGTCGTTAGCAACAATGGTGTTCTTGTTGGCGTTGTCGTTAGCGACGATCGTGTTCTTATTCGTGTTGTCGTTGTTGATGATTGCCGTCTGCGTGTTACTGATTGCTGTTGTCAGCGCCGTGGTGTTGCCGTTTGCGTTATCAACGATCGCACCCTGACTATTACTGATTGCGGTGACCACGGTGTTCTTGTTCGTGTTGTCGTTGGCGACGATCGTGTTCTTGTTCGTGTTGTCGTTGCTCGTGATAGTGGTGGTGGCAGTCGTCACGGCGCCGGTGATCGTTGCGGTGTTTGCATTGTCGTTGGTGATACTATTCTCGAGGTCTGTATGGACATGCTCAAGCCGGGCCAGGCTCGCGTCAATTGCCCGTTTGCTGTAATCGTCATCGCAGGCCCCGATTTTGTCTCGAAGCGTTTCGGCAACGAGCAATACACCGTCTGACACTACACAGAGAAGACTCGTGTTGCCTCCGCCTCCTTCTCCGAGAACCACAGCTACAGCCACTTGCTCGCAGCCCCGGCTGAGCGCCACGTTTGCAATCTTCGCTGCCATGTAAACTGCGTCGGCTGCGATCACGAGGGCTGAAGATGGCCGGCCAGAGCCGACCAGGGCCTGACACACTGCATCCGGATCTTCAATGGTCGGGAAGGCTACAGAGTTTTCCATGTACCCAGCCTTTTGCGAGACCTCTGACTGAGAGTGTCTGGCATAGTACGCCTGGAGCGCCGGTTTGAAGTCGTTAAGGACCGCCCGCGCGTTTTCCAGCCCGCCGTTCATCTTCGAGGGATCCAAGGATGCTCTCAACGAATTGAGTTGCTTCGGCGAAAACTGTTCGATCTGAGTTCTCGCTCGCGAGAGGTTGTTGATGGCCTGCACATCACCCGGTTTCAGGCTTTCAGAAAAGTCTTTTACAGTATCAACCAACTCCAGTAGCTTGCTACGCAGGGATTCCAACTCATCGGATGAGTACTGAATCTGCTCGGCAGATCCCCTGGCTTGATTGGGATTCTCCTGAGCGTTTGCCGGCTGAATACAAAGCACAATGAGCGTAATTAATAAAGCCCCGACGCTGAGGGCACTGAGAAGGGGGCGATTTAGGTTGAATAATTTCACGTAGTCTCCTTTAAGATTGTGTAGGGTTAATTTACTGTCGGCGGAATCCGAAGTCCTGGCCTAAAATGGACATCTGGACTCGGTCAGGGGAAAAAGCTAACCACCTTAGCCGCGTTGATTGAGATCGTCAAGTTATAGGTAAAAGTCGAATATCACCGAAATCCCCACTTCTGAATGACCGCTGAGTAGTGGGTAGTCCTAACCAACAGGATCAAAGTTCTGGTGTGGGTCGATGAAATAAAGAACGATGAGAAGTGTGAAAGTAGGTGAAGAGTTCACGTTGTACCCAAGGGACAGGGTTGCTGTGGCTGGAACAGGGTCCGAGACTACATAAGAAGAAGTGGACCACGAGACGTAAATCCCGAGCCGCGTGAACCCCGGGACCGCGATGTACACTGGTGGTTCCGCACTATGGCTAGATATGAACCTTCTTCTTTTCATTCTAACCACCCTTCTCCTGGCCGCGCCTCAATGGATGCTGCAATCCAGCGGCGTGACGGCGCGTCTGCGCGGTGTGAGTGCGGTGAGCGATCGCATCGCGTGGGCGAGTGGCGCAGACAGCACCGTGCTGCGCACTATCGACGGCGGCGCGACCTGGAAAAAGGTCAAGGTGACTGCGGACACTTTGGACTTTCGAGATATCGACGCCGTCGATGCCCACACCGCTTACGTTCTCAGCATCGGCAATGGTCCCGCGTCACGTATCTACAAGACGATTGATGCCGGCGCGGCCTGGACGCTTCAATTTAAGAATGAGGATCCAAAGGCGTTCTACGACGCCATGTCTTTTTGGGACCGGAACCACGGCATTGTCATCGGAGACTCGATTGATGGACAGTTCTGCATCATGACTACGGAAAATGGTGGACGCACATGGGTGCGCGTGCCCGCAAATGCTCTTCCCCCGGCGCTCGAGAACGAAGGAGCGTTTGCGGCGAGCGGCACCAATATCGCTGTGTTCGGGAAGTCGCACGCCTGGATTGGAACAGGCGCCGGCGCAAAAGCTCGCGTGCTGCGGACAGTCGACCGCGGCCGCACCTGGCGAATCGCTGAGACACCGCTCCTCGCAGGCGCATCTGCCGGAATCTTTTCCATAGCTTTTCGCGACGAGATGCACGGGGTCATCGGCGGCGGTGATTACCGGAAGGAGAACGAGGCGGAGGATAATCTCGCGGTAACCAGCGACGGCGGTGTCACATGGAGACTAGCGAAAGGTCTTACTGGCTTTCGCTCGGTGGTCGCGTATGTGCCGAGTGCGCTTGGTGTGCTTGGGGCAAACGCCCCCACGCTCGTGGCCGTTGGTCCATCTGGTACTGACTACTCCACAGACGATGGCCGCACCTGGATGGCGCTCGAAGGCCCAGGGTTCAATACGTTGAGTTTTGCGCGCGGGCAGCCCATCGCCTTTGCTGCCGGTGCGCGTGGAAGCATCGGCAAGATGATGTTCGCGAGATAGCTTCCAGTGTCTGAAGAAACCAACAGCGATCCACGAAATCACACGAAGCGGCACGAAAAGAAACTCTTAGTTCTAGTTATTTCGTGCGCTTTCGTGGATCGTCTTGCCTTCCCTAAGAATGGAAATACCTTTCAGCAGCCTGCCTGGTCTGTTCTTCTCCGGTTCATGTGATTGGCAGATCGGTCATTTCGAAACCGCTTTCTCAAATTCGGACAGTGTCCGCTCTAAATCCATTCTTTGCGTGGCGCTGCTTGACGTGCCGGACAGCGCCCTTTGCATTACGCGGAGCGATCTCATTAACACCGTGGCTTCAGCCCGGTGATCAGTGGCTGAGGTTGATTTCGAAACCGTTTCAACAGTTTTGTCGCGGTGGCCAAGGGGAAACCGTTAGAAACGGTTCGGCAAATGATGTGCAGATCTTAACACCGGGCTAAAGCCACGGTGTTAATGAGATCGCTTCGCGTATCGGGAAGATATCGGAAGGCATTGATCTTTCTTCCTGCCCTCTTTCTCCTAAGCGCTGACACTAAAATTACACTTTACGTTCTGTCTTCAGCGTACTATTCGCGCCCAAATCGCATCTATATTCAGTCGCCGCAGCCCGACTGATTATTAGTAGTGGTTAGTAAAAGCGCGTTTTGATTTTTAGTCGAACGAGCAGGGGAAGTAGCAGTGAAACTAAGAAAAACCTCCTTCATATTCCTGACCGGAAATTTAATAACTCTGGTAGTGGTTGCAGCTTTCCTTGTGGCCCCCGTCTGGAAACGACGCGGCTCGGGCACCCTGCATGGTGTGGCCAACCTGCTGCCCATCGCGGCGCACGCGGCTGAAATAAATCCCTGGACCCTGGCGGTCGAGAAGGTCAAAGAAGATCGTGGCGAACCTACCGGCAAACAAGCGAAAGTTGAAATACCTGCGCAACTGCGCCACTACAGCGATACCCGGCGTTTCCTGGCGACTCAGCTTGCGGAGGTGAAAGAGCATCAGGTCCAGACCCCGCCGGACTTTGTCGGTCTCGCGGCCATGCTTAGCCGTGGCGAACTCGTGCAGCTCAAGCCAGTTAATGAAAACTACCTGCTCTTCGGCGTCGGCGGAAACGCAAACAACCAACCCTTCACGCGCTTTGAAAATGGCAAGCGTATCAGTCTCTACAACGAAGCGGGGCTGCAGCAGGAATATGATCGGCTCGCGGGATCGCAAGCGAAGTTTGTTAATGAGATCGCTGGTTTGAAACTACAACTTAGCGGCCTGGCTCGCTTGAAATCGCGGCAGCGTTCACAGCGAACCGCTCTGCAAACGCAAATCGCCATCGCCGAAAAAGCGCTAAAAGTGGATCGAGAAGATAGAGCTCTGCTCGATCACTATTACGGAAATCGGGAAACCCGCCAACAACTTTTCGCGGACTATGACGCTCTCGAAAAACTGGCCGCCGAGAAATTGGGTAAGCTGAACGGCAAGGCGTTTGACTTGGATAACGAAAACGCGCGCCAGCAGATGAAGGTGCAGATGTTGAGTTCCCTTCGTCCGGAAGCGATGAAAGTTTTAGAGGAAGTTGCCGCCTCCTACCACGCGAAGTTTAATCGGCCGCTGCCGATAACTTCGCTGGTGCGGCCCGATGAGTATCAACTGGAACTGAGCAAGACTAATCCAAACGCTACCCGCATCGAAACGCCGCCACACTCGACCGGCCTGGCATTCGATATCCTTTACCGCTACATGACTGCTGCCGAGCAATCACAGGTGATGTCGGATTTGGCCCGGCTAAAAGATGAAGGCCGGATTGAGGTCCTGCGGGAGAATCGCGATCACTATCACGTCTTCGCGTTTGTTGACGGCGTCCGCCCGCATGAAGAATTTATCAGCGCCTCTTTAGGTTCGACTCGCCCTGCAAAAGTTGCTGCAGCTCGCTCGGCAAAATCTGCGAGGGAAGCGCATCACAGCCGAAAGAAAGCGGCCCTCGCAAAACCCAAAAAGCTCCGACGCTAGATCTGCCGCTCTGTTACTCCGCCTCCCGTCTCCTGCTCCTGCCTTCTGCTTTCTGCCTTCTGCCTTCTGCTTTCTGCCTTCTGCCTTCTGCTTTCTGCCTTCTGCTTTCTGCCTTCTGCCTTCTGCCTTCTGCCTTCTGCCTTCTGCCTCCTCCCGTCGGCCGTCTGCGGTCCACCGTCGTCGGTCTACGGTCTGCCTTCCGCTATTTACTATTAACCATTTACCATTTACCATTCCGCGTCTTCGTCACTAACTGGCTCACGCCTCGCGCCTGCATTCTCACGCATCGAGTGAGCTGCTCACTTCTAACTGCCGCTCAAAAAGGAGAAATCGTTATGGCTACCGCCTCAGCATTCGCCAGGAAATTAGCCTCAATCGCTCAGGACCAACATTCGAAATTTCAATTTACCAACGAGTCGGATCCAACCCTCTGCAAACAGATCAAACAATGGACGAAAGACATCGGATTCTCATTCACCAGTTGTACGACGGTGCCCTGGTCCGCAGTATTCGTATCATGGTGTGTGAAACAGGCGGGCGCTACCAAAGTGGAGTTTAAGTTTGCGATGGCGCATTCGGTGTTTGTAAACCAGGCGATCAAAAATGCCATCAACGGAGTCGGCGTATTTCGGGGCTTCGACATCACCGCCCAACGCCCGGAGGTTGGAGACATCATTCAGAACAACCGCCGGAATAACACTTTCGATTTCAACTTCGCCAGGACCCATGCAAACTACGAATCTCACTCGGCGATCGTAATCGAGATCGGACAAGACACGGAGGGCGGGTTCGCTTTCTGCGTCGGCGGCAACGAGAGCGACTCTGTTCGCAGATCCGTCGTGCGTCTCAATGCACAGGGCTTCATCAAACAGCGAGATGGCAGCCCCTTCATCTCCGTGATCAAGGACCTGAAATAACGTTCGAGTAAAACGAGGTCATTGAAGCAATCAGCCTACTCCGACGGCAGAGCCGCAAACAGTATGACCTCATTTACGGTTTGCTGTTTGCTGTTTCCTGTTTGCTGTTTGCTTTTTTCTCATCAACCTTGGAGGTTTCTGATGGCAATCGAATTTCCCGATACGATCTTTGGATTTAAGGTTGAAAAACGTGAAATCCCGCGTCCTGGCGGGGCGAAGTTCATGTTCAATTCCCACACTCAGATCGGTGTTCTTCACACTACTGAAAATCCTTCGGTCGAACAGTCCTTCAATACCTTAAACAAGAATCACAGCGCCCCACACTTTATTGTCGGTGAGGGTCGCATCATTCAATGTCGCTTGCTTACGCACCAGGCTGCGGCGCTGGTAGGAAATGCCCCCGTCTTTGCCAATGCGCAGGCTTCGGTTCAAATTGAGATGGCAGCTTTCACCGGCGGCGGCAAGGACACCAAAAACACAACCGACGTTTGGCTTCCAAAAGATGAAGTGCTCAAACCGACGGTAGCTATCCTGGCCTTTTGTGCGGGCAATGGCATTGACATTCCTCTTCAGGTGCCAACCGATGACTGGAGAGATGATGCCTCTGATATGCCACTGCCGTGGGCGAGCGGTCCGACAAAAAAACATCCAAACAACAAGATGAATGCGCGGCGCATTAGAGCCGCGAATGGTGACTTCCCAAAACTAAAAGGCTGGTGGATGCATGTAGAGGTTCCGGGTCAGCCTGAAATGTGGCATCACGATTGTGGCGCACTCAGGCGCAGAGACATGCTCAGGATGGCTCAGGAATTGTTGAATAAGTAGAGAGTCGCCCGACAGCCAATTGGAGCGGCCCGGTTCACCGGTCTGCCTGCTATTTACTATTCACGATTTACGATTTACTATTCGCCGTCCTCGTCACCGACTGGCTCTACTCCCGCGCCGCTTTCTCACGCATCGAGTGAGCTTTAATGATTGATCGCTAAACTGCTTTCCGCACCGCCTCTCCGCGTTGGTTTCTCATGGAACTCCCATAGATGCTCGCGGAGGCGGAGCAAACTCACCGCTTTAGGAGGTAGGTAGCCATGGAACCACAAAATGAAAACGTTGAGCGTTTGAATAATCAAGTTTGTTCCAATTCATTCAAGCGCCATTGGGCCGAGGCGCAGATTGATGGGCCAATGGAAGCAATAGCACGCTACGATGATATCGCGAAACT